>Ga0187894_10006270_pt1 | contig 11738 bp, 10 predicted proteins | sample GBC1701081metaG_FD_136650 | JGI IMG/M metagenome (GOLD analysis project Ga0187894, IMG submission 136650) | White microbial mat communities from a lava cave in the Kipuka Kanohina Cave System on the Island of Hawaii, USA - GBC170108-1 metaG ...
TGCCACCGCGACCCAGCGTCGTCACCACGCCTTTTTGCGTCGCGCCGATGTAGCCGGTGATGACCGGCGTGATGCCGTTGTGCAGGGCGGGGCGGAGTTTCTGGTCGATGCGCGTCTGCGTTTCGTCCCACAGCGGCACGGCGCTCTGGTGGTTGTCGTCGGTGATGAGGAAATCGCCCGCGTCATGTGCCTGCGCCTCGACCCCCTGGTGGTTCAGCGCGGCGGCCACCACCCGGCTGCTCATACGTTCTCCGAACGACACAATCGCGTCCATGATGCGCGGCGTCGCCTCGCCCAGGATGTTGATCGCGTGGCAGAACTCGATGTATTCATCTAGCAGGCCGGACACCTGATTGATGGTTTTTTCGCGCAGTTTGCCGGGCGGCAGCAGGATATTCAGAGTTTCGCTGTGGCGGTCGCGCAGCTTGTCGGCGGTAGAGAGATAGCCCCATTTGTTGCCCGCCGCCGCCATCTTGACCGATCCCAGCAGCGCGTCGGTCACGCCTGACATGGCCGACACGATGATCAGGACGCGGCTGCCGGTCGCTTTTGCAGTTTTCACGATGTCCACCACGTTAGCAATCGCCTCCGGGCTGCCGACCGACGTGCCGCCGAATTTCATGGTGATGGTCTGCATGATGCTCTCCCCTATCCAACAAAAAAGCGTGTGGGGGATTTCCCACACGCTTCGGATCGCGCGTTTTGCCTGGCTACTCAGGGCAAACGGAAACTCCCCCGCATCGTTCGATGTGGAGTGCTACCCATACCCATAGTACTACTGTTAAAGATTGCCAGGATATTCTGGATGCCGCTGCAAATCATGATCGGATTCCTGATCTAATGCCCATTAGCGTAGCGCGATTTTTTCAGCCTGTCAAGCCGAGGGATTAGCCCAATTTCCTCGTTCAGCCTGCCATGATGAGGCCGATACTCCGCACGAACCGATAGATTGTACTTCCTGAAGTCGGGCATTGGGTCAACTCAACTTGTCCGGATCAACCCATATACCAGAATCAGGATGGCTACCGCCAGGAGTACGGCCCCCAGGCTGGTGATCGTCGTTCCTAAAGAGGCTTCGCCAGGCTGACCCATCGCCATGTGCAGGAAAAACCCTCCCGACTGCGCCAGAATGCCTACGAGGACAAGCACCGCTCCACCCACTTTGATCGCAGGACTGAGGGTGGTTTGCTCCAGGTACTGATGATACAGCAGCGATAGGAGCAGCAGAACACCGGCATGGGCATGACCCGCCCGGAAGTAGGTTTGCTGAAATTCGCTAAGCCCACCCCGGATGAGTAGACCGAGCAGGGCGTAACCGCCATACATCACGGTGGGGATGGCGATCCAGGCGATGATCGAGAACAGGCGCAGGTCGTGCATGATTTTCAATTCCTTCCATACGTTACTCTGAATTGAGTACCTTATCAACTTCGGGTTGAAAGGCCGTAAACCAATAATCGTATCCCCGGCTATTCAAGTGTGGGAATAGCCAGGAGAAGATGTCCAAGCGGCGTCCCGCGCCATTAAATACCTGGGCAAAATCGGCACGCTTAATACCGCGCTCATTCGCTACTTGCTCGAACACGGCCTGGTAAGCGTCCCGTCCCGGTTCGATGGGCAGATCGGAGAAGATGGTCTGTTGTGGTGGCAGCGCGCCAAGCAGGGCACGAAGACTCGCCCGATAATCATCCAGAGGGACTTGCCCCTCCATGTCGTTGGCGCTTGCCACAATGATCAGATCGGCCTGGTTCAGGTCAACCTGGGGTAGTTGATCGTCGAGGATGTCTTGTACCGTCGCCCCGCCCACACTCACATTGGTCACATGCACGGGCCGGCCTGTTTTCATAGCGAGATAGCTGGCGGTGCGGCCAGCAATCCCTTCGTCGGGATGGGCGGCACCGATGGCCTGCATGATCGAATCGCCCATCGCCACGAGACAGATCGCATTCGAGGGGAGCGGCTCGTTCGCCTTGTCCTGCCAATACTGCGGGAAAGTGGCAGCGTGCCGACCCGCCAGCAGGACATTAATCCCGACAAATAGGAGCAGTGCAAGGGCGAGGCCACCGATGATCATCATGCTGCGTTTCCTTTTCGACATTTTGCCTGTTCCTTCATTGGAGCGGTCGGTCGCTCTTTTATGACTTCGTTCATCACCTAATGATCCTAATCGCTCGATCCTATATATGATTTGTCCTATATAAGATATAGGGTATAATGAATTGATGGACTTGTCAAGTAGAGGCTTTTACAATGTCACTCGCACACGCCATTCTGGGCATCCTCAATAAATTACCGATGACGGGCTATGACCTGAAAACCCAGCATTTCGATGCGACCATCGCCCACTTCTGGCCGGCTGACCAGGCGCAGATTTACCGCACGCTCGACAAAATGGCCGCGCAAGGCTGGGTGGAAAGCCAAACCGAGTTCCAGGAAGACCGTCCCAACCGTAAGGTCTATTCGATAACCGGCGATGGCCGTGCAGAGCTGGAGCGGTGGTTAGCGAGCGCACCGCCTCTCCCGGCTTACCGCGAACCGTTTTTAGTCCAATTGTTTTTCGCCCAGGGCTTGCCCAACCATAAGATCATCGCCCTGCTCGAAGGCCAAGTAGCCGCACACCGCGAACGGCTGGCGCACTATCACGACATCCCGCTGCCGCCCCTGGAAGCCCTCGCCCACGACCGCGACACGACGATGAGACGGCTCACACTGGAATTGGGTATCGCGGTGGAACACGCTTATTTGCGCTGGTTGGAGGTGGCGATTGACGCGGTGTGCCGCCTGCCCGAAGCGGAGGGCTAAAGCCGGTTTCCTCGCCCGGTGAGCGAAACCAAACGGGTGTACAATGGCGCTATCGCACAACATATCCACACCCATCGGAGGGGAAGTATGGCGGCTGCTACCCAAGCACAAGTCACCGCGCAAAGCCTGCGCATCCGGTCTGGCCCAGGCACGACCTTCGGCATCATCACCACCGTCACCCAGGGGACGCTGCTCGATGTCGTCGAGCAGCAGGGCGATTGGATCAAAATCCGCTTCAATAATGCCGACGGCTTCGTCGCGGCGCAGTTCGTCGAGATCAAGACCGCCAATACCTCGTCTGGCTTCCTGATCGAACAGCCTGCCTTGATGGAAGTCCAACTCATCCCCAGCGAGATCATCCCGACCGACGGCCTCGCGGGCGCGGAACTGGCCGTCGCCAACACCTGGAACAATTTCGGCAATCTGATGCGTACCCTGTCTAATCTGCTCAACGTGCCGGTGAACGCGCTGATCGCCGTGTTAGTGGCGGAGAGCAGCGGGCGGGTGTTCGCCGCCGATGGGCGCATGGTTATCCGCTTCGAAAATCACCTTTTTTACCGCTTCTGGGGCGAGAAAAATCAAGACACGTTTAACAAATTTTTCCGCTTCGATACCAGTTCGCCCAAAAATAACTGGAAGAGCCACCAATGGCGTCCGAACGTCGAAAGCGAGTGGGGCAATTTTCATGGCACGCAGTCGAAGGAATGGGACGTGCTGGCCTTCGCCCGCGCCCTGGACGACACCGCCGCGCTGTTGAGCATCAGCATGGGCGCGCCGCAGACGGTGGGCTTCAACTACAAGCGCCTGGGTTATGAGAGTGTCCAGCACATGTTCGACTCGTTCGCCCGCAGCGCCCACGCCCAACTGCTGGGTATGTTCGACTTTGTGAAAGGGACGGGGACGACCTCGCCCGCCATTCAGGCGCTCCAGGCCAGGGATTACCTGACCTTCGCCAGCATTTACAACGGGCCGGGCAACGCCGAAACCTACCGGGGCATCATCCAGGTGCGCGCCGACATGTACGACCGCCTGATTAGTACAGCCGTCGCCGCGCCACCCCCGCCCACCGAGCAGCGTGGCCCGGTCGAACCGCCGTCAATCACCCCTGCCCCCACGCCACCCGCGCCGCCTGCGCCCGCCCCGATCCCCGCACCTGCTCCTGCACCAGTGGTCGAAGCCCCGCCCGCGCCGCCGGAAAATGATCGCCCGGTTTTCGTCGCCACACTCGACGGTATGAACGTGCGCAGCGAACCCAAAGTCGCCAACAACGTGGTCGAAAACCTGCGTAAAAACGAGCCGGTCACGGTACTCGAACCGCTGAAACAGGCGCTCGACAAGATGGCGCAGGGTGAGAAGGGCAAGCAGTGGATCAACATCCGCACCGACGAGGGGCGCGAAGCCTATGCCGCCGCTTGGCTGCTTGCGCCGAGTGAGGCATTGGTCAAAAAAACCACCGACGAGTATATCGACTCGATCCCGGATCAGTATCCTATCCCGCCCGAATACGACACACTGTGGTCGATGGCGGATCGAGTCGGTCTGCCCGACCCGTTCAGCAGCCTGCCGCTGCAAATCCGCACGCCGCACAAGCTGGTCAACATGATGGTCAACGGCTTCGGCCCGAACAGCTTCAGCGCCCGCAACTGGCGCAATTTTTACAGCCGCATCGGCGGGATGCACAACGGCCACGATTTCATCGTCGAGACGGGTACGCCGCTGTTGGCGGTCGCCGACGGGGTGGTGATGACCAAATGGCCGTTCATGGCGAATAGGTTGGAGAAAACCGTTACGCTGTGGCCGTTCTTGCCGGAGCGGTTCAAGGACTCCAGAGGGCGGCGCATGATGAGCAACATCATCGTCGCTTACGCCCACCTGAGCGATAACACCATCCGCAAAGAACTGGAAGTGGTCAAGGCCGGGGAGGTGATCGGCATCAGCGGCACGCCCGCCGGGACGACCAGCAACGACCACTTGCACATGGAAGTCCATGTCCTGAGCGGCGATGGTGGCTTTTTGAACTTGCGTAAGCTGCCGCCGCGCCAATTGTTCGCGCCCTTCAAGCGCCCGCAGCCGACCAGCAACCAGATGCCCTGGAACACCGTGCCATTTTACGAGAAGCGTCTGATCCGCTACCTGCTGCATCAGAGCCGCACGGTCGGCTACTTCGGCGGGTCGTCGTACCCGTCTGCCGCGACCTTGAAAGCGATGAGCGCCAGCCATCTACCGGCGATGGACGAGTTCACGCTGGCAACTTTCGAGTACGGCATCCCGGTGGTGTGGGAGAAGCGCAATCCCCCCTGGCCGAAGGGTGTGGTCACGATGGGGATGCTGCCCGAACGCTTGAGCGGCTTCGCCCAATTTGAGCCTTACCAGGCAGCCTTTTTGAAGTGAGAATACGCTGTATTGTCGATAGGGACGAGAAAGCTCTCGTCCCTACAAGCCTCGTTCTCGACTTTTAACTCTTAACTCACATGATGTCACCTTGCCTGATTGACACCCTTACCCCCGATGGCTTGCAGCCCGTCGCATACACCGCCGACTCGCTGGCCGACGCTGCCCAATACGAGCCGCGTGATGGCGTGTATACCATCACCAACACCTACGATACCTTCAAAGTGCTGAAATTCGACGCGCACCTGGATCGGCTGGAAGACTCGGCGCGGCGCGAGGACATTCCGCTGCAATTAGACCGGCAAAAGCTGCGGGTTGCCCTGCGTGACATGATTGCACGGTCTAACTTTGGCGATGTGCGCTTTCGCATCACCGTCCCGCGCGACCAACCCGACCACCTGATCCTATCGGTCGAGCCATTTCAGCCGCCATCGTCCGCCGTGTATGAAAAGGGGGTGTGCTGCGTCACGCTGCCAGACAGCGCCCGCCACAACGCCGCCGCCAAGACCACCGGCTGGATGCACGACCGTGAAGGCTACAAACTGCCAGAGGGTATCTACACCGGCCTTTTGTTGGACGCCGAAGGATTTATTCTGGAAGGCTTGAGCAGCAATTTTTACGCAGTGTTGGATGGCCAACTGCGTACCGCCGGCGAGGGCGTGCTGGCCGGGATCGCCCAGCAAATCGTGTTCGCCGTCGCGCCGGATGTGCTGCCCCTCTGTAAAGTGGCTGTCCATAAAGACGACATTCCCCGGTTAGGAGAGGCATTTATAACCAGCAGCAGCCGGGGCATTGTGCCGGTGATCGAGATTGACAGTGTGCCAATGGGCGATGGCGCGCCCGGCCCGTTCACCGGCCAACTGCGCGGACGTTACGCGGCGTGGGTAGAGAATCATCTGGAAGAACTGTGACGTCTGGTAGGGGCTTGTCGCCGACAAACTCCTACATTTGATTTGTGTTACGCGCCATCCACCCACACCGGCAGATGCCCCAGCGCGATGATGTTCGACCACGACGCCCGATCCCCCTCGGTGAAAATGGCGGCTTCTGCTACGATGTTCGCCCCCGCCTTGCCCAGGATCAGCCGCATCCCCTGGAGTGTGCTGCCGGTCGAAATCACGTCGTCCACCAGTACAACCCGCTTGCCCGCGACAAGCTGGCGGTCTTTTTCGTCCAGGTACAGTGTTTGCGGCGCGCCGGTGGTGATGCTCAGCGTCTCCGATTGTAGCGCATTGCCCATGTAGGGTTTATACGACTTACGCAGCACCACGTAAGGTAAGTAACGCATCCGGGTGGACAGTGCGTAGGCCAGAGGGATGCTCTTGGCTTCTGCCGTGACCAGCGCATCCGGCTTGTATTCAGCCAATTTGGGCGCGAGTTCTTTGCTCACCGCGTCCACCAATTCGGTGTCGCCCAGGATGTTCAGGATGGCGATGCGCACGCCCGGCTTGATCTCAAACAGGCGCAAATCACGCTTCACCCCGGCGACTTCGACCGGGAAGGTTTCATTGGCGGTCATCTCAACCTCATATTGTGTCGGATGAAAAGTAGTTTCCTATCTAGTGTATAGCGCCTGCGGGGAATTTGTACAGGGGATGATGTTCTATGGTAGAGCGCGTTATTCCAGACGGCCAAACTTTGCAGCCTGCTTCAGCCGGCTTTTTCTCTAGCCAGAGAACTTTTAGCCTCTGGCGACGGGGCTAGATTTGGTAATTCGGGTTGTCATGGAAGACGACCTGTTCATGCCCGACTCGTACCACATCGCCAACACTCAAGGAACGCGGTTGCTTCACGGCTTCGTCATTGACAAATGTGCCGTTGGTGCTGCCCAGGTCTTCGATGAAGAGTTGACCGTCGATGCGCTTGATCTGGCAGTGGAAGCGCGACACATTTTTGGCCTGCAGCACCAATTCGTTTTGTGGCGCGCGCCCAATGCGGATCAGGTCATATTCCAGCGGCACGGTCTTGTCGCGCCAGGTGATGTACGACGGGGCGATGCCTTCCTTGCGGTCAAGCGGCGCAACCTTCATCGCCCGTTCGATCTCGCGCGCGCGCAAAAACTGCGTGCTTTCGTGGCGGTCGGTCATGGTATACATCGCCTGGGTCGCCATCACTTTGCGGCTGTAATTGCCATAAAATTCTTCGCCGCGTTCGAGTTCGGCGGCCTGTTGCAGCAGGGCGGCCTGCTCTTCCGAGAGTTCCTGGTTGTGGACGGGCGATTGCTCGATGGCTTCGGCAGCCCGCTTCAACACTTCCGATGCTTGTTTGTATTCGCCTTTGTCGGCGGCGGCCACCGCCTCGCGCCGCGCCTGCGCCGCTTGCAGCAGCAGCACCGAGCGCCGCACTTCCGGGTTGGGCGGCGCTGGAATTTCCGCCGGGACGCCAACGTTTATGACCACCGGCTGTTCCATTACCCGGTGTTCCGTGCCGTTCTCGCGGATTTCGTCGTATTCAAAGCGCAGCAGGGCGATTTGCCGCTTGCCGATGTCGTGCAGCGCCGGGATCGTCAATTCCAGCACCAGTGTTTTCACTTCATCGCCGAACACATCGCCCAGGTCGAAGGCGATGCGCTGCCCGTTGCTGTGCATGTTATAGGCATTGAGCTGGGAGACGTTCGTCACGTAATCGGTCGGCTCGACGCTGATGACCAAATTTTGCCCGATCAGGTTGAGCAGGCCGCGCAGTTCTTCTTCAAAGATCATCGGTGCGACTTCCGGGCTTTCGATGAAGTAAAACGCGCCGCCCCCCGCGTCGGCCATCGCCATCATCAAGTCTTCGTTGAAGTCCGCGCCCAGGCCCATTGTCGTCGTGGTGATGCCGTGTTCGCGTTTCTGCCCCGCCAGCGCCACCAGTTTGTCCTGCTGCGTCACCCCCCGGTTGGCGAGGCCGTCGCTCATCAGGATGACGCGGTTCAAATAATCCGCTGTGAGATTTTGGCCGACCAGGTTACAGCCTTGCAGCCAGCCGCCGCTCAGGTTGGTCATGCCGCCCGCTTTGATCGTGGCAATTTTCTGGTTGATCGCGTCTTTGTGTGTCACCTGTTCCGGTTGTAGCAGCGTGTCCACGCCCTCGTTATACAGTACGATTGAGAGCCAGTCGTTCGCGCCCAGGTTTTGCACCAGGAATTGCGCCGCCTGCCGGGTGTACGCGATTTTGTCCCCGCCCATCGAACCGCTGCGGTCGATCACTAGGCTTAGGTTGAGTGGCCGCCGTCGCTGGTTGTCGGGCGCGGGGCCGGACGCCAGCCGCGCCATCAGGTACAGCTTTTGCGGCTGCTCGACCGTCAGCACATCATATTCGAGGGCAAAATCAGCCTGCATGAACACTAATCCTATTCGTGTCGTGTGTGCTTATTCTAACAGAAATTTGCGCGTTGCAAGTGAGATTATGACCTTACCGCCCGGCCACGCCATTCGCAATCATGCCATCCACCAGCGTCAGCACGCGGTCGGCATGGCGGGTGAGTCCCGCGTCGTGGGTGACGATCACCACCGTCGTCCCGACCTCGGCGCGGATGTTTTCCAGGGCTTGCATGACCACCGCGCCCGACTCGCTGTCCAGGTTGCCGGTCGGTTCGTCCGCCAACAGCAGGGGCGGGTTGTTCGCCAGCGCCCGCGCGATGGCGACGCGCTGCTGCTGCCCGCCGGACAGTTCGCTGGGGCGGTGGCGCAGCCGGTCGCCCAGGCCGAGCGCGCCCAACAGTTCTTTCGCCCGCTTTTCCGGGTTAAACGCCCGCCGCTGCGCGAACTGGATCGGCAGGGCGACATTTTCTAGCGCCGTCAGCGTCGGGATCAGATTGAAGAATTGGAAGATGAAGCCAATCTTCGCGTTGCGCACCTCGGTGAGCTGGTCTTCGTTCATCCGCGTGATGTCCACGCCATCAATTTCAATCGTGCCGCTGGTCGGCGTGTCCAGCCCGCCGATCAGCCCCAGCAGCGTACTTTTACCACTGCCCGACGGCCCAACGATGCCGACCATCTCACCGGCTCGGATGTCCATATCCACCCCGCGCAGGGCGTGGACGCTGTAGCTGCCGAGCGGTAATGCTTTGGTCAGGCCGCGCGTGCGGATGACCACGTTGGATTGCGCCATAAATACTGGTCGCTCCTGCATAGGCCAATTTGACGAGATCAGGTGGTTGATCCTGGCTATGATTACGCAGGCCGCCTGAGTCGTGTTGCAGCATTATAGGGGCAAGCGCGGCGCGCGTCCAATCTCATACTGGCTTCTTATGGCATTGTAAGCTATACTTGTTACAATATTCACAATCGAATATCGAATAATGAGGATATTAGGGAATAGGAGTCGGACACATGACACCTGAACACCTCCCCCCACAACTTGACCGTTTAGATCGCCGCATCACGCGCTGGATGGCCGCCAACGGTATCCTGCTGCTGCGCGTCAGCCTGGGCATCGTCTTTCTCTGGTTCGGCCTGTTGAGGTTCGTCCCCGGCCTCAGCCCCGCCGACGAACTCGCCACCCGCACCATCGCCACGCTCACCTTCGGCCTGGTCGGGCCAGAAGTTTCACGCCCGGTGCTTGCGCTGTGGGAATGCGTGATCGGCCTCGGCCTGATGACCGGCTGGTTCATGCGCGGCACATTGCTCTTGTTGTTCGTGCAGATGCTCGGCACGATCACGCCGCTCGTCTTGTTTCCAGCCGAGACCTGGACGATTTTCCCGATTGCCCCTACCTTGGAAGGGCAGTACATCATCAAGAATCTGGTGCTGGTCAGCGCGGGGTTGGTCATCGGCGCGACCGTGCGCGGTGGCCGCCTGGTCGCCGACCCGGATGCGATCACCGACGGACAGCGACCCGAAGGTCATCAGTTGCGTCTTCACCGTTAGCGATTAGCCTTAACAGGAAAACGATACCGACACAATCCACCGTGTCGGTATCGTTTTTTCTGATGGCTCATGGCTGACCGCTGATTGTTATCCAGCCTTCTCCGCCTCCGTCGCATACACTGGCGTCAGCCAATGCCGGTAGGCCGCGACCCGCCCCTCGACCACCTGGAAGAACAGATCGCGCAGTTCGCCCGTGATCGGCCCGGTCTTGCCGTCGCCGATCAGCCGGTGTTCCACCTTGCCGATGACCGCCACCTGCACGCCCGTCCCGCACATGAACGCTTCATCGGCGATATACGCCTCGGTGCGGTCTATATCGCGCTCAACGACCGTGATGCCCAGTTCGTCCCGCAGCAGTTGCATCAGCGTGCGCCGGACAATGCCTTCCAGCGCGTTCGACTGCACCGGCGGCGTATAGGCCACCCCGTCACGGATTATGAAAAAGTTGGCCGCGCTCATCTCGGAGATGTGGCCGTCTTCGTTTAGCACAATCGCCTCGTCGTAGCCCGCCAGCACCGCGTCGGTCTTAATCAGCGCCGAATTGGCATACGCGCCCGCGACCTTGCCCCGCGCCGGGATCGCGTTGTCCTCCACCCGCCGCCACGACGAGAAGCACACATGCGCCCCTTCTTCGTTGTCGATATACCGCCCGAACGGCAGGCTGAAAATGGTGAAGGCGTCCTTCAGGTCATGCAGCCGCACGCCGATGCCTTCTGTCGCCTTGTAGGCCAGCGGGCGGATGTAGCAGTTTTCGCGGAAGCCTTCGCTGCGCAGCAGTTCGGTCACAATATCGACCAATTCATCGACTGTGTAGGGCAGGTGGATGCGCATTAGCCCCGCCGACTGGAGAAATCGCTTGAAATGGTCGCGCGGGCGGAACACAAAAAGCTGCTCCTCGTCCGCGTTCCAGTAGCCGCGCAGCCCGCCGAATACGCCTGTGCCGTAATTCAGCGCGTGCGTCATCACGCTCACTTTCGCCTGTTCAATCGGGACGATCTTGCCGTCGAAGAACGCATATCGTGTGGTCTTGTCGGACACCGCCAACTCCTTATACGCTTTGCGCATATTGTACAATCAGATATGTACAAAAAGTATAAAGGTCGCGTCTGGTATTGGTCAATAACCACATCGGCTCATTGAGAGTCGATCCGCAAACCAGTCAAATAGGTGGAAATAGCTGGGTTCCCGGCGGTTCGTCTACAATTAATATGATTTTACTCATTCACGGCGCGCCCCCGCCCAGTGTGAACAACGCACTGAAGACCAGCAGCCCACAGGCCGCCAGCCCGATCACCACCGCCCGCGTTCGTTTCGGCGCGGCCCGCAGCTTATCGGCGATGAGGACGGTCAGCGGGAACAGCGCCAGCGCGTAGCGGGCGAAGCTCTGGGTGTACGTGACCGCGCTCGTGTCGCCCCATGCCCAATTCATCTTACTCACGAAGATCAAGATTGACCCGAAGGTGTACGCCAGCAGCGGCAGCCGTCGGTGGCGCGGCGTGAACACCATCCAGACGGCCAGGCCGAGCGAGGCCGCCAGCGCCCATATGTCTGGGTTGAACAGCGCATCCGCCGGGTGCGCCAGCGCCCAGGCCAGGTTCAGCCGCAGCCCTTCCAGTGGATTCACGAAGAAAATGAACGAGCGCGTCCGGTAAATTTCATCTAAAGGGGGCAAACCCTGGTGCTGCCGGAACACCA
>Ga0187894_10006271_pt1 | contig 11738 bp, 12 predicted proteins | sample GBC1701081metaG_FD_136650 | JGI IMG/M metagenome (GOLD analysis project Ga0187894, IMG submission 136650) | White microbial mat communities from a lava cave in the Kipuka Kanohina Cave System on the Island of Hawaii, USA - GBC170108-1 metaG ...
AACCCGATCTCATCTCGATGCTCGTGCACGGCGAGGACACCCGCAACATGGCGCCGCAGGAATATCTCGGAAATCTGATCCTGCTGATTGTCGGCGGCAATGACACGACGCGCAATTCGATGACGGGCTCGCTCTACGCGCTCAACAAATGGCCGGACCAGCAGAGGAAGCTGCGCGAGAATCCAGCGCTCATTCCCTCGCTCGTCTCCGAGACGATCCGCTGGCAGACGCCGCTCGCACACATGCGCCGCACCGCGCTTGAGGATGCCGAGATCGGCGGCCAGAAGATCAAGAAGGGCGACAAAGTCGTCATGTGGTACGTCTCAGGCAATCGCGACGAGGACGTCATCGCCGATCCGAACAATTTCAACATCGAGCGCGAAAACGTGCGCCGACACCTCTCCTTCGGCTTCGGCATTCACCGCTGTGTTGGGAACCGGCTCGGTGAGATGCAGTTACGTATTGTATGGGAAGAGATTCTGAAGCGCTTTCCGAAGATCGAAATCGTCGGCGAGCCCCGCCGCGTCTTGTCAGCCTTCGTGAAGGGCTACGAAACACTGCCCGTCGTGATTCCAAACTAGGCGCTGAGCCGCGGCGGCGCGACGCGAACAATCTCTGTGATGTTCTCGATGAGATCGCTCGCAAGGTCGATCACGACACGACGCCGGATTCACTGACTTTGGCTGAAGTGCTCGATTCCGTGGGTCGCCGTGCCTACGGCCCTTTGCTGCTGGTGATTGGTCTCTTCGCCATTTCGCCGGCGACCGTTCTGCCCGGGATGACCTGGTTCGCGGCCGCGATCACATTGCTCATCGCTGGGCAGATGGCCCTCGGCATGAAGCGGCCCTGGCTGCCGCGCAAGGCGCTCGGCGCCAAGCTCCCGCGAGTCGCCGTGCGCGAAGGCATTGACCGCGTCAGGCCGGTGGCGCGTCGCATCGATAGCGTGCTCAGGCCGCGGCTTACCTGGCTTGCCAAGCCGCCTCTCGTGAACCTGGTTGCGCTGTTTTGCATTGCGGCCGCCCTGATCACGTTTCCGCTCGGGCTCATCCCGCTTGCGCCGCTCGCACCTGGCCTCGCCGTGGTGTTTTTCGGCCTCGGCATGACCGCTCATGACGGCCTTTGGCTGAGCGTCGGCATGCTGGTTCTGGGGGCCGCTTTTTGGCTCGCGGCGCCGCTGGTTTTCTAGCTGATTTTTGGGGCGCCTGCGGCGCCAAAAACGCGCTGAAAACCGAGACTTTCGCGCCTCAAATTCCTATATTGGCGCATGTCTTCCCACACGATTCGACAGTCATGACCGCACCCGAAAACGCGACCGCGGGCCAGCCTGCGTACGGCGCTGATTCCATCAAAGTTCTCAAGGGCTTGGACGCGGTGCGGAAGCGTCCGGGGATGTATATCGGCGACACCGACGATGGGTCCGGTTTGCATCACATGGTCTACGAGGTCGTCGACAACGCAATCGACGAAGCTTTGGCCGGCCATGCCAAGACGGTGACGGTAACCCTGCACGCCGACGGCAGCGCTGAAATCACCGACGACGGGCGTGGCGTCCCGACCGACATCCACACCGGCGAAGGCGTCTCGGCGGCCGAGGTCATCATGACCCAGCTGCACGCCGGCGGTAAGTTCGACCAGAATTCCTACAAGGTCTCCGGCGGCCTGCACGGCGTCGGCGTTTCGGTCGTCAACGCGCTCAGCGAATGGCTCGACCTGAACGTCTGGAGCAACGGCAAGCACCATTACATGCGCTTTCGGCACGGCGACGCTGAAGCGCCGCTGAAGGAAATTGGCGCCGCGCCCGTCGAGAACGGCAAGCCTAAGCGCGGCACCGCCGTGCGCTTCCTGCCGAGCACGCAAACCTTCACGATGGTCGAGTTCGACCGCAAAACGCTCGAGCATCGCTTGCGCGAACTCGCGTTTCTGAATTCGGGCGTGTCGATCCACTTCAAGGATTTGCGCGGCCCGGAGCCGTTCGAGGAAACGCTCTATTACGACGGCGGCGTCAAAGCCTACGTCCAGCACCTCGATCGCTCGCGCAGCGCGCTCGTCGAGCCGATCTACATTTCCGCCGAACGCGACAACATCAATGTCGAAGTGGCGATGCAGTGGAACGACGGCTACCATCCGACCGAACTCTGCTTCACCAACAACATCCCCCAGCGCGACGGCGGCACGCACCAGGCGGGCTTCCGCGGTGCGCTCACGCGCGTGATCACCAACTACATGCAGACCAGCGGCATGGCGAAGAAGGAAAAGGTCGACATCACCGGCGAAGACGCGCGCGAGGGCCTGACCTCCGTACTCTCTGTGAAAGTGCCCGACCCGAAATTCTCGTCGCAAACGAAGGACAAGCTTGTCTCGTCGGAAGTGCGACCGGTGGTCGAAAGCCTCGTCGGCGACGCGCTGTCGTCCTGGTTCGAAGAAAATCCAGGTCCGGCGAAGCTGATCATGACCAAGATCGTCGAAGCCGCCGCCGCCCGCGAAGCCGCGCGCAAGGCGCGCGAAATGCGCCGCAAGTCGACGCTCGATGTCGCCTCGCTGCCCGGTAAGCTCGCCGATTGCCAGGAGAAAGACCCGGCCAAGTCCGAACTCTTTATCGTCGAGGGCGACTCGGCCGGCGGCTCCGCCAAGCAGGGCCGCAATCGCGAATATCAAGCCGTGCTGCCGCTGCGCGGCAAAATCCTCAACATCGAACGCGCGCGCTTCGACAAGATGCTGGCGAGCGAACAGGTCGGAACGCTGATCACCGCGCTCGGCGCCGGCATCGGCCGCGACGAGTTCGACATCAACAAGCTCCGCTATCACCGCATCATCATCATGACCGACGCCGACGTCGACGGCGCGCACATCCGTACGCTCTTGCTCACGTTCTTCTATCGGCAGATGCCGTCGGTGATCGATGGCGGCTTCCTCTACATCGCCCAGCCGCCGCTCTACAAAGCCACGAAGGGCAAGTCCGGCCGCTACCTCAAGGATCAGGCCGAGTTCGAAGCCTATCTGATCGAGGAAGGCGCCGCCGGCGCCGTGTTCGAGCTTGGCAATGGCGCGCAAACTGCCGGCGAAGACCTGATGCGCATCGCCCGTGAAGCCGCCGCCGCCGAAACACTCATCAAGCGCCTGCATCAGCGCGCACCGGATGCTGTGCTCGAACAAGCCGCGCTCGCCGGCGCTTTCGCGCCGAACGCGGGCGACGCGCAAGCCCAGGAAACCGCGCGCCGGCTCAACCTGTTGGCTGAAGAGGGCGAGGCCACTTGGTCGGGCCGCTTGGACGCCGATGGCGCCATCGTGCTCGAACGCATCGTGCGCGGCGTCACCGAGCGCGTCGTGCTCGATCGCTTGCTGCTGGGCTCAACTGACGCGCGCCGCTTGGCCGAACGCGCGCAAGCGATGCGTGAAACCTACGAGAAGCCAGGCCAAGTGCGCCGCGGCAGCGACGTAACGCCGGTGCACGGCCCGCTCTCGCTGCTGAAGGCGGTTGAGGAAGCCGGCGCCAAGGGCCTCTCCATAGCCCGCTACAAGGGCTTGGGCGAAATGAACGCCGAGCAGCTCTGGGAGACCACCCTCGATCCCGACGCGCGCACGCTGCTGCAAGTGAAAGTCGATCACGGCGACGACGCCGATGACCTCTTCACCAAGCTCATGGGCGACATCGTCGAACCGCGGCGCGAATTTATCCAGGAAAACGCTCTGGATGCGGATGTTGATGCTTAGGCGGGGTTAGCCTCCTCCTCGATGGAGCAGGCGCCGCGAAGCGGCGGAGGAGGTGCGCCCTCCGTAGGTGACAAACGAGCCTCACGAGGCACAACCCTCAACACTGAGGGCGCACCTCCTCAGTCAGTTCGCTGCGCTCACTGACAGCTCCTCCATCGAGGAGGAGCGGAGCGCTTGAACATTCTCTGATGCCCGCCAGTGTCGGCGCGCATGAAGCTCGATCTCGATTTCGTCCGCGCGCAGTTTCCGGCGTTTGCCGAGCCGTCGCTGCAAGGGCAGGCGTTCTTTGAGAACGCGGGCGGCTCCTACACCTGCGCGCCGGTGATCGCGCGGCTCACGCGGTTCTATCGCGAGCGCAAGGTGCAGCCTTATGCGCCGTATGAAGCGTCGCGCCTCGGTGGCGCGGAGATGGACGAGGCGCGGGCGCGGCTGGCGGCGATGCTGGGCGTCGAGACGGAGGAGGTGAGCTTCGGCCCATCGACGTCGCAGAACACCTACGTGCTGGCGCAAGCGTTCGCGCAATGGCTGAAGCCCGGCGATGCGATCATCGTCACCAATCAGGATCACGAAGCGAACGGCGGCCCGTGGCGGCGTCTCGCCGATCGCGGAGTTGAGGTACGCGAATGGAAGCTTGATCCAGAAACTGGGCGTCTGCCGATTGAACGGCTGAAGGCGCTGCTGGACGACAAAGTAAAGCTCGTCTGTTTCCCGCATTGCTCCAACATCGTCGCAGAGATCAATCCGGTGGCGGAGATCGCCGCGCTCGCGCATGCGGCAGGCGCCTATGTCTGCGTCGACGGCGTCAGCTACGCGCCGCACGGCCTGCCGAATGTCGGCAAGCTCGGCGCCGATATCTATCTCTTCTCCGCGTACAAAACCTACGGCCCGCACCAAGGGATCATGGTGATCCGCCGTGCGTTAGGCGAGAAGCTCCCAAACCAAGGCCACTATTTTAATGCCGACGCGCTCTACAAACGCTTCACACCGGCAGGCCCAGATCACGCGCAAATCGCCGCTTCCGCCGGCATGGCGGACTACGCCGACGCGCTTTACGCGCATCATCATGGCGGCGAAGCCGCACCGACGGCGCGTGCGGAAGCCGTGCATGACCTAATGCGTGCGCACGAGATCGCGTTGGTGCAGGCGCTGCTGGACTATCTCGGCGCCAAGAATTCCGTGCGCCTGCTCGGGCCCCGCGATGCAGCCGCGCGCGCGCCGACTGTGGCGATGGCGCTACGCGAACCGGGTGAAACAGTGGCCGCGAAACTCGCGCCGCTTGGCATCATGGCGGGTGGCGGCAGCTTCTACGGGGTGCGCTGCCTTGAGGCCCAGGGCGTCGATCCGGCTCGCGGCGCGCTGCGCGTGAGCTTCGTGCACTACACCTCGCCGGAGGAGGTGCAGAAGCTCATCCGCGCTCTCGACCAAGTCCTTTAGCCGCGGAGCGCGCGCAACTCTCCCCAAGATAAATACGTTGGCGTGTCGGATCGACGCTTTGCCGTTCGTCCTGAGGGCAAGCAACGGGAGAGACCTCATGCGCAAAGTGATCGCAGCGACGTTTGTATCTTTGGATGGTGTCATGCAGGCGCCGGGTGGTCCGGGCGAGGATGACGCCGGCGGCTTCAAGTTCGGCGGCTGGACGTTCCCGTATTTCGACGAAACGCTCGGCGAAGTGATGGGGCAGGTGTTTACGCGTGAGTTCGATCTGCTGCTCGGGCGCAAGACCTACGATATTTTCGCCGCGCATTGGCCGCGCGCGGAAAACACCGAGGACGGCGACATCGCCAAGGTGTTCAACCGCGTCACCAAGTACGTGGCGACGCGCTCGAAGAGCGCGCTGGAGTGGAACAATTCGGTCGTGCTGAGCGATGCGGCGAAGGATGTCGCAAAGCTGAAGCGGCAGGACGGGCCGGTGCTGCTGATCCAAGGCAGCAGCGATCTGATCCAGACCTTGCTGGCGCACGGCCTGATCGATGAGTTCCAAGTGCTGATGTTTCCGGTGCTGCTCGGCAAGGGCAAGCGGCTGTTCGGCGAGGGCGTGAAGCCGGGCGCGTTGAAGCTGGTTGAGTCGAAGACATCGGCGACCGGCGTGGTCGTCGCGAATTATGTGCCCGACGGCGACGTGAAGATCGGCTCGTTCGCGCTGCCGGAATGATGCTCAGAGGGTTTTGCCCATGCGCACCAGCGGTACGTCGACGCCGCCGCTGGTGCGCGAGGTGAAATGCTCGATCGCTGTGTATCCGCAAGCGCCATAAAGCGGCTGGCCCGCCAGCGTGGCTGCGAGCTCCACGCGTGTGAAGCCCTCAAGGCGCGCCGCTGTTTCACACGCGCCGAGGATCGCGCGGCCGACGCCGCGGCGTGTGTGGGCGGGATGGGTGTACATCGCCCGTACTCGCGCGGCGTCGCGGGCGGGATCGAGCAGGGCGGCGTCGCGGCCCTTGGTGTGATCGCCGCCGAAGAGCGTCGCGCGCCGACTCCAACCGCCGCAGCCGATGATGTCGTCGCCGTCAATCGCCGCGAAATAGGTGCCGTCGGCCACCAATTGCGTGTCGAGGCCCATGATCTCAAACGAGGCTTCGACGGCCTCGGGCGGCAGGTATGGCTTGAGCAATTCGCCGATGGCTTGGTTCATCAAGGCGTGCATCGTCGGCAAATCGGCGGAGGTGGCGAGGCGCAACGTGAAGCTCATGCGCCTAAGCTTACGCCAAAGGCGCCAGGCTCCGCCACAGCATGTACGCAGCGACGGCGAAGACGACGAACGCGAACACGCGCTGCAGCGCGCCCTTCTGCTTCGCGAGGCGGCTCGAGAGCACCGCGCCGAGCGCGCCGCCGACTAGGCCGCCACCGATGAAGAGAAGCGCGACGCGCCAATCGATCAAGCCGTCGAGCGCGTAGGAGGTCGCCGTCGTTGCGCCAAAAACGCCAACCGCGAACAACGAAGAGCCAATGGCGTGCAGCATGGTCATGCCGCAGGCGGCGATCAGGCCCGGCACAATGAGGAAGCCGCCGCCGATGCCGAAGAAGCCTGAGATCGCCCCGACGCCGAGGCCAGCGCCCGTGAGGCGTGGCGCGTTGCTGCCGTTGAGGCGCACTTCTGGATCGCCTTGGTGGCCTGAACGCATCAGCATGCGCCCGCCGATCACGATCATCAGCAATGCAAACAGAGGCAACAGCACGCGCGCATCGGTGACCTTTCCCAAAGCAGCGCCCAATGCTGCGCCGATCAGCCCCGCGCCGGAGAACACCATTGCGCAGCGCCATTTCACGTTGCCGCGCCGCGCGTGATTGATGAAGTTCGCGAACGCGTTGACCGACACCGCAAGCGCGCTTGTGCCGATGGCGACGTGAGGATTGGCGATGCCGACCACATAGAGCAGCGCTGGCGTGGCGAGAATCGAGCCGCCGCCGCCGATCAACGCGAGGATAAGCCCCACGGCCGCGCCGCTCAGCACGGAAAGGATGTCCGCCCCCGTCATTGGCGCGCACGCTAGCGCGATTCCAGGGCGGCGTCAGCCTTGCGCGCGCGGGCGGCGAAATGCGAAAAGCAGCTCATGCTGAAGCCAAATGTCCGCGCCTTCTTCGACGAGCCCACGTTCACCGTGAGCTATCTTGTGTGGGATGGCGCCAGCAAGCGCGCTGCGATCATCGACAGCGTGTTGGACTTCGACATCAAATCCGGCCGCACCGGGACGGATTCGGCAAAAAAATTGCTCGACGCCGCGCATAGCGAGGGCTTGACGATCGATTGGATCCTAGAAACCCATGCACACGCGGATCATCTTTCCGCCGCGCCGTTTCTGAAAAGGCAAACCGGCGCGCCCGTCGTGATCGGCGATCATATTGGCGACGTGCGCGCGGCGTTCAAAAATCTGTTCGACGACTACGACGACGCAGATTTCGGCCGGCTCGTTCATGACGGTGAAACACTCCCACTGGGCGAACTCAGCATCGAAACGATTCACACGCCCGGCCATACGCCCGCCTGCGTCAGCTACAAGATCGGTGACGCGCTGTTCGTCGGCGACACGTTGTTCATGCCGGACTACGGCACCGCGCGATGTGACTTTCCCGGTGGCGACGCGCGCACACTCTATCGCTCGATTCGCAAGCTGCTCTCCCTTCCGAGTGAGACGCGCATCTTCCTCTGCCACGACTACACAGCGCCGGGGCGTGATGAGTATGTCTGGGAAACGAGTGTCGCCGCGCAGCGCGCCTCGAACGTGCATGTGCACGATGGCGTGAGCGAAGAGGCGTTCGTCGCGATGCGCGAGGCCAAGGACAAGACGCTTTCGACGCCGGCGCTGATGTTTCCTGCAATTCAAGTGAATCTGCGCGCCGGCGAGCTGCCGGCCGCGGCAGCGAACGGCGTGCGCTATCTCAAGCTCCCGCTGGACACGATCTGAAGCGACTTCGATTGAGCCTCTGAGGACGGCTGCCTTGGCGACGACGCTGCAGGTTGGAGCGCCCTCTGCCCCATCAACATTCACGCCACTGCCCGCTGGAAACCGGCGATCCTCCTGAAAACGTCTCGCAACAGACGGTATTTGGTTGAGTTGCGCGCGCGCAGCGTAATCAGCGCTCCGCAATTCGAGGGGATTGTTCCCATGCGTATGTTTGTGTTGGCGGCTTCGGCTGCGTTGCTCGCGGCGTGTGCGCCGCAAACCAGTGAGCCGACAGAGGCGGATCTCGTCGCACGCGGCGATTATCTCGTGAACGGAGTCGTGTTGTGCGGCGACTGCCATACGCCGCGCTCGGCGACGGGCGAGATCGACGAAGCACGCAAGCTGCAAGGCGGCGAACTCCCCCCGGGGCCACCGCAATTCGCAACTGTCGCGCCGACGCTCGCCGGCGTTCCGACAAACTTCACGCAAGAACAGTTCACGTCGTTCTTGCAAACCGGCGTGCGCCCCGACGGATCGCAGCCGCGTCCACCCATGCCGCCTTATCGTCTCAATGAAGATGATGCGTGCGCCGTCACCGCTTACATCGCGACGCTGCCAAGCGCGCAATAGGCGCGCGCATTTCAATGCTGTCAGTGTTGTGAAACGTGACTTGACGCAAACGCGCGCCGGGTGTTCATTTCGCCGTCGGAAGATGACGCGCGCAGCTGCTGGTTCCGATCGCAAGCTGTGCAAGCAGACACCACCTGGACGACAGCGTGCGCAAACGCATCTTCCCGTCCGATGAAAACACCGCGCGGCAATGGGGCCGCATAGAGGCGGGATAATTTCTCTCGGCCGGCGTCAGTGACGTTTCAGCGCATGGTGATGTCTGGTGGAACATAACATGAACATCTATGTGGCTCGGTTTTTTGCGTACGTTCTCTATGCGCCGGCGTGCGCTAACTTCATCACATGTCGCTTCGCCTCTTTGCCGCGCTCGCCATTCCTGACGAGGTCGCGGCTCGCTTGATCGCGCTGCAAAAGGGCGTTGGCGGCGCCAAGTGGCGCCCGCGCGAGAACTTGCACCTCACGCTGCGTTTCTTCGGCGAGGTTGCTGAGCCTGTTGCGGACGATCTCGATGCGGCGCTCGAAGAAGCGGCGCGCGGCATTGGTCCGTTCGAACTCACGCTGAAAGGGGCGGGCACATTTGGCGGCGCCGATCCGCACGCGCTGTGGATCGGCGCGGCCGAGAACGCGACGCTGACAAAGCTCGCGGCGGCTTGTGAGAAAGCCGCGCGGCGCGCGGGCCTCAAGCCCGAGCCGCACAAATTCACGCCGCACGTGACGCTGGCCTATCTCTCAAACGCGCCGCTTGATCGCGTGCAGGCGTTTGAATCGCGGCTTGGCCTGTTTGAAGCGCCGCCGTTTCGCGTCGAGACATTCGGGCTCTATTCAAGCGTCACGCGCAAATCGGCCCCGAGCCTTTACAGGCCCGAGGCCGAGTATCCGTTATTCGGATGAGTTGAGCTTACGAAACCGGCGACGGCGCCGGTGTCGCGGGTTCTGTTGGCGCCGGTGCGGACACCATTGTCGCCGGCGGCGGGTTTGGGCCCATCGCGCAGCAACGCACTTGAACTTCGAGCACTTGCGAATTGTAGCGGCACTCAGTGTCGCTCACCGAACGCAAGATCGCCATGCCGCCCGCGCGCGTCGTGTAGCGCGTTTGCGTGCAGCCCGTCAGCGTATAGCCCGGATCGCACGTGCCAGCGCGCGTGCGGTTGAGCGTGCGCGTGACGCAGACGACGTTGCGCGTCATGGCCTGATCGGCCGTCGCTTGCGCGCGACTGGCGACGCCCAGCACGCCGGCAATACGCTCGCCGAGCGTGGTGCGCACACCTTCGGTGTCGGCGTGTTGTTTGCAGATGTCGGTGTTTGCGCGGTTTGAGTCCGCACCACACCATTCAGCGATGGATTGATCACCCGTGCGGTTGGCGCAACCGGCAGCGAGTAGCGCGAGCGCCGCTGCGGCGACGATTGTAGCAATGCGCATTCTTGCGCCTTTCCTTGTTATGCCCCGCTACCGCAAACCTCACATGGACGCGCAGGTCAAGCAATCTTTGAAGCGCGAAACTTTCTGTACGCGTGGGTTTTCGCGTATGAGGAGAGCCGATGAAACATGATCGAATTTTCATCCTCACTGGTGCGGGGATTTCAGCGGAGTCTGGTTTAGGCACGTTCCGCGACAAGGGCGGACTGTGGAGCCAGTTCAAGATCGAAGAGGTCGCCACCATCGACGGGTATCAGCGCGATCCGAAGAAGGTGTTGGATTTCTACAATTTTCGCCGTTCAAAGCATCGCGATGTCGGGCCCAACGCCGCGCACGAAGCGCTCGCGGAACTTGAACGCGGGCTCGCAAAACAAGCTCGCAAACTCACGCTCTGCACGCAGAATATCGATAATTTGCACGAGCGCGCGGGTTCCGCGGATGTCATCCATATGCATGGCGAGATCGCGAAATCGCGCTGCCATGAGTGCGGTGATGTGCGTGTGTCCGATGGCGAATTGTTGATCGAACTCGGCTGCGGCGCCTGCGGGCGCGTTGGTGGTTTGCGCCCGCATGTCGTGTGGTTCGGCGAAATGCCCTTGGAGATGGATCGGATTTACGAGGAACTCGCGGCCGCTGATCTGTTCGTGTCGATCGGCACGTCAGGCGCAGTTTATCCGGCGGCTGGTTTCGTCGCCGCCGCGCGCCGCGCCCGCATCGCCACGTTGGAACTCAATCTCGAACCTTCCGAGAACGCGGAGATGTTCGATGATGCGCGGCATGGGCCGGCGACGGAAATCGTGCCCGCGTGGGTGCGCGACGTGCTCGACGGAAACGCCTAGGCGCGCCTCACGTTCGCCCCTATCTGTAGCAACACCAGGGGAAATCGGAGTTTTTCTATGATGATGCGTGCGCTCGCGGGCATGGCGGCCCTTGTTCTTGTGACCGCGTGCGCGGGTGTAACGCCAGCTGGCCGCAACGCCGGCCGCGTCTCGGAAACGCCCGCCGCCAGCACGCAAACCGCACAAGCGCCGCTGCCGCGAGCGCAGCCCGCGCAGCAACAGGCGCAACCGCAACCAGCGCCGCTGCCGCCGCCGCCCGCTGAAACGCAAGGCCAGCCCGTGGCCTCGGGCGCGACGATCACGCCAGCCCCGCGCCCTGCGCCGCGCAATACCGATGATGACGAGATCGTCGTTGAGAGCACGCGCGAAGGCCAAGTGCCGCCGCCCGAAGGCGATCCGCGCAGCAATACCGAGCGCATGCGCGACATTCGCGCCTGGGATCAATGCGTGACGCGTGCGCAAGGCGCCGCTGAAAGCGATCCGATGCGTCCCGCGCTCGATACGCCGGAAGAGTTGTGCGCGCGCTCTCTCGGCATGGCCGACCGCACGTCCGTGCCGGACAGCCGGTCGCGCCGACGCTAGTCCGCTTCCACCAATAGCGCGTCCATCTGGTCGTCGCTGAGACCGAAATGGTGGCCGATCTCGTGCACGAGCACGTGGAACACGAGATCGGCGAGTGTCACGTCGCCGCGCTCGGCCCATTCGTCGAGCAGCGGCCGGCGATAGAGAAACACCATCGGCTGGCTCGGGCTTGGATCGGCG
>Ga0187894_10006272_pt1 | contig 11736 bp, 7 predicted proteins | sample GBC1701081metaG_FD_136650 | JGI IMG/M metagenome (GOLD analysis project Ga0187894, IMG submission 136650) | White microbial mat communities from a lava cave in the Kipuka Kanohina Cave System on the Island of Hawaii, USA - GBC170108-1 metaG ...
GATTTCCTGGATCAGGAGGTTCATCTCATCGCGGGTGAAAGCGTCGAGCGCGCCGAAGGGCTCATCCATCAAGAGCAGCGAGGGATCGACCGAGAGGCTGCGCACGATCGAGGCGCGCTGCTGCATGCCGCCCGAGAGCTCGCGCGGGAATTTCGATTCGAAGCCCCAGAGATTGACGCGCTTCAGCAGCATGTCGATGCGCTTCTGATCGACCGGCTTGCGCTTGAGCTCGAAAGGCAGCGCGATATTGGCGGCGAGGTTGCGCCAGGGCAGGAGATTGGCGTCCTGGAAGATCATGGCGATCTCGGGATGCGGCTTGACGATCCTCTCAGCCCCGAGCCGGATCTCGCCACTGGTCAGCTCGTGCAATCCGCCCATCGACCAGAGCAAAGTCGACTTCCCGCAGCCCGACGGGCCCAGGATGCAGAGGAACTCCCCGTCGCGCACTTCGAGCGACACATTGTCGAGGGCATGCACCGAGCCGCTGCGGGTCTGGTAGTATTTGCTGGCGTCGGCGACGACCATCTTGGCCGTTCTGCTCTTTTCCGAAACGCCTGCCGCTGTGCGCATCTCAGTCGCATCCATCATGGTGTTTCCGGCCCTACGATCGGTTCTCGTTATTTTGTCAAATCATGTGACAAAATTTCAGACTGCGCAATAGCCAATATGCGGGCTCCATTCCGGCGAAACGCACAAAAACGCACATAATTAGCGGGTTTAGCGGGAATGGAAGGGGTGTCCGGCTGTTCCGTGCCCTTCACAGTTTCAGCATATGCCTTGCCGAAAGGGCAAAAGCGTGTAATTTAATTACGGACTGCAAAGGCAAAATCGACATGGCGCGCGGGCGCGGCGAGAAGCAATTACAGCAGCCATCGGCGATCGACATCGTCTCGCGCATCCAGCGCATCGAGAGCGAATTGTCGCCATCGGAACGGCGCGTCGCCCAGATCGTGTGTCGTGACTACGAGGCGGCGACGCGCATGACGATCGCCGACCTTGCCCGCAAGGCGAAAGTGAGCCAGCCGACGGTCACGCGCTTCTGCCGCTCGGTCGGCTGCGCCTCTTTCGCCGAATTCAAGATCAATCTCGCCACCACGCTCACCGTGGCGGCGGCCTATCTCAAATCCGACCGCATCTTCAATGACGATGTCGGCCAGCTGGCGCAAACGATCATGATGCGCGCGGCAAGCGCGGTGCGCGAATGTCTCGACCAGCTCGACACGCAGGTGATCGGCCAGGCGATCGATGCCCTGGCGGGAAGCCGGCGGATCGATCTCTATGGCCAGGGCGGCGGCTCCGCCGCCATGATCGAGGACGCCAAATTGCGCCTGTTCCGCTTAGGGCTCCCGGTCTCGGCCTATGTCGACGGCCACCAGCAACGCATGTCGGCGGCAACGCTGAAGCCCGGCGATGCGGTCTTCGCCATCTCCAATAGCGGCCGCTCCAAGCCCGTGGTCGAAGCGGTCGAGATCGCCCGCTCCTTCGGCGCCCGCACCATCGCCATGACGCGGCCCGGGACGCCGCTCGCCAAGGCGGCCGACATCGTCATCACCATCACCATCGCCGAGGGCAATAATGTGCTGGTGCCGACGCCGTCGCGTTATGCGCATCTGGCGGTGATCGACACGATCGCCGCCGGCGTCGCCGCCAAGCTCGGCACCAAGGGACGCGAGGCGCTGCGCCGGGTGCGCTATACACTCGCCCGGATCGGGGTCGCCATACCGACGCCCGTCACCGATCCCACCCCGGTGATGCCGGTGCATGAGACCCAGGAATAGAAGGCGATTGATTCCAAGGCGTTAGAGAAAGGGTTCGGGAGAAGAGTCCTTTGTATTGTCTACGTTCTTTTTGTGTTCTATAAATATTCTCATGTTTCTTGCCCCCACGACCGGTTTTCCCTCTGCCAGGACGCGGCACGCCAAGCCTGCCGCGAGCCTTGAGGACTTGCGCCGGCTGGTGGCATCCCCTCATGCCCCTTCCGCTCCGGGCCGGTTCTTTTCCTTCGGGCTTCCTGCCCTCGACAAGCACCTTCCCCGCCAGGGCCTGGCGCTCGACAGCGTCCATGAGATCCATGCCGCCTCCAGCCTCGATATGCCGGCGGCCTTGGGCTTCCTCTCAGCCCTCATGGTTTCCCTTCCCGAGAAGGGACCCGTCTTCATCGTCACCTCGGCATCGAGTCTCGCTTCCGTCGGCCGGCTTCATGGCCATGGCCTGCAAACGCTCGGCCTCGATCCGGGGCGTCTCACTTTCATCGAAGCGCAGAAGGAGACGGACGCTTTCTGGGCGATCGAGGAGACCTTGCGCTCGGGCGCGGCAGGGATCGTCGTCGGCCTCATCGCGCAAGCGCTCGATCTCAAGAAAAGCCAGCGCCTCAGCCTCGCCGCGCGCGAGGCGCGCCGGCCGCTTCTGCTGCTCAGGCCGACCAGAGCCGCGGTCGCGAGCGCGGCCGAGACACGCTGGCGCATCAAGGCAGCCCCGGCTCATCGCGAACCCTCCGGCGCCCTCACCGGATGGCGATGGCAGGTGATGCTCGAACGCTGCCGCAACGGTTCGGTTGGTGAGTTTGTGTTGGAGTGGTCTTATGCGTCGCATCGTTTCGGTCTGGCTGCCGCGCTGGCCGATCCTGCGCTTCCTGACAGCGCAAGGCTCGTCCGCGTCAATCGCGCCTGATCAGCCTTTCGTCCTCACCGTCGATGGGTCGGGTGGTCCGCGCATCGCCGCCACGAATCCGGCTGCCGAACACTATGGCCTCTTCATCGGCCAGACCTTGAGCGATGCGCGCGCCAAGGCGGGCGGCCTCTTGCAGGTCCAGCCCCTCGCGCCGGAGCTCGATGCGGAAGCCTTGCGCCGGCTGACCTTGTGGGCGACGCGCTATACGCCCGCCGCCTCGCCCTGGGGCTTCGAAAATGGCGGCGACGGCTTCTTCCTCGACATCACCGGCTCTTCCCATCTCTTCGGTGGCGAAGCGGCCTTGCTGCGCGACCTCATCAAGCGTCTGAAGACATTTAGTCTCGCGGCGCGCTGCGCCATTGCCGGCACGCCAGGTGCCGCCTGGGCGCTTTCCCATGCCTCATCCCGCTTGCCGCTCTGCCTCGCGGACGGACAAGAGAAGGAAGCCTTGCGCCCCTTGTCGATCAAGGCGCTGCGGCTCGGACCCGACAGCTTTGCGGCCTTGCGCCGCCTCGGCTTCAAGACCATCGGCATGCTGATCGATGCGCCGCGCGCGCCCTTCGCCGCCCGTTTCGAAAACGAATTGCTCCTGCGTCTCGACCAGGCCCTTGGGCTGAGGCGCGAAGCCTTGCATTTCATATCGCCGCCCCCCGCCTATCATGCGCATCACTCTTTCCTCGATCCGATCTTTGCGCAAGAGACGGTCGTCGCCACCGCGGCGAAACTGATGCAGCGGCTTATCCCTTCCCTGGTACAGGACGGCGTCGGCATCCGCGGCTTCAGGCTCGATCTCTATCGCGTCGATGGCGAGGTGCAGCAGATCGAGATCGGCATGGCCGCGCCGACGCGCGATCCTTCCCATATCGGGCGGCTTCTCACCCTCAAGCTCGATCGCCTCGGCCACGGGCTTGAATCGGGTTTCGGCTTCGATTGTGTCAGGCTCGCCGTCACGCTGGCGGAAAAGATCACCGCACGGCAAGGCACTCTCGAAGCGCCCGCCAATACCGAGACGTCAGCCGAACAGCAGGCCCGGCTCATCGATGCGCTGAAGCAGCGTCTCGGGCCCGAATCTGTGCGGCAGCTCCGGCCGGTCGAAAGCCATATTCCCGAACGCGCCGAGGTCTCGCAGAAAGCCGAGGGCTCGGCGCCGGCCTGGCCTCTGCCCGATCGCGACCACTTGCGGCCGCCTTTGCTCCTGCCTCAGCCGGAAGAGGCTGAGGTCATCGCCCTTATTCCCGATGGTCCACCCCGAAAGTTCCTTTGGCGCGGCGAGACGCATTCGATCGCTTCGGCGCAAGGCCCGGAACGCATCGCCGACGAATGGTGGCGGAGCAATGTGGAGGGCTTCACCCGCGATTATTTCTGTCTCGAGAACACCGCCGGACAGCGCTTCTGGCTTTATCGCGAAGGTCTCTATGGGCGCGAGACCCCGGATCCCCGCTGGTTCGTCCACGGCTTCTTCGCGTGAGGGTGAGCCATGGCCTATGCGGAACTCGCCGTCACCACCAATTTCTCCTTCCTGCGCGGCGCGTCGCACCCCGAAGAAATCGTCACGCGCGCTCATGAGCTTGGCTATGCCGCCATCGGCATCGCCGATCGCAACAGCTTTGCCGGTGTGGTGAGGGGCTATGGTGAAATTAAAAGGGAGAAACTGAGCATCAAATATCTGGCCGGTGTTCGCCTTGTCGCGCTGGATGGCTTTGAAGTGCTGGCTTATCCAACCGACCGCGATGCCTATGGCCGTCTCTGCCGGTTGCTGACCAAGGGGAACCGGATCGCCAAGAAGGCTGAATGCCATATCGCTTTCGAAGAAATATGTGCTGCCAGCGCCGGACAAATGCTGATCGCACTGCCGCCGAAGAAGCTCGATCCTGATTTCATCCATCATCTCGCCAAGCTTGCCGATGTCGCACCAAAACGTGTCTTCCTTGGTGCTGTTCATTCCTATCAGGGCAATGAGAAGCAGCGCTTCGCGCTTCTTGCCGATCTTGCCCGCCAGCACCACACGCCGCTTGTCGCCCTGAATGACGTGCATTATCACGCGCCCGGGCGCCGGGCGCTCGCCGATGTCGTGACTTGCATCCGTGAGAAATGCACCATTGCCGAAGCAGGCTTCCGGCTCCACGCCAATGCCGAGCGCCATCTCAAACCGGAAGCGGAGATGCGCCGTCTTTTCGCCGGCTATGAGGATGCGGTCGACCGCACTGCCGAGATCGCCGCAAGCTGTCATTTTTCTCTCGGCGATCTCAAATATGAATATCCCGACGAGCCGATACCGCCCGGCAAGACGGCACAAGAGCATCTCGCCGATCTCGCCTGGGCCGGCGCCAAAAGACGCTATCCCTATGGCGTCCCCGAGAACGTCACGAAGAGCATCCAGGAAGAATTGCGCATCATCGACGGCCTCGATTATGCGCGCTACTTCCTTACCGTGCATGATGTCGTTGCATTCGCCCGCGGCAAGGACATTCTCTGCCAGGGGCGCGGCTCGGCGGCGAACAGCACTGTGTGCTTCTGCCTGGGCATCACCGAGGTCAAGCCCGAATCGGCCAAGCTTTTGTTCTCGCGTTTCATTTCGCAAGCGCGCAACGAGCCACCCGATATCGATGTCGATTTCGAGCATGAGCGGCGTGAAGAGGTCATCCAATATATCTATGAACGTTATTCGCGCGAGCGCGCCGCCATCTGCGCCACCGTCGTGCATTACCGCTCGCGCCGCGCCATCCGCGAAGTAGGCCAGGCTTTGGGCCTGACGCCCGACGTCACCTCAGCACTCGCCAAGACAATCTGGGGCTATGGCAGCGACATGCCCGATCAATATGTGCGGGAGGCCGGCTTCGATCCCGATAATGAGAAGATCCGCCAGGCGGTCGACCTCACCAATGAGCTCATCGGCTTTCCGCGCCATCTTTCCCAGCATGTCGGCGGCTTCGTCCTCACTCGGAAACGTCTCGACGAGACGGTGCCCATCGGCAATGCGGCGATGGAGGACCGCACTTTCATTGAATGGGACAAGGACGATATCGACACGCTCGGTCTCATGAAGGTCGATGTGCTGGCGCTCGGCATGCTCACATGCCTGAGGCGCGGCCTCGAATTCCTGAACGATCATTATGCCCATAAATACAGGAAGCCATTCGGGTCGCTGTTCGATCTGCCTCACGAGGACCCCGAAACCTACGAGATGCTGAGCAAGGCCGATTCCGTCGGCGTGTTCCAGGTCGAGAGCCGGGCGCAGATGTCGATGCTGCCGCGGCTCAAACCAAAGGAATATTACGACCTCGTCATCGAAGTGGCGATCGTCAGGCCCGGCCCCATCCAGGGCAATATGGTGCATCCCTATCTCAAACGGCGCGATGGGATCGAGAAGATCGTCTATCCGTCGCCTGGTCCCGCTTATCCAGCGAATGAATTGGAAGAGGTTCTCAAACGGACGCTCGGCGTGCCACTCTTCCAGGAGCAGGCGATGCAGATTGCCATCACCGCGGCCGGCTTCGCGCCCGACGATGCCGACCGGCTCAGACGGTCAATGGCGACCTTCCGCAACAATGGCACGGTCAGCACTTTTCGGGATCCATTCGTCAACGGCATGACGGCGCGGGGCTATGAGCGCGATTTCGCCGAGCGCTGCTTCAGCCAGATCGAGGGCTTCGGCGAATATGGTTTTCCGGAAAGCCATGCCGCGAGCTTCGCGCTCCTCGTCTATGCCTCGTCCTGGATCAAATGCCATCATCCGGACGTGTTCCTTGCCGCCATCCTCAACAGCCAGCCCATGGGCTTCTACCAGCCGGCGCAATTGGTGCGCGATGCGCGCGAGCATGGCGTCGAGATCCGGCCCGTCGACGTCAACAGCAGCGAATGGGACTGCACGCTCGAACCTCTGTCGACCGAGCGCTGCGCCGTGCGGCTCGGCTTCCGCCAGGTCGACGGCCTCAAGGAAGAGGAGATCAGGAAGAAGCTGATCGCCCATCGCGGCAATGGCTATCCGAGCCTCGAGCAACTGGCGCGCCGCGGCGGCGTCACACGCTTCACGCTGGAACGGCTCGCGGAAGCGGATGGCTTCACCTCCATGGGGCTCGACCGCCGTTCGGCCCTGTGGGCGATGCGCCGGCTCGCAAGGCTCGATATCGAGCCTGTCAAGCGTGACGGCGTGGCGTTCGACAGTAATCTGCCGCTCTTCGCGCCTCATATCGAGGACGGACTTTTCGACGAACCCTCCGTCGCGCTGCCCCAGATGCAGCTCAGCGAAGAGGTGATGGACGACTATCAGACGACCGGCCTGTCGCTCAAGGCGCATCCCTGCAGCTTCTTCCGCCCAGAGCTCAAAAAGCTCGGCGTGATCACCAGTAAGGAGCACAGGAGCGACAGCCTGAAGCAAGATGCGCATGTGACCGTCGCGGGCCTCGTCCTCATGCGCCAGATGCCGGGCACCGCGAAAGGCGTCGTCTTCATCACCCTCGAGGACGAGACCGGCATCGTCAATATCATCGTGTGGCCGAAAATCCTGGCGGCGAACCGGCGCGTAGTGATGACGGGCGAGTTCCTCGCCATCAGAGGTAAGCTGCAGCGGGCCGGGCTCGTGATCCATGTGGTCGCCGAGAGCTTCATGGATCTGAGCGTCGAGTTGCGGCGGCTGCGCCAGGACGGGCTCGACGATGCCGACCTGCCGGCCCTCATCAAGAGCCGGGACTTCCATTAAACGGATGAAGCGTCGATGAACCTTAACATTTCTGTTCAGTAAACACTTCTGTTATACTGTCCCTCACCCTGAGGTGCGAGCGTAGCGAGCCTCGAAGGGTGTGATGCAGCATCCTCGCTCTATCCTGAAGGATGCTTCGAGGGCCGCTTCGCGGCCACCTCAGCATGAGGGTTGTCGAGGTTTTTTAGAAGGTCGCAGAAATGTTGCGCTATCCCGTCACCCTCAAGAAGGATGGCGACGCTCTCCTGGTCACTGCCCCGGATTTTCCGGAAGTGACGACCTTCGGCATGAACAAGGCCGATGCCCTCGTCAGAGCGGCTGATGCCATTGCCACGGCCATTCCAGGCCGGATCAGCGACCGGGAGAAAATCCCCAAGCCTTCGCAGGCCAAGCGAGGCCAGATCCATGTCGCCTTGTCCAGCCTGGTCGCCGCCAAGCTCGCTCTCTATGGCCTGATGATCAAGACAGGCACGCGGAAGGCTGACCTCGCCAGGAAGCTCGGCATACATGCCCCGCAAGTCGACAGGCTGCTCGATCTCGATCACGACTCAAGGCTCGACCAGATCGACAATGCCGTGCGTGCGCTTGGCAAGGAACTGGAGATCCGGGTCGTCGAGGCCGCCTGATCCCGGCGCAGCCTATGGCGCAATCACTTTGTGGATGAGGGTGAATAGCTCACCCGTCTTGATCGGCTTGCGCAAATAGGCGATCCGGTCGCGGCGGATCTCCGCCTGCACCTTGGCGGTATAGTCGGCGGTGACGGCAATGGCCGGGATGGCATGGCCGACCGCGTTGCGCAGCGCCGCGATGGCCTCGGCGCCGGTTCCCTGGTCGAGATGATAGTCGGCGATGATCAAATCGGGCGTCTTCTCCAGGCTCTGCAAGGTCTCGAGCGCCTCGCCCGCCGACACCGCCGGGATGGCGCGCATGCCGCGCTCCTGCAGAAGCTCCATCATGCCTTCGAGAATGACGAGATCGTTCTCGATGACGATGGCGGTGAAGCTCGCGAGATCGACCGGCAGGCGCTCGGCCTCGGCCTGCTGCTTCACCTCGCGCTCTGGGCTCACGCAGAGCGGCACCTCGATGGCGAAGCGCGATCCCTTGCCGAGGCGCGATCTGATCTCGATCCGGTGGTCGAGAAGCCGCGCGATACGCCTGACGATGGCAAGGCCGAGCCCCGCCCCCTTGGGCGCGTCGGGCTGGTCCTGGCCCAGCCTGCGGAATTCCTCGAAGATGAAATCCCGCTTGTCCTCGGGAATGCCGGGCCCGGTGTCCCACACTTCGATGGAGATCGTCTGGCCGCGCCGGCGCGCGCCGATGAGCACCCCGCCCCGCGCGGTATAGCGGATGGCATTGGAGATCAGGTTCTGCACGATCTGGCGCAGAAGCCTCGCATCGCTCAAGGCGAAGAGGTCCGAGGGCCGGCAGCGCAAGGTGAGCTGCTTCTGGTCGGCGAGCGGCTGAAACTCGGCCGCGAGCGTCGACAATATCTCGGCGACCGACGAGGGCACGATATTGGCTTCGACGCTGCCGCTGTCATAGCGCGAGATGTCGAGCAGCGTGCCCAGCACCTCCTCGACCGAGCCGAAAGCCTTGTCCACCTTGCCGGCGAAATGCTGCTGGCGCAGATCGAGCCCGGTGCCGTCGAGCAGGGACAGGAAGATCCGCGCCGCATTGAGCGGCTGCAGCACATCATGGCTGGCGGCGGCGAGAAACCGGGTCTTGCTCTTGGTGAGCTCCTCGGCCTTGTCGCGCGCCTTGATCAGCTCGACCTCGATGGCGCGGCGCTCGATCACTTCGCGGGTGAGCTCGACGGTGCGTTCTTCGACCCTTTGCTCGAGCGTCTCCTTGGCGTCGCGCAAGGCATCGCTGGCGCGGCGCTCCTCGGTAACGTCGGCGAAGCTCACCACGATGCCGCCATCCGGCATGACCTTGCCGCTGACGCTGAGGATCGAGCCGTCGGTGCGGGTGAGCTCGACAGGATCGAGATCGGCCGCGGGACTGCGTATCCAGGCCGCGATCCGCTCCCGGCCCTTGCGGTCCTGGGCAAAGACGGACTTGCCGGCCCACTCCCACAGGCGCTCGAAACCCGCAAGCGGCGCCACCAGCCGCAGGGGCAGGCTCAAAAGATCGATAAAGCGATGATTCCAGGCCTTGAGCCGCATATCCTTCGAGAACATCGCGATGCCCTGCGGCAAATGGTCGAGGGTCGCCTGCAGGATCTGCGATTGCTCGTCGAGCTCGCGCTCGCGCCGTACCCTCTCGGCGCGGACGATGTCGGTGATGTCGGTCTGGAAGACGACGGTGGCGCCGGCATCGGTCTTCTTGTTGGAAACCTGGATCCAGCGGTCGCCGGACAGCTTCTGGATGAAGGCGGCGTTGGGCTTGCGGAACAGCTCGATGCGCGCCTTGCGCCAGGCATCGGTGCTGCGGTGCTGATCGAGCACGAGATGGCGGCTCTGCGCGAACAGCTCGGCGATGCGCGGAAAGGACGTGCCCGGCAGAAGCTTCGCCTCGATATCGGGGAGAAGGGAGCGGAACGGCGTGTTGCACATCACCAGTTCCTCGGCATCGTTGAACAGGGCGAAACCTTCGCTCACCGCCTCGATGGCCGAGGTCAGGTTCTGCTTCGCGGTCTCGGCATCATCGCGGGCGTCCTCGAGGCGCGCATAAGCGTCGGACAGATCTTCGAGCGTGCGCTTCAAGTCGCTGGTGCGGGCCGAGACCTGGCCTTCGAGCAGGATCGCCGTCTGGAACAGCGAGTAGCCGTTGACGGAGAAATCGGTCGAGCGCTCGACGCGGCCCATCAAGGCACGGTTGATCTTCTCGAGCTTGCGCAGGCGCTCTTCGACGGGCTCGGCGGCATCACCCGGAAGGGTCATGATGCCCGCCTCTCTTCCGGCTTGCGTGTCGTCCGGCCGATGGCGACGCCGGTGAAGGTCTGGTTGACGTGCATCGAGCGGTATTGCTCGCCATAGGTGTTGAAGCCGACGACGCCGTGGCGCTTGAGAACCTGCGAGACGATGAGGGTCTTCTGTTTCTGCTCGGCCTCGAGCCGGCGCAAGATGCAGTCGAAGCCGAGGATGAGCTCGACCGAGCCCAGCTCGGCGGCAACCCGGGTCAGGGCCTGATCGAGATTTTTCGCGATGTCGTCGCCGTCGGCGACGGTGAGGACGAGGCCTTCGTCGATGCCGCAATAGAAGCGCAGCGATCCGTCCTCCTCGACCTTCTGGATCGAGCGCACGTGATATTCGCCGCCGACCCTGACCACGACCGGATAGGCGGCGAAGGTCATCGGATTGAGATCACGCTCGTCGAGGCCGACCATCTTGGCATAAGCGGGCGCCGCCTTCTCGGCATTGATCTCCATGACGAGGCGGCGCGCCGGATCGGCTTCGGTGACCACCATCTTCTTGCCGGTGGGGCGGAAATGATCGAGCTTGAACACGCTGAACGGATGGTTCGTCTCGATCAGGGCCAGCACCGCGGCATTGGTATGGAAAGCACCATGGGCAAAGACCCAGGTCACGCCGAAATCGAGGCCGTCGCCGGCCGAGCCGCCGAACAGCGGCACCGGATCGAGAAAGCGGCTGATCGAGGACACGACCACCTCTTCCTGCCGGCTCATGCCGTCGATGAGCAGCATGCCGAAGACCTGGCCCGGGACGGAGCGCGCCGTCAGCGGTCCCAAGCCCAGATCGCCGAGGAGCTCCTGCACCACCGTGCTTCCCGCCTCCATGCGGAAACGGGCGAGATCGGAGATCAGCCGGATGCTCGCCCGGTAGTCGGCGCGGCCGAAACTGACGCCCGTGAGGGTGTTCTCGCGATAGCCTTCGGAGGTGATCTCGCCGGCCGTGGTGCAGCCGATGACCTCGATGCCGGGCATAGAATCGCGAATGGCCTTGGCCAGGGCCTCGCGGTCATAGATCGGCGAGGCGAAGAAGACGACCAGGGCCATGGCGGGCTGGTCGATCTGCGCCAGGAGGTCGCGCACCGCGTCCACCGGATCGGCGGCGGCAGAGAACCCCCGCTTAGCCGGCATGGCGCCGCTCCTCCCCGGGGAAGCCGTCCTGATGATCGACGATCAGGCCCTGGAGCTTGAGCTTCTGCATGATGAGCACCGCCTGGGTGCGGTTATGGATGGAGAGCTTCTTGAAGATCGAGGTGATGTGGGCCTTCACCGTGGTCTCGACGATGTCGAGCTCGTAAGCGATCTGCTTGTTGAGCTTGCCTTCGCAGATGAGACCCAAGACCTTGTATTGCTGCGGCGTCAGTTCCCGCAGATGGGCGAGGATCTCGAGCTCCCGGCTCTGCGGCGCGATCGTGCCGGCGGGCTCGGCCGGGCGCGCGATTTCAGGGAAATGGAC
>Ga0187894_10006273_pt1 | contig 11735 bp, 9 predicted proteins | sample GBC1701081metaG_FD_136650 | JGI IMG/M metagenome (GOLD analysis project Ga0187894, IMG submission 136650) | White microbial mat communities from a lava cave in the Kipuka Kanohina Cave System on the Island of Hawaii, USA - GBC170108-1 metaG ...
AGATCGCGCGGCGGGTATCCGGTGATCGCCAACTCGGGGAATACAGCTAATTGCGCACCGTTCGCAGCCGCTTCCTTCGCCGCGGTGACAATCAGATCCACGTTGCGCGCGAGATCGCCGACCGTCGTATTGATCTGCGCCAATGCGATCTTCATCGGGAAGATACTATTGTAGCCAGCAATGTTTTCAGACCTTCCGCGCTGTTCACGCCGCGCCTTCCTTGCGTCCGCCGCGCCGCTCCTTGCACAGTCCGCCGAACCGGTAATCGACATACATCAGCACACGGATTACTCGGGCCGCTCCGATGCCCAATTGATCGCCCATCAGGCCCGCATGGGCATTTCGAAGACGATCCTGTTGCCCGCCGGGTCGCGCTATGGCCTGGAGGCTTCGGCGGGCGGAAATGAAAGCTGCCTCGCACTTGTGAAGCAGTATCCGGACAAATTTGCCTTCTTCGCCAACGAGGTCGCTTATGACGAGAACATGCCGCAGGTGGTGGAAAAGTATCTAAAGCTCGGTGCAATTGGCATTGGCGAGCAGAAGTTCTTCGTCGATGTCGCCTCGCCCGTGATGGACCGCTTATGCCAGGTGGCGCGCGCCAACCAGGTTCCGGTGCTGCTGCATTTTCAGTACGAGCGCTACAACGTAAATTTCGATTTGTTCCACAAGGTGCTGGGCAAGTATCCGACGGTGAACTTTATCGGTCATGCACAAACATGGTGGGCGAACATCGACGCGAAGCATACGCAGGAAATCTTGTATCCCAAGTGGCCGGTAACCCCGGGCGGCTATAGCGACCGATGGCTGCGAGATTATCCGAATATGTATGGCGACCTTTCCGCCGGCTCCGGGCTGAACGCGCTCCTCCGCGATGAGACGCATGCGCGAGGATTTCTTACGCGCCATCAGGACAAGCTTCTGTATGGCAGCGATTGCAACGATTCGATAGGGACGGGGCCGAAATGCTCCGGATCGCAGCAAATCGCCGCTGTAAAGCGTCTTGCGCCAGGTGCGGAAGCGGCGAGGAAGATGCTTTACGGAAACGCGAAAAAGCTCCTGAAGATCTAGCGGACGACCGTCTTGGCGATAGCTTGATTATCGTGCGCGTCCTCGACACGAACGGCGAACGTAGCTTCTCCCGGTGGCGCTTCCACCGCCAGCGTAAATTCGTGCTGGCGGGAGTCAAGCATACGTGTTGTGGGCTCAACCACCGTCCAGTCGCTCCCGTTTAAGGAGTACTCCGCGCGCGCGAGTGCGTTGCGCGCGTCAATGGCGCGCCAACTTGCTTGAATTCGGCCGCCTGAGCGGGAAGCCGTCAACGCGGCAATTTCCGGCGGCGTGTTGTCGATCACAAACGGATCGCTTTCGAGCGAAGCGCTTAGCGCAGTCTGAGGCGTGTTGTCCGGCGAATCGCTCACGGTAACCCGGACGACGTAGTCGCCATCCGGAAACGACGTGGAATCCCATCCGAGGCCCTTATCTCGCACGTTTTCCTTAAGGAGCTTCCAGGCTCTTTCACCCACGCCGCGAATTTCCACTTTCGCGCTCAGGGCGTCGCCGTTGGGGTCGCTTGCCAGCCAACGCACGCCGGTAAAGCCCTTGCCATAGGACATGATGAGGGCGGTTGATTCGACCGTAGGCGTGATAGCCGGGGTGTGCCGGGTGCGGCTTAGCCCAGGCAACGTGATATTCGTGCTGGGCGTCAAACTGAGCGATTGGGAGGGGAACTTGTAATTTGCCGGAGTCGGAACGACCATTTCGACTACCGGCGCAACGTTCTTCTGAACATGGGCCAGTTCCAGTAGCGAAACTTCAGGGGCACTTCCCTGAGGGGGCGCCTGCAGTGTCACGCGGTATTGCAAGAAGCGCGCCGCGGGCGAGACGATCCGCTCGGCCGCGAGTTCCTGGTAAGCGCTCCATCCGTTTGGCGGCGCATCGTGATTGCCGCTGCGAGTTTCGATTCGAACGTTTCCCGCCAACCTTTCACCTTCCGAGCGCGCACGGCCCCAGTAAGCGAAGAAGCCGGCATCGAGCGGCTCGCTCTCGATCGTTCCTTGCTTTTCCACTTCAGGACCTAAGCGGAAGAGGCGGCCGGTATTTCCCGAAGCTGCCCACACGCGGCCCTTCGAGCCGGCGAACAGCGACGTCAACTGCGTCGGCGATGCACAGGGCAGCAGCACGCTCAGTAATTCGCTCTCAACCGTGTGAAGGCAGCCTTTGTTGCCGGTACCAAGAACCGCCCGGCCATTGCTATCGAAGGCGATGGAATAGACGAACTCGGTTCCGCTTGCCCACATTTGGCGCGTGAAGCCATCGGCTTCAATGCGATAAATTTCGCTGCCGCCCGAGATTCCCGGCGTCATGCTCGGGATTGGGGGCGGAGCTGGAATGGGAGCGCTGCGGACGCTTCCACCGGTGGCGTTCGCGGCAGCGGCGGGAGTTGGCCCTTGCGCCGGCCCGACGGGAGCCGGAGGACCTCCGGCCGGCTTGACGCCGACGGCGGCTGCCCAAATCGTTCCGTCCTTATGCGCGGCGAGGGTCGTGATCTCTCGCTTGCCGGATTGGTAGAGAATAAAGCCTTCAGCCGAAGGCGTTACGCTCACGATGAATCCGCCGGGCTCCGTCCCCACAATCAAATTGCCCTTCGAATCCAGCGCCAGCGAACGCGCATGCGTTTGTTCGGTGCGATAGAATACGCTTCCCTGGCCAGTGGAAGAAACCTTATGGACTTCGCCTTTGTCACCGGTGGCGACGAACAAGTCGCCCTGAGAGCTGAACGTCATCGCCCAGATGTACTTGGCCTTGGGATCGTAAAAAACTTCCGTCTTGCCGTCGATGAAGCGAAATACCTTGCCATCGGGGGAAGTGGCTGCGTAGAGACGATTCTGCCGGTCGAGAGCAAGGGCCTGAACTTGCAAACCCTCGATGGTGGCTAGAGTCTTGGCGCGTTGACCGCTCGCGGCAGCGGTGTCGATTTCGAATACCTTGGCCCCCGCATCCGGGCCTCCGCCAGCCGCGTAGATCTTGCCGCGTGAATCTTCCACCACCGCCCACAAGTAAGGAATCGAGGCGTCGTAGATTTCCTCCAGCACCGGCGCGAGCGACAACCGCCCGTCGTTTCTTAAGGCAACTTTCTTCAACGTCGCTTTTTCGAAATCGGATGCCGCGCTATGCTCCCAGACTTGTGTTTCGACAGCCGCGCACACACCAGCGGCGGCGAAAAGTATCGCGAATGCTTTGTTCATGAATTTGGAAAGCCGGATCAACCTTACTTGACTTTAAGGCGTAGCGAGAAGCCGCCCGTCACTTGCTGTTCGAAGGGCACCGCCGCGAGTTCGGTGGCCGTTTCGGCCGCCGTCACCATGGGACGCACCGAGGTGCGGGCATTCTGAAGAACGTTCGCAACCGAGGCGGGAAGGCTCGGCATGGTCTTGTCCTCGTAGTAAACCGTCGGAGCGCTTTGCACGAGTGAGACGTAAAGCCGATTGTTCGAGCGTTCCTGATTGATGAGCGCTACGGTTTGCGGAAGGTCGATGAAGCGGCTGGAAAATGCGGCCGCGGTCTGCATGCGATTCAGCGTTTCGGCATCGCTCAACATCAGCCGGTGTTCGCCCTTCGGGAAGCCGGCCGGAATCTTGATGCGCACTTCACGTTGTATCCGGCTGCCACGATAAGGCCGCAACCAGACCTTCAATGGGACTTCCTCGCCCGCCGCCACTTCCGGTTCCGGAGCCCAGGCGGTCTCAATCGCCGCCGTGCGGCGTTTTGGAAGAAGATCGATGGTGGCGTCCACGCTGCGCAGCTTCGGGGTGTTCACCGGATTCAAGAACAGCCGGTTGAACTTCTCCGCCCACCAGCCGGCAAGCACCATCGGCGGCGGAACGGGCAATTCGCCCGGCGCGGTCATCGTACTTAAGGAAATCTGCGGCGCGCCATCAATGTCTACCTTGCCGTTCATGCGGTAGGTGACGTCATCGGCGAAGTCGTTCAAGCCTTGCAGGCCATTAAATACAGTGAGCATCATCAGGAACGGAGTCCAGCGCTGCTGCACGAAGACGTCGAAGTTCAGCGTCTTTTCCTTAACCACCGTGTCGGAGTCGCCAAACGTGCGAACTTTCAGCTTCACCGGAATCATGGGCGAGGTGATACCCAACTCTCCGCTAATCCCGGAGTGACGATCCTGCTTCAACACACCGACGATGTCGGTCGCATTGCCCATCTTGGTGGGCGCGAAGGAGGACGCGAGCGTCAGCACGACATCGCTCTTCGCCATCGGCATGTCGATCGGTCCCAGATTCAGAAAGGGATGCCCAAACGCCAGCACGCGCTTGCCATCGTTATAGGTGACGGTGCCCATCGCGCTCACGCTCAAGTCGCCCGAAACCAGGACGCCGCTCACGGCTTCACCGGGCTGCAGCGCCGTACGCCAGGAGGGAGCCAACTGCCCGCCTCGCAGCGCGCCGCCGGAACCGCCTTGCGCAACACTCACGCCCATCTGCCGGAAAACGCCATCAAACTCACGCAGCGTTTGTTCGCTAAAGCCGCTGAACACTAGGGGCGTGTCAATCCATTGCATCGTGCCGCCGCCCGCGACAAACTGGGGCGAAACAGGCACAGTCGCGTTGTCGGCGCGTTGGTCCGGAACCTTCGATCCGTTGGGGCGCGTGGCATCGAAATCGTTGATCTCAAGCATCAGTTCGATTGGTGTGATCCCGCAAATGGCATCCGGGGAAAACACGCTCATTCGAAGAGAAACGGCGCCGATCAGCTTGCCATCGACGTAAACGGGGCTTCCGCTCATGCCGCCCGCCACGTTGGTGCGTTCGGCGCGGCCGCCCATTTTGCCAAGAATGATGTCCTGCTTTGGCCCCCAGGCGTTCTTCAGTACGCCCAGAATCTCAATCGGCACCGCGACCGGCTCGGAGCCTTCAAATACAGTCCAAGCGGTCGCTTTCATACCCGGCTTGACGTCGGCTGCGCGCATGATGGGCGCAGGTCCAGACTTCGGGCGGACGGAAACGGGTTGCTGGGCGAAAACCCCCAGCGTGCCGGAAAGCAGTGCAAGGCACACACCTATCCGGCGGAAGGGAAATAACACTCTAAACATCAAGTATCCCTCTAAATAGCAATATCACTATTATGAACGACGTTTGCTACGAATGTGCGGGTACTGTTAAACGTCGCCGATGGTGAAGATGCGGTCGAACGGGCAGCCGAGTCCTTCTTCAATCGCAGCCCGCGCGCCCTCCTCGCGATCCACCAGGCAGATGGCGCCCAGAACGTTCAACCCAGCCTCGCGGGCGGCATGAATCGCCTGAATCGTCGAATCGCCGGTCGTACAGACATCGTCCACGATCACAACATCCAGCGGAGGCTCTTCCGTCAGCCCTTCGATCTGCTTCTTCAGCCCATGCCCCTTGGCCTCTTTGCGCACCAGAAACGCGTTGATGAGCGGGCCGTCTTCAGCGCTTTCGCGGGCGACCGCGATGACAATAGGGTCCGCGCCCATCGTCATTCCCCCGATAGCGGCGGGCTTCCAGCCGCGCTCCCGAACCTTCGACAGAAACAACCGGCCGATGAGCGGAATCGCCTCCGCGCGGCAGGTCGTTACGCGCGCGTCGCAATAAACGTCGCTGATACGGCCGCTGGCGAGTTTATACTCGCCGCCGCGCCGCACGGAATACTTGCTCAAAATCGCCGCAAGCTTCTCGCGATCTTCGTGCAACCCCATGGATCGTTTATCGTAGCAGGATGGGGTTGAGCCTTCTTGTTTTTTCCGACATTCACAGCGACCTGAAGACGCTCGAACGCCTCGTCGCCACCGAGGCCGACTATTACTTCGCCGCGGGCGATTTGGTGAGCTGGTCAAAGGGCCTGGATAAGGCGGGGGAGATTCTGAAATCGCGTGCTGGCCGCGTTTACGTGATTCCGGGAAATCATGAATCGGCCCGCGACATTGAAAATCTATGTGAAAAGTACGGGCTGGCGGACTTGCACGGCAAGCAGGTGACGCTCGGTGGCGCGACAATTGCGGCGCTTGGCTATTCGGGACCGACCCCGTTCAACACGCCTGGCGAGTACTCCGAAGAAGAGCTTGCGCGGCGCCTCGAGCCGCTGGCTACGCCCAAGCCGGATATTCTGATCTGCCACGCACCACCTGCAAAGAGCACGCTTGATCGTGCGGGTCAAAATCAGCATTTCGGCAGCACGGCGGTTCGCGCATTCATCGAGCGCGTGCAGCCGAACCACTTTTTCTGCGGACATATCCACGAGTGCGAAGGCGTCCAGGAAACGCTGGGCGATACCCACTGCGTGAATGTGGGCAAGCGCGGCTATTTATTGACGATTTGAAGCTGGTAAACTCGCGGGCATGAGATCGTCGCGGCCGGCCGCGTTTTGCGGATTCCTTTTGATGATGGGTGTAGCGGCGGTATCTCAGCAGCCGCCGGGGGACTTGGTGGCGCGGTTCCGCGCCATGTCGGCGAAGGCGGAAAGCGCGGGGCTCGCGGAGCCGTTCAAGGGCGTTACTGCGAACGGGACCGCAGAAAGCGGCTTGTTCGCGATCCGGTCGACCGGCGTTTCGACGGCGCCAGTGCGCAAAGCGGCGGAAGCGTTTCTGGGGGCGTTGAGCGCCGAGCAGAGGGCGAAGACGCAGTTTCCGGTGGACGATCCGGAGTGGCGCAAATGGATGAACCAGCACTTCTACCTACGCCAAGGCGCCGGGTTCAAGGACATGAGCGAGGCGCAGCGCGAAGCAGCGTTCGCTTTGATGAAGGCTTCGCTCAGCGCGAACGGGATGCGGTTGTCGCGCGACATCATGCGGCTTAATCATACATTGGGCGAATTGAACAACAACGATTTCATCCAGTATGGCGAGTGGCTTTACTGGATCACGGTGATGGGCAAGCCGTCGGCGACGGAGCCTTGGGGCTGGCAGATCGACGGGCATCATCTGATCATCAACTACTTCGTTCTGGGCGATCAGGTTGTCATGACGCCGACGTTTGTGGGTTCCGAGCCGGTCATTGCCGAGTCGGGGAAATATAAGGACACGGCGATTCTTCAGGACGAGCAGGGGCGCGGGTTCACGTTCGCGCAGTCGCTCAACGACGGCCAGCGCGCAAAGGCGGTGATCGAGGCTTCGAAGACCGCCAACAACAATTTGACGGAGGCGTTCAAGGACAACGTGGTGCTCGATTATGCGGGCGTGAGCGCGAAAGAGTTGGATGCGGGGCAAAGGCGAGCGCTGGCCGAGCTAATCGAGTTGTTCGTATCCAATATGGACGAAGGGCACACACGGGTGAGGATGGACGAGGTGCGGCGGCATCTGGATAGGACGTATTTCGCCTGGATTGGGTCGATGGCTGCGGATGGAGTGTTTTATTACCGCATTCATAGTCCGGTGATTTTGATTGAGTTCGATCATCAGTCGCTGGTGGGGATACGGCATTTGAGCGAAAACCCGCGCGCGCCAAGCCGGAAGCATGTGCATGTGGTGATTCGCACGCCGAACGGAAACGATTACGGGAAGGATTTGTTGCGGCAGCATTATTTGACGCATCCGCATGGGTTGTAGGAGCGGCGCAGATAGAATAGTTGGTTCATGACCCTCGAAGAATTGGAAAGAGAGTATGTTGAGCTCCGCCAGCAGGCCGACGCTGTGCGGAGCTATCTTTGACCCCGCCCGCAAGCAAGCGGAGATGGACAAGCTGGAATCGGTGATTTCCGATCCCGACTTCTGGAACAATCCCGAAAAAAGTCAGAAGATCCTGCAGGATCGCAAGAAGCTGGAAACAGCGGTCACCCAGGCGAAGGAAGTAACCGGCTTCGTCGAAGATATCGACACGCTGTTCGAGCTTGGACGCGAAGGAGAAAGCGTTGCGCCCGACATCGAGCGTGAGATGAAGCGCTTTCAGGCGCGCATTCAACAGCTTGAAGACGGCATGCTGCTATCGGGCGAGAACGACTCGAAAAGCGCGATCATCAACATTCATCCGGGCGCGGGAGGAACGGAGTCGCAGGACTGGGCGGAGATGCTTCTGCGAATGTTTCTGCGCTGGGCGGAGCGCAAGGGGTTCCAGGCCACGCTGACCGACCGGCAAGAGGGCGATTCGGCCGGCATCAAAAGCGCGACCGTCGAGATCGACGGCGAGAATGCCTATGGCTTGCTCGCAAGCGAAGTGGGCGTTCATCGCCTGGTGCGCATTTCGCCATTCGACGCCAACGCGCGCCGCCATACGTCCTTTGCAAGCGTGTTCGTGATCCCGCAGATCGACGACGACATCAAGATAGAGGTGAAGCCGGAAGATTTGCGCGTGGATGTGTTTCGCGCATCGGGCGCGGGCGGCCAGCACGTCAACCGTACCGAGTCGGCCGTTCGCATGACGCACGTTCCCACCGGTATCGTTGTGCAGTGCCAGAACGAACGCTCTCAGCACAAAAACCGCGCCAGCGCGTTGAAGCAACTGCGCGCACGGCTTTGGGAACACGAGATGGACAAGCGCCGCGCGGAGGAGCGCAAGCTGGAAGACGCGAAGGCCGACATCAACTTCGGCAGCCAGATTCGGAGCTATGTTCTCGCGCCGTATCGCTTGATTAAGGACCATCGTACGAAGCTCGCCATCGGCGACGTGGACCGCATTCTCGATGGCGACATGGACGAACTCATGCACGCCTGGCTTGTCTATAAGAAGACGGGCAAGCTGGCGGGTGAAGGGAAGGACGACCTGCCGGACTAAATGGAACTAGCTGAAGCCGCCGCGCGCCTGAGAGCCGGGGAGGTCATCGCGTTCCCTACCGAAACCGTCTACGGCTTGGGAGCGAATGCGCTGGACGAGCGCGCGGTGAAGCGCATCTATGAGTTGAAAGGCCGACCGGCGACGAGTCCGCTGATCGTTCATGTGTCCTCGGTTGAGATGGCGCGCGGGTTGGTGCGCGAATGGCCGGCCATGGCCGGTGAACTCGCCGCGCGATGGTGGCCCGGACCATTGACTCTCGTGCTTCCGAAACAGCCCCGTGTTCCCGGCATCGTGACGGCGGGACTTGATACGGTGGGCGTACGCATGCCGGACCACCCGATCGCGCTCGATCTGATCGATCGCGCCGGAATTCCGCTCGCGGCTCCGAGCGCGAACCGGTTTACGCAACTTTCTCCCACGACGGCCGCGCACGTTCGTGAGGCATTCGGCGATGCCGTTCCTGTGGTGGACGGCGGGCCGTGCAAGGTAGGAATCGAATCCGCGGTTGTGTCACTCGCCGGTCCAGCTCCTTTGCTTTTGCGGCCGGGGACGCTCGACTTGGGACCGATGGACACAGCCGCCGCACCGGACGGCGCGCATGCCTCGCCCGGGCTGCACGAACATCACTATCAACCACGCACGCCGCTCTTGCTGACGGCCGATCCGCCATCGGGGCGTGGACGCTATGTCCGCGTTGCGGATCTCGCCGCCGATCCCGAGGAGTACGCTCGCAACCTCTACAGTCTTCTCCATCGGCTGGATCGGGAAGATCTCGATTGGATTGCGCTCGAACCACCGCCCTCCGGTCCGGCTTGGGCAGGTATCCGCGACCGCCTAAGCCGCGCCGCTAAGAAATGACACTCTCCGCGCATGAACCGCTGCTGGTCAACACAATTGGCCACACGCTCGGTGCGCTTGTCTTCGGCGTTTTCCTTGCCTTGGTGTGGCGATCCGCTAAACTCCCGGCGTTCGCAGCGGCCCTTGCGTTCGTTTGGAATGTCGCGTCGATTACGGTGCTCGCATTAAACGATTCCGGCTGGCGCGGATCGGAATGGTTTGTTTCGCTTTCGACTTCCGCTCTCTGCCTGCTGCCGGCGGTGTTGCTGCATCTCTCGCTCCCTCCAACTGCACGATGGACGATTCGCACAGGCTACGGGGTGAGCACCGTAGCGATCTTGCTTCATACGGTTGAGCACTTGATCCCGCAATTCGACGTTCACCGGGCGGCGTTGATCTTTACGACCGCCGGATTTGCCGTGCTTACGGTTGTCTCGATGTGGGCCGGGCGGTCCCGCACGCTGGCGGCGATGTCCATCTTTTTATTCGCCATTACCTTCGTCCACATCGGTTCGCACGAAGCGCACGGCATTTGGACTCTGGAACTGATCGCTCATCATGCGGGCGTGCCATTGGCGTTGATCGTGTTGCTGCAGGATTACCGGTTTGTGCTGGTGGATGTGTTCGCACGCGTCCTGGCGAGCTTGGTGTTGGCAGCCGGCTTCTTGTACGCGGGGGTTCATCTCGGCGCCACGCTAGGACTGAACTGGCAGGCGCCCACGTCGCCGTTCCGTCAGGGGATGGCGCTTGCCGCCGGCTGCTTGCTGCTGCTTGGATATGGCATCTTGCGAAGCCGAATGCAATTAGCTTTGACACGCATTGTATTCGGGCGCCCCGCAATCGAAAACACGGTCGAAACGCTACATCGCTTGTGCTCGGAGTGCCGCGATGAACGTCAGTATCTCGACCGCGCGGCCCAAGCGATTGCCGCGTTCATGGGCACCGGCGCCGTTCCTATCGCCGCGCCAGCGGAAGTGAAGCTCCGGCGGCGGCAGTGGTTTTACCCCGCCACCGCAGCCGAGTTGGACGGAGGGGCTTTTGAGGCGGTTGTTCCGTTGCGCCTGGGCGAAGGCGACCTGAAACTCATCGCCTTTGGCGCGCGTTCCGGCGGGCGGCGCTATCTGAGCGAAGACCTGGAAACGCTCGCTCAGTTGGCGTCGGTTGTCATCGAGCACGTCGAGCACTTCCGCGCCGACGAGATGCGGCGGCTGGTCGCGCAGGCGGAACTGCGCGCGCTCGAAGCTCAGATCCATCCACACTTCCTATTCAACGCGCTAAACACGCTCTATGGCGTGATCCCGCGTGAAGCCGAGAGCGCCCGGCGAATCGTGTTGAACTTGGCCGATATCCTGCGCTACTTTCTCCAAGGCGGTAGAACCTACATCACGCTGGAAGAAGAGCTGGCAATTGTATTGTCGTACCTCGAAATTGAGAAGTTGCGATTGGGCGAGCGGCTGGCATTCGAAATCGATGCGGCGCCGGACGCGCTGAAGGTGCGGATCCCGCTGCTTTCCGTGGAGCCGCTGGTAGAGAATTCGGTGAAACACGGCATCGCGCCCCTTGCCGGCGGAGGCAAGGTGAAACTGGAGGCGCGGATGGAAGATTCGGGCCTCCGAATTCGGGTATCGGACACCGGGCGTGGATTTCAGGCTACGGCGGGTAAGGGCGCCGGGGTGGGATTGGCGAACGTCGAGCGGCGGCTAAAACTTTGCTATGGACCGGAGTCGGCGTTAACGATTGAGTCGTCGGGGGAGGGCACGATCGTTGAGTTCGTCGCCCCCTTTGAGGTGGCGGCGTGAGAGTCATGCTAGCCGACGACGAGGCGGTTGCCCGGCAAGTGCTACGCGAGTTGCTCAGCGGGATGCCTCATATCGAAGTGGTGGGGGAAGCTTCCACGGGTGCACAAGCTTTGGAGATGGTGGAACGAGTCCGTCCCGACGTGATTCTGCTGGACTTGAATATGCCGGAGGTGGATGGTTTCACGGTGGCTCAGCGGTTGCGCGGCGGGCGGCCGGCGATCATCTTCGTCACCGCATACTCGGATCGCGCAGTAGATGCGTTTGAAGTTGGCGCTGCCGGATATCTGATGAAGCCGGTGCGCGAGGAGCGGCTTGCGGCCGCGTTGGCCAAAGTGAAGCCGCCGCCCGCGCCAAAGGAAGC
>Ga0187894_10006274_pt1 | contig 11733 bp, 14 predicted proteins | sample GBC1701081metaG_FD_136650 | JGI IMG/M metagenome (GOLD analysis project Ga0187894, IMG submission 136650) | White microbial mat communities from a lava cave in the Kipuka Kanohina Cave System on the Island of Hawaii, USA - GBC170108-1 metaG ...
CGGGTTGGTGGCGCTAATTATCAAATTCCCCGCGAAGTGAGGCCAGAGCGCCGCCAGGCTCTCTCAATGAAATGGATCATTGAAGCGGCTCGAGCCAAAAAAGGTTCACCCATGAAAATCCGCCTCGCCGACGAAATTATTATGGCCGCCAAAAACGAAGGTGAAGCAGTGAAAAAGCGAGAAAATACTCATAAAATGGCCGAAGCCAATAAAGCCTTCGCGCATTTTGCGTGGTGATCTCCCAAAAGTAATTAAAGAAAAATAGAAAACATAAATCGTAAAATGAACCGCGATTACCCACTGGAAAGAGTCAGAAATTTCGGCATCATTGCCCACATCGACGCCGGCAAAACCACCACTTCGGAGCGGGTGCTTTTTTACACCGGCATGTCGCACAAAATTGGCGAGGTCCACGAAGGCAACACCGTAACCGACTGGATGGAACAGGAAAGGGAGCGCGGCATCACTATTACTGCCGCCGCTATCACTTGTTTTTGGAAACCAACTTTCGCCTCGGCTGATGCAGCTCTAAATTCTACCGACAAAACCGCAAACAAATTCCGTTTCAACATTATCGACACGCCCGGCCATATCGATTTCACCGCTGAAGTGAAGCGCTCGCTTCGGGTGCTCGACGGCGCGGTGGTTGTTTTCGACGGCGTAGCCGGCGTTGAGCCGCAATCGGAGACAAATTGGCGCTATGCCGATGAAGGCAAGGTGCCGCGTGTCTGTTTCATAAACAAACTCGACCGCATGGGCGCAAGTTTCGAGCGCTCTTTCCAGTCAATTCTTGAGCGACTCAACAAAAATGCCATAAGAATGCAGATTCCTATCGGCCTAGAAGAAAAATTTGCTGGTATTATCGATCTCCTTTCAATGAAGGCCTTCTATTTTGAAGGTGAAATGGGTATGCAAATTCGCCAAGACGAAATTCCGGCCGAATATTTGGAAGAAGCCAAGAAATATCGTGCCGAATTGGTGGAAAAAATCGCTGGCGAAGACGACGAACTCACTCATGCGTTTCTCGACGGCAAAGAAATTCCTGTCGCCGATCTAAAAAGAGCTCTTCGCAAAGCCACTCTGGCCGTAAAGCTCATTCCTGTTTTCACTGGTTCGGCTCTCAAAAACAAAGGCGTTCAACTTGTGCTAGACGCGGTTGTTGACTACTTGCCATCACCCCTCGACATGCCGCCGGTTAAGGGTCTCGACCCAAAAGGTGGCGGCGAGATAGAACGAAAGGTGAGCGACAGCGAGCCGTTTTCTGCCCTCGCTTTCAAACTCCAAAACGATCCGTTTGTTGGTCAACTCACTTTCTTCCGCGTCTACTCCGGCACTATCGAATCTGGCACTTATATTTACAATTCAACCACGGGCGAGAAAGAGCGACTCGGCCGTATTGTTCGACTCCAGGCCGACAAACGCGAAGAAGTGAAAAAAGTTTTTGCTGGCGAAATTGCCGCCGCAGTGGGCCTGAAGGGGGCAAAAACATCGCACACTCTTTGTGACGAAAATAATCCAATCATTCTTGATCAAATTAAATTTGCCGATCCGGTGGTTTCACTGCGCATTGAGCCAAAAACTAAAGCCGATCAGGAAAAAATGGGCATGGCTCTCAAAAAACTTTCAGACGAAGATCCAACGTTCAAAGTTTCAACCAATGCAGAGACGGCCGAGACTCTCATTTCGGGCATGGGCGAGCTCCATCTTGAAATCATGATCGACCGCATGAAGCGCGAGTTCAGTGTTGAAGCAAATGTGGGCAAACCGCAAGTGGCGTACAAAGAAACGATCACTGGCAAAGCCGAAGCCGAGGCTAAATACATCAAACAATCTGGCGGTAAGGGTCAGTACGGCCATGTCCTTCTGAATATCAAGCCGCTTGAAGCTGTCGTCCCAGGTGCCAAAGTGCCTAAAAATGTTAAGCGATACGACGAATTTGAGTTTATCGATTCAATTAAGGGCGGTGTCATTCCTCAAGAATTTATTCCGGCAGTTGAAAAGGGAGTACGCGAAGCCATGGACCGCGGCATCGTGGCCGGCTTCAAAATAGTCAATATTTCTTGTGAACTAACATTTGGTTCTTATCACGATGTCGACTCTTCTGAAATTGCCTACAAAATTGCCGCCTCGCAAGCTTTTCAAGACGCGGCCAAGCGAGCCCGGCCAGTCATTCTAGAGCCGATTATGAAGATCGAAGTTGTTTTCCCAGAAAAATTTATGGGCGACATCACCGGCTCGCTCTCCTCTAAACGCGGCCAAATTGAAGGCATGGAAGAAAGGGGAATGCTCAAGGTTGTGCGCGCCAAAGTGCCGCTCGCCGAAATGTTTGGATACACTACCCAACTTCGCTCCATGACCGAAGGTCGCGGCTCCGCCAATATGGAATTCGACCACTACGAAATTGTGCCGCCGAATGTTGAGAAAGAAATTGTAGAGGCCAGAAAATAAGACCCAAAGTATTGACAAAACTAGCTAATGGGTGTATAATATAGAGGGTTCTTTGATTAGCGGTTAGCTTTCCTCGCATGTTGCGGGGAAGGTAAGCTGCACAAAAAGGAGGTAGCCAATGGCTGCCAAGACCATTCATGTTGACCAGAGGTTCGAGTTGCTCGCCAAGTTGGGAGCAAACACGAACTGGGATGCGCTTGACCCGAGTGGGGTTCAAGCACTCATCGACAGTCCGCGCGATGCGGGGCTTCAGTTCACGAAGTTTGTTCGAAACGGCGGCAAAATGAAGCTCGAGCGCAAGGTCTTCCCAACATGGAAGACCATCAAGCTCGGCACGGGTCTCAAGAAGGCCGACGATTTCCGCAAAGCCATCAAGACTGCTGGAATGAAAATCAGCTACTGGGCGAACGACATCCTCGGCAAGCCCGCTTTCACGGTGAGCGAAACCGAACAGGAAGTTGACCTCGTCGTGGCTACACCCAAGGAGCTCGGCTTCAATGGGAACACCGCCTACCGTGACATCTGCAACAAGGCCATCGAGCTTGGTCTCGAACTTTGTCCTGCGGAAGTCGGTCCACAACTGCGTAGGCAGTACACCGACCAACCCAAGGACGAATGGCTCGTCGTTGCGATGGAACTCATTGCGGGCTCGTACGGCGGCCTCTACGTGTTCCGCGTCGGACTCGACCTCGATGGGCTGTGGCTCGACGCTAACCTCGGCCACCCTGACCTCGTCTGGCATGCTGACCGCCGCTTCGTGTTTGTCCGTCGCAAGTAGTACTTGGACACTGGAACACTGTGACCTCTTGGTTACTTTGGACTTTGTCCTTGGAACGGCGATTTTCGCCAAAACGCTCTGGAGAACAGCGTCCAACTCCGAACCCTGCACACGCGGGGTTCTTTTTATGGCACGTCCATATCCATTGCCGCATCAAATGCCATGGACTTTATCAGTCTTCTTACTGTCAAGGCTGCCAAGGATCTGGCACTCGATCTTGGTATAAATTCGAATCAGGATGCCAAGGTTCGGGCCGAAAGCAATCGGTAAATGGATCATAAGATTTACTAATCGGTTTCTGGGCCGAATCACAATCCGACTCCGCGCTCACTTTCGTGAACGCGGTTTTTTTAGAAGATTTTTTCACCACAAAATCCATCTTACTTTTGAGTGAAAATAAAACCACCTCCTTAGGTGGTTTTTGAGCGCGTCTCGCTCGTCGACTGTTCCTGGGCTCTTCACTTGAGCCCGCAAAAATAGAGACCGGCGAAAAGGCCGATGGCGATACAAATGACAAGTCTGACAGTGATCTTGAAACAGAACCAAATATTCGATCCTGCCACTGCGACCAAGTCGGAGCCCAAACTCTCTTCGGTTCCAATCACGCTCAATTGAGACACGATCGCTCCTTTCTGCCTCGGTCACACGTATACGAGGTCTGGGGGTTAAACTAACAATATAGGGCGCGGAAGTCTAGGAGGTTTTCAACAAGATAATAGAGACGTGTGTAGTAAACGCTACGGGCTTTTTAATATTTCATAAGACCCCACATGAAATCCGGGGTCTTATGAAATATTAAAAAAGCATAGTTTTATGAAAATTTGACTAATTTCCGCCCTCTGTTACTATGCTTCTTACCGCTTTTAGCGTCGTTTTCGTTTTGTTTTGGCGCTTTTTCTGCGGCGGCGTTTTCTGTCAGAAGACAGAAAACGCCGCCCCCCGATTCACTCGCGCCTGGTATCAAACAAACTTTAAAACGAGGGTGAGTTTAGTATTAATTAAAAAATAATTTAGAAAATATTATGGCAGATTTTGATCGATCAAAGCCGCACGTAAACGTTGGTACTATCGGCCACGTTGACCACGGTAAAACCACTTTAACCGCCGCTATTTTGAGCGTCCTTAGCCGTGCCGGTAAGGAGGCAAAAGTTAAAACTGTTGACGACATCGATTCTTCGCCCGAAGAAAAACAGCGAGGCATTACTATCTCTCTTTCTCACAACGAATACTCAAGCGACAAACGTCACTACGCTCACATCGACGCTCCCGGCCACGCCGACTACATTAAGAACATGATCACCGGTGCCGCTCAAATGGACGGCGCTATTCTCGTTGTTGCTGCCACAGACGGTGTTATGCCCCAAACTCGCGAACACATTCTCCTTGCTAAGCAGGTGGGCGTGCCAAAAATCATCGTCTTCCTAAATAAGTGCGACATGGTGCCAGACAAAGAACTCATTGACCTCGTTGAAGAAGAAGTGCGCGAGCTTTTGGACAAGTATGAGTTCGACGGCAAAAATGCCCCTATCATTCGCGGCTCTGGCTTAAAAGCTCTCGAAGCCAAAGATAATAACGATGAGTGGTCTAAAAAGGTAGTTGAGCTCGTAGACGCTCTCGACAATTACATTCCAATTCCGGTTCGTGAAGTCGACAAACCATTCCTTATGCCTATTGAAGACATCTTCTCTATTGAAGGTCGAGGCACAGTGGTTACCGGTCGTATTGAGCGCGGTGTTGTGAAAGTTGGCGAAGAGGTTGACCTTATCGGCCTTAAGCCGACAGCAAAAACTGTAGTCACTGGCATTGAAATGTTTAACAAGTCTCTCAAAGAGGGTATGGCCGGCGACAATGCCGGTATTCTTCTCCGCGGCTTGAAGAAAGAAGAAATTTCTCGCGGTCAGGTTATTGCAAAGCCGGGCTCTGTCAATCCTCACACTGAATTTGATGCCGAAGTTTATGTTCTGAAGAAAGAAGAGGGCGGTCGTCATACTCCATTCTTCAACGGCTACAAGCCACAGTTCTACATGAGAACTACAGACGTAACCGGCGAAGTGACTCTCCCGGAAAAGGTGGAAATGGTTATGCCGGGCGACACCATCACCTTCAAAGTTAAGCTCGTTGCGCCTATTGCCCTCGAAGAGAAACAACGCTTCGCTATTCGCGAAGGTGGCAAAACGGTCGGCGCTGGCGTGGTAACTAAAGTAGTAAAGTAAGCAATACGCATATCGGCAAAATTAATTTTTGCCAAAAATTCACCAAGGCCAGAATTTAGAGTACGTTCACAAAATGATTACAAAAGAAGCCCCGAAAAAGGAAAAAAGCGCTCCAAAGGAGCCGAAGGGCAAGGTCTCTAAAAAGGCCAGCGCCGCTTCGGCTACCTCTAAAGCGTCTAAAATAGCCGGCAAGACGCCGCTCAAAGCGGCTCCTCGAAGCGGCGCCACCACCCAAGGCATTTCGCGGCTTCGCATTCGGGTGCGAGCGTACGAGTACAAAATTCTCGATCTCTCGGTTAAGCAAATTATCGACACCGCTCTGCGCTATGACGCCGAAGTAGTCGGGCCAATTCCGCTTCCGACCGAAATCAAAAAATACACAGTCAATCGGGCGGCGTTCGTCTACAAAAATGCCCGCGAGCAATTTGAAATGCGTATCCATAAGCGACTAATTGATATCGTGAATCCTAGCCAAAAAATTATCGAGGCTCTAACAAACCTCAACTTGCCTTCGGGCGTCAATATCGACGTCAAAATAATGTAACGACCGCTTGCCCGACACTAGTTTGCGGCGTTCACCGCGTCTCACTACTCGATCTCTCCGCCAAACTCTCTGCCAAAATGAAATTCATCCTCGGTAAAAAAGTAAATATGACTCAAGTTTTCGACGACGCTGGTCGGGTTGTTCCAGCTACCTTGCTTCAAGCTGAACCGGTTACCGTTGTGCGCGAGCGAACGGTTGAAAAAGACAGCTACAGCGCTGTGCAGGTCGGTTTCGGTACTCGCAAGCCCAAAAATATTTCTAAGGCCGAACTCGGCGTAATGAAAGGTGTTGGCTCTGGAAATTTCGCTGGGCTAAAAGAGTTTCGTCCGAAATCTAGCCAAGCCAGTTCTGCCGAGTCTGCTCCTGCACCAAAAGTTGGCGATTCAATAGATGTTTCAGTTTTTGCTCCCGGAGATAAAGTCCAAGTCTCGGCTATTTCCAAAGGTAAGGGTTTCCAAGGTGTAGTGAAACGACATGGTTTCCATGGTGGTCCGCGAAGCCACGGCCAGAAACATTCCGAGCGCGAGCCGGGCTCAATTGGTGGCGGCCTTCGAAACAAAGTGCCAAAAGGCATGCGTATGGGTGGTCGCATGGGCGGGGAGAGGGTGACGGTGAAAAATTTAAAAATCGTTCAGGTCGATCTGGCGGCAAACACCCTGCTTGTTTCTGGCGCTGTGCCAGGCCGTCGAGGCACTTTGGTTGAGGTCCGATCGATTTAAATGTAGAATTGCCGCGCGGCAAAAATTTCAAAGTCGAAAACATGAAAGCCAAAATTTACAATCAAACAGGACAATCGAAGGGCGAAATTGATTTGCCGGAGCAAATTTTTGGCTTGCCTTGGAATGCCGATATGGTGCATCAGGTCATTTCTTCGCTCCGCACAAATATGCGAAAGCCTGTGGCTCATACCAAAACTCGCGGCGACGTTCGCGGCGGCGGCAAAAAACCGTGGCAGCAAAAAGGCACCGGCCGGGCGCGCCATGGTTCGATTCGCTCGCCACTTTGGGTTGGTGGTGGTGTTACCCACGGTCCACGCAATGAAAAAAACTTTGCTCGTACTGTCTCTAAAAAAATGAAGGCTAAAGCACTTTTCACCATCCTTTCCAAAAAATTTAAAGACGGCGAAGTAGTTTTTCTTGACGAACTCGCTCTCAAGGCACCGAAAACCAAAGAAGCGCTCGTCACTTTGAACAATCTCGGCCAAATTGACACCCTTAAGGGCATTTCAAAGAAGCCAAAGAACGCGCTTTTGTTTGCTGTTGATAAAAAAGACGGAAACCTCGATCGCGGCTTCAGTAATTTTGGTAACGTGGAAGTAGACGAATCACGAAATTTGAGTCCGCTTGCGGCTGCCACTTATAGATACATCGTTTTTGTAAATCCAGACGCTTCTTTGAAGCCTTTGGCTGAAAAAATGAAATAAACATGGCTCTATTTGGCAGAAAAAAGAATATTGAAAAAGAAAAAGCGGTCGAGGCAAGATCGGAGGCGCCAATTTCAGTCGCCCATTCAGCATCTCGCACCACTTCGAAGACGCCGGCCTCTTCTTCTTTGCCGATTCGTGTTTCAGATTCAGATAAGCTTTCCTTCGATTTTTCCTCTGTTCTTTTGAGCCCGCGCATAACCGAAAAAGCCACACTTGTTGGCCAAAAAGCGCCCGTTTATGTTTTCAATGTTCACAAAAACGCCACAAAAGATTCGGTGGCCAAAGCAGTGCGCGACGTATATAGTGTGGCGCCGGAAAAAGTGCGAATCGCCCAAATTCAACCAAAAAATGTTTTCTCGCGTGGTCGAGCGGGCGTGAAAGCGGGTGGCAAAAAGGCCTACGTTTATCTTAAAGAGGGCGACAAAATTGAACTCGTTTAAGTGGCCAATTAAGTCGGCAAAATCAAAACCATGAAAAGATATAACCCACTGACACCATCACGCCGCCAAATGTCCGGCATTAATTACGGCGATTTTCTCACTGCTTCTGAACCGCACAAAGCCCTCACTCGCGGCTTCAAGCGCTCAAAAGGTCGAAATAATTTCGGCCGTATTACCGTTCAACATAAAGGCGGCGGCGCCAAGCGTCTTTTCCGCGAAATCGATTTTGCCATGGACAAAATTGGCGTGCCGGGCCTCGTTAAAACTGTTGAATATGATCCAAACCGCAGCGGTTTCATTGGCCTTGTGGTTTATAAAGACGGCGACAAGCGCTATGTGCTTTTGCCGAAAGACGTGCGTGTTGGCGACGAAATTCTCACCGCCGAAAATGCGCCGGCGAAACCGGGCAACAGGTTGCCTTTGCAAAATATTATCGTTGGTACTTTTGTATACAATATTGAGATTAAGCCGGGCGGTGGCGCAAAGCTTGTTCGCTCGGCCGGCAGTTTTGCTGAAGTGATTGCTCGCGATGCCGGTTATGTTCACTTAAAACTGCCCTCGACCGAAGTGCGAAAAGTTTCCGAAAAAGCTTTTGCAAGCATCGGTCAAGTTTCAAACGACGAGAATCGCCTTGTAAATATTGGCAAAGCCGGCCGGAGCAGGTGGCTTGGCATTCGCCCAACTGTTCGTGGTTCTGCCATGAACCCTGTAGATCATCCGTACGGCGGCGGCGAAGGTCGCTCCGGCCGAGGTCTCCGTCGCGCCAAAACTCGACACGGCAAGCCGACTGGCAAAGGCCAAAAATCTCGCACACCGAAGAAGTACTCAAACGTCTTTATTGTTTCGAGAAGGAGGGTGGGGAAGAAACGAGAGTAAACCTAGCTTTTCTTGACTAAAAACGACCATTTGCTAGTATTGCTTAACGCATTCGCGTTCCCGAATTTGGCCAAAAAACGGCCAAGAATCGGTGAAAAGCCCGCCTAGCATTGTCAGCACGGAGGGCCTGTCGCTCTTTTGTTTGGGCGTCAGGCTTTTTCTTTGGTTGATTTGCTTCAGTCACTTTGTTTCCTGAGATTTTTAAGGTGACTTCTGGAGGCCGCATAGGCGGCCGAAATGGAGCGGAAATTTAACCACGGGTTTACAGTGTTCACCTTAAAAATCTCAGGAAACAAAGTGACAAGATCTGCTAAAAAAGGTCCATACGTATACGAAAAATTGCTAAAAAAAATCGCCGGCAAACGACCGGGCGATATTGGCGTTGTTAAAACATGGGCGCGCGACAGCCAAATTGCCCCAGAAATGATCGGCTTCACTTTTGGCGTTCATAATGGTCGGGAGCACGTCGAGGTTTTGGTAACTGAAGACATGATCGGTCATCGCCTAGGCGAATTTTCACCAACTCGAAAATTCTTGCGACACGGCGGTAAGATGCAGAAAGAGCTTGAAATGAAAGCCAAGGAAGGCGAAATCGCTGCCGCGGCTGCTGCCAAAGCTTCTGCTGAATCGAATACCAATAAGAAGTAATTTTTTTGTCAAAATTTCATGGCCACAGCAAAAGCACAGCTCAATAATTACAGACAATCACCTCGCAAGGTGCGACTTGTGGCCGGCCTCGTGCGCGGCAAGCCAGTTAAGCGGGCGGAGGCCATGCTCAAATTTGCCGGTAAAGCCGCCGCCGTGCCCGTTTTGAAGCTCATAAAATCGGCCGAAGCGAATGCCAAGGCAAATGGCATGAATGCCGAAAATTTGGTTGTTAGCAAAATTACCGTAGACGCTGGCAAAACTCTTTTCAGGGGCCGACCAATGTCGCGCGGCCGCGCTTTCCGGATTCGCAAGCGAACGAGCCAAATTTTTGTCGAGCTTAGCGATGCGCCGAAGGTTGGTTCTGCCGTGGCAAAATCTGTCGCAGCTGCCAAATCGGATAAGTCAAAATAATTTTTATGTCACACACTGTTCATCCATACTCACACCGCCTCGGTATTCTTCGCGACTGGAAGTCGCGCTGGTTTGCGCCAAAGGGTGTTTATAAAAAATCTCTCAAAAGCGACATTTTAATTCGACAGTTTCTTGAAAACCGTTTTAGAGGCATGTTTGTGAGCAATGTTGAGATAGAGCGCGGCCAGAAAACCTTGCGCATTATTATTGAAACTGCTCGACCCGGCCTCATTATTGGTCGAAGCGGCGAGGGAGCAGTAAAGCTCCGAGCTGATATTTTGAAAGCTTCTTCTAAGCTCGGCATCACCGCAAAAGACGATCTAAAAATCGATGTTAGGGAGGTGCGATATCCAGAGACGAACGCCCGCATTATGTCCCAAATGGTGGCCGACGGTCTCGAAAAACGTCTGCCTTTCCGCCGAGTGGCTAAGCAGGCCGTTGAAAAAATTATGGCCAATAAACAGGTAAAGGGCGCAAAAATTGAACTCTCTGGCCGACTTGGTGGTGCCGAAATGGCCCGCATTGAAAAGCAGAAAAAAGGTCGAGTGCCTCTGCAAACTTTGCGCGCGGATATAGATTTTGCTCGACACGAAGCCAGAATGACATACGGCCGCATTGGTATAAAAGTTTGGATTTACCGCGGCGACATTTTTGCGAGCGACAATAAACCAGCCGGTGGGGCGAGATAGACGAGATAAACGATAGGCTGGTAAAAATGACACTATAAAAACATGTTAATTCCAAAGAAAGTTAAATATCGAAAGTGGCATACTTTTCGGCGCAATCCGTCGAAGGTGACCATTTCTACTCGCGGCACCGAACTTTCTTTTGGTTCTTTTGGTTTGAAGGCGGTTTCGGAGGCACGGGTGCGATCGAACCAGCTCGAAGCCGCTCGCAAAGTGCTCTCGCGCTCGCTCGGAAAAACTGGTAGAGTCTGGATTCGCGTTTTCCCAGACATGCCCTACACTCAAAAACCGCCCGAAGTGAAGCTTGGCAAGGGCAAGGGCGATCCGCAGGGCTATCAGGCGGTTGTTCATCCGGGCCGGATCATGTTTGAAATTGAGGGCGTAGATGAACCAACAGCCAAAGAAGCAATTAGAAAAGCTGGAACCAAGTTGCCGCTCAAAACCAAATTTGTGACGCGAAAAAGCTAAGCGCTAGCTCGCCAAGTTAAATCGCCCAATTTTATGAAAGAATACGCAAACAAAACGAAAAAAGAACTCACCGCAATGCTTGCCGAAAAGCGTAAAGCCCTTCGCGATTTTCGTTTTGGCGCGGCTGGAAGCAAAGCTCGAGATGTTAAAGAGGGTCGAAATATTCGCAAAGAAATTGCTCGTATTTTGACGGCCTACAACGCCAAATAAAAATCGGCCAACGAAAAATATGAAAACCAAAAAGACCAAAACTGAAAAAGCTCAAGTGTCTGCGAAAACTCGCCGACAGCTTAGCGGCACGGTTGTGTCGAACAAAATGAAAGACACGGTGGTGGTTTTGGTGCGCCGATACATTAAGCATCCAAAGTACAAAAAGTTTATCTCTCGCTCGAAGCGCTATATGGCTCATGATCCGGGGAATAGTCGGGCAATGGGCGATAAAGTGACGATTGAAGAGACGGCGCCAATTTCGCGACACAAGCGATTCAGAGTGTTGTAACAGTAAATTTCGCGCGGCCAAACCACTTTCATGATTCAACCAAGATCAATCATCAAAATAGCAGACAACTCCGGCGGACAAATCGGCCGAGTGTTCAAGGTGCTTGGCGGCTCAAAAAAGCGCTACGCCCGTATTGGCGACATTATTGTGCTGTCTATTCAAAAGGCCCAACCTCGCAAACCGGTGAAAAAGAAAGACATTCACCGGGCCGTGGTGGTGCGTCAGCGCGCGCCTCTGCGCCGAAAAGACGGCTCGTACGTGCGTTTCGATGAAAACGCCGTGGTTTTGCTTGAGAA
>Ga0187894_10006275_pt1 | contig 11731 bp, 5 predicted proteins | sample GBC1701081metaG_FD_136650 | JGI IMG/M metagenome (GOLD analysis project Ga0187894, IMG submission 136650) | White microbial mat communities from a lava cave in the Kipuka Kanohina Cave System on the Island of Hawaii, USA - GBC170108-1 metaG ...
AAACCCCAAGCGGCACCAGCGTGCCTTCTTTGCGAACCGCCTCCCAGCAGGCATCGAGACTGGAGGCGCTACCCGAGCATTCGTAAACGAGACTGGCGCCATCGCCGCCGGTCATCTCGCGCACGACATCGGCCACCGGTTCCTCGCCAACCGTGACGATGCGATCGGCGCCCAGGCCGCGCCCGCAGGCGAGGCGCGCCGCGTCCTTCGGCAGCCCCGACAAAATCACCCGCGCCCCCTGGAGCTTCGCCATCTGCATGGTCAACAGGCCGATACAGCCCGGCCCGGATATCAGAACCACGTCGCCCGGGCGAATCGTCGTGCGCTCAACGGCCGCATGCACCGCCACCGCCAGCGGCTCACCAAGCGACGCTTCGCGAAAGCTTACGTTATCCGGCAGCAGATGGCACCGCCCTTCGTCGATGCACAGATATTCGGCGAATGCGCCGTCGATCATGTACCCGGCCGAAACCCGCCGGGCGCACATGAACGGATTGCCGGCGACGCAATGGAAACAGAGGCCGCACGTGCGGGCCGGGTTCGAGGCCACCACCCGGTCGCCTTCGCGGAAGCTCCTCACCGCACTGCCGCACTCCACCACCGTCCCGCACCATTCATGCCCCAGGACTACCGGAGGATCGCAGCGCCAGGTGCCTTTGACGATGTGAATATCGGTTCCGCAGATGCCCGCCGCGCCAATGCGCAGCTTCACCTGCGACGGCTCGGGAGATCCCTCATGCCAGTCGAGCAGTTCGAGGCCGCCCTCGCCGGAAGATGTCTTGACGACCGCTCTCAATGTGTTTCTCCGATTCCGAGCGCGAGCGCTTCGTCGACGATATTGCGCGCCCGCATTCCGTATAGGTCCAGCAGTTCCGCCGCGCGTCCCGATTGTCCAAAAACGTCGCGCATGCCCACCCGCCGCACCGGGCGGGGAAGGGTTGCACTGAGGAACCCGGCCACTGCTTCGCCCAGCCCGCCGATAATCGAGTGCTCCTCCACCGTGACGAATCCGCGCGTCTCTTTTGCCGCCCGCAGCAGCGCGTCCTCGTCGAGCGGCTTGACGGTCGCCATGTGCAAAACCCGGGCCCCGAGCCCGCGCTCGCCGAGAGAGGCGGCCGCCGCCAGCGCTTCCGTCACGAGAATGCCGGTTGTGACGATGGTCAGATCGTTCCCCGCGCGAATCTCTTTGGCCCGCCCGACCGCGAAGCCGTCGCGCAGTTCGGGACAGACCGGATATTTGTCGCGGCCGAAGCGCAGATAAACGGGACCGTTCATTCGCGACGCCGCGATCGTCGCCTCCTTTGCCTCCTGGTAATCGCCCGGCGCGAGCACTGTCATGTTCGGAAAGGAGCGCATGATGGCTATGTCTTCGTTGGCTTGATGGGACGCGCCGTCTCCACCGGTGGTCACTCCGCAATGGGTGGCGCCGATCTTTACGTTGGCTTTCGGGTAGGCTATCGAGTTGCGCACCTGGTCCCCCGCGCGGCACGTAGCGAACACGCCGAACGTGGTCGCGAACGGAATAAATCCTTCCAGCGACATTCCCGCCGCCACCGACATCATGTTGCCTTCCTGAACGCCGCAGTTGAAAAAACGCCGCGGAAAAGCTCGTTCGAATTCGTACGTTTTCGTGGCCTTGGCGACGTCGCAGTCGAGCACGACGATCCGATCGTCCGCGGCGGCCAGCTCGATCAGGGCGTCCACATAGCCCTGGCGGGTTTCCCTATATTCCACGAGCCAACTCCTCCAGCGCTTTCCGGCATTCGTCGCCATCCGGCGGCGTGCCGTGCCACTTGGCGTCGTTCTCCATAAACGATACGCCTTTGCCCTTTACCGTGCGCGCGATGATCACAGCCGGCGCCCCCGTGGCCCGATTCGCCCGGTCCAACTCCTCGACGATCGCGCCCATATCGTGGCCGTCCACTTCCTGCACGGTCCAACCGAAACTCCTCCATTTCGCTCCCAGCGGATCGAGCGGCATGACGTCCTCGGAGTTTCCGTCCGTCTGCTGATAATTGCGGTCCACAATAACGGTTAGATTGTCGAGCTTGTATTTGTTCGCAAACATCGCGGCCTCCCACACCTGGCCTTCCTGCAACTCGCCATCGCCGCAGAGAACGTAGTAGCGATGCTTTTCGTTTTTGAGCTTGGCGGCCAGCGCCATGCCGGCGCCCGTGGATATGCCAAGACCGAGCGTGCCGGTCGAAGCCTCCACCCCGGGCGTTTTAGGTTGATAGGGGTGGCCCTGCAAGTGGGAGCCGGGGCGGCGAAAACCTTGCAGGTCCTCCACCGGGAAGTAGCCGCAATCGGCCAGTATCGCGTAGAGCACGGGCGTGCAGTGGCCTTTGGAAAGAATGAACCGGTCGCGCTGCGGCCAGCGGGGGTTGCCGGGATCGTGCCGCATCACGTGATAATAGAGCGCCACCAGCAAATCCGCCGCCCCAAGACTGCCGCCGACATGGCCGGATTGAGCGCGATGCACCATTTCGACGATTGAACACCGGATCTGCGCGGCTTTCGAACGCAGGTGAGTATTTTTCTCGATGGTAAGCGCCGTGGTCAAGGTCATCTTGAAGGTGCTCGCAGGTCCGGACGCGCTTCGAGCGCCAGCTTCTCCACCTTCGGCCGGGCCACCGCCGAGGCGATCGCATGCGAAACGCGCGAGGTCTCGGACGTCTCGATCAGTCCGATGGTGAACTCAGCCGGAACAGCCGTCAGATACCGCCCGCAACAGCGATGCTGCCTGCCGAAGCCGAAGACGGTCATGTTGTTCTCCATTTGATAGAACTGATCGTTCGCCGCGTCGTCCTGATGATTGGCCAGGAACAAGACCCGCTCTTTCCGCCCATCGCCGAAAAAGACGCGCTCCGGACCTTCGAAATCGCCGGTCCACATTTCTGAAACCGAACGGCGCTGGCCACCGGGACCCACCCAATAATCGTGGTCCACGTCCAGCTTGCCGCCCGGCGTTCCCTCGTAAAGGAACCAGTATGGCTGATTCGCGCGCAGCAGCGTCATCCGCGCGTAGCCGGGAAAAAAGTCCCATAGCGCCGCAAATTTCCCATCGTTCGTTTCACTGTGCAGCCGGACACGCGCCGGGCCGCCGCTAAGAACCGTTGTACGCGATCCCTTTTCACCCGCGTAGCCGGGATGAAAGTACGGTCCCAGGTTCGGAATTCCGCGAAACTCGCCCGCCGACCGGTTGCCGGGAGCATACCCGATCCAATCGTTACGGTCGCGATCGTAGAGGGAGGCGAACCCGGCGCCTTCCTTGTGGTACACGAATGTCGCGACGGGGGTTGTGACACGCGAGCTCGACTGCCCGGCATGCTCGACGTTATCCTCGAGGCTCACGAGCGCCGGGGGCAGAAACGAGATCCCGGATGCGCCTCTCTCGCGGAAATAGAGATGAATAAACCGGTCGCTGCCCGGGCTGAGCGCCGAGCGCAGCAGAACGACACCCGCCCCCTTGCCTCCTTCCGATACATCGAGCTGCGCGGTAAGCGCATAGTCTTTTACACTGCTGCACTCCGCATCCGCACACTCGATTGCCCGGAGCGAGGCCGGATCGATGGAGGCCGCGGCGTCGAGATCAAACTCAACGGCCTTGCCCGCGGCCAGCGGAACCTCCGTGCTGACTTTCAGCACCAGACGAGAACGATAGTCGCCATTCAACCATTGCGGCCGCCCGGCCGGCTTGGGCGGGGCGGAGCCGTACCGCACCAGGAGCATGGGTCCGGGCCAAAGAATTTCGGGTCCATGATGGTCTGTCGTCGAGTGAAAAGTGATCGTATTACTTCCCGGCCGAAGCGCGTCCTTCGGAACGGGACGGAACGTCATCGCATAAGCGTGATCGGCGCCATCGATATCTTCCTGCGCATCATTGAAGCGAAACTTTTCCGCATGGCCGTTCCAGCTTCGAATCGCCAGCGATGCGTCCACCACCCGTTTTTTCAGGTCCGCCGGGGGTATCGTGACCTGCGAAGAGGACGACCGGTTCGCGCGCACCCAATGCTTCTCGGGAACATTCTCCGGGCGGTACAACGCGACGGATCCCTCCCGCCTGCGCAAGGTCAGATTATCTACCGCGGGAGTCACCGTCCAAAGCCCGCTGCGATCGCGAACGCGCGCCATCAGTTTGATCGTTCGCGGTTTCTGATCCGGCACCCAGGACGTGTCCCACGGAATCGCAAACGGAGCGGCCATCGCCGTCCCCGCGTGTCCCGTCAGATCCACCGACCGATAGGAATGATGCCAATCCTGAAATACGCCATCGCCGTTTTCATCGGCGCCGTCGAACCAGGCCAGCACATCGACGCGATCCACCTGGGACGGGTCATCGGAGCGAAACTGAATGACAGGATGATCCTCGAAGGAAGACCCGCTTCGGGGATTCGAGATCCGGCCTGCCGCGGGCGCTTTGCCCGGTTCGTAATAGATGCGCAGGATCGCGCCGTACCACCCCCATTGCCCCCAGCCGAATCCGTCGCAGCCCTGATCGCCCGCCGTGCCTTCGAGCGAGTTTTCTCCCTCTCGCAGATCGGCGAGCGGAACTTCGACAATCGGATTGTCCTCGAACATGTAGCAGGAAGGATCGTGGCCCGCCGGCGTGGTGGCCAGTTCGGGCACCGTAATCCAGGGTTTGCCGTTGAAGCGGATCCGCTTGCCCGTCGTGCCGTAATGGCCGCCCCAGCGGTCGATTTGAATTTCGGCCTTCCGGGCGTTCCTCAGTTCACCGATCAAGACGCGCAGCGTCGAATTGGGAAGCTGCAGCCAGGCATTCTTGTGCTTCGGTTGCGGCTGAGTGACCCGCCAGTCTTTGCCCCCTCCCATCGCAACGTAGTATTCACGGTAGACATCGCCCGAACGGGGGCCGAGCGCCAGGCCGGGAAGAGGAAGAATCAGCAGCAGGTGGAACCAGTTCTTCAAGCTGTGACTCTAACAAGCCCGGCCGCTAGTGGCCAGTAAGTTACCGTAATTTACTTTTGCGGAACCGCCCCGCGCTAATAAGGTTTCGAGAGAGAGGTTCTGTATGAAACCTGAATTCCCTGACCGATTCCCGGTTGCCGCCGTCCTGGTGGCGTTCCTCATAAGCGGTGGACACCTCGCGGCGCAATCCGGCCGCGGCAGCGTCACAGGTCAAATCGCAGACACGTCGGGAGCTCTGGTCCCCGGAGTCAAAGTCGAGCTGACGGACACCTCTACGGGCGCCCGGCGGGAAACGAAAACCACGTCCGCCGGCCTTTACTTCTTCACGGCTCTAAACCCTGGTCTCTACGATCTGGCGGCCAGCTTTGAAGGGTTTCAGAAAGTCCTGCGCCGCGGTATCCGGGTGGAAGTGGACAGCACCGCCAGCATCAATCTGGAGTTGACGCCCGGCGAGGTCACACAGACTGTGGCGGTGGAGGGGGAGGCGGTGCTGACAAACACCACCAGTTCAACTCTCGGCCAAATCATCACGACAAAGACGCTCGAGAGCGTGCCGTTAAACGGGCGCAACGTTTATATGCTGGTGCAGTTGGCGCCAGGCGTCGTGCCGGTGAATGGCGCCGTCAACCAGACCGGGGCAATCATCCGCCCCGGGGTCGAGATTTCCGCTTTCAACATTAATGGTGGAGCGCCCGGGACGCTGGCGTATCTGCTGGACGGCAGTCCGTTGACGGTCAATGGATATGGCGAGGCCGTCACCTCGCCCGCTTTCACGCCGCCCCTCGAAGCGGTTCAGGAATACCGCATGGAAAACAGCAACCTGCAAGCCGCGGCGCTCAGCCCGGGGACCGGCTCGCTCAGCCTGGTCAGCAAGTCGGGCACCGACAAATTCCACGGAAGCGGCTTCTATTTCGCCCGGCCCGACGGGTTCGCCGCGAACGATCCGTTCAACAAGGCTTCCCAGGCGCGAAGAGGCGCAGCGAATGAGCCCCCGGGATTCCATCGTTACCAGTGGGGCGGTTCGATCGGCGGGCCGATTCAGCGAGGCAAGCTGTTCTTCTTTGCCGACTACGAAGGAACCCGCACCCGGACTCTCGAAACTCTGACGGCGACCGTTCCGACCGCCGCCCAGCGCCGCGGTGACTTCACCGAAATCCCCACGATCTATAACCCGTTCGACGTAAGCGGCGCCGGCCAGCGCCAGCCGTTTTCCGGCAACCTCATCCCGCAAGGCATGCTGGATCGTGTCGCCACTCGGATGCAGGAGCTCATCCCTCTGCCCAATCAGGCGGGAACCGGCCGCTACGGCATCAACAATTTTTTCAGCGCGGCCACGTTCCCCAATGACGCACAGAAATTCGACGCCCGCCTGGACCGTTACTTCAGTCCCCGGCACCAGTTGTTCGGGCGCTACTCGATTGCAAAGATGATCACGGGCAGCCCGGACCACTATGGCAATGGGGCCGATCCGTTACACTACCCGAGCGTCACATGGGGCCACAACGTCGTGCTGGCCGATAACCTGACCCTCTCTCCCACCATGCTGCTTCAACTCCGCGGCTCCTTCACGCGGCACGCGGAGGACCAGGGAGTGCCGGAGCAGGCGAAGGATTTCGACATCACGAAGGTCGGTTTTCCCCAATACATTCAGCAAAACCAGGTGATCCGCACCATTCCACGCATGATCATCAACGGCATGCTCGGCGTCGGATCGAGGGTGCCTTCCATCGGGTTCAAGTTCATTAGCTACAACTACGATGGGAGCGTAATGCTCGATACCGTCCGCGGGCGGCATCAGATCAAGATCGGACTCGAATATCAAAAAGCCTTTGTCAACATGGGGCAGCCGGTAGCCCCCAGCGGGCAGTATCAGTTCGACACCACCGCTACGAGTTCGCGCACATTCGCCGGAGACGGTTTCGGATACGCCTCGTACCTACTTGGCATGGGCACACCGACAACGGCCAACAACTTCACCATCGATCCGTTCATCGCACACGCCAGCCCTTACTACGCAAGCTTCGTTCAGGACACCATCCGCCTCACGCGCAACCTGACCCTGAATCTCGGATTGCGCTGGGAGATCTTCGGCGGCAGAACCGAACGTTATGACCGGCAGTCCGTGCTGGACCCCACGGTGCAACATACGGTCAACGGGGTGCGCTTGACGGGCGGCCTGCTCTTTCCCAAGGACAACCAGTCGCCTTTCCGCACCAACTGGCGAGACATCGGACCAAGGGCTGGAATCGCTTACCGCGCGGGCGACCGCGGCGTCCTGCATGCGGGCGGCGGCATGTTTTTCGGACCGAGCCCACTGAGCGTCGCCATCGCCGCTACTAATTCCGATTCTTTCTCCGCGCAGACTGTGTGGCAAGCCGTCAACAACGACGCGTTCGGCAATACGGTGATGCTGAATCCGCTCAGCAATCCGTTTCCCGGTGGCATCACGCTCCCGACGCAAGGCGCCCTCGGACTCGCGACAAACATCGGGCTGGCGGTGCAGAGTCCTCTCGAAAGTCAGCCCACGCCGAAAGCCTATAACTGGAACGCGGGTGTACAGTATGAGCTACCCGGCGGCTTTCTGGTTTCGGGCGCCTATGTTGGCAGCCGCGGACTGCACCAGACCTCCCACGTAAATCTGAATCAGCTCAGCCTGGACCAGTTGTCCCGGAATGGAGCCAGCTTGAACGATCAGGTCCCCAACTTCCTGGCCCCTGCGATTACCAACCCGAGCTCTCCGTTCTATAACCGGCCAACGATTCCACGATGGCAGACCATCGCCGATTTCCCTCAGTTTGGCAGCGGATCTCCTTCGACGGGAGTAACGCACCGCTCGAAGGCCGTTGCGGATTCCTCCTATCACTCCGCGCAGTTCAAGTTCGAAAAGCGCCTGACGGCCCAGTTCACAACGCTGGCATCGTTTACCGCCGGGAAGCTGATCAGCAACAGCGCGGGCGGCGGCTACCCATACATCGGCCAGCATCTTGGATTTCAGAACTGGAAGAGCCGCGACCTGGATCGGGCCGTCGATCCTCAGGACGTCAGCCGGTGGTTCACCTGGGCGCTGTTCTACGAAGTGCCGGCCGGACGCGGCCGGAAGATCAATCTTTCGAACCGGCTGGCCGAGGCGGTTCTCGGCGGCTGGGCGCTCAACAGCGCTCTGTTCATCGGTTCCGGCGTTCCCATACTGGTTTCCGGTACCTGGCCGAACCGCAGCATCTTCTTCAATCAGCGGCCCAACCTAACCTGCGATCCGGCGGAGGGAGCGCAGAAGACTGCCGCTCGTTGGTTCGGCCCCGCCTGTTACGCCGCGCCTCCGAATCCGTTCGTGGCCGGCAATGGGCCTCGAACGCTGCCCAACCTCCGGACCGATGGGGCGAGGAACCTTGACTTTTCGATCTTCAAGAGTTTCCGCTTCGGCGAGACGAAGAATCTTCAGTTCCGCGCGGAGACTTTCAATCTGACAAACTCGGTGCACCTCGCCGCGCCAAACGCGGCGTGGAATCCGGTTGACACGTCCACTTTCGGAACGGTGACCAGTGCCATCAGCACGCCGCGGCAATTACAATTCGGGTTGCGATTTACTTTCTGATGTCAGGCTCGGTTGCACTCTGTCCAAGGATGAGGAGATCGATGAAGCTTAAGAGATGGACTCGACGCGCGGCGGCCCTGGCGGTTGCGGGCGCCGCTCTGATCGTCGCGGCGCAGGAGAAGAGCGAGACTTCACGGGCGGCTTTCCGCCGCATCGTCATCGATCGCGATCCTCCCGCGCGGCCCGGCTGCAAGACCACCGGCGATATCGATGGAGACGGGTTTCTCGACGTGCTCGCCGCCGGATGGATGAGCAACGGGCTGTACTGGTATGCGTGGCCCGGATGGTCTAAACACCGTATCGATACGGGCAGCTTCACGACCGACATGCAAACCGCCGACATCGACAACGATGGCGATTCGGACGTCGTCATTCCTCGCGACGGCAACAGCCTCGTCTGGTATGAGAATCCGCGGCCGAATGGCAACCCCGCCGCGGATCCCTGGAAGCGCCACCGGATTGCCGATGAGGGCGCCCACGATCTGGAGGTTGGCGACATCGATCGCAATGGAAAAATCGACGTCGTTGCGCGGCATGGACAAACGCGCGTCTACCTGCAAGTGGAACCGGATCGCTGGACGCGGATTGCGATCGAGACACACGGCCGCGGCGGCACCGCTCTGGGCGACCTCGACGGTGACGGCGACCTGGATATCGCGCAGAACGGCTATTGGATCGAAACGCCGAAAGATAAACAAGGCGAATGGAAAAAGCATGAGTTCGCCGCCGGCGCGCCGGAAGATGTCGGAGTGCATATTGCCGACCTGAACAAGGACAGGCGGATGGATATCGTGATGGCGCCCGCCGAGGCCCCCGGACGGCTGGTCTGGTATGAAATGTCCGGCCCGAAAGGTAAGACCTGGAAAGAGCATGTCATCGCGGAGGAGGTCAGTCATCTCCACACGTTCAAAACGGCGGACATCGACAGGGACGGCAATCTCGACCTCGTAACCGCGGAGATGGAGCAAACGCCGAAAGGGCGCGTGACCATCCACTACAACCTCGGGAGAGGCTTGAAATGGGGCCATCAGGAAATCGCCCACACGGGCTCGCACAACTTGCGGCTGGCCGACATCGGCAACGATGGCGACATTGACATCATCGGCGCCAATCACGGCAACTCCGGAGGTGCCACACCGATCGAATACTGGGAGAACCTAAAATCAAAGCCCTCGGCGAAGCTGGCGCTGAACCGGTGGCAGCGCCACGTGATCGACGATAAGCGGCCATGGAGAGCCGTTTTCATCACACCCGCCGACATCGACGCGGATGGCCGTATCGATATCGCCGCTGGCGGATGGTGGTACCGCAATCCCGGCGAGCCCGGCGGATCCTGGACCCGCCACACCGTGGGCGAGCCGCTGAACCAAATGGCCGCGGTCTATGATTTCGATCGCGATGGCTACCCGGACGTGCTCGGGACACAAGGCAAGGCTGCCGAGAAGAGCGCCGATTTCGTTTGGGCGCGAAACGACGGAAAGGGAAGCTTCCGGATCTTTAATAACATCGCCAAGGCGGAAGGTGACTTCTTACAGGGCGTCGGCATCGTGCGGAATCGTGTGGGAGGACCGATGGAGGTCGCTCTTTCCTGGCACGCCGCGAATAAGGGTATTCAGATGTTCACGGTTCCCGTGAAGGCCATGGAGGAACAATGGACATGGCGGCGGATTTCCGATGTTTCCCAGGACGAAGATCTCAGCGTGGCCGACATCGGGCGTGACAATAAGCTCGATCTTCTGCTCGGAACGAAGTGGCTTCAGAACGACGGGGCCAAGTGGATCGCGCATACTCTCAACGGCGTCGAGGGTCACGCGGACCGCAATCGCTGGGCGGACATGAACGGCGATGGGCGTCCCGATGCCGTGGTTGGCTATGAGGCCATCAACGTGCCCGGCAAGCTCGCCTGGTATGAGCATCCCGCCGATCCGAAAGGGACCTGGACCGAGCACGTTATTTCCATGGACATTACCGGTCCGATGAGCCTCGACACCGCCGACCTGGACCGCGACGGCGACATGGACATCGTCGTGGGCGAACACAACTACAAAGACCCCGCAACGGCCAGACTCCTTGTCCTCGAAAACGAGGACGGAAAGGGCGGCAAGTGGCTGGTGCACGAGGCATCGAAGGGCGACGAGCATCATGACGGCGCAATTCTGACCGACATCGATCGCGACGGCGATCTCGACATAATCTCGCTCGGATGGCGCCATGACCGGGTGCTTGTATATGAAAACCGGGCTATCGGCAGAAAGTAGCTTTCCGGTCACCGAGGCGCTGGGGCAACCGGATTATCTTCCCGCGATGCCCTCCAACCGGACGATGGGGATCGGCTGCATCGGCGCGGGCTTCATCATGGCCGACTGCCACCTGGTGGCGTACCGCAACGCGGGTTTCCATCCCGTCGCAATCGCGTCGCGCGACCCCGAGCGCGCCCGGGTTGTTGGCGCACGTCACGGGATTGCCAGGATCTGCGCGGACTACCGCGAACTACTGCGAGACCCATCGGTTGAGATCGTGGATATCGCCGTTCCGCCCGACGCACAGCTCGCCATTGTGCGGGAGGCCGTGCGGCATGCCGGCCACATTCGCGGCATTCTGGCGCAGAAACCGCTCGCCTGCGGCTTCGCCGGGGCGCGCGAAATCGTCGGCCTGTGCCGCGAGGCTGGAATTACGCTCGCCGTGAATCAGAACATGCGCTACGATCATTCGATTCGCGCCTGCAAGTCGCTTCTGAATCGCGGATACCTGGGGGAACCGGTGTATGCCACCATTGACATGCGCGCCGTTCCCCACTGGCTTCCCTGGCATGAGCGGCTCGGCTTTCTGACCCTGCGCAATATGAGCATTCACCACCTGGATGCCTGCCGTTACCTGTTCGGAGATCCGGAGCGTGTGTACGCGAGCGTGCGGCCCGATCCGCGAACGAAGTTCACCCACGAGGACGGAATCGTTGCCTGGATTCTGGAATATCCAAGCGGGTTGCGTGTTTGCGGCTCCGACGACGTATGGACCGGCCCCATCGCCCAGGGCGAATCGAGCGACACCTACGTGCGCTGGCGAGTGGAAGGCACGGAGGGCGTGGCCAAAGGTGAAATCGGATGGCCCAAATACCCTGCTCACACGCCGAGCACCATCGACTGGATGTCCGTCCGTTCGCCGGGCGGCGCCTGGCATCGGCCGCGCTGGAAGGAAGCGTGGTTTCCCGAC
>Ga0187894_10006276_pt1 | contig 11730 bp, 8 predicted proteins | sample GBC1701081metaG_FD_136650 | JGI IMG/M metagenome (GOLD analysis project Ga0187894, IMG submission 136650) | White microbial mat communities from a lava cave in the Kipuka Kanohina Cave System on the Island of Hawaii, USA - GBC170108-1 metaG ...
AGGAGCGGCAGATGGAACTGCGAGTTGGCCATGCGCCAGGCGAAGAGGTTCGGGTAGATGAACTCGAGCCCGGCCCAGATGATGGCCGGCGCGGCGCCGAGCCACGCGAAGCCGATGCGGCGGAAGGCGAGCGCGAACAGGACGAATTGCATCGAAGAGTAGGCGGTGAGGCAGACGTAGAAGAACAAGGACAGCGGCACCGGGAAGCCGCCGAAGACCGTCATCGTGTAGATGAGCCAGTAGAAGCCGAGGAAGTTGGTGAGGAAGCCGGCGGCGAAGCCGGCCCAGGCCGCCTCGCGGTCGGTTTGGGCGCGGCTCAACCCCCAGAAGAGGGGGATCCAGGAAAACCACTCGAGCGGGTGAAGTCTCGGATCGAGGAAGGCGGACGCGATCAGCGGCCCGGTGCACGCCGCGACCGCGCACAGGCGTCCGGGGATGGCGCGCGACCGGGTCGTGGCCACTTCCGGGGTCAAGCCGACTGTTTCGCTCCGTCCGTTCATGCGCGTCTTCGTTTCCTAGCAGGGATTGCTCGCCTCGCCCAAGTGCTGCGTTGCGCGACCGATCTCCCTGGGGTACACAGACGCGCGATTGATGGAGACGGCGGCCGGCTTCGCGAAGTTCCTCGCCCTCAACGCGGCAACGCTCCTGGCCGCCTTCACTCTCGCGTCGCGTTTGCCGTTCACGGCGCGGTCGCAGCGTTTGCTCGGCGCCGGGGTGATCGCGGTTGCGATCTCGAACGCGACCGGGTTGCTCCTCGGCCTGAGCGGATCGCTGCGCTACGGGCCGCTGCTCGCTTCGCAGGTCGCGCTCGCCGCCCTCGGCTGCTTCTCGGCGCGCTGGCGCGTGATGCTCGAATTTCTCGACCCGCGCTGTGTCGTGCGCATCGTCGAAACGCGCCTCCAGTGGGCGGCCCTCGGGCTGCTCGCGATTGCCTATGCCTACGCGATGTTCCTCGGCTTCGTCAGCGAGACCTTCGCCGGCGATGAGCTCATGTACCACCTGCCGCTGGTGGCGGAGTACGCGCGCGCGGGCGCGATCACCGTGCCGCAGCTCGGGCGCTACTGGTGTAACGAGTTCTGGGCCTACTACCCGGGCGCAGCCTATCTGCTCTACCAGTGGCTGGTCCTGCCCTTCGGCACCGGGCTGATCGTCGACCTGGCGCAGTGGCCGTACGCCTTCGGCACGGCGCTGGCCACGTACGTGCTCGCGCGCATCGTCGGCGCGCGTCGCGGCGACGCGGTGTGGGCGGCGATTCTGCTTCTCGCCGTCCCAATCGTGATGAACCAGTCGAAGACGGCGCTCGTCGATCTCGTGCTCAGCTTTCTCTACGCCGCCGGTCTCGCCTTCCTGTTGCTCGAGCCTCTGACCGTCGCCGGTGTCGCGCTCGCGGCGTTCGCCTGGGGCGCCGCGCCCGCGATCAAGCTGCCGGCGATGATGTACATCGCCCTCGGCGCGGTGTGCGTGGCACTAGTACAGTACGATCGCCACAAGGGCAGGGCGCTGCGCGTTCTGCTGCCGATCGGTGCCGCCGTAGGTGCTTCCCTCGTGCTCTTCTCCGGCTACTGGTTCCTGCGCAACTATCTCCTGATGGGCTCCGCCCTGTACCCGCTCAACCTGCGGCCGGAGCCGCGCACGGCGTGGAGCAACGTCATCTTCTACGGCCTGCTTTTTCCCCTGCTCGACTTCTCTCCGGCCACGCCGGAAGTCTTCAACTACGAGACTGGCGCCGGGCCGCAGTTCGTCTGTCTCGGCGTGCCGGCGCTGTTGGCGTACGGCGCTGCTTCGTGGCGCGAGCGCCGCCTCGGCGGCGTGGCACTGGCGGTGCTGCCGTTTGCGGCTTACGTCGTCTGGCTGGTGCGTCTCTCGACGTCGGTGCAGACCTTGCTCCGCTACGTCGTTCCCGCCATGCCGGTCGCCTTCGCGGCCTTTGCCTGGGTCCTGCCGCGCGTGCGGCAGCGCCGCCTCATGCTCGCCCTGGCGTTCGGATGTGTCGTCTTCGCCTTCATTGTCGGCGTGCCGCGGCTCGGGACCTACACCGACGAGGGCTCGCTGCGTTACGGCCTGGGGAAGTGGCGCCGCGGCGAGGCGACGACGCGCTTCGACATCATGGGCTCCGTCGATCTGCAGGACTATCGACGCGCCTGGTCCTACTTCGACCAGCTTCCGGGCCGACACGACATCGCCGCCACGCATCTGATCTTCAGCTACCCGATGCTCGGGGCCGACTTCCGCCACCACCTGCACTTCCTGGAGGAGACCGACCCGCAGCGCTGGTGGACACAATTGCGCGCGCGCAACATCGATCACGTCGCGGTGTCGGAGTCGGTCGACGAGACCGGGCAGCTCCTCATTCAGGACGCGGTCGTGATGCAGCTCAAGTTCATGCCCGCGGGCGACGAGTCGCTGCACGCTTCGCGCCACCTCGAGCCGCGCCGGGTGCAGGCGCTGCGCCTGCGTTACACCAGCACCGGGCCGGAGAACGCGCGGGTCGTCGTCGGCGTCAATCGCTACGCCTCGACGTGGGAACTGCCGCTCGCCCGGGGCGAGAGCCGCGTCGAGGTGATGCCGTGGGACGGCGACCTGAGCAGCGTCGACTTCGCCCTGGACTTCATTCCACGCACCAGCCTGCGCGCCGAGATCGGCTTTACGATCGAGTCGCTCGAGGTGCAGGACGGAAACGGCGAGTGGATCGCCCTGCCGAACGCCGAACGCGGGGCCTGGGAGGTGTTGCGCTGGCCGATGGTCTTCTACTGGTTGGAAGCGCACCCCGAACGCTTCAAACTCGCCCTGCGCGACGTCGACTTCTGGCGCAGCCGGCTCTCGGGAGAGCTGCGCGTCTACGAGATCCGCCCGGAGAGAGAGGACGATGGCGCGGCCAGTTAAAAATGCTGCGCGTGTGCCGAAGCCGATGCGCCGGGCATCTCCGGCGGAGAAACCCGCGCCCGCAGAGAGCGCCGAACGGCGGGGCAGCGGTTGGCCGGTGTGGACCGCGCTCGTGCTCGCTGTGCTCTACCTGCTGGCGCACCGCAAGATGCTGCCCGCGGCACTGGACATGTGGGGCGGCCTGCTGAGCGCGCTCGTCCTTGGGCGCTGAGTCTCCGAAGGATCTTGTCGTAGAGCTCACAGAGACCACCGAGATCCTCCGTGCGCTCTCCGTCACCTCTGTGGCAATCTACTTCTTCCGAACCACCGTCAGCCCGTCGGAGATCGACAGCATCACCGACTCGACGCGCTGGTCGTTGGCGAGAAACTCGTTCAGCTCGCGCAGCGCGACGGTGTCCTCGGTTTTGTTGCTGTCGTCGATGACCTGGCCCATCCAGAGGACGTTGTCGAAGAGGATGAGGCCATTCGGCCGCAGGCGCTTGAGGATCTCCTCGTAGTAGTGGCGGTAGTTGGTCTTGTCGGCATCGATGAAGGCGAGGTCGAAGCGCGTGTCGGCGGGGAGCGCGCGCAGCGTATCGAGCGCCGGTCCGAGGCGGAGGTCGATCTTGTTCGCCACGCCGGCCTTCTCCCAGAAGCGCCTGCCGATCGACGTCCACTCGTCGTTGATGTCGCAGCACAGAAGCTTGCCGTCGGGCGGCAGGGCGCGGGCGACGCAGAGCGCGCTGTAACCGGTGAAGGTGCCGACTTCGACGGCGTTTTTGGCGCCGATCGCCTTCGCCAGCAGGGCCATGAAGGCGCCCTGTTCGGGGGCGATCTGCATCAGCGCCATCGGGCCCACCTTCTCGACCGTCTCCTTCTGCAACTCGGCGGCGATCGGATCGCGGTCGGAGCGATGCCGTTCGAGATAGTCATACAGCTGCGGCGTCATCGCGGTGTACTTTTCGGGCATGGTCTCTCCTCGGTTTGCGTGCATGAAAGCACGGCGCATCTCCGGAGACAATTTTGAATGTGATTGAGCTACCATCATTGCCGGCGGAGCAGATAGAGCTCCCCCGTCGCCCGCATCGGGCCGGCGATGCGCTCGGCGTCGACGCCCTCGCCCCAGTAGACGTCGATGCGGCCGGGGCCGCTGATCGCGGCGCCGGCGTCCTGGGCGCAGACGAAGCGCGACAACGGCACCGGCGCGCCGCCGCTGCCGGGGCGCTGCGTGCGGATGAAGGCGAGGCTGCCGAGCGGGTACGCGCTCGGGTCGACGGCGATCGAGCGGCCCGGCGTCAGGGGCACGCCGAAGCTGCCGATCGGGCCGATCGGCAGTGGGCGGAAGAAGATGTAGCGCTCGTTGGTGAAGAGAATCGAATCGCGTTCGCCCGGGTGGTCGCGCAGGTACTGCCTCAGCGTCTGCAGCGAGGCGCGCTCGAGCGGCACCTTGCCCGACTCGACCAGCAGCTTGCCGATGCTGCGGTACTCGCGGCCGTTGGAGCCGGCGAAGCCGACCTGCATCGCGGTGCCGTCGTCGAAGTGGAGCGTGCCCGAACCCTGCACGTGCAGGAAGAAGACGTCGATCGGATCGTCGAGCCAAGCGAGCTCGACGTCCTCGCCCTCGAGAACCCCGTCGCTGTCGATCTCGGCGCGCGTGTAGTAGGGCACGAGCGCGTGATCCTTCACCCGGCCGATCAGCGGCGGCGCGGCGCAGCCGGGGCAGTAGGCGCCGAGGTTGACCTGCACCAGATCGTCGGGCACGCGGTAGATCGGAAAGCGATAGCGCTCGGTGCGCTCGCGGCTGGCGCGCAGCTCGGGTTGAAAGTAACCGGTGAATAGCACTCCTCCGCGTGGCGCGGCGCGCACCAGGCGGAAGCGCCCGGCGAGCAGTGCTTGCCAATCGATCGGCTTCGGCGCCGCTAGCACGGCCTCCCGGAACTCCTCGAGCGTATTGCGCAGATCGGCGTTGGAGACGCGTTCATCGAGGCTGTCGTAGGCGCGCTCGGGCGGCAGTCGATCGAGCTGATCGAGACTGCGCCGCACACATTGGAGCAGAGAGGCGAGGTCGGAGTCGTCGGCGACGGCGGGAAGGGTCTCCTCTTCCCCGCCACCACCCGGGAGCGGGACGGCCTCGCGCAGCGACTCCCAGGTGCTGCAGCCGCCGAGAGCGACCAGCAAAGCGAGCGCTGCCGGGATGAGTCGCGCCCGTCTCACGCGTTACGATAGACGGTGGCGGCCGCCGCCAATGCCGTTCCCGCCTCGGTGCGATGGCCGAAGTGCAGCAGCGCACGCTCGAGCGCGTTCAGCACCAGCAGAACATTGCCCTCCGTGCTTCCTTCTCCCATGAGGCCGATGCGCCAGACCTTGCCCTTGAGAGGCCCGAGCCCGCCACCGATCTCGATCCCGTCGTGCTCGAGCAAGGTGCGGCGCACTCCGGCCTCGTCGACACCGGCGGGCACACTGACGCAGTTCAACGTCGGCAGTTGATGCCCTTCCTGCGAGGCCATCGGTACGCCGAGCGCCGCGAGCCCCGCCTTGAGCGCTTGATGATTGCGCTGATGTCGCGCGAAGCGCGCTTCGAGGCCTTCCTCTTCGATGACGCGCAGCGCCTCGCGCAGAGCGTAGTTCATCGAGATCGGCGCGGTGTGATGGTAGACGCGCTCCTCGCCCCAGTACTTCTCGATCATGGAGAGATCGAGGTACCAGCTCTGCACCTTGGTGCGCCGGCCGCGCATGACGGCCAGGGCGCGCTCGCCGAAGGTCAGCGGCGCAAGGCCGGGCGGCGCGCTGAGGCACTTCTGCGTGCCGCTGTAGCAGGCGTCGATTCCCCAGGCGTCGACCAGCAACGGCAGGCCGCCGAGCGACGTGACGGCGTCGACGACGAAGAGCGCTCCCGCGTCGTGCGCGAGCTGGCCGATGTCCTCGATCGGCTGCCACGCGCCGGTCGAGGTTTCGGCGTGCACGATGGCAACCAGCTTCGGCTTCTTCGTCTTCTTGATCGCGGCGGCGACGGCGGCGGGCTCGATGATGCGGCCCCACGGCGCTTCCACCGCGATCGGGGTGGCGCCGCAGCGCTCGACAATGTCGACCATGCGCGTGCCGAAGACGCCGTTCACGCCGACGATCGCCACGTCGCCCTCCTCGAGCAGGTTGACCAGGCACGCCTCCATGCCGGCGCTGCCGGTTCCCGACATCGGCAGGGTGAGCGCGTTCTCGGTCTGGAAGACGTAACGCAGCAGCGACTTGGTCTCCTCCATGATGCGGATGAACTCCGGATCGAGATGGCCCAGAAGCGGCACCGACAGCGCCTTGAGGACGCGCGGATGCACCGGGCTCGGCCCCGGTCCGAGGAGGAGTCGCGTTGAAGGCCGCAGCTCGTCAGCTCTCATGCGCCGCATGAAATCACAGATCGTCCACCTTGTCTCTGCGAGCTCTGGGTTTTTGTTCTGAGTTCTTAGTTGTATGAACTCGAGATCATGCTCTCGCCGAGTCTGCAGTCGAAGCTGACGTCCGTCGTCGACAAGAAGAACGTCGTCGTCGACCCGGATGCCTTGCGCGTCTACGAGTGCGACGGTTTCACGCTCGAGAAGCAGCGGCCGGAGGTCGTCGTCCTTCCGGGCTCGGCGGAGGAAGTGGTCGAGGTCGTCCGCCTGCTCGCCGCCGAAGGCATCGCCTTCGTGCCGCGCGGTGCCGGCACCGGCTTGAGCGGCGGTTGTCTGCCGGTCGAGGCGCCGGTCGCCATCTGCACGAGTCGAATGAATCGGATTCTCGAGCTCGACGCGCGCAATCGCCGCGCCGTCGTCGAGGCTGGCGTCGTCAACGCCTGGATCTCGCGCGCGGCGCTGCCGCACGGGCTCTGCTATGCCCCCGATCCTTCGAGCCAGCCGGCGTGTACCATCGGCGGCAATGTGGCGGAGAACTCGGGTGGGCCGCACACGCTCAAGTACGGTGTGACCACGAATCATGTTCTCGGCGTCGAGATCGTGTTGCCGTCGGGCGAGCGGGTGCAGTTCGGTGGGCTCACCGAAGATGGGCCCGGCTACGATCTCACCGGCTTCACCGTCGGCTCTGAGGGCACCTTCGGCATCGTCACCAAGGTCTTCGTCCGCCTCGTGCCTCTGCCCGAGGCGATCAAGACCTTCCTCGCCGTCTTCGATTCGGTCGACGACGCAACCGCATCCGTCTCCGGCATCATCGCCGCCGGGATCGTGCCGGCGGCGCTCGAGATGATGGACCAGACGATTATCGAGGCGGTCGAGGCGGCGTATCACGTCGGCTACCCGCAGGACGCCGGCGCGGTACTGATCGTCGAGCTCGACGGTCTCGCGGCGGGCGTCGAAGTGCAGGCCGAGCGCGTCGTCGCCGTCTGCCGCGAGCGCGGTGCGCGCGAAGTGCGGATGGCGCGCGACGAGGCGGAGCGCGGGCTGTTGTGGAAGAGCCGCAAGCGCGCCTTCGGTGCCGTCGGCCGGCTGGCACCGAACTACTGCACCCAGGACGGCGTCGTGCCGCGCACCAAGGTTCCCGACATCCTGCGCGCGATTCGCGCCGCGGCGGAGAAGCACCGGCTCCGCATCGGCAACGTCTTTCACGCCGGAGACGGCAACATTCATCCGATCCTGCTCTACGACGAGCGTGATCCGGATCAGGTCGAGCGCGTCCTCGCTGCCGGACGCGACATCCTCGCCGCCTGCGTCGACCTCGGCGGCAGCCTCACCGGCGAGCACGGTATCGGCATCGAGAAGATGGATCAGATGCCGCTCATCTTCAGCGAGGACGATCTCGACGCCATGCGCCGCCTCCGTCGCGCCTTCGACCCTGACGAGCGCTGCAATCCGCACAAGATCTTCCCGACGCCCGGCGGCTGCGTCGAGGTGAAGTGGCCGAAGCGCGGGGTACCGGCGTGATGGGGGACTCGGTCCTCACCCCTCAGTCCTCAGTCCCTTCTGCCGCGAGTCTGGCGGAGCGGCTCGCCGCCGAGGTCGGCGCGGGCGTGGTCGAGACGTCGCCGGCCCGCCTGGCGGAGGTGGCCGTCGACGGCGCGGTGCCCTCGGTGCTGGTGACGGCGGCGACGCGCGAGCAGGTCGGACGCGCAATCGCGGTTGCGGAGGAGCTCAGCGCGGCGGTGATCCCGCGCGGCAGTGGCACGCACGTTCACATCGGCAACCCGCCGCGGCGATACGACATTGCGCTGTCCTGTCGCGGCCTGAGGCGAGTGTTGGCGCACGACGCCGGCGACATGACGGTCGCGGTCGAAGCGGGAGTGACGCTCGATGAGCTCGCCGCTGTCCTCCGCTCGGCGGGGCAGTGGCTGCCTCTCGATCCGCCGCGCCCGGAGGAGGTGACGGCCGGCGGGCTGCTCGCCGCGGATCTGAACGGCGGGTTGCGCTTCTCGCACGGCAAAGCGCGCGACTATCTGATCGGCGCTCGTGCCGTCGTCGGTGCGGGCACGCTCGTGCGCGGCGGCGGCAGTGTCGTGAAGAACGTCGCCGGCTACGATCTGCCCAAGCTTCTCGTCGGCTCCTTCGGCAGCCTCGGTGCGATCGTCGAGGCGACGTTCAAAGTGCGGCCGTTGCCAGCCGCGGATGCGTGGTTTGCGGCGCCGTGCGCCACTCTCGCCGATGCCGCCTCGCGCGCTCTGTCGCTGCTGGATGAGAGAATGGCTCCTTACGCGCTCGATGTCTGCGATGCCGCCACGGCGGACGAGATCGGCTTGCCGGCGCGCCCGCACGCCTTGCTGCGGCTCGGTGGCGAGGTCGCCGACGTGAACGCGCAACGCGACCGTCTCGCAACGCTGCTGCCTGGTTGCGACGCGATCGTCCTCGGCGCTGCCGCGCGCGGTTTCGGTCTCGCCGCGCCCGTGAGTTGTCTTCTCGGCCTTCTTCCCGGTGATCTCGCAGCTCTCGTCGCCGCGATCGAGGTCGAGGCGCGTTCGTTCGGTGTCGCCGTTCGGTTGCTTGCGCACGCGGGGAGCGGTGTCGCGCGCGTCTGCCTCGAAGCCGAGCCGGCGCCGCTGCCGTTCCTGCGCTGGCTGCGCTTCGCCGCGCGCCAACGCGGGGGTCATCTGCGGATCGAGCGCCTGCCGCTCGAGCACAAGCGCGAGATCGATGTCTGGGGCGAACCCACGGCGCCGCTCGACCTCTTCCGCCGCGTCAAAGAGGCCCTCGACCCGCGCTCCACCTTCAGCCCCGGCCGCTTCGTCGGCGGGCTGTGAGGCCGCGTCGCCGGGGGCGGCACCCGTCTCCACGAAGCGAGGTGTGCGCGTGGACGCCTCAACCCATCCACGTTAAGACAACTCCATGTCGGCAGCCATCGGCGGCGTCGAGTATCGCCGCTTCCTCGATTGCGTACACTGTGGCCTTTGTCTGTCGGCCTGTCCGACGTACGTCGAGCTCGGCACGGAGATGGATTCGCCGCGCGGGCGCATCTACTTGATGAAGGGGCTCGCCGACGGAGAGGTCCAGCCGACCGAAGAAGTCGTGCGCCACCTCGATCTCTGTCTCGGCTGCCGTGCCTGCGAGACCGCGTGCCCGTCCGGCGTTCGCTACGGCGAGCTGATCGAAGCCACGCGCGCGCATGTGCTCGACGCACCGACCCGCCCACTCCTCCGGCGCGCCGCGGCCGCGGCGGTTCGGCGCATCTTTCCCGAGCCCGAGCGCCTCGCCGCCCTCGTCGCGCCGCTGCGATGGTTGCAGCAGACGCCGCTCTGGAGCGCCATCCGCCGCGCCGTCCCGCCGGCGCGCCTGCTGCCGCGGCTCGGGGCGGTGCAGGCGATCGCGTCGGATAGCCCGGCGCGCGGCCCGGAACGCCGGCGCGTCGGTCTGCTCACCGGTTGCGTCAGCCGCGTGCTCTTCTCCGCCACCAATGCGGCGACGGTGCGGGTGCTGGCGCGAAACGGCTGCCGTGTCGTGGCGCCGCCGGCGCAGGGTTGCTGCGGGGCGCTCGACCTCCACGCCGGCGATCGCGATCGCGCTCGCGAGCGGGCGCGAGCGCTCATCGAGGCCTTCCCGGCCGAGCTCGACGCGATCATCGTGAACGCGGCTGGCTGCGGCGCCGCGATGAAGGAGTATGGCCATCTCCTCGCCGACGATCCCGCCTACGCCGAGCGAGCGCGGCACTTTGCCGCCTTGGTGCGCGACGTCAGCGAGTTTCTCGCCGACTTGCAACCGGAGCCGCCGCGCGCCCCGCTGCGGGCGCGCGTCACCTACCACGACGCCTGTCATCTCGCGCACGCCCAGGGAGTGAGGAGTCAGCCGCGCGATCTCCTGCGCGCGATCGCGGGTCTCGAACTCGTCGAGCTGGAAGAGGCCGACCAGTGCTGCGGCAGCGCCGGCAGCTACAACCTGACCGAGCCGGCGATGGCGCGGCGACTCGGCGAGCGCAAGGCGCGGCACGTCGCCGCGACGGGCGCGGCCTGTGTGCTGGCCGGCAATCCGGGCTGCGCGCTGCAGATCGCAGCCCATCTCGAGCGCGCCGGAGTCGCGGCCGAAGTGATGCATCCGGTCGAGCTGCTCGACCGCGCCTATCGCGCCTCGGGAGACTACGTCGATGTCTTCGCCTGACAGGAGCAACGGCGACGGCGCGTTCCCCGCCGCAGCCCGTCGCCTGCTCGCGGCCGCGCGCGACGGCAAGGCGAAGGGTGCGACCTTGATCTACGGCGAGCCCACCCTGGTGCGCGACGTCGCCACCGCCTTCGTCGATGCTCTCGTCCCGGCCGAGAAGCGCAGTGTCAATCTCGAGGTCTACGACGGCCGCGCGACACCGCTCGTGTCGGTGCTCGACAGCCTGCGGATGGGTGGTCTCTTCGCCGGCGCGAAGCTGGTGTGGGTGCGCGAGCTGCCGATGCTGGCCGCGGGCGAGAAGCGCAGCGACGTGGTCGACGCGATCCTCAAGGCCGTGTCGGATGAGCGCATGGAGTCGGCCGCAGGCCGCTTCCTCTCGCTGGTCGCCGCGGCGGGTTGGACGCAGGACGACTTCGACCGGAAGCGCCTCTCCGAGATGCCGAAGAAGGCGCAGGCGCAAGCCTTCGGCGACGACCTCGCCGACGACGACCTCACCGCGCTCGAGAACCTGCAGGAGTGGATGCGCGGCCGCGGCATGAAGGTAGCCGCCGCGGCCGACGCCAGCGACGAGTTGCTGGCCGTGTTGGAGTCGGGGCTCTCGCCCGGTGTCACGTTGCTGCTCACGGCGGCCAACGTCGACAGCCGCAAGCGGGTGGTGAAGCGCCTGCGTGAGCTGGGTGAGGTGATCGAGCTGTCGGTGGAGCGCGAACGCACCGGCTCGCTCAGCGCCGAGAGCGCGCGCGCGGTGATCGATCGCGTTCTCGCGGCGCATGGCAAGAAGCTCGCACCGGCGGCGCGCGACGGCCTCATGCGCCGTGTCGGCGGCGACCCCGGCGCCCTGTCGCACGAGGTGGAGAAGCTCTGCCTCTACGTCGGCGACGAGCCGGTGATCCGTCCCGAAGACGTCGTTGCCGCCGTTCGCGACCTCGCCGGCGCCTGGATCTTCGACTTCACCGAGGCGCTGGCACGGCGTGAGACAGCGCGGGCGGTGCTTCTCCTGCGCGGGTTGCTCGCCGCCGGCGATCATCCGCTGCGATTGCTCGCGACCCTGCATTCGCACGTGCGCCTTCTCCTCGTCCTGCGCGAGTGCCTCGACGGCGCCTGGAAGGGGAAGTGGAAGCCCGGGACGCGCACCGAGGCCTTCGCCGGCCTCGTCGAGCTTCTCGGCGAGGCGGAGAAGGGAATGCTCAAGGGCATGCATCCCTACCGCCTCTCGCTCAACACCGGCTACGCCGCGCGCATGAACGCCGCCCTCCTGCGCCGTGCCCTCGACGAGCTGGCCGAGCTCGACGTGAAGTTCAAATACTCG
>Ga0187894_10006277_pt1 | contig 11728 bp, 9 predicted proteins | sample GBC1701081metaG_FD_136650 | JGI IMG/M metagenome (GOLD analysis project Ga0187894, IMG submission 136650) | White microbial mat communities from a lava cave in the Kipuka Kanohina Cave System on the Island of Hawaii, USA - GBC170108-1 metaG ...
AAAAAACAAACGGTAAATCCCGGAGGATTTACCGTTCGCGCACACAACGGCTCTATCCAGTCGCACGGTTCTTGTGCCGTGTCTGCCCGTTCCCGGGCGCTTTTCCTCCCTCAAACTCGGGCTGCGGGCGTTAGCCCCAACCTACCCGACGCAAGGTTTCTAGCCGAACCAAAGGGGTCTGCCTAGGAATTTTTCTTGCGAGCGGATACTTATTTTTGAAATCACAATGACTTGCAGAGATCGTTCGTCGTCATACCATTTCGCCGAGGCGGCCAGGTGTCGCATAGGGCCGCCTCGCGAAACGCGCTTCTAGCCGATAACGGCGAACTTGATCACGAACAGCACCGAGAGAATGCCGACGGCAGGATGCACATCGGCGATGCGGCCTGCTGCGATTTTGATCGCGGTGTAAGTGATGAATCCGAAGGCGATGCCTTCGGCGATGGAGAACGTGAACGGCATGGTCAGCGCCGTCACCATCGCCGGCGCGGCTTCTGTGACGTCGTTCCATTCGATCTCAACCAGGCCGTGCGCCATGAGGCAGGCGACGTACAGCAGCGCCGGTGCCGTCGCCCATGTCGGCACCGATGTTGCGAGCGGCGCGAAGAACAAGGCCAGCAGGAACAGGATCGCCACGACCACGGCCGTGAGGCCGGTGCGGCCGCCGGCGTTGATGCCTGATGCGCTTTCGATATAGCTGGTCGTGGTCGATGTACCGACGGCGGCGCCGATCATGGCTGCCGACGAGTCGGCAATCAGCGCGCGGCCCAGACGCGGTACCGTGCCGTCCTTCTGCAGGAAGCCGGCACGATGGGCGAGGCCGATCAGGGTACCGGAATTATCGAACAGATCGACGAACAGGAACGCGAAGATCACCGTGATGAGGCCGACATTGAAGGCGCCCACCAGATCCATCTGCAGGAACACCGGCGCGATGCTGGGTGGTGTTGACACGACGCCGGCGAACTTGCTCACGCCCAGCAGGGCTGACGCGACCGTGACTGCCAGTACGCCGATGATCACGCCGCCCGGCACTTTCCTGTGCTCCAGCGCCACGATCAGTACGAAGCCCAGGGCTGCGAGGATTACCGGCCAGCTCTTCAGGTCGCCGGCGGTGACCAGGGTGGCGGGATGCGCGACGACGATCTTGGCGCCCTGCAGGGCGATCAATGCCAGGAACAGGCCGATGCCGGCCGCAATCGCCATTTTCAGCGACTTGGGGATGGCGTTGACGATCCACTCGCGCACCGGCAGCACGCTCAGGATCAGGAAGATCACACCTGAGATGAAGACGCAGCCCAACGCCACCTGCCACGTGAACTTCATGCCCAGCACGACGCCGAAGGCGAAATAGGCGTTCAATCCCATGCCCGGCGCCAGCGCGATCGGGTAGTTGGCCAGGAAGGCCATCAACAGCGTGCCGATCGCCGCTGCAACGCACGTCGCCACGAAGACGGCATCCTGCGGCATACCGGCTTTGGCCAGGATGTCGGGATTGACGAAGATGATGTAGGCCATGGTCAGGAACGTAGTGATCCCGGCCAATACCTCGGTGCGCACCGTGGTGTTGTTCTCACGCAGCTTGAATAGCGATTCGAACATCTTCTTCTCCCCGCGACTTTTATGAAGCATCGGCCATAACGCCGTGTCGCTGCCGGGATTGTGCGAAAGGCGTACCAACCCGGCCAGCCACAACCGCACGATTTCTGGGGAAAATCCTCCTCTCCCGGCAGAGGAAAGGGTTCATCACGCGCCGCGTGATGGGAAGGTGAGGGCCCAAGGACGAGGTGCCGCGTGTGAACACCGGCGTTTGCGTTCCGGGCGGGCGTTGCCTAAATTCGCGCGTCTTTTGCAGCCAATGTGGCTGCTCATCGAGCCACAGGTCCGACACGATGCGCCTCAGCCAGTACTTCCTGCCCACGCTGCGAGAGAATCCCGCCGAGGCCCAGATCGTCTCACATCGCCTCATGCTGCGGGCCGGGATGATCCGCCAGCAGGCCGCCGGCATCTATGCCTGGCTGCCGCTGGGCTATCGCGTGCTGCGCAAGATCGAGCGGATTGTGCGTGAAGAGCAGGATGCCACCGGTGCGCAGGAAGTCCTCATGCCGACCATCCAGTCGGCCGACCTGTGGCGCGAGAGCGGCCGCTATGACGCCTACGGCCCTGAGATGTTGCGCATCACCGACCGTCATCAGCGCGAGATGCTCTACGGTCCGACCAACGAGGAGATGATCACCACGATCTTCCGCGATGGCGTGAGGACCTACCGTGACCTGCCGCGCAACCTCTATCACATCCAATGGAAATTCCGTGATGAGGTGCGGCCGCGCTTCGGCGTGATGCGCGGTCGTGAGTTCCTGATGAAGGACAATTATTCTTTCGACATCGACAAGGCCGGCGCCACACGCTCCTACAACAAGATGTTCGCCGCCTATCTGCGGACGTTCGCGCGGATGGGCCTGAAGGCGATCCCGATGCGTGCCGATACCGGACCGATCGGCGGCGACCTCAGCCATGAGTTCATCATCCTCGCCGATACCGGCGAAAGCGCCGTGTTCTGCGACAAGGGTCTGATCGACAAGGACATCCTTGGCCGCGCCATCGACTATGAAGCCGACCTGCAGCCGCTGGTCAACGAGTGGACCTCGCTCTATGCCGCCACCGACGAAAAGCACGACGCGGCCAAGTTCGAGGCCGAGGTGCCGGCCGACCGGCGGCTCGCGGCGCGCGGCATCGAGGTCGGCCACATCTTCTACTTCGGCACCAGGTACTCGGCACCGATGAACGCGGTGGTATCGGGGCCCAAGGGCGAGCCGATCACGGTCGAGATGGGTTCCTACGGTATCGGCGTTTCGCGCCTGGTTGGCGCGATCATCGAGGCCAGCCACGATGATGCCGGCATCATCTGGCCGGAGTCGGTGGCGCCGTTCAAGGTCGGCCTGCTGAACCTGAAGATCGACGATGGTGCGGTGTCGAAGGCGTGCAACGACCTCTATACGTCGCTCAGAGCCAAGGGCGTCGAGGTCCTGTATGACGACCGCGACCTGCGGCCGGGCGCCAAGTTTGCCGATATGGACCTGATCGGCGTGCCTTGGCAGCTGATCATCGGGCCCAAGGGGCTGGCCGCCGGCAAGATCGAGGTGAAGCATCGCTCGACCGGCGCGCGTGAGGAACTGGTCCTCGACCAGGCGCTGGCGAAGGTTGGCGCCTGAAAGCCGCGGACGGCAGCCGTCCGGCACGGAGGAGCGCATGCAGGCGTTGATCCGGCTGAGCTTCGCCAGCCTGGCATTCCTGGCCGGGCTGAATTGGGCTGTCGCGCGAGCCGAGTATGTCGTGCCGGATGTCGGCATCCGCTTTCCGGATCGACTGGCGTCGTTCGATCTCTTGAAAGGTGAGAAATATCCGCAAGCCGAACTCGGGCACGGCATCGAATACCGCGCGCCGGGCTTCGCGGGCTCAGTGTATGTTTATCGCGGCGGCAACACGTCAGTACCGGACGGGACCGCCAGCAACCTGGTGCGGGCGGAGTTCGCCAAGGCGCGCGGCGATATCGCAGCGCTGGCGCAAATGAAGGGCGATCCGGCGCCCGAACTGGTTGCCGAGCAGCCCATCAAAGCGGTTGGCGTCGAATTCCTGACGGCGACCTACCGCATGCAGCGCAACAAGAACGCCGTTACCAGCCTGGTTGGCATGACCGGGGCGCGCGGGCATTTCATCAAGCTCAGAGTGAGCGTGCCGGCGGCCGGCAGTGTCCCGGTGACCGAAGAGATCTATGCCTTTGTCGCCGCTGTTGCCCGCTTGCTGGCCCGTTCGTCGAGCGCGACCGAAGGGCCGTCCACCGTGGCCATCTTGTCTGTCCGATAGCATCGCACGATGGCATTCAGTCCCGTCGAACGCCTGATCTCGCTGCGCTATCTCCGCGCGCGCCGGGAGGAGGGATTCATCTCGATCATCGCCTGGTTCTCGCTGGTCGGGATCGCGCTGGGCGTCGGCACCTTGATCGTCGTGATGGCCGTGATGAACGGCTTTCGTGTCGAGTTGCTCAATCAGATCACAGCGGTCAACGGGCACCTGGGCGTCACGTCGGGCCGCGGCCCGATCTCCGACTACCAGCCCCTCCTGGACAAGATCAGGATGATCCCCGGTGTTGCCAGCGCCAACGCGGTGGTCGAGGGGCAGGCTGTCGTCGTGTCACCCGACGGCGTGCGCGGCGTGATGGTGCGCGGCATGCGTCTGGAAGACCTTCAGGCGCGAGGCCCCATCGCCCGGTCGCTGGCACCGTCGGCTGCGCGTGCGCGTCGCGACGCGAAACAATCTGATGTCTGTGCCCCGCGCGACAGCACACCGACAGCGGTCGGCGAACGCGGCCGGCTTGAAGACCTCGCCGACGGCGGCAGCGTGGCGCTCGGCGTGCGGCTGGCCGAGATCCTCGGCGTCAAGGTCGGCAGCGACATCGAGATCGTCTCGCCGCGCACCGTCGATACCCCGGTCGGCCGTGTACCGCGCAAGACCCGCGTTCGCGTCGCGGCGGTTTTCGAAGTCGGCATGTTCGACTACGACTCGAACTTCATCTACATGCCGATGGAGAAGGCGCGGGATTTCTTCGATCTGCCCAATCAGGTCTCGCTGATCGAGGTGTTTGCCGCCGATCCCGGCAACTATCTGCGGTTGGCGCCCCGCATATCGGAGGCGGTGGAGTGGAAGGCGTATGCCTTCGACTGGATCGAGGCCAACGCCGGCTTCTTCAACACCGTGCAGATCCAGACCAACGTGATGTTTCTGGTGTTGACCCTCATCATCCTGGTGGCGGCGTTCAATATCGTATCCAGCCTGATGATGCTGGTGCGCACCAAGGGACCGGATATCGCCATCCTGCGCACCATGGGCGCTTCGCGCGGTCAGATCCTGCGCATCTTCCTGGTCGACGGCATGGGAATCGGTCTTGTCGGCGTCGGGTTGGGCGTCGCGCTGGGAATGCTGTTCGTACGCAATATCGAGGCTCTGCGTCAGGGTCTGCAGTCGACTTTCGGCGTCTGCCTGTTCGATCCGCAACTCTATTTGCTGTCGGAACTGCCGGCCCGCATCTCGGGCGGCGAGGTGGCCTCGATCGCCGTCATGGCGTTGGTATTCGCCTTTTTCGCCACGCTCTACCCGGCCTGGGCGGCGACCCGCCTGGATCCTCTGGAGGGCCTGCGCCGTGGCTAGCTGTCATCCTGAGCGAAGCGAAGGATCTTTTGAGCGGCCCTGTCGCGCGGGATTATTGACGGCGCACAGTGCCTCAATTTGCCCGGCTCGTGCGTTGCGACGGTCCAAAAGATCCTTCGCTACGCTCAGGATGACATTGAGCGGGCCATTGATGCCGGGAAAAGGGGCGGAGGCGTTGTCATGACTCTCCTTCCGACAAAACCCGAGCGCATGATCGCCTTGCGCTATCTGCGCACGCGCGAGAAGGACGGTTTCATCTCGTTCATCGCCATCTTCTCGCTGATCGGCGTTGCGCTGGGCGTGGCGACTCTGATCGTCGTGCTGAGCGTAATGAACGGCTTCCGCGGTGAACTCTACAACCGCATCCTGGGCATGAACGGCCACATTCAGGTGGCGCCCGAGAAGGGCGTCCTAGGCGACTGGGAAGCGCTGGCGGGACGCCTGGCTGCGATACCGGGGGTGAGATCGGTAACGCCCACGGCCGAGCGGCAAACCATGACCACGGCCGATGCCATCACCCGCGCCATCACCATGCGCGGCGTGCGGCCCGAGGACCTGGAGGCACGCGACATTGTCGCGAAGAACATCGTCAGCGGCGGGCTGGCCGATTTCACCGGCAAGCAGAACCCGATCGTCATTGGCGACCGGCTGCGCCAGGCGCTGGGGTTGCGCCTGGGCGACCAGCTGCGCGTCATCGCCTATATTCGGGACGAGAAGGGCGCCGTGCAGACGCGGCCCGTGACCTACGAAGTGGTCGCGACCTTCCTGAGCCGGCGCTACGAATTCGACATGACGCTGGGCTTCATCCCGCTCGATCTGTTCCAGGAGGATTTCGGGCTGGCCGAGGATGAGGTAACGGCGATTGATATCATGATCGACGATCCGGCGCGTGCCGCCGACATGGTACCGCTGGTGCGTCAGAAGCTCGGGCGCGATGGCTTGCGCGTCAGCGACTGGCGGACACGCAATGCGCGCCTCGTTGGTGCGCTGGAGTTGGAACGAGTCATGATGTTCCTGATCCTGGGGTTGATCGTGCTGGTGGCCTCGATGAACGTGATCGCGAGCTTCACCATGCTGGTACGGACTAAGGGCAGGGGTATCGCCATTCTGCGCACCATGGGCGCCACACGCGGCGGTGTCGTGCGGATCTTCTTTCTGGCCAGCGCCAGCGTCGGCGTTGTCGGCACGCTGGTCGGTGCGGCGCTCGGCCTGCTGATCTGCGGCAACATGAAATCGCTGGGCGCCGTCCTGACCGCCATCACGGGAGGGCCGATGCGCAGCGGCGAGGTGGATTTCCTGGCCTCCTTGCCGGTGCGCGTCCAGCTCAGCGAAGTGGCGGCGATCCTGGTGCTGGCGCTCGCGCTCTCGCTGGCTGCCGCCATCTACCCGGCCCGCCGCGCGGCGCGCCTCGATCCGGTTGAGGCTCTGCGTTATGAGTGAGCAGGTGGCAGCCCTGGCATTGCGTGACATCCAGCGCACATTCCATCAGGGTGACCGAACCCTGGATGTGTTGCGCGGCGCTTCGTTCGATTTGCAGCCGGGTGAGATCGTGGCGCTGGTTGGCCCGTCCGGTGCCGGCAAGTCGACACTGCTGCATATCGCGGGCCTGCTGGAGAAACCCGACGGCGGCGACGTGCTGCTCGACGGCAAGCCGGCCGCTGGCCTTCCCGACCGCGAGCGCACGGCGCTGCGTGGCCGCTATCTGGGTTTCGTCTACCAGTATCACCACCTGCTGCCCGAGTTCTCGGCGCTGGAGAACGTGATGCTGCCGCAGATGCTGGCTGGTATCGACCGGTCTGTGGCGCGCTCACGCGCGCGCGAATTGCTTGCCATGGTCGGCTTGGCCGAACGCGAGAGCCATCGGCCGGCGCGCCTGTCGGGCGGCGAGCAGCAGCGTGTCGCCATCGCGCGCGCTGTCGCCAATGCGCCGCGCGTGTTGCTGGCCGACGAGCCGACCGGCAACCTCGACCATGCCACCTCGGACACGGTCTTTCGCCAGCTTCTGGCGCTGACCCGTGGTGCCGGCTTGGCAGCTCTGATCGCCACCCACAACCCTGAACTGGCGTCGCGCATGGATCGCATCGTTCGGCTGGAGGACGGCCTGCTCATCGAACGGTGATGCGTACGCCAAGGCGACTCGCATTGCGGCAACGGTCGATGTATATACAAGAATATATCGAGGCAGTCTGATGGCCTGATCCGACAGGCGATATGACGGCTGACATCGGCGGCATGCGGAGCGCCAGACGGTCGTTGGCCACCCACGTGAGACTGGCATCGGGGCGCGGTTCGGTGCAGGCTGGCCACTGAGGAAGCTGGAGCCGTCAGCCTGCCCACATTGGAGGGAAACCATGTCCGACCATCTGAATTTCTACATCAACGGGGCCTGGGTGGCGCCGGCCGAGCCGCGTCCGTTCGACGTCATCAACCCGGCCACCGAGGAGCCGTGCGCGCGCATCAGCCTGGGTTCGGCCAAGGATGTCGATCGCGCCGTGGCGGCGGCCAAGGCGGCTTTCCCCAGCTTCTCCCGGACGACGCGGGAGGAGAGGGTGGCGCTGCTGGAAGCGATCCTGGCCGCCTACAAGAAGCGCTATGACGACATTGCCAAGGCGATCTCGATGGAGATGGGCGCGCCGATCACCTTGGCGACCAAGGCCCAGGCGGCGACCGGCGTCGGGCACCTGATGCAGATGATCAAGGTGCTGAAGGCGTTCGAGTTCGAGGAGATGCGTGGCACCACCCTGCTGGCCAAGGAGCCGGTCGGCGTGTGCGGCTTCATCACGCCGTGGAACTGGCCGATCAACCAGATCGTCTGCAAGGTGGCGCCGGCCCTGGCAGCGGGCTGCACCATGGTGCTGAAGCCCAGCGAGATCGCGCCGCTCAACGGCATCCTGTTCGCCGAGGTGATGCATGACGCCGGCGTGCCCAAGGGCGTGTTCAACCTGGTGAACGGCGACGGTCCGACGGTGGGCCAGGCCATCTCCTCGCACCCCGATGTCGACATGGTGTCGTTCACCGGCTCGACCCGGGCCGGCGTGCAGGTCGCCAAGGCGGCGGCCGACACCGTCAAGCGCGTGCACCAGGAGCTGGGCGGCAAGTCGGCCAACATCGTGCTGCCTGATGCTGACCTGGAGAAGGCCATCAACGGTGGTGTCCGCGGCGTGATGCAGAACAGCGGTCAGTCGTGCAACGCGCCGACACGATTGTTCGTGCAGACTGCCCAGCATGATGCGGCTGCGGCGATCGCCAAGAAGGCGGCGGAGAGCATGAAGGTCGGCGATCCGACGGCGCCGGAAACGGCCCTGGGCCCGGTGGTGAGCGAGCTGCAGTACAACAAGATCCAACGCCTGATCGAGGCGGGGATCGCCGAGGGCGCCACCTTGGTCACCGGCGGACCGGGCCGGCCCGAGGGCGTCAACCGTGGCTACTATGTGCGGCCGACGGTGTTCGCCAACGTGCGCAACGACATGACGATCGCGCGTGAGGAGATCTTCGGGCCGGTGCTGTCGATCCTTCCGTACGAGACCGAAGAGCAGGCGGTCACGATGGCCAACGACACGCCCTATGGCTTGGCAGCCTATGTTCAGTCGGGCAGCGCGGACAGCGCGCGCCGGGTGGCAGGCCAGCTGCGGGCGGGCAACGTGCATCTCAACGGCGCGGCCATGGACATGTCGGCACCGTTCGGCGGCTTCAAGCAATCGGGCAACGGCCGTGAGTTCGGCGAGTGGGGCCTGGATGAGTTCCTCGAGCTGAAGGCCGTCCTGGGCGTCCAGGCGGCCTAGCGCACATCGGCATTGGGCGGCCACCACGGCCGCCCAATGCCAGCAGATCGTCGCAATCGGATTGTGTATTGGCGCAGATGGCGTGGCCTCTTGCGAGGGCAGCTTCATCCCGAGTGGACCTTGGGCAAGGTGAACCAAGAAATCACCCGCCAATGAGAGCGAGCTTTTTCCCCGGTGAAACTGCTGCTCGACCCTTCAGCTTCTCGGTATCACAGAAGAGAACACGCCCAGCATTGCGGTTGTTCGGCTGAGTCAGATGGCATGGGCTCAGTGCGCCCGAACTCAAGACCTTGAACAGGGCGATGGGTAAGAGATCGTACGATGTAGCGTACGCAATAGCTGAACCAACTTACTTACAGGGAGGAGATCACGATGCGTTTTGCCTACATTGGCCTGACGATCTTGGCCACCTGTATTCCCAGCGCGGCCATGGCAACGACCTACGTCTATTGCCGCAACGATCGTATCGTTGTCGATACGCGCAGCCTGTCCCAGATGAAGAGCGGCCGTGACGATTCAACGATCTGTATCATCGGCCCGACATTCGACTTTGGCCCTGACGCCATACGCTGGGTCGAGACAAACCTGCGCAAGAAGCCTGGCGACTCGTGTTCTTGCAAATAGAGCATGGACCATGCGTGCGAAGCGTGGCGGCAGCCTTCGTTGCGGTGACGCTGCTGGCGCCGCCAGGCCTCGCACAGCCAGACTGCTATCAAGGAGATGATGGGCCGTTGCTCAGCAGCGTCCCCACGATCGCTGCCCATTCGATCTCGAGCGGTTCCTTCGCTTCGGGCCGTTGCGCGCGGCGATACCAGTAGCCGGCATTGGATAGATCGCCTTCCACCCGATGAAGGTGCGCATGTACCCAGGCGCTCGGTTGGTCATCATGCTCCTGGGCGATCTCGTGCGCCTTGTTCCAATCACCCTTGCCCAACCACCAGAGCGCGACCAGCGGCGGCGAGAGGCCGGTGAGCGGCGATTCGGCTTGAAGCGATGCTTTGAAATTGGCCACGTCCATGGTCCGTCTCCGGCAGGCTGGCGAAAGTCTGCTACGTGAATACCACGTCTGAACCCCAGCGTGCTCGGTTGAAGAAGGCACAGGTCATTCCCTTTTTTTGCGCCGGGCTTGCCTAAATGAATAGCGGCCACGTTTGCCGCCCCAGAGCCGGAGCCACGTGCGCCGTACCATCGCCACCCCAGAGGCTTCCGTGCTTTGCGCGGCTTCCCGCGACGGAAACTGGGCCAAATCAAGGTGCTGATTTCATTGGATAAAAGATGCGTTCCACCCTTTCCGCGCTTCGCGCGAAGCATTTATCAAACGACCCTGGTTTTCCACATCCGACCTGACCGAAGATAGCGACCAACGATCAACAGATCCCCTCGGCACCATGTCCTTTGCTCCCTTCGTTCATCTGCGTGTGCGTTCGGCCTATTCCTTGGCCGAGGGCGCGATCAAGCTCGACAAGCTGGCGGCGTTGACCAAGTCCATGGCCATGCCGGCCGTGGCGGTCACCGACCGTGACAATCTGTTCGGGGCTCTCGAATTTGCCCAGTACGCCGCGTCATCGGGCGTGCAGCCGATCGTCGGCTGTGACCTGGCGATCCGGCGCGAAGAGGAGGGCGGCATCGCCGGCGCGGTCAAGGCGCCGCAGGCCGACTGGCTGGCGCTGCTGGTGCAGAACGAGCAGGGCTATCTCAACCTGCTGCGGCTGGTGAGCGCGGCGCACCTGCAGTTCAAGACCGGCTCCCTGGCGGCACTCCCTCTGGCGGAGCTGGAGGGGCATACCGACGGCCTGATCGCGCTGACCGGCGGCGCCACCGGCGGCGCGCTCGGCCGCCTTCTGGCTGACCGCCAGGACGTCGCGGCCGGCCACCTGCTGGATCGGCTGAAGGGCTTGTTCGGTGACCGGCTGTACGTCGAACTGCAGCGCCACGGCGAGGCCGTCGAGCGCCGGATCGAGCCGATGCTGGTCGATCTCGCCTACAGCCATAGCCTGCCGCTGGTCGCCACCAACGACGCCCATTTCGCATCGCCCGACATGTTCGAGGCGCATGACGTGCTGATGTGCATCGCGCAGAGCGTGCTGCACGACGATCCCAATCGCCGACGGTTGACGCCGGAGCATTGGCTGAAGCCGGCCGATGCGATGCGCACGTTGTTCGCCGACCTGCCCGAAGCGTGCGACAACACGCTGGCCGTGGCGCAGCGCTGTGCCTACATGCCCGAGCCGCGCAAGCCGATCCTGCCGCGCTACCCGCAGCTGGGCGAGCGCTCCGAGGGCGAGGCACTGCGCGAGATGGCCGTAGCCGGCCTTGTCGCCCTGCGCGATGCCGGCCGACTGGCTGACAACATTGCCTTCCCGGAGTACGAGAAGCGGCTGGCCTACGAGGTCGACATGATCGACCGCATGGGCTTCTCCGGCTACTTCCTGATCGTCGCCGACTTCATCCGCTGGGGTAAGGATCACGACGTGCCGATCGGCCCGGGCCGCGGTTCGGGCGCCGGCTCCCTTGTCGCGTGGGCGCTCAAGATCACCGATCTCGATCCGCTGCGCTGGGGCCTGCTGTTCGAGCGCTTCCTGAACCCCGAGCGCGTGTCGATGCCGGACTTCGATATCGATTTCTGCCAGGACAAGCGCGGCAAGGTCATCAAGTACGTGCGCGACGAGTATGGCGCGGACTGCGTAGCCTCGATCATCACCTTCGGCAAGCTGCAGGCGCGGGCTGTGTTGCGCGACGTC
>Ga0187894_10006278_pt1 | contig 11726 bp, 10 predicted proteins | sample GBC1701081metaG_FD_136650 | JGI IMG/M metagenome (GOLD analysis project Ga0187894, IMG submission 136650) | White microbial mat communities from a lava cave in the Kipuka Kanohina Cave System on the Island of Hawaii, USA - GBC170108-1 metaG ...
TCGGAGAGCAAGAACGCGATCAGCTCGCCGACCTCGCGGGGCTGGCCGACCCGGCGCAGTGCGAGCTTCATGCCCCAGTCGCGCTCGGCGGAGAGATAGAGCGCGTCCTCCGCCTCGCCCGCGTACTTGGCCTCCGCGGCGGCGCGCGCGCCGGCGAGCGCGTGCGTCTCGATCATGCCGGGGCAGACACAGTTCGCGCGCACGCCGCGCGCCCCGTAGGTCTTCGCGACGTTCTTGGTGAAGCTCACGATCGCGCTCTTCATCGCGGTGTAAGCCGAGAGCGTTGGCTTCTGCGCACGCACCGAGTACGCCGCCGTGGTGACGAGCGAGCCGCCGCCGTTCGCGACGAGGCGCGGAAGCGCCGCGCGACAGATGCGCACCGCGCTCATCAGCTGCGTCTCGAAGTGCGCGTGCCACGCCTCGTCGTCGAGCACGTGGAACTCGGCCTGCGGGCCCATCGGTCCGGCGACCGCAGCGATGCCGCGCAGCGGCCCGAGCTCGCGTTCGACGCGCACGAGCGCCTCTTCCACCGACGTCGCGTTCTCTTCGACGACGAGCCCGAGCGCGCGCGCTCCGGTGCGCGCCTCCAGATCGCGCGCCGCGCGTTCCGCGCGTGAGAGATCCCGCCCGATCAACGCGACGTGCGCGCCTTCCTCCGCGAGCACCTCGGCCGCGGCGAGCCCCATGCCGCGCGTGCCGCCGAGAATCGCGTGGACGCGCCCGCGAACGCCGAGGTCCATCGCTTCTCCTCGCGGTCGGTGAGCGGAGCGCCGCTAGCGAATCGTGACCTTCGGCTTCGCGACGCCCGTGCGCGTCGCGGACACCGGGTTCCCGAGCTGCGTGTACGGCAGCGCCCAGGAGAGCGCGGCCTGGCGCCCGCCGTCGAGTGACTCCCAGATCGCGCGCACGCTCCCCTGCGTCGCCGCGCTCGGCTTTGCCGCGACGATCGCGGCGATCTCGTGAGCACGCACCCAAAGTTGATCGTTCGGCGTGACCTCGCTGACGAGGCCGATGCGCAGCGCCGTCTGCGCCGAGACCCGCTCGTCGTTGCCCATCAGCGTGATCCGTAACACCTCGCCGAGCGGAATGCGGCGCGCGAGGCCGATCGGCTCGACCGCCGCGGTCATGCCGAACGTGACGTGCGGGTCGAAGAACTGCGCGTCTTCGGAGCAGATCACGATGTCCGACTCGTTCACCCAGTAGAACGCGCCGCCGCCGCAGAGCCCGTGGACCGCGCAGATCACCGGCTTCCAGAAGCGATTCTGCTTCGGCGAGAGGAACTCGCCCGGGTCGCGTCGCTCCCACGGGTTCGCGCGATTGCTGTAGTGGTACCCCTGCTTCACGTCGACGCCGGTGCAGAACGCGCGCCCCGGCGCGGCGCGCAGCACCACTGCGTTGACCTCGTCGTCGGTGTGGAGCTCGCGCCAGAGCTGCTGGAACTCGTCGCACATCGTGCGATTGAAGGCGTTCATCGACTCCGGACGGTTGATCGTGATCGTCGCGACCTTGTCGGCGGTCTTCTCGAAGAGAACGGTCTCGAAGGACATGGGGCTCCCTGCGGGAGAAAGAGCGTTCCAGAATCATATAACTCATTTGACCTGGTGAGCGCTCTCGGGGTAGCGTGCGCGGGGCCACGCCGCCGAAGATGCGAGGAGGGCCGCGCTCGATGCCGGCAGTGCTCACACGCGTGGAGGATGGCGTAGCGATCGTCTCGCTGAACCGGCCCGAGAAGCACAACGCGCTCGATGACACAGCGAGCGCCGAGCTTCGCGACGCGCTGGATGCGGCGATCGAGAGCCCGGACGCGCGGGCGATCCTGCTGCGCGGTGAGGGCCCGAGCTTCTGCTCGGGGCGCGACACGACGCAGCTCGGCCAGCGTGCGCGCGACGAGAGCGACTTCGCGTTCGTGCGCCGCGCCCAGGACGGGCGGCTCGCGATGCTCGATGCGCCGAAGCCGATCGTCGCCGCACTCAAGGGCCACGTGATCGGCGGCGGGATGGAGATCGCGCTGGCCTGCGACATCCGCGTGGCCGCGAGCGACGTGAAGATGCGGCTGCCCGAGATCAAGTTCGGGATTCTGCCAGACACCGGCGGCACGCAGCTGCTCGGCGCGCTGATAGGACCTTCGAAGACGAAGTACCTCGTGATGACGGGCGAGGCGATCGACGGCGCGACCGCCGAGAGATGGGGCGCGGTCGATTTTCTCGTGTCCCCGGACGAGCTCGACGCGCGCGCGCTCGCGCTCGCGAAGCAGCTGGCCGCAAACGCGCCGCTCGCGGTCGCGATGGCGAAGGGGCTCGTCGACCAGCAGTGGGCCGACGCGATGCGGCGCGGCACGCGCGCCGAGCTGCTCGCGCAAGCCGCGCTGTTCAAGTCGAACGATTACGTCGAGGCGCGCGCGGCTCTTCGGGAGAAGCGCGCGCCGAAGTTCTCGGGGAGGTGAGCGGGTGACGCTGCGAGAGCCACCGCCGCTCGGCACCGCGATGCTGCCGCGAGACACCTTCACGGGGCAGGCCGTCCTCGTGACCGGAGGCGGCACCGGACTCGGTAAGGCGATCGCGTGCGAGTTCGCACGCACCGGGGCGAACGTCGCGATCGCGAGCCGCGGCGTAGAGCACCGCGCGCGCGGCGTCGCCGCGATCGAGCGACTCGGGACGAAGACGCTCGGCGTCGCCGTCGACGTACGCGAGCCCGAGTCGATCGCGGCCGCCTTCGACGCCGCGGAGGGCGCCCTCGGCCCGATCACGATTCTCGTGAACAACGCGGCGGGCAACTTTCCGGTCGCGTCGGAGGAGCTCTCGCCGCGCGGCTGGCGCTCCGTCACGCAGATCGTCCTCGATGGAACGTTCTTTTGTTCGAGCGAGCTCGCGAGGCGGTTGATCGCGCGTGAACGAGGCGGCGCGATCCTGAACATCGGCGCCACCTACTCGTGGACCGGCGGCCCCGGAACGGCAGCGTCCGCAGCGGCGAAGGCCGGCGTCACGAACCTCACGCAGTCGCTCGCGGTCGAGTGGGCGCCCGACGACATTCGCGTGAACTGCCTCGCGCCCGGCGCGTTTCCGCACGAAGACATGCCGGAGCACATGCGCGGCGGTCGTCCCGCGGACGAGGCGGCGCGGGCGCGCACGATCCCGGGCGGGCGCGTCGGCCGCCTGCACGAGCTCGGCTGGCTCGCGACCTACATCTGCTCTCCCTACGCCGCGTACCTAACCGGCGAGACCATCGTGCTCGACGGCGCGAACTGGCTGCGCCGCAACCTGCGCATGCCGGAGTTCGAGCCCGTGCGCGAGACGCTGCCGCGGCGCGCGAGATGAGCGCTGAGAAGAGGGCGGAGCGGACACCCCGGCGTCACGACAGAACGCGGCTCGAGAAGCCGCAAGCCGGCCAGCGCCGCATCGGCGGCGCAGCCGGCGCGCAGTGAGCCAAGCGCGAACGGAGCTCGAAAAAAATGGATCTCCTGCCCGACGAAGCGCAGCAAGAGGTGATCGCGTCGACGGCGGCACTGCTCGCAAAGGAGTTGCCCGTTTCGAGGCTGCGCGGCTCCTTCGGCGCGGGCCCCGAGCGCCTCGCGGATTCCCTGTGGCGAACGTTCGCCGAGCTCGGATGGTTCGGGCTCGGGCTCGCGGACGACCTCGGCGGCGTCGGCTTCAGCGCGGTCGAGGAGGTGCTGCTCGCGCGAGAGCTCGGCCGTGCGCTCGCGCCGCCGAGCGTGATCGCGACGCTCCTCGCCGCGCGCTGCGCCGCGCTCGCGCCCGACGGTCAGCGACGCGATGCGCTGCTTCGCGGCACGCTGCGAGCGGGCTGGGTGGAGCCGGTGGGCGACGCGGAGATCGGCTCGCGCGTTCGTGGACGCTTTCAGCTCATCGACGCGGGCGGGACGCAGCTCCTGCTCGTCGCGAACGCATCCGGTGCCGCGCTGATCGATGTCGTCGCTACAGGCGGAGAGGCCTCGGCTTGCCTCGACGATGCGGTCTCCCTCGCTGCGGCGTCGATCGACGCGCCCGCGCTCGCACTCGTGCCCGCCGCGCGCGAGCCGCTCGCGCTGCGCGCCGCGCTGCTCACGGCAGCCGCGCTCACGGGAATCGCGGAGGCCGCGCGGGATCAGGCCGCGCGCTACGCGAACGAGCGCGTCCAGTTCGGAAAGCCGATCGGCGTGTTTCAGGCGATCAAGCACCGCTGCGCCGACATGGCGGTACGCGCGGAAGTGGCGTGGCAGCAGACCGCGTACGCCGCGCTCGCGCTGCGCGAGTCGCTGACCGACGCCGCGTTCCAGGTGGCGTCCGCGAAGGCGCTCGCCGCGCAGGCCGCGCTCGAGAGCTCCGCGAGCAACGTGCAGGTGCACGGTGGCTACGGCTTCACCGTCGAGTACGACGCGCAGCTGCTCGTGAAGCGCGCGCACGTCTACGAGCGGCTCGCCGGCTCACGCACCCAACAACTCGCCGCCGTGCTCGTCGCGCCGGCGCCGCTCTGAGGGAGAGGCGATGGACCTCGAGATCACCGCGGAGGACCGGGCGTTCCGAGACGAGGTGCGCAGCTGGCTGCACGAGAACGTGCCGCGCGAGCTGCGCCCGGAGATCGGGCCCGAAGCGCGCGCCTTCGACCTCGCGTGGCAACGCAAGCAGTTCGAGGGCGGCTGGGCGGGCGTCGCGTGGCCCAAGGAGTACGGCGGCCGCGGGCTCTCGCTGCTCCAGCAGATGATCTGGTTCGAGGAGTACGCGCGCGCCGGTGGCCCGTACATCGGAACTTGCTTCGTGGGCATCAACCACGCGGGTCCGACGCTGATCGCGCGCGGGAGCGACGCGCAGAAGAGCTTCCACTTGCCGAAGATCCTGAGAGGCGACGTCGTCTGGTGTCAGGGCTTCTCGGAGCCGAGCGCGGGATCCGACCTCGCCTCGCTGAAGACGCGCGCCGTGCTCGACGGCGACGCGCTCGTCGTCACGGGGCAGAAGATCTGGACCAGCTTCGCGCAGCTCGCCGACTATCAGGAGCTACTGGTCCGCACGTCCACCGAGGGCCGCAAGCACCACGGCATCACGTGGGTGATCTGCGACATGAAGAGCCCGGGCATCGAGGTGCGCCCGATCGTCACGATGTCGGGCGGCGCCGAGTTCTGCGAGGTCTTCTACGAAAACGTGCGCATTCCCGTCGCGAACGTGGTCGGAAAGCTCGACGACGGCTGGGGCGTCGCGATGTCGACGCTCGGCATCGAGCGCGGAACCGGCTTCATCCCCGAGCAGATGGCGCTCGCTGCAGAGGTCGAGGAGCTGATCGCCGAGGCGCGCGTGCGGGTAGGGCCCGACGGCCGGCGGCCGGCGATCGCCGACGACGAGATCGCGCGCCGGCTCGCGCAGCTGCGCGCGGAGGTAGCCGCGCTGCGCGCGATGACGCTCGCGACCGTCTCGCGCGCGCGACGCCAGCCGGTGCCCGGACCGGAGGGCTCGCTGACGAAGATCTTCTTCTCCGACATCCGCCAGCGTATGTACAAGCTCGCGATGGAGATCCTCGGCGCCGACGCGCTCGTGCTCACGGGCATGGCGGACGGCTGGACGCGCTCGTATCTGCGTTCCTACGCCGCGACGCTCGGCGGCGGCACGAGCGAGATTCAGCGGAACATCGTCGCCGAGCGCATCCTCGGCTTACCCAAGGATTCCGCGCAATGACTCCCGCCGGTCGCTTCCTCCACATTTGTTACAGCTGCGGCGACGCAGATCGCGCGACGCGATTCTTCGTCGGGGCGTTCGGCATGCGCAACACGATGCGCACGACCGAAGAGGCGACCAGCGGCGAGATCTTCAGCCTGCCGCACGAGATCACATCGATTGCGTCGTTCGTGTACGACCCGCGCGGGCCGCGCGTCAGCCCCGCGATCGAGATTCAAGGCTGGCGCGATCCCAAACCAGTGGGAGAGGCGTACGCGTCGCCGAGTCACGTCGGCATTCAGGCGCTCGGGATCGCGGTGCCCGACCTGGCGGCGGCGCTCGTGCGCGCGGAGCCGCTCGGCGCGCAGCGCGTCGCGCGCAGCGACGCGGCGTGGCTGGGTGGCACGGCCCAGAGCGTGCGCACGCAGGACGGGCACACGCTCGATCTCGTGGAGAGCCGCGGTCTCGGCGAGCGCGCGAGCCAGCTCCGGCACCTGCGCGTCACGTGCAGCGACCTCGAGCGCTCGCTCGCGTGGTACGCGGGGCTCGGCTTCCAGCACATCGAGACCGGCGAGGCGGCGGGCGCGGGCGCGGGCGCAGCGGGTGCGACTCGCCTGCGCTGGGCGCGGCTGCGCTTGCCCGAGGAGCCGTTCGAGCTCGCGCTCACGCAGTGGCTCGAGCCCGCCTCGCACGGCCGCCACTACGCCGAGCCGTATCACGTCGGCTTCTACCGCGCCGCGCTTCGCGTGGAGGACACGTGCGCCGCCTACGACGCGATGCGCGCCGCGGGCTGGCTCTTCGACCGCCCGCCGCTCCACGTCGCGCTGAGCGGCACGCCCGTGCCCGACATGTGGATCACCTTCACCAGCGATCCCGACGGCATTCCCTACGAATTCGTGCAGCGCCCGAAGAGCGCGTTCCGCTGAGCGAGCGCCGCACCCAACAAACACCGCGCCGCAAGCGCAGCTTCGGCGCGCGCAGCGAGGCGAAGCCGAGCGAAGGAAACGAGATGGACTACAAACTGTTCGACGCCGATCAGCACTACTACGAGCCCGAGGACGCGATCCACCGCCACCTCGAGAAGGCGCACCGCAAGCTCGTGCGCTGGGTCGATCTCGACGGCCGCCGCTCGCTGATCGTGAACGAGAAGCTGCTCTCGTTGATCCCCAACCCGACCTACGACCCGGTCGGCGTGCCCGGCTCGCTCGAGAAGTTCTACCGAGCGCACAATCAGGACGGGCAGGAGATGCGCGACATGATCCGCATGCAGCCCATCCAGCCCGAGTACCGCAGCCGCGCGAAGCGGGTCGAGCGCCTCGACGCGCAGGGCGTCGAGCTCGCGTGGGTGCTGCCGAGCCTCGGTCTCGGGCTCGAAGAGATGCTGCACACGGATCCCGCCGGCTGGCACGCGGTGATGCGCGCCTACAACCGCTGGCTCGACGACGACTGGGGCTACGACCGCGACGGCCGTATTCAGACCGGCCCGCTGCTCTCGTTCGTCGATCCCCTCGAAGCCGAGCAGGAGCTCGCGCGCGTGCTCGCCCTCGGCGCGAAGTTCGTGACGCTGCGCCCCGCGCCGGTCGCCGGGGACGGCCCTAACAGATCGCCCGCCGACCCCGCCCACGATCGCGTGTGGGCGCTGGCCGCGGAGGCGGGCGCCGTCGTCGCCTTCCACGCCGCGGACTCCGGCTACGGCTCGCTGCTGAAGGTCTGGGGCGAGAGCGGCCGCTACCTCGGACAGAAGCAGTCGACGCTCAGCGAGGTCTTCAGCGCCCACAACGAGCGCCCGATCCTCGAGACGATCGCGGCGCTCGTCTGCCACGGCGTGTTCGACCGCCACCCGAGACTGCGCGTCGCGTGCGTCGAGCTCGGCGCGAGCTGGGCCGTGGAGCTCGTGCGCGGATTCAAGCGGGCTTACGGAAAGATGCCGCAGGCGTTCGGGCGCAGGGACCCAGTCGACACCTTCCACCGCCACGTGTGGATCGCCCCGTTCTACGAGGACGACTTGCGCCACGTGCGCGGCGCGATTCCGCCCGAGCGGATGTTGTTGGGGAGCGACTGGCCGCACCCCGAGGGCCTGCCCGAGCCGCGCGCGGCGCTGCAGGACTACGCGGTGCTGCCGGAGAACGAGCAGCGGCTGGCGCTGCGAGAGAATCTGAAAGAGCTGAGTGGGAGGTGAGAGAGTCCTTCGCTCGCGCACCGGCTCCGCACTCGGCGGCCTCCGCGCGGGCTCCAATCGACCCGCAGAAAACCGTGATCAGGCCAAGGCTCGCAATGGGCGCCCCAGACCGACATCGCCCGGCTCCCGCGCGGCGCGGGCGGGGCGGTCTCTCCGCTTCGTCCCGCGCTCCTCGCGAGCGCTGGCGCACCCTCGAGCTGGGCGGAATCAGTTCCCTGAGCGGAAGCCCGATTGCGGGGCTGCTCCTCGCGGCCGATCGGACAGCCCAGCGAGCCCCCTTTACAGCGTAAAGCGCATCCCCTCGCTCAGCGTCCAGCCGCCGCCTTCCTTCGCGCGTAGCCAGCCGCCCGCCGCCCAGGTGCCTCCGTCCACCGGCAGCGTCACGCCGGTGATGTACGCGGCCTGCGCGGAGCACAGGAACACCGAGGCGCTCGCACACTCGGCCGTCACGCCTTCGCGCCCTAATGGGATGAGCCGGCGGAATGCGTCCTGCTGCTCCGGCGTGCGCGGCGGGAGCTTCGTCTCGTCTACCGCTCCGCTGCGTTGGCCGGAGTTTCCAGGCGTCCGCGTGTGATCCGGCGCGATGCAGTTCACGCGGATGCTGTGCTCTGCGAGCTCGACCGCCATGCTGCGGGTGAAGCTCGCCATGCCGGCCTTGCATGCGGCGTAGACGGCGAACATCGGAGCGGCGCGCGACGCCTCGATGCTCGCGACGTTGAGGATCGCGCCGCCGCGCTGCTCGCGAATCATGATCGGCGCGGCGGCGTGCGTTGCGGCGAGCATGCTGACGAGGTTGATGTCGATGTGGCGCCGCCAGCTCCGTTCGCTCTGATCGAGGAAACGCCGCGCTGTAACGCCGCCCGCGTTGTTGACGAGGATGTCGACGCGCCCGAAGCGCGCGTCGGCTGCGGCGACCATCGCGCGGACGCGATCGGTGTTCATCACGTCGGTCGGCACGAACAGCGCGTCTCGACCTTCTTCGCGGACGCGCTCCGCCGCCTCCTCGCCGCGTGCCGCGTCGATCTCGGCGATCACGACGTTCGCGCCGGCGCGAGCCAGGCCGATCGCGATGCCACGGCCGATGCCCGCACCGCCGCCCGTGACGATTGCGACTCGTTCACGCAGTAGCTCGCCGGGAGAGCTCATCCCTAACTCCTCAGAAGGTCGTGAAGCCGCCGTTCACGACGAGCGTTTGGCCCGTCACCCAGCTGGCCTCGTTCGAGGCGAGGTAGAGAACCGCGGGCGCGACGTCCTGCGGCGTACCGAGGCGCCGCGTCGGGTAGCGGCGCGCGAGCTTCGCCATCTCCGCGACGTCGCGTCGCTCCGACGCGATCGAGCCGAGCGCGACCGCATTCACCGTAATACCTGCGTCCGCGACCTCGCGCGCGAGCGAGCGCGCGAACGCGAGCAGCGCGGCCTTCGCGGCGGCGTACGCGGCGAGCTGCGCTTCGCCGCTGCGCGCCGCGTCGGAGACGATCGCGATGACGCGCCCGAAGCGGCGCTCGCGCATCGCAGGCAGCACCGCGCGCGTGAGGTGCATCGCGGCGTCCACGTTCAACGCGGCGAGCGTGCGCCATTCCTCGGGTGCGCTCGTCTCGAATCCGCCGACGCGGATGCCGCTCGCAGGCAGGCCTGCATTGAGCACGAGCACGTCGATCGCACCGAGCTCGGCCGACGCCTCGCGCACGATGCGCTCGCAGATGCCGGCGTCCGTCACGTCGCCGGCCGCGGCGCACGCGTGCGCTCCACTCGCACGAACTGCCGAAGCGACTTCCTCTGCGCGCTTCGCGAAAAGGTCGTTCACCGCGACCGCTGCCCCCTGCCGCGCCAGCACGCGCGCGATCTCGGCGCCGACGCCGCGCCCGGCGCCCGTCACGAGCGCGACGCGGCCGGTCAAATCGAACAGCGGGCCGGCCATCGGGTCTCCCAGTTGGTCGAAAGATTTATATGATTCGCTCCCGCGCCGCGAACTGGCTCGCGCCGCGTTTTGCTGGAGAAGCCAATGCCCGCCCCTTGGAAGTACGACCTCTTCATCGACGGCAAGTGGACGAGCGGCGAAGCCGGGCGGCGCATCGGCGTGATCGACCCCGCGACCGAAGCCGAGATCGGAGACGTCGCCGAGGCGAGCGTCGCGGATGCGCGCCGCGCAATCGCGGCGGCGAAGCGCGCCTTCGACGCCGGCCCGTGGTCTTATCTGAAGCCGAAGGAGCGCGCCGCAAAGTTGTTGCGAATGGTGGAGATCCTCGAGGCGCGGCATCCGGAGCTGCGCGAGCTGGTCGTGGCCGAGACGGGCGCCACGGGCTTCATCGTCGACGCGATCCAAGTCGGTGGAACGCTCGGGATCGCGCGTTACAACGCGGAGCAGGCGCCCCAGCTCGTGGAGTGGGTCGAGGCGTCGCCGCCCACGGGCGGTGCGACCGGGATGGCGGGCAGCGCGCTCGTGCGCGAGCCCGTGGGTGTCGTCGCGGCGATCACGCCGTTCAACTTCCCGTTCATGCTGAACGTCGTGAAGGTGTTCCCGGCGCTCGCGGTCGGCTGCACGGTCGTGCTGAAGCCGCATCCCTGGACGCCGCTCGACGCATTCGAGATTGCGCGCGCGGCCGATGAAGCGGGCCTGCCTCCGGGCGTGCTCAACGTGATCACCGGCCACGCGGAAGTGGGCGACGAGCTCACCGCCAACCCGATGGTGGACATGATCACGTTCACTGGCTCGACCGCGACCGGGCGACGCATCATGTCGCGCGCGGGCGAGCAGATCAAACGCGTGCAGCTCGAGCTCGGCGGCAAGAGCGCGCAGGTGATCCTCGACGACGTGCCGGCCGACTTCGTCGCGAAGATCGGCTTCGGCGCGGCGCTCGTGCACTGCGGCCAGGGCTGCGCGCTGCAGACGCGCTTACTCATGCCCGAGCGCTCGATGGAGGCGTACCTCGCCGGCGTCGCCGCGATGGCGCCGCACATCAAGCTCGGCGACCCGCGCGACAAAGCGACGGTGCTCGGCCCGTTGATTCGCGAGCAGCAGCGCGCGCGCGTCGAGGGCTACGTGAAGTCGGGCCTCGAGCAGGGCGCGCGACTCATTACGGGCGGGAAGCGGCCGGCCGGGCTCACGAAGGGCTTCTTCTACGAGCCCACCGTCTTCGTCGGAACGAACGAGATGCGCATCGCGCAAGAGGAGATCTTCGGTCCGGTGCTCACCGTGATCCCGTACTCGGGCACGGACGAGGACGCGATTCGCATCGCGAATGACTCGATCTACGGCCTCAGCGGCGGCGTGCACGCGGCGAATACCGCGCGCGCGTTCAACGTCGCGCGGCAGATCCGCACCGGCACCGTGACGGCGCAGGGCGTCGCGAGCGCGGGCGCGAGCGACCCGAGCCGCGGCGCGGGACAGGGGCCGGGTTGGGGCATGGCCGTCGCGGGCATCGCACAGGGCGGCGCATTCGGCGGCTTCAAGCAGAGCGGCATCGGCCGCGAGTGGGGCCGCCACGGCATGCACGACTTCACGGAGGTGAAGTCGATCAGCTGGAGCTGAGTGCTCGGAGTCAACGCAGCAAGCGGCGTCCGCGCCGCGCGCAGTGAGGCGAAGTCCCCGGAGCCGAACGGAGTCAACAAGTTGTACGACGTGATGGATGGCGTGCGCGTGATCGAGTGCGCGGAGCACACTTTCGTGCCGGTCGCAGCGACGATGCTCGCCGACTGGGGCGCGGACGTGGTGAAGATCGAGCGCACGCACGCTGGCGGCGACAGTGCGCGCAGCATGCTGATCCTGCAGCGGCCGGGCTCGAAGCTGAACGGCTTCTTCGAGGTCGCGAACCGCGGCAAGCGGGGTGTCGAGCTGGACCTGACGCGGCCCGAGTGCCGTGCCGCGCTCTACCGCGCGATTCCGCACACCGTCGTCTTCATCACTCACA
>Ga0187894_10006279_pt1 | contig 11724 bp, 7 predicted proteins | sample GBC1701081metaG_FD_136650 | JGI IMG/M metagenome (GOLD analysis project Ga0187894, IMG submission 136650) | White microbial mat communities from a lava cave in the Kipuka Kanohina Cave System on the Island of Hawaii, USA - GBC170108-1 metaG ...
ATCGCGCCGGTGCGCTCGACCTCCGCCGCCGCCCGCTCGAGGCGTGCCCGGGCGTCCTCGTCGATGAGGGCGGGCACCACCGCGTCGAAGTCGGTCGGCGGCCCGACGGCGAGCCGGCCGACGGCGCCGCTCAGCCGTTGGCTCAGCTCGTCATGTAGCTCGCGCTGCACGAGCACGCGGGACACGGCGGAGCACTTCTGCCCCGCGTAGGTGAACGCGGATCGCACGAGGTGGTCGGTCGCAGCCTCCAGGTCCGCGCCCGCGGCGACGATGGCGCAGTTCTTGCCGCCCATCTCCGCCACGACGCGCTTGAGCTGGCGCTGATCAGGCGCCACCCGACCGGCCAGCGCCGCGATCTCGCGCCCGACCCGGGAGGAGCCCGTGAACGCGATCGTCGCCACCGCCGGGTGGCGCACCAGGCCGGCGCCCACCGAGCCCCTGCCCTGAAGCAGCGTGAGCGCAGGTGCGGGTACGCCGGCCTCGCGCAGGGCGTGCACCACGGCCGCGCCGCAGGCGGGCGCCTGCTCGGCCGGTTTGAGGATGACCGCGTTGCCGCCGGCGAGCGCGCCCACGGTCATCCCCAATGGGATCGCGAGCGGGAAGTTCCAGGGCGCGATGACCGCGGTCACGCCGCGCGGGACGAGGCGAACGCCGTTGCGCTCGCCGTCGTCCGAGAGGGGATCGAGCAGGGCCGGAAGCCGCTCGATCGCCTCCGTGTAGAAGCGGATGAAGTCAATCGCCTCGGCGAGCTCGCCTTCGGCCTCGTCCCACGGCTTGGCGGTCTCGCGGACCATGAGGGCCGCCAGCTCCATCCGGCGCGCCCGGAGCACCTCGGCCCCGCCCCGCAGCTTCTCGACGCGCTGCTCCAGCGGGGTGGCCGCCCACTCACGCGCGCCCCGATCGGCCAGCTCGACGGCGCGCTCGACGGCGGCCGGCGTAGCGTGGTCGGCCAGTGCGACGATTCGCTCCGGCTCGGTGGGATCCACGGAGCGCACCGACGCTCCCTCGCACCGCTCGTCGCCGATGAGGCTTCCCGCCTCGAGTGGGAGGCGCCGATCGAGCTCGTCCAGCTTGCCTTTCAGCGCGTGCCGGATGCTCGGGTCGGCCAGGTCGAGCCAGGGTTCGTTGGTAAAGGACATCTTGGTAAGGTTCTATACCAACTGTCCGCTCGGGACACAAGCGCCTCCCGATACCCTCATGTCGCCCGTGTTCACCCCCGTCCGCACCCGGCGCAGCTTCGAGGAGGCGCTCGACCAGATCGTGGAGCGCATCAAGACCGGGGATCTGCGGGTCGGCGATCGCATGCCCTCCGAGCGCGAGATGGCCGCCGCGATGGGGATCTCGCGGCCGACGCTGAGAGAGGCGCTCAAGCTGCTGTCGGAGGCCGAGATCATCGAGGTGCGCGCGCGCTCCGGCGGCATGACGGTCCTGCGCGACCTGATCCCGCCCGAGCTTCTGACCGAGCGATCCGAGCTCGTGCTCGAGGAGGTGGGGGAGGTGCTCGAGGCGCGCCGGATGATCGAGATCCAGGTAGCGCAGGTGGCCGGCCAGAAGGCCACCGAGTCGGACTTCGAGGCGCTTCAGACGACGATCGAGCTACAGGCGAAGCACGAGGGCGAGCACGATCGGCTGCTTCAGCTCGACGAGCGCTTTCACCTCGAGGTCGCGCAGTCGACCCGCAACGTGATGTTGCTCGACGTCGTCCGCATGGTGCTGCGCCGGCTCGCCATCGCCCGCGACATGACGCCGCGCGAGCCTTCCGACTGGAAGCTCGAGGTGGCGATCCACTCCCGCACCCTCGCCGCCCTGCGCAGCCGCGATCCGAGAGCCATCGACGCGGCGATGGACGAGCACATGTCCTACCTCGAGGCGATCTGGGAGCAGGAGACCGGCCGGCGCGTCGAGCGCCACGCGCTCAGCCGGGCGGCGAGGAAGAGCCCCGCGCTGGCGTGAGGCCCCGCGCTGGATGGCGCCGGCGCTGACCTGGCGCGCCCAGCCGAGGGAGATCTTGGTCTAATACTTGACCAAGCCGTCTGGACGGATTATGGTGGCCGCAAATGTCCACCGTCCAGCCCGCGATCCAGCGCGACGGCGACCGGCCTCTGGGAGAGACCAGACTGTGGCATCCGTTCGCCGACATGGAGCGGGTCCGCGAGCGCCAGGTGGTGATCGAGCGCGGGGAGGGCGTCTGGCTGTGGGATGAACGGGGCCGGCGCTACCTGGACGCGAGCGCCGGGCTCTGGTACGCGAACGTCGGACACGGACGCCCCGAGATCCGCGCGGCCGTGCTGGCCCAGCTCGAGCGCCTCGAGACCCACCATGTCTTCGGCGACTACGCGACCAGGCCGGCGCTCGACCTCGCCCGCCGCCTGGCGGAGCTCGCGCCCACCGCCGACTCGCGCGTCTTCCTGGCCAGCGGCGGCGGCGACGCCATCGACACCGCCGCTAAGCTCGCCCGCCTCTACTGGGCCCGGTTGGGCCAGCCCGAGCGCCGTCACATCGTGTCGCGCACCGGCGGCTACCACGGCACCCACGGCTTCGGCACCAGCCTGGCCGGCATCCCCTCCAACCGCGAGGGGTTCGGCCCGCTCGTGACCGAGACGAGCACGGTCGCGTACGACTCGGCGCAAGCCCTGTCCTACGAGCTCGAGCGGCTCGGGCCCGAGCGCGTCGCGGCGTTCGTCTTCGAGCCCGTGATCGCCTCGGGCGGCCTACTGCCGCCGCCGCCGAACTACCTCGCCGAGGTGGCCGAGCTCTGCCGGAAGCACGAGGTCCTGATGATGGCGGACGTCGTGGTGGGAGCGTTCGGACGGCTCGGTACCTGGTTCGGCGTGGAGCGCTGGGGCCTCGAGCCCGACCTGATCGTGTTCGCGAAGGGCGTCACGAGCGGCTACCTGCCGCTCGGCGGCGTGCTCGTGTCGCCTCGCGTCGCCGAGCCGTTCTGGTCAACCTCGGCCGGCCAGGCGCCGCGGGGGTCCGGGGGCGCGAGCCCCCGGATGACTTCGGCCGGCCAGGCGCCGCGGGGGTCCGGGGGCGCGAGCCCCCGGATGACATCGGCCGGCGAGGTGGGTCTCGAGCTGCGTCACGGACCCACCTTCGCCGGGCACTCGACCTGCTGCGCCGCCGCGCTCGCCAACCTGGACATCATCGAAGGCGAGGACCTGCTCGCGCGGTCGCGCGCGCTCGAGGGGACGCTCGAGCGCGAGCTGCGCGGACTGGCCGACCATCCGCTGGTCGAGTCGGTCAGCGCGGGCGTGGGCTTCCTCGGCGCCTTCGACCTCCGCGCCGACCTGCTCGAGCGGCATCCGACCCTGTCGGTGGACGCGATGGCGGTGGCTCGCGCCGCCGGCATCCTGACCCGCCCGCTGGCCCGGGGGCTCGCGGTCTCGCCGCCACTGATCGCCACCGAGCGGCACGTCTCGCTCATCGGCGTGGGCCTGCGCCGGGCGCTCGGTCACCTCGAGGGCCTGCTCGACGGCGACGGGCGCGGGCTCCCGCTCGGCGGCGCCGCGCTGGCGCGGCTCGACGACGCGCTGGAGCCGGTGGCGGCATGAGTACCGCCGCCGGCGCCGAGCTGCGCGTGGCCGTCGACGTCGGCGGGACGTTCACGGACCTGTGCGTGTTCGAGGGAACGGGCAAGCCGCTTCGGATCGGCAAGGTCCCCTCGACCCAGGACCCGATCGACGGCGTGATCGCCGCCCTGAGCGACGCCGGCGTCGCGCTCGACCGAACGGCCCTCTTCGCGCACGGCACGACGGTGGCCACCAACGCGCTCATCACCCGCGACCTGCCGCGCACGGCCATGGTCACGACGCGCGGCTTCCGCGACGTGATCGAGATTCGCCGCGGCACGAAGGACGACCTGTGGGACACCTACAAGGACGTGGCGCCGCCGTACATCCGTCGGCGCGACCGGCACGAGGTCACCGAGCGGATGCTCTATTCGGGCGCAGTGCGCACCCCGCTCGGCGAGGACGAGGCGCGCGATCTCGCTCGCGTGCTCGGCCGGCGGCGGGTCCAGTCGATCGCCGTGTGCTTCGTCAACTCGTACGCGAACCCCGCGCACGAGGAGCGTATGCGCGAGATCCTTCGCGAGGAGCTGCCCGAGGTGGACGTGACGATCTCGAGCGAGGTCGTGCCCCAGATCTTCGAGCACGAGCGCTTCTCGACGGCCGTCATCAACGCCGTGCTGGCGCCGAAGGTCGGGAGCTACGTGGGCCGGCTGGGCGAGCGCCTGGCCGACCGGGGCTACGGCGGAGACGTGCTGATGCTCCATTCCGGCGGGGGCGTGATGACCTCGCGCGTGGCCAGCCGCTACTCGGCGCGGCTCGCCGCGTCCGGGATCGTCGCCGGCGCGATCGCGGCGCGCCACGTGGGTGGACTGGCGGGGTTCGAGAACGCGATCGGGCTCGACATGGGCGGCACGAGCACCGACATCTCGCTCGTCTACGGCGGCGAGCTGCGCACGGGCAGCGAGTGGTCGGTCGAGTACGGCTACCCGATCTGCTTCCCCAGCGTCGAGGTGCTGACGATCGGCGCGGGCGGCGGGTCGCTGGCCTGGATCGACGACGCCGGCTCGCTTCGCAACGGGCCCCAGAGCGCCGGAGCGCGGCCCGGGCCGGCGTGCTACGGGCAGGGTGGCGAGCGGCCCACCAACACCGACGCGAACCTGCTGCTCGGCCGCCTCGGCGATCGCCTGGCGGGCGGCAGCCTGCGCCTCGACCGCGCGCTGGCGGCGACCGCGATCGACCGGCACGTGGCCGAGCCGCTGGGGCTCGAGACGGCCGCGGCGGCCGAGGCGATCATCCGCATCGCCAACGCCAACATGGCGGACGCAGTGCGCCTCGTCTCCGTGCGCCGCGGCTACGACCCGCGCGAGTTCGCACTGGTGGTCTTCGGCGGGGCGGGGCCGCTGCACGGCACCGCGCTGGCGCGCGAGCTCAGCATCCCGGTCGTCATCGTCCCGCCCAACCCCGGCCTGACCTCGGCGCTGGGCTGCCTGCTGGTCGACATCCAGCACGACCTGAGCACGATGTACCTCGTCGACGCGGCGGAGGCCGATCCCCACGACGTGGAGGGCCGCTTCGCCCTGCTCGAGAAGGAGGGCCGGGCGCGGCTCGCCGCTGAGGGCGCCGGACCCGAGACGGCGACGCTCGAACGGCTGGTGGACATGCGCTACGCGGGCCAGTGGCGGTCGCTTGCGGTGCCGCTGAGCGCGGGGCTCCGGCAAGCGGTCGCCGCGTTCCACTCAGAGCACGCGCGCGAATACAACTTCAGGCGCGACGACGCGCCGGTGGAGATCTTCCGTTTGGCCGTGCGCGCGACCGCCACGACGCCGAAGCCCGACCTGCGCGCGCTCGCCTCGCCCAACGGCGGCCCGGCGGCCGCGACCGGCGGCCGCATGGTCGCCTTCGAGGGCCACTCGCACGCGGTCGAGACGCCGGTGTTCCGGCGCGACGCCCTGCGACCGGGCGCCACGCTCGCCGGGCCGGCCGTGATCGACCAGCTCGACTCGACCGTGCTCGTGGAGCCCGGCGCGACGGCCTCGGTCGACGACTACCTGAACCTCCGCCTGGACCTGGAGGGCTGAGATGAGCGCACCGGTCGCCGACGTCAACCGGCTCGATCCCGTCACGTTCGAGGTGCTGCGCAGCGCGTTCGTGACGATCGTGGACCAGATGGCCGAGCAGATCCTGCGCACGTGCCATTCGTTCGTGATCTATTCGCGTGACTTCTCCTCGGCGCTCTGCGACGCCGAGGGCAACACCGTGGCCCAGGGCAACCAGGACCTGGCCGCCCACGTCGGGACGCTGCACTTCACGGCCAAGGCCGTGCTGGACTACTTCCCGGACGACATCCATCCCGGCGACGTGTTCGCGATCAACGACCCCTACCGGGGCGGCACCCACCACAGCGACGTCCGCATCGTGCGGCCCATCTTCGTCGCCGACCGGCTGATCGCCTTCGCCCAGTCCAACGGACACTGGGCGGACATCGGCGGCAGCGTGCCGGGCTCGTTCGACGTCAGCCTGCGCGACTACTACGGCCTGGGCCTGCGGATCACGCCGCTCAAGATCGTCGACCGCGACGAGCCGCGCCGCGACGTGATCGAGCTGCTCGTGTCCAACACCCGGGCTGCCGAGGACACCGCCGGCGACCTCGAGGCGCAGTCGGAGGCCACCCGCGTGGCCGAGCGCGAGCTGGCGCGCCTCTGCGACCGCTACGGCGACGACGTGGTGGTGGCGGCCATGGCGGCGACCCAGGACTACGTCGAGCGCCTCACGCGCCGACGCATCCTCGCGCTTCCGGACGGAGTCTGGGAGAACGTCGACCACCTCGACTTCGACCCCGACGGCGACGAGGGCCTGCTCCCGGTGCGGGTGAAGATGACGATCGAGGGCGATCAGGTCCACTACGACCTGAGCGGGTCGCACCCGGCGATCGGCAACCTCTACAACGCCGCCTTCGGCGGCAGCTTCTCGGCCGCGGTGGGCGGGACCAAGCTGTTCTTCCCGGACGTACCGCTCAACTCCGGGTTCTACCGCGCGGTGACCTGCGACGTCGGTCCCGTCGGCACGGTCGTGAACGCGCCGCCGCCCTACGCGGTGAGCGGCATGGTGATGCCCTACGACCGGGTGATGAACGCGATCGTCGAGCTGTGGTCGCGTCTCGCGCCCGAGCGCGCCATGGCCTGCTCGTTCAGCATCGAGTACCTGCAGGTGGGCGGCAACGACGCCCGCCGCGCGGGCGCCCCGTTCTTCATGTGGTACGACTGGCTCGTCGGCGGCTGGGGTGCGCGCAACGGGCGCGACGGGACCGGCGCCACCTCGGCGGTGTTCGGCCCCGGCCTCGCCTCCCAGCCGGTCGAGGGCCAGGAGCGGCTCAGCCCGGTGGTGGTCGACGAGTTCTCGATCCTGCCCGACTCCGGCGGGCCGGGGCGGCACCGCGGGGGCTGCGGGGTGACGAAGACGGCCACGCTGACCGAGGCCGAGCACACCGTCCTGTCCTACATCTGCGAGCGCGAGCGCTCGATCGTCTGGGGCATCGAGGGCGGCCTGCCCTCGATCCCCCACGGATTGACGCTGCGGCGCACACCGGCCGAGGAGCCCGAGTTCCTGGGGGCGCACTTCTCGAACGTCCCGGTGCCGCAGGGCGCGCGCTTTACGCGACCGTCGGCGGGCGGAGGCGGCCTCGGCGACCCCCTCGAGCGCGCGCCCGAGGCCGTCCTGGAGGACGTGATCGACGGCTACGTCACGGTCGAGCGGGCGCGCGCCGACTACGGGGTGATGATCCACGCACGCGATCCGGAGGTCGACGACTACCGCGTCGACGAGCCCGCCACCCTTCGCGCTCGCGCGGAGCTCGCGGGGCGACGCCGGGAGCTGCTCGAGTCCGATCCCGAGCAGGTCGCCCGACGCTACCGGGAGGGAGAGCTGTCGATGCTCGACCTGGTGCGCCAGTACGGCGTGATCGTGCACTGGGGCACGGGGAGGCTGCTGCCGAATACGACGCGCACCTACCGGGAGATGTTGCGCCGCCGCGCCATGGCGCACTGGGAGCCATCCGACCGAACCGGCGACCGATCCGAGGTCGCCCGACTTGGGGGTACCGCATGAGCACGCAAGAGGCGACGCCGACCACCACCGCCGCGCCGCTCGCGCCGGGCGCCGGCCACTTCGCCCGCCGCGCCACCGGCCTGGTGCGCGAGATCGGCATCCGCGACAGCGTGATCTTCAACGTGCTGCCCGGCGTGCCCGGGTTCACGCTCGCGATCTCCACGTTCTTCCTGCTGGCGACGTTCGCCCAGGCGAACATCTTCGTCTGCCTGGCGATCGCCGCCCTGTGCGCGTTTCTGGTCAACGGCGCCTTCGGGCTGTTGTCCCAGATCATGCCCCGCACCGGGGGCGAGTACGTGCTGGTGTCGCGCTCCCTGCACCCGGCGCTGGGACTCGGGGCCAGCCTGTTGATCACCTTCTCCGCCGTGCTCTTCGTGGGCTACGCGGCGGTGGTGACCGCCCAGGTGGCGATCGGGCCGATGATCACCCTGTTCGGCATCGCCGTCGAGTCCCAGGGTCTGCAGGACTTCGGCGCCGACATCACCGCCACGCCCTGGTCGATGATCGTCGGAGGCGCGCTGATCGTGGTGCTCACCGCGATCATGATCTACGGGACGCGCACGATCATGCGCCTCCAGTCGATCCTGTTCGCGCTCGGCATGCTCGGCCTGTTGATCGGGGCGATCGCGCTGCTGTTCACCACGCGCGACGGCTTCGTCGAGGCCTTCAACGACTTCGCCGGTCCCTACACCGAGCAGGCCAACAGCTACGGGTACTTCATCGAGCAGGGTCGCGCGGCGGGGGTCGACACCAGCGGCGGCACCGACTGGGGCAACACGATCGTCGCCTCCGGGGCGATCATCGCGTTCACGGTGTTCTCCTGGTGGTCGGTCTGCTTCGCGGGCGAGCTGCGCGCCGCCGGCACGCGGCGCAACTGGTACGCGATGCTCGGTGGGATGGCGATCACCTTCGGCTCGCTGCTGGTGATGATCATCCTGCTCTACAAGACCGTGGGCCGGGAGTTCCTGACCGCGGTCAACGGCGTCAGCGCCGACCCCGAGGTGTACACGCTCCCCGTGGCGCCGTGGTGGACCACGCTGGTGGCCGCGATCGAGACGAGCCCGGTGTTCGTGCTCGCGCTGACCGTGACGTTCTTCGCCTGGGGGCCGCTGCTGCTGTTCACGAACATGATGCAGCCGGTGCGCGCCGTGTTCGCGTGGGCGTTCGACCAGGTCATCCCCGCGCGCGTGGCCGCCACCAGCACCCGGCGCAACACACCGGTGGTCGCGCTGGTGCTGATGGGCGCCATCGCGGTCGGCTGCACCTACTTCGCCGCCTACTCCGACTCGTTCTACGAGATCCTGGCGCTGGTCGTGGTGCTGATCTTCCCGGTGTTCATACTCGTGGGGATCGCCGCGATCGTGTTCCCCTACCGCAATCGCGAGGCGTACGAGGCCTCGACCGCGAACATCACGGTGGCCGGCGTGCCGCTCCTGACGCTGTTCGGAATCGGCGCCATCGCCGTCGGCGTCTTCTGCCTGTGGCTCTTCCTCGCCCACGCCGACCTCGGGCTCAAGAACGGCGGCACGGGCTTCTTCGACCAGCTCTTCACCGAGCCGTGGAACGGCGGCCTCGCGCTGATCGCGTCGTGGCTGATCCTGGGCGCGCTCGTGTACTACGTGGCCGCGGCCGTGCGGCGCAGCCAGGGCATCGACCTCTCGCTCAACTACCGGGTGATACCGCCGGAGTGAGACCCTGAGTGGCCCGGGGTCGCTTCAAGGGCTGGCTTGGGTCTCGCGGAGCCCCCCGCGGCCCGCGGCTCTTCTACGCCTCGGACATCCACGGCACCGAGGTGCTCTGGCGCAAGTTCCTGCGGGCACGCGAGTTCTACGGGGCACAGGGGCTGATCATGGGCGGCGACGTGACCGGCAAGGTCGCGGTGCCCGTGGTCGAGCGGAACGGCGGCTGGACCACGCACGTGTTCGATCGCGAGCTGCGCGCGGCCGGCGCGGAGGAGCTGGAGGCGCTCGAGCGGCGGATCCGCGGCAACGGGATGTACCCGTTTCGCACGACGCGGGCCGAGGTCGAGCGCATCGCGTCGCTGTCCGAGACCGAGCGCGAGGAGTGGTTCGAGCAGGTCATCCTGCGGACGTTCGCCGGCTGGCTCGAGCTGGCCGAAAAGCGCCTGGAGCCGGATCCGTGCCCGTGCTTCGTGATGCCGGGCAACGACGACCCCGATGCGCTCAACGGGCTGATCGACGCGGCCCGGCTCGTGAGCGGCTGCGACGACCGGCTGGTCGAGCTCCACGGGCTGACGATGCTCTCGCTCGGCTACTCGAATCGGACGCCCTGGAACTCGCCGCGGGAGCTCGACGAGGAGGAGCTGTACCGGCGCATCGCCGCGCTCGCCGATCAGATCGATGATCCCGGGCGGGCGATCTTCAACATTCACGTGCCGCCGCACGACTCGGGCCTGGACACCGCGGCGGAGCTCGACGCGGACTTCAACGTCGTGCTGGCCGGCACCGAACCCAACCTGATCCCGGTGGGGTCGACGGCGGTGCGCGCCGCGCTGGAGCGCTATCAGCCGCTGCTGAGCCTCCACGGGCACGTGCACGAGAGCGCCGGGGCCACGCGAATCGGCCGCACGCTGGCGGTCAACCCCGGCAGCGACTACCACACCGGTCGCATCTCCGGCTGCCTGGTGACCGTGCTGGACGACGGGGTGCGACACCAGTTCGTGGCCGGATGACCGCGGCGCGACGCACCGGCTACGCCCGCTCGATCGCGTCCAGCAGCCGCTCGATCGTCGTCCGGGACTGGCAACCGGGGCAGACCGCCCGACGTCAACGCGCTGTCGATGCGATCCGGGAGGCAGGCGCTCACCCGCTCGTAGTAGAGCGGTCCGCGCGCGCTGGCGGCGAAGGCGTCGCAGCGGCTGCCGGCGACGGCCTCGTCGCGCTCGGCGGCCAGAGCGTCCAGCAGGTCGGGCGGGATCTGCCGCGTTCGGCTCGAGCCCAGCCAGGACAGCCGGAAGCCGTCATCCTCGAGCGCGTCGACCAGGGTCTGCCCCGAACGCACGGCGCCCTCGATGGCCTCCGACCGGGAAAGTGGCGTCAAGGGGCCGACCTCCTCCCAGACACCGGAGACGGCCCGGCCCCCGGCCACCAGCAGGTGCAGCGCATACATCCGGCCGTCGGCTCGTGCGGCGTCCGACACCACGACGGCCGGCGGCGTGGCCTCGGCGACGGGTGTGGGAAGGAACGTGATGGCGAAACTCCGCGTCGCTCGGTCCACCGACCGCGGCGGACCGAGCGACGTACGGGGGAGAGAGAGCTCGAGTTTCCATCGCTCATCCGCCTGTGTCCAATACTTCTTCCGAGACCTGTGATCCACCGGGGCGATCACCGTCGGAGGTCAGTCGCATTGCCGCCTCCCGCCCCGCGCGGCGCGCGAACTCGAGGAAGGCCTCGACGGTCGGCGGCCGCTCGCCCACGCGCGTGGCGATGGCCAGCCACACCGCGAGCTCGGTCTCGGACAGCGGGCGGTAGGCGACTCCCTCACGAGCGAACAATCGCGTGGAGGCGGGCACCAGCGACACCCCGACACCCGCCGCCACGAGTCCGATGATCGTCTGCATCTCGGGCGCCTCCTGGGCGATCCGCGTCACCCGTCCGGTGCGCTGCAGGCGGACCATCAGCTCGTCGTAGAAGGCCGGCGCCTGCGCGCGCGGGAAGAGCACCAACGACTCGGTGGCCAGCTCGGCCAGCGAGACCTCGGCCGCCGCGGCGAGGGGATGGTCCGTGGGCAGCGCCGCCAGCAGCGGCTCCTGGAGCACGCGTTCCATCTGCAATCCCTCCGGCGCGGCCGGAGCGCGCACGAATCCCACGTCGAGCTGATCGCGACGCAGCGCGTCGAGCTGCTCCTCGGTCGCCATCTCCCGCAGCGTCACCTCCACCATCGGACGCTCGGCCCGGAGCGTTCGCACCGCTTCGGGGAGGACCGCGTAGATGGCCGAGCCCACGAAGCCGATGCGCAGCTCGCCCGCGTATCCCGCGGCGGCACGGCGCGCGCGTTCGGCCGCGCGTTCGGCCTGATCGAGCAGGACCCGCGCGTCGGCCAGCAGCGACCGCCCGGCGGCGGTGAGCTCCACGCCCCGGCGGTTGCG
>Ga0187894_10006280_pt1 | contig 11724 bp, 11 predicted proteins | sample GBC1701081metaG_FD_136650 | JGI IMG/M metagenome (GOLD analysis project Ga0187894, IMG submission 136650) | White microbial mat communities from a lava cave in the Kipuka Kanohina Cave System on the Island of Hawaii, USA - GBC170108-1 metaG ...
CTTCGGTTGCGACGACGCCGTCGAGCGTGCCCTGCTGATTAGTTTCGCGCTGGCCGTTGGCGACGAACGTCAGCCCGATGCCGGGGATCGGAACGCCGTGCGAGCCTTGACGTTGACCAAAGCCCTGACCGTCGGTGCCGCTGCGCGGGCCGTATTGCACGCCCGGTTGCAGGATGGCCAGCGCGCCCAGGTTGCGGTTGTTGAGCGGCAGTTCCTCGACCCGCCGCTGTTCGACCGTCTGACCCAGCGTCGCGTCGTCAGTGCGCAGCGTGGCGGATTCGGCGACGATCTCGATTTTTTCGGTTGTCGAGCCGACTTGCAGCGAAAAATCAGCGCGGACCTTTTCGTTGATTTCGAGAATGACATTGCGGCGGACTTCCGGTTTGAATCCTTGCGCCTCGACCGTCACGTCATAAACGCCGACGTCGAGCAGCGGGAAGCTGAAATCCCCCGCCGAGGATGTTGTGGCTTCGCGCTTCACGCCGGTTTTGGTGTTGGTGGCCGTGACTTTCGCTCCGGCGACCACGGCGCCGGTGGAATCGGTCACCGCGCCCAAAATCGTCGTCGAAGTGGTTTGAGCCAAAACGATCCCGTTGAACGCGCTGAGACAGATCACGACGGAAAACAATAGCGGCAGGGACGGGCGCAAACTCCGCCAACCTTGCCTGGAGATAAAACTGGTCATAATCCAAGTCCTCCTGGTTGAAATGGATATATTGGTGATGTTGCTGTGAAAACGTTAGTCCGGTTGTAAGGTGTCTTCTCTTCTCTTCCCAACGCAGTCTTGGCGCAGACTTGCAAAACGCCGGAAAAATACTCCTCGGTTCCGGCGCCGTCAAGTCTTTGTATGACCAATGCGCCTTTTAAGAATTGGGACTCTTTCCGTATAATGCGCCCCGCAATAATCTAAGCTACATTCATCATCGGCGGATTTTATAAGGAGCGAGCATGATTCACCTCCTGCGTTCGCGAGCAACGGCGGAACAATTGACCGAGATGCTTGAAGAACTCACGGAATACGTAAAGCTGGCCGTGGACATAAAGCGCGAGGTCGTGGCCGGCGGTGGTGAACTTCACGCCGATTGCGAAACTGTTTTGCTCGAAGACGGCAGCAAACAGGAGAATGTTTGGGGAGCCGATTGGTGGCCTTTGACAAAGGAGGTTCGATATGGATCATTCATCAACATTCGTCCGGGGCAGAACAATCCAGCCATGGAGATTCTCGACCCAGCGGTCCGTGATCGCGTCAACGTAATAGTCAGGAGATTTTTTGAATGAATGTGAATGGCGATAGAGCAAAACTCGACGCTCGCAAAGAGCGCTATCTGCGTGATCCTCTGCCGGTGCGGTTGGGCAATCTGGCCTCCAATCTCGCGCGCATCGGATCAATTGTGACTCAGCCCGATCTGGGCGAGGCCGCCAGGCGAGTGATCAGAGAGAGCAAACACTTTGTCGAGTGGGCTGGGAGAGACGCCGAGCTACAGGTTCAAATCGAATTGGTCGAGTTGCAAAGGCAATTGGCGCGATGGCATTTCAAATGGCCTGAGATCTGGAATGACCTTGAGAAGCGAACCAGCGTCGCCGCGCAAGCCGGCGCCTGGTCGCAAAAGATTCTGGAGAGATCGGGTCTGTTGAAAACGTAATGGCAAATTACGCTCTGTTCACGATGACGATTAACCCGACGTATTTTCCCCAATAACAGAAAGGAACCGAAGTCATGAATTCAAAGCGCAGACAAATCCTGAAGGCCGCGGCGGTCGCCGCTGTCGCTGTCCCCACAACCGAAGCGGCGTCCCAGGCTCCGCAGAAGAAAGTCCATTATCGCGGCGGCAAAAAGCCCGAGAGGAAGCCCGGCGAACAACCGCCACTCTTTTCCGGCGCGGTCTCTTACGGCAACCTGCTTTTCATCGCCGGCAAAGGCGCGCATTTCAAAGGCGACATCAAGGCGCACACCAAACACGTGCTCGACGAGGTCGAAAAAGAACTCCTCAACGCCGGCTCTTCGATGGACAAGGTGCTGAAATGCAATGTCTACCTGAACGACTTGAAAGACTACCAGGCGATGAATGAAGTCTTTCGCGGACGTTTCGGCGAAGAGCCTCCAGTCCGCACGACAATCGCCGCCGCCGGCGGCATCCCTGGCGATTCACTGGTCGAGATCGACGTGATCGCTTACATCTAAAATTCGTGGGAATCATTTATGAAACGTAGAACCTTCGTCCAACTCCTTGCCGCGACTCCGCTGGCTTCGACAATTCAGGATAATGAATCCAAAGCCGCTCCGAAGTACAAAGTCGTCACACCATACAAACCCGCCGCCGCGCCCGGAATGCCCGGCCCGTATCCCGGCAAAGTCGTTTCGGTCAAATCGGCGAAATGCCTCAATGAAGACGGCACGAAGATCAACGGCGAAGTCGTGCGCGAGATGATGGAACGCGGGATGCGCGAGATGACCGGCGAGGCGAAGACGATCGATTCGTGGCGCCGGTTTTTCACTCCCGAAGACATCGTCGGCATCAAGGTCAACGCCGGCGGGCGTCCGTGGGTTGTCTCATCGCACGAAATCGTGGCTGAAACTATTCGTAACTTGATGGCGGTCGGCGTTAAACCTCAACAGATTTATATCTACGAGCGCTTCCAGAATCAGCTCGATCAGGTCAATTACGCGCCGCGCGTTCCTGAAGGCGTCAACATCTTCGCGGCCGAACGCGCGAACGCGCGGAATAACAATCAGAGCTACGACCCGCAGGTTTACGTTGAGGCCGACTTTTTCGGCGAGGATGACACGCGGTCGAATATGATCCGGCTGGCCTCGCAAAAATTGACCAAGATCATCAACATCCCGAACATGAAAGATCACGGCGCGACGGGCGCTACCGGTTGTTTGAAGAACATCGCCTACGGCAGTTTCTCAAATGTGGCGCGCACGCATCACAAAGGAGTTTCGCACACGCTCTCGTTCGTCGGCGCGCTGGCCGCTGTCGAACCGCTGCGGTCGAAGACCGTGTTGCAGATCATGGACGGATTGCGCGGCGTGTGGCACGCCGGGCCTTTCGCGCCGACGCTGAAATACGTCTTCTTTCCGCGAACGATCATGTTCGGGACCGATCCCGTGGCGATTGATCGTCTGCTCCTGGACATCATTGACGACGAACGGAAACGCCGCGGGGCGATCTCGATCTGGAACCGTGACACGAAGACGCTGGATTTCAATAGCGGCGGCAACCGCGACAAAGACCCGAACGTCAACATCATCATCCGCGAACCGGGACACGTCGAATACGCGGGAAATCTGGGCCTGGGAGTTCACGACATCAAGAAGATCGAGGTGAAGGAGATCGAGATATGAAGTTGGTCGCTCTGGCTTGCGCATATTTCATATGCCATATTTCATATGCCATATTTCATATGCCATATTTCATATGCCATATGCCATGGCATATGAAAGCTCAGGTCACTGACGCTCCCCGCGCCGCGCCGCGAATCTACTGGGCGGGCGGAATCGAGACTGCGGAGTCGTTGAAGCAGGCGGGTATTGAACAGATCGCCACGGCGCCGAACAACGCCGGGGCGTGGCGGAAGGCCGGATTCAAGGTCGTCGCAGTAAGCCAAGCCGAGCTAGAACGCCGCGAAAAACTGCTCACGCCGCGCATCGCCGGACGGGCCAACGTGGCTTCGGCGACGCGCCGCCCGTGGATTGACGCGAACGGATGGCGATTTGTCCGCAATCCCACGGGCAGGTTTTACTACGATCTGCCACGAGGCAAAGCCGCAATGGCGTTGGCCGAAGCCTTCGCATACGAGGCCGACGCGGTTTTGAAGATTGACCCGGCTGATTTGACGGAAGCGGGCGCGATGATCGCTTTCATCAAAAACCTGCCTGGCGCCCCCCGTCCCGCAATCGCGGACATCGGGGTCATTGACGACGGATCGCCGGAGATGGGTGAGGTGATGAACCTGCTCACGCGCCGCAATCTGCTTTTCAAAATCGTCTCCGCCCCCGCGCCTCAATTACGCGTCAACATCAAACTCGGCTCGAAAGAATATCCGAAAGCGTCCGCGGCTAATCCGAGCGAATTTGCGCAAAAGATTCGCCAGCAGCTCGGCGATGAAAACCGCAGCCTGCGCGTTTACGGAACCGAGATGGTGATCTGCCGGCTGACCGGAGACGGCGCGCGCGCGCGGTTGCACATGTTGAACTACAGCGGGCGCGAGGCCGACGGTTTGCGCGTGCGATTGCTCGGCGCTTACAGGAAGGGCGAAGCCAATGGCCTTGGCTTTGGCCGCATCGAGATGGAAGATTTCGGCGCCGACGAAACCGCGACGGAATTCTCCATCTCGAAGATGGGAATTTATGCGGTGATTGATCTGATCCGAAGTAATTGAAAAAGCCGTATGAAAGACACCGCCCCCGGATCAAGAAGTTTCTTCCGCCTCCCCGGTTGGATCCGCATCATGATCTATCTGCCAGTTGTAGCCGTGGTTCTTTTCTTCGTTCTGCGACAGCTTGAATTTATGGCGACCTATCACCCGACGCCTTACGTTCCGGGGCCGGATTGGACGCTGCCCTCGAACGGTGAAGAGGTGTGGGTGAAGGGCGCGAACGGCGTCCGTGTCCACGGATGGTTTCTTCGCGCAATAGGGCGCCCCGCGAGCGCCACCGTGCTCTATTGCCACGGCAATGGCGGTAATCTGTCCAATGTCGCCTGGGTCGCCCAGGATTTGGCTAAGCGGGGCTTCGACACGATGATTTTCGATTACCGCGGCTACGGGCGCAGCGAAGGCCGTTTGACTGACGAATGGGGCCTTTATGCCGACGCCGACGCCGTTTACGACCACCTCGTGCGCGAACGCGGGGCTCCGGCTGAAAAGCTTGTGCTTTATGGCCAATCGCTCGGCTCGACCGTGGCTATTGATGTCGCGTCGCGCCGCGCGTGCGGGGCGTTGATCGTCGAATCAGGATTGAGCTCAGCGAGCGATATGGGCGTGGTTTCGTTTCCGTGGCTGCCGCGGCTATTGCACTTCCTCGCTAAAAACCGTTTCGAATCGGCGCGCAAACTAGCCGGCGTAAAATGCCCGGTGATGGTCACGCACGGAACCAGCGATCCGGTCATCCCGGTCGATCAAGGGCGCAGACTTTACGAGATGGCCCGTGATCCGAAACGTCTGGTCATTGTCGAAGGCGGAGATCACTTTTTGTTCGGGAGCGCCGGTGAGAAGTTTGTGAGCGAGATGGTTGACTTTATCAAGGCGTCGGTGGCGCGAGAGAATCAATGAGCCGGTACGGTACAGGGAGCGGTAGCGACCTGTTCGCCTCGGAGATAACTGTTTCCTGGGTGAACAGGTCGCTACCGCTCCCTGTACCGTACCGGCTCATTTCATCTCATCTGAACGATTCTTTTCAGTTGCTCACGATGCGCGCGCATCTGCGCTATGAATTCGCAGAAAAGGTAGGTCGCGTCGTGCGGCCCCGGCCCGGCTTCGGGATGGTACTGGACCGAGAAGACGGGCAGGTTTTTATGGCGCATTCCTTCAAGGCATCCGTCGTTGAGGTTGAAATGCGTCAACTCGACCTCGTCCCGGTTCAAGCTGTCGGGATCAACCGCGAAGCCATGATTATGCGAGGTGATTTCGATGCGGCCGGCGCCGATGTTTTTGACGGGCTGATTGCCGCCGCGATGACCGAATTTCAGTTTGAAGGTATTGCCGCCAAAAGCCAGGCCGAGCAGTTGATGGCCCAGACAGATACCGAAGATCGGCGAGGCGCCGAGCAGGCGTTTGATTTCAACGACGATTTCGGACAAGGCCGCCGGGTCGCCTGGGCCGTTTGAAAGGAAGATGCCGTCCGGCGCCATTGAAATCACGTCATCAGCCGGTGTGCGCGCGGGCACGACCGTCACTTCGCATCCAGCCGCCGTCAGGTAGCGCAGGATGTAATATTTGACGCCGAAATCGTAAGCCACCACGCGGAACGGCTCTTCACCAGGCAGCAGCAAACTCTTCGTCTCGCGACGGAATTCTCCAACCGGATCGAACGTCTTCTGCTCTTCCCTGATGTCCGACCAGCGGTAAGCGTCACCGCACGTCACCTCATCAACCAGGTTGCGCCCCAGCATTTCGGGGGCGTTCTTCGCTTTCCCGATCACGCTCTGGTCGTTCAGATCAACCGAGGAGACGCAGGCCCGCATCGCTCCTTTCTCGCGGATGTGGCGAACCAGGGCGCGCGTGTCAATCTCTGAAATTCCCACGATGCCGTGGCGTTTCAGGTATTCGTCCAGCGACATCGAGGCGCGCCAGTTGGAGCTGATTTGAGACAGCTCGCGCACGACGAAGCCTTCGGCGAACGGGCGGCGCGACTCGACGTCTTCAATGTTCACGCCATAATTGCCGATCTCAGGGTAGGTCATCGTTATGATCTGTCCGGCGTAAGAAGGGTCGGTCAGGATCTCCTGGTAGCCGGTCATCGCGGTGTTGAAGACGATCTCGCCCGTCCGTTCGCCGTGAGCGCCCCACGCAAGCCCGCGAAAAGTCCGTCCGTCTTCAAGCGCTAAGATTGCTTCTTTGGTCATTACATCTCCGAATTGTTGAAAGTCGAGGATCGAGGATGGAAGATCGAGGATCGCGTCATCCTCGATCTTCCATCCTCGATCCTCGATCTTCTATTCTCACCGTCTGTCTCTCAAATAACTCTGCGCCAGATCCATCCATCGTCGGTCAAAGCGATATTTGTAAGCCGGGGCGGTCCTCACCGACTCCACACAGTTTTGCATCTCCTGAATCGCTTCGTTTTCGCGTCCCAGTTTGTTCAGCGTCATGCCTCGCCAGTAACGCGACTCCGCGTCGGACGGGCGCTTGTCCAAAAATTTATCGAACATTTCGAGCGCATCCTGGTATTGTCCGGCGTCGTAATAAACGAGGCCGGTTTCGCGCCAGATCTCATTCTGGCTGTGCGCCGATTCCAGTTGCACCACGCGTTCGAAATGTTGAATCGCCTCGTTCAGACGGCCCTGCTGGCGCGCGATGCGCCCAAGCTGATAATGGGCGTCAACTTCCCTCGGATCAATCTCGACCGCGCGCTGGAAAGAGCCAGTCGCCGCGTCCAATTCGCCGCGCTTCTGGTAGATCAATCCCAATTGGTAATGCGCCGAAGCGTCCGCCGGGTTGAGCGTCGCCGCTTCCAGATTCTGCTTGAAGGACTGCCGTGAGCGCGCCGCGCCAATGAAGTCATCAATCCTGTCGCGCAATAAAAACACCATCAGTATCAGGAGAAACGGCGACGCGCAAACGAATGTCGCCGCCTGCATCAGCAAAGGAATGCCCAGCAACGAGAGGAACGAGATCAAAGTCGTCGCCGCCGCCGCCGCCCATCCGATACGAAATGAGGTTCCGATCGTGATCGTCATCAACGCGGCGAAGATCGGCAGCGGCATCATGGCCAGCAGAACCATATAACCAATCACCGCTTCGCTTCTCAGCATCGAGCTTTGCCATCCGATGAAAACCGCGGCCGGCAGCGCCACCAATAACGCAGCCGCCAGCGAAAGGAGCGAGCATGAGACAACGGGAGCATATTCTTCGCGGATCACCAGCGAGAAACTGGCTCGCCGCTCAAACAGGTTGGCGATCAGGATTGCGAACGGCACATAGATGACGGCTACGAACAGCGCGACCATGACAGCCCATACCGCCGCGCTCATCAGCGTTTCCGAAAGCGTCCGGAAGCTCGATTCAACTTCGCCTCCAGCCAGAAGATTCTCGCTCCACCGGCCTTCCTGCGCATAATCAACCAATACTGACGAGGCGATCCTGTAAAGAAAGGCCATCAACCACCCAAGGGAGACGGCGAACGCTACCGGCGAGCGCTCACGCAACCGCTGGATGGCGGTTATCGGCTGCCACAATAGCCCGAACAGTAAACGAAGATTGGCGAGCATAGTTGATGAAACTTCACAGAACTGTGAGTTCAATTGGCTTTGATCATCGAACGGCCTGATCGAACGGTTTGGCCAAACGGTTTGGATGTCAGAAAAACCGCTACTCGATCTTGCCTACTCGCTTGAGCGGCGTGAACGGGTAATAGCGGAAAATGGCCTTGCCGTATATATACTTTTCGGGAACCAATCCCCAGTAACGGCTATCACTGCTGTTGCGCCGGTTGTCTCCCATCACGAAATAATGATGATCTTTGACGTGAACTGACGATGGCATCGAGTCCGACGAAAAGTATTCCGAGTCCAGATATGGCTCGTCAATCTGCATGCCGTTGACGTAGAGCCTGCCATTCTCGACATTGATATCTTCGCCGGGCAATCCGACCACACGCTTGATGTACGATTTTGATGGGTCGTCAGGAAAAAGCAGGACAACTATGTCGCCGCGTTTGATCGGCTCTTTGTCGCCGATCCATTCGCGCAGCGGGTAGATGAATTTATTGACGAAGATGCGATCCTGGTCGTGCAATCTGGGCATCATGCTCTGTCCTTCGACGCGCACCGGCTGCACGACAAAAACCACGATCAGGACGGCGATCACGCCGGCGAAAAGCACGTCGCGAAGTAAGGAACGCAACTCACCCCACAAATCGCCCGAATCATTGCCGAACCCTCGCGTTGATGAAATGTCTTCAATGATCCTGATGTCGTTGTCATCATCGGGCGCGATGCCCACAAACTTATCTCTTTTCATAACCACTACCTGACAACATCTTATCCGAAACCGCGCGAAAAGATATTACGGCGTCCCCGGCTTGTCAACGAAGGTATCGTGACCGAAGCGGACAAACCCGCAGCCATGATCAATGTGTGATTGTCCCCTGTAGCGAAGTGTCAATCTGCGTTTTCAACCCCTGGCCGAACAAAAACGACTCCATATTGTCGATCAGAAACTGCTGATGCTCCGGATTAATCGTGCTCAGGCCGTAATGGTTGATTAGTTGGTTCTGGGTCATCAGCCAGCCTTTCCAACAACCCTGGCAAATCTGCTCATGAATCTTTTTGCCGAGCGCGCTGCCAAAAGGCGGCTTTTCCAGACCTGGCAGTTTCTGCTCACAACGAGCGCATTTAATAACTTCCGCCATTTTTCCTCCCGCGGTTCAAATTTGAATTGACCGCCTCATTATCCGGTAGGCGGTATTCAATCGCAACGGAGTAGGGAATGGGGAGTGGGGAAAAACTCTTCTTTTCCCCATTCCCCATTCCCCGCTCCCCACTCCCCCTCTTCTCAGGAGTACGCAGCGTTGAGCTTTTCCAGTTCGTCCACGTGCAATTGCTCTTCGCTGATGATCTCTTCCAGCCAGAAGACCAGCGGGTGGTTGCCCTGAGCCGACTCCCACGCTTGGACGTAAGCGAATAGCGCTTCGCGCTCCATATCCAGATCGTAGTGGAGCATCTCTGCGAGGCTCTTCCCCTCGCGGATTTTGGCAGGCTCGATAGTGGGGACACCGCCGAGCGCGGCGATCTTATTGCCCAGGTTTTGCGCATGCAGGTGCGATTCGCTGCTCGACGCCGCGAAGAACGGGGCGAACTGCTGGCGCTCCTGCCCTTTCACCGCGCATTGTTGTTGCAGGTACTGGATCGTTGCGGCGTATTCCAGCGACAGCGCGCGGTTCAATCGGTTGATTAACTCCTTGCCATCGCTGTTATGTCCGTTATGTCCGTTATGCCCGTTCTTGCCCTGTTTGTTCTTCTTCATTTCGTCTTTTTTGCGTTTGGCCATTTCGTCCTCCTTTGGATCAGCCCTGTGATTTGGTAAGCGCGTCGTTACTTCACTTCAAGACCAAAATACGAATCGAACCGGACTCCGTCAATCAATGGGCAGGAGGGCGATAAAATTTGAATGAAATTCGTTTTCAGCTTGAAAGCCGCGCTCGCTTGTATGTTCGACAAGCTGGCAGCCAATGGTCTTGTCTGTTTGACAAGCTGGCAGCCAATGGTCTCTACACAATTCTTTGCGCCGGAGGCGCTGCGGATATTAGCCGGCGTCCCTCCGGGACGAGAAAGCATCCACGGCTTGTGTAGAGACCATTGGCTGCCGGCTTGTCGGACAACGTACTCGCTACCGCTTGCGGTAGTGACTTGAAAGTCGCGCTCGCTACCGCCCGCGGCACTGATTCAAACCGCGGGCGGCAACGAGCGCGGCTTTCAAGCGATGTGACAAAGTCCCGGTCAATTGGTAGCATTGCGTTTACCACGCTCAGCTTTCATCGAAACTTATATGAGCTTACCAATAACCACACGAGACAACATCCGCAACATCGCCATCATCGCGCACGTTGACCACGGCAAGACCACGCTGGTTGACGCGATGCTGAAACAATCGGGACTGTTCCGCGCCAATGAACGTGTCGTCGAACGCGTTATGGATTCGATGGATCTGGAACGCGAACGCGGCATCACGATCATGGCCAAAAACACCTCGGTGCATTACGGCGATTACAAGATCAACATCCTGGACACGCCGGGCCACTCCGATTTCGGAGGCGAGGTCGAACGCGTGCTGACGATGGTTGACGGCGTGTTGCTGCTGGTTGACGCTTCGGAAGGGCCGCTGCCGCAAACGCGATACGTCCTGTCAAAAGCTCTCGAACAGAAACTCAAACCCATCGTCGTCATCAACAAGATTGATCGCCAGGACGCGCGCGCGCTGGAAGTGGTCAACGAAGTTTACGATCTGTTCATTGATCTCGACGCCGACGACGAACAGATCGAATTCCCGATCTTGTACGCCGTCTCGCGCGACGGCGTGGCCAAACATGAACTCGATCACGAAAGCCGGGATCTGCAGCCACTCTTTGAGGAGATCGTCCGAACCATTCCGCCGCCGCACGGGGCCGAAGACGCGCCCTTGCAGATGCTGGTCGCCAATCTCGATTACAACGAATATGTGGGCCGCCTGGCCATCGGCCGCATCTTCAACGGCGCCGTCGCGGTGGGCGATCAGATCGCGGTCGTCGGCGTTGACGGTCAGCTGCGGAAGACCAGGATCACGCAGCTTTACGCGTTTGAAGGTTTGAAACAGGCGCCGGTCGAGACGGCGCCGGCGGGCGAAATTATCGCGCTTGCGGGCATCGAAGGCATCAACATCGGCGACACTGTGACATCGGCTATCGAGCCTCGACCGCTGCCCCGCATCAGAGTTGATGAACCGACGATCTCGATGATCTTCGGCGTCAATACGTCGCCGTTCGCGGGCAAGGAGGGAAGGTTCGTCACCTCGCGCCAGATTCGAGCGCGGCTCGATAAAGAGCTGCTGGGCAACGTGGCGATCCGCGTCGAAGACACCGATTCGCCTGACAGCTTCAAAGTCTCCGGCCGGGGTGAATTGCAGCTCGCGATCCTGATCGAACAGATGCGCCGCGAAGGGTTCGAGTTGAACGTCGCGCGCCCACAGGTCGTCACGCGCAAAATTGACGGCGAAACGCACGAGCCGATCGAACTGGCGGTGATTGACGCGCCCGACCAGTTCATCGGCGTCATCACCGAAGCGATGGGCCGCCGCAAAGGCGCAATGGCCAAAATGATTAATCACGGGCACGGCCGTGTGCGGATGGAGTTTGAAATCCCGTCGCGCGGATTGATCGGATTCCGCAACGAATTCCTGACTGAAACGAAAGGCACGGGCTTGCTCAACACGCTGTTCCTGCGATGGGGCAAATGGCAGGGCGAATTGGAAGGACGAGGCTCCGGCAGCCTGGTCGCCGACCGTCCGGGCGACGCGACGGGGTAC
>Ga0187894_10006281_pt1 | contig 11723 bp, 12 predicted proteins | sample GBC1701081metaG_FD_136650 | JGI IMG/M metagenome (GOLD analysis project Ga0187894, IMG submission 136650) | White microbial mat communities from a lava cave in the Kipuka Kanohina Cave System on the Island of Hawaii, USA - GBC170108-1 metaG ...
ATGGTCATGGCGATGCCGGTCTTCTCCTCGCGCAGATCCAACAGGGTCAGGCCCTTGAGGAACAGCTCGCGGTAGATCACGCGCTCGCTCAGGCCCGTCGCCAGGCGGTAGCCGATGCGCCGGGCCAGCGACTCGAGCACAGCGCCCATGTCGCGCTTGTTGCGCGCCGCCAGCGCCGACAGGCGGTTGCGCATCACCAGCCAGTCGACCGGCTTGCCGCCGCTCATGGCGCGCAGCTGCCGCTGCTTCCACACCGTCTCGGCGTAGATGCTGGGCCGGACCACCTTCAGCGTGTCGGGGTCGATGCGCGCCAGCAGGTCGAGGTCGACGAAGCTGTCGTTGAGCGGCGTCACCAGCGTGTCGGCGTACGTGTGTGCATGACGCGACAGGAACGTGTCGCTGCCCGGCGTGTCGGCGACAATGTAGTCACAGACCGGCAGCAATTCGGCGAAGGCGGTATCCAGACGCAGCTTCTCGTCGGCTTCCGCGTCGGCGCGCGTCGGCTGGGTGCCGGGCGCCACGGCGCGATGCTCGGGCAGCGGTGTCGTCATGCCCTTGGCGTGCGCCCAGGCGCGGCGGTTCTCGACGTAACGCGTGAACGTTCCCTGGCGTGCATCGACGTCGATCGTGCCCACGCGCACACCGTCGCGCAGCAACGCCACGACAACGTGCATCGCCGCCGTCGATTTCCCCGATCCGCCCTTCTCGTTGCCGAAAACGATCACGTGCGCGCGCGGTGCGCCGGCACGGGCCTGGGATTGCACGATGCTGGGATTCGCGGCCGGACGGAACGCGGCGAGAAAGGGCGCGGTGCTTGCACTCATCGAGGGGGCCTCACCGACCGGTCTGATGCCGATCTCCTGGGGCTCGACGTTACACCGATCGCCGCAGCCCGGCGAGAGCCCGGGGTGGGGACAACTTCACAGGTCCACGCCGCGGACCAGCACCGATCCATCCGGCTCCAATGCTCCCGCAAGGTATTTGCGGCGGGCCTCGTGCTCGATGGCGGCCCGGTTGGCTTCAAATGCCTTGAGCTTGTCGCGATTGAAGCCCCCGTAATGATCGTCGAGCGCGTCGCGACTGATGGCGCAGCGGACGCGCTTCTTTCCGTCCATGCCTGTGAACGACACGCGGCTGCCGTCGTCGTGGGCTCGGGGCTCGGGGAACGTCAACGCGCGCGTATCCAGCATGCCGAGCACGCCCAGGATGCCCAGCACCGACGACAGCTGGATGTCCTTCTCGCCGTTCTCGAAGCGGGAAACGGTCGGCGTGCTGACGCCGGCGAGCGTCGCGAGCCGCAGCTGCGTCAGCTTCTGCGCCTTCCGCCGCTGCCGCGCTTCTTCGATATAAGCCGGCCAGTTGAGGCGAAACTTCCCTTCCATCGTTTCTCCATGATGGCAATCAGATCGGACCGCAGGCGGCGCGTTCCTTGCGAGGCGGCCTCGAGAGCAGCGACGGCCGCTGGCAGGGCCTTGCCGAGGTCCTCGACGGCCGCAAGGACAGCCGCATCGTTGAGCCCGAAGCCCCGGCCGAGCGCCACCAGATGCTTGGGCTTCAGGCTGCCGAGGCCGAGATCCGCGGCCCCGCCGACAGCCAGTGCGATGGTCCGGAACTCCGGATAGACCGACGGGGCCACGAGATCGTAGGCCGGCGTCAGGCGCAGACCGTCGCGGCCGTGGAACATGGCGAAGTTCTTGAGATGCGCATCTGTATTGCCGACGAGCAGGCATGCCAGTACGCGCCGGTACAGGCGGTCCGCCTCGGCCGGCAGGCAGCCCGGCGTCTCCTGGATGAAGCGTCCCATCTCCTCATAGGCGCCCTCGTACTTGTCATCCCCGGCACGCCGCCCGAGCAGCTGGCTGAATTCCTCGAAGTGCAGTTTTCGCCCCGATGGCGTGCGATCGAAGCGCCGTACGATCAGGGCGGGCTGATCGATGCCGCGGACCCGACCGATCTCAAGGTCGACAACGGTGTTGCCGGGCAACAAGGCAGTCGTCGCCAGCGTGGTCAGGAACTCCAGCTCGACGATGTCGGTCAGCTGTCCTGATGGCAGCTTCGCGAAATGCGTGCTGATCTCGTCAGGGCCGGCCGGCCGGAACGCCCTGCCCTCCTTGACCACCGTAAGCTTGCGCTGCACGCCGGACAAGGAGCCGCGGCTGCGCAGCGCGGCCGATGCCACCGCATCGGCCGCATCAAGTCGCAAGGTGCCGCGGGGCTCGGGGTCGATCACTGATACCGCGCCGGCGAGATCGCGGCCGAAACCCAGCAGCAGCGCCAGCCGGTCGTCCGGGTTCACGCCCAACGCCCTCGCCTGGGCGTTCCTCAACCACCCTTCGGCGACCAGATTGTCGAAGAACGGGTGCAGCCCGCCTTCCTGGATGAACGGGCGATCGGCGAGCGGCAGCGTGTGCGCGAGCGGCATCGACCGCCGGTCGTTGAGATACGTCGCGTCGTACGCAAAGACGCACCGCCCGCCAGGATCGCGCTGGAGGATTCCAGCGAACCTGTCATCGAAGTAGACGTTACCCCAGAGCGCAATCGCCATAAAGCAAGTTGTTTGCTGCTCGATCCATGACCGGTAGCATAAAACATACTTTATGTAGAACCTCCAGGCTATCTCCCAGAAACCTCAGCCTTTCCAACCCGCCCGCATCATCTCAGTCGCTGCCCGGTGCTTGCGGAAACTAGTCCATTGGACTATGTTCTGACGTGCCCGGATTTGCTCCGATCTCCGTTGTTGAAACGCCGGAGTTTCTGTCGGTAACGCGCAAGCTGATGACCGATGAGGAACGCGGGGCATTGATCGACTATCTGGCCCACAACCCAACCGCTGGAGTCCTGATCAAGGAGACCGGTGGCGTTCGCAAACTGAGATGGGGATTGGAAGGACGCGGAAAGCGTGGCGGAGCGCGGGTGATCTACTTCTTCCACAGCGCCGACGTGCCGCTGTTCGCGCTTACGGCCTATGCCAAGAACCAGCGTGCAGATCTCAGTAAGAAGGAACGGAGCGAGTTCCGGAAACTGACCAGCGAGCTGGTCGATGCCTATCGAGGGGCGAAGCGATGAGCAAGGTGGCTGACAGCATCCGGCGTAGCCTCAAGGAGGCGGTCGCCTATGCCCGGGGCGAGGCAAATGCAGGCGACTACCGGGTGCACGTGCCGGTAGCCATTGACGTGCGCGCTATTCGCGACAGGCTGGGCATGACGCAAGAGGAGTTCGCCGCCCGCTTCGGGTTCAGCGTCAACACCTTGCGTCATTGGGAGCAAGGCAAGCGTCGACCCGAGGGCCCGACCCGCGCCTACCTGATCGTCATCGATCGCGCGCCCAAGACAGTGCAGAGGGTGTTGCGCGCGGCCTAGCCCAAGCTGGTTATCCCGTCCGCGCCCATCACGCCGCGTCGTGGAACATTATCCGTTGGGTCACCGTGTGAGCGGCCCTTGGATTGCGACGCGCAACATATGCGTGGATCTGCCCGAGCTGTGCGATGGCGCGCGCCGAGTAACGGATCTTCACAGGCCCAGCCGGGCAAACACGGCGGCTACTTCGTCGTCGCTCGCAATCTCGCCCCGTTTCACTTCCTCGAGCGCTTCTTCGAGGTCGGCGCGCTCTTCAGGTGAAAGTTCGTATGGCTCTGTCTCCAGCACGTCCAGATGCTCAAGGATTTCGGCAGCCGCGTCCTGACGCCCGGCGGGCCATTGGCGCACCGATTCGAGGGTCTTCTCCAGGCGATTGGAGACATGGCTCATGTGTGGCGACCCTCCTTTCTTGATCAGGCGCGCCGGGCGCACCGCCTAGCCCGCGCGTATCCACACCGCCGTGTCGTGGAACACGGCGCCGCCGTTGGGCCAGCCGGGGTCGGCGCTGGTGATGGCGTTGATGCCGATCTTCTTCTCGAAGTGCTTGTTGGGCCAGATGCCCTCGACCACGATGACGCCGCGCTGGTGGCCCTCCTGCGGCATGACGTGGACCACGACGCTGCCGCGCTCGTTGCCCAGGGTCACGCGATCGCCCTCGCCGACGCCCAGCGCGGCGCAGTCGCCGGGGTTCATCAGCACCGTCGGCCGCTTCTCGCGCGCCAGCGAGCCTGGTGTCTCGGTAAAGGTCGAGTTCAGGAAGGTGCGCGCCGGCGCCGCAACCAGCCGGAACGGCTTGTCCGGCGTGGCGTTGTCGATGACGTCGAAATGATCGGGCAGCTTCGGCATCTCCTGCCAGCGGCCGCCGAAGCGCGACCAGTCGGGGCTGAAATGGAACTTGCGGTCCTCGGTCGGGAAGCCATCGAGGAAGTGTGCGGTCTCGAACGGCAGCGCGAAATCCTGTCCGCCCTGGGCGTGGTTGCTCTCGGCGTCCCACATGCCCGACAGCCGCAAGGTCTCGTCCATGATCTCCCACACCGTCATGTCGAAGCCGCGATGCTTTGCCCCCAGCCGTTTCGCCAGCTCGCAGATGACGTAGTGGTTCTCGCGGCTCTCGGCGTAGGGCTCGATCACCTTCTTCGTCACCTGGAAGTAGGTGTGGCCGCTGGCAGTGTAGAAATCGTCGTGCTCGAGGAACGTCGTGGCCGGCAGCACGATGTCGGCGAAGGCCGCCGTCTCGGTCAAGAATTGCTCGTGCACGCAGAGGAACAGGTCGTCGCGCGCGAGGCCCTGGTGCACGAGGTTCAGCTCGGGGCAGACCATTGCCGGGTTGGTGTTCTGCACCAGCATCGCCGTCACCGGCGGCCCGCCGTTCAGCGCCTCGGGGTCGTTGGTCAGGATCGGGCCAAGGCGCGACTGGTCGAGGTCGCGGATCGACATGTCGACGCAGTCGAGCCCCTCGATCAGGGTGCGGTTCAGCGGGTACATGCCGGTGTGGCCGTAGAGGGCGCCGCCGCCGGGGTACTTCCAGGCGCCGGTGACGCCGGGCAGGCAGGTCACGGCATGCATGTTGGCGGCGCCGTTGCGCGAGCGGCTGAAGCCGTGGTGGCAGCGGATGAAGGCCTTCCTGTTGCGGCCGTAGAGGCGCGCGAAGGCGGTGATCTCCTCGACGCCGAGCCCGGTGATGGCCGATGCCCAGGCCGGCGTCTTCGTCTTCACGTGCGCGGCGAGCGCGTCGGGGCAGTCGGTGTACTGCCGCAGGTAATCCCAGTCGGCATAGCCCTCGGCGAACAGCACGTGCATCACGGCGCAGGCCAGCGCCCCGTCGGTACCGGGCCGCACCGCCAGGTGCATGTCGGCCTTCTCGGCCGTGCCGGTGCGGTAGGGGTCGACCACCACCAGCGTCGCGCCGCGCTTCTTCGCGGCCATGGCGTGGTGCATGACGTTGACCTGGGTGTTCACGGGGTTGCCGCCCCAGATCACCACCAGGTCCGAATGCTCGTCGACCTCGCGCATGTCGACGCCGCGCTTGGCGCCGACACCGGCGAACCAGCCGGTGTCCGACAGGGTGACGCAGATGGTCGAGAAGTAGCGCGAGTATTTCATCGCATGGCGCAGGCGCTGGATGCCGTCGCGCTGCACCAGCCCCATGGTGCCGGCGTAGAAGTACGGCCACACCGTCTCGGTGCCCAGCCTGGCGGCGCGCTCGGTGAACTCGTGCGCGACGATGTCGAGCGCCTCGTCCCAGCCGATGCGGCGGAACTGGCCGGAGCCCTTGGGCCCGACCCGCTGCATCGGGTGCTGCAGACGGTCGGGATGGTGCACCCGCTCGCTGTAGCGCGCGACCTTCTCGCAGATCACGCCCGCGGTGTAGGTGTTGCGCCTGGAGCCGCGCACGCGGCCGATGGTGCGCGCGTCCAGCCGCTCGACGTCCAGCGCGCAGGTGCTGGTGCAGTCGTGCGGGCAGACGGACGCCACCATCTCGGTGTTGGGCTTGGCGCGCGCGGCGCCGCCATCGGGGGCCATGGTCGGGGAACGCTCCTCTCGTACGGCCGGCAGGATAACGTCCGGCCGGCCGTCACGGAAGCGCCGTCATATAACCGCTTGATTGTATTGTCCGCATTGTCTGGAGGGGCGCTCTTGACGCATGATGGTCCAACTGGACCGCGCGGCTCCTGCCGCGCTCTTCGTCTTCCCGCAGCAAATCATGAGCGCGCCAGAGGCGCGCCGTCCAGTTTCACCGCCGTGCGTCAGCCGATGACGGCCGTCACGTCACATTGGATCAGTGCCGGCGTGCCGCCGACAATGGGAAGCGCGTGACGCGCGGGCCGGCTTGCCTCGTCAGGGAACGCCGCGGTCCAGAATCTGTTGAGGACGTCGCGCTGCGCGACATCCTTCAGCCAGACCGTCATCTTGACGATGTCGTCCATCGTGCCTCCGGCCGCTTCCACAATGCTGCGGACATGGGCGAACATGTTGCTGCACTGGGTTTCCAGGTCGGACGGCATCTTGTGTGTGGCCGGATCGACGCCGACGATCACGCCGGACATCATCAGATTGCCGACTCGTGCGGCATTGGGGATCGGATTGACGTGCTTGAAGCCAGGGATGCGAATGCTGCGTCGCCTGCTCATGGCTCTTTTCCTCCGGGGATGGCGAGTACGTCCGTGCCGAGCCGCTCGCGCCGGAGGCGGCGTCGCGAGCGCACCGCCGACCGCGCAACCGCGCCTGGGCCACCAATCTTGATCGATCAACTGAAAGATCGGTAGCCTCACCGCAGTCGCAGCCATGCCTGCCAAGCAGGGAGGACGATCGATGCCACACTACCTCGTCATCGCCTATGACGGAACCGACGCCGAAGCCATGGACCGGCGCATGGCGGCCCGCCCTGCCCATTTCGAAGGCATGAAGCCGATGGTGGAGAGCGGCGAGGTGGTCTCCGGCGGCGCCATCCTGGACGATGCCGGCAAGATGATCGGCTCCGCCATGATGGTGAACTTCAAGGATCGGGCCGATCTCGACGCCTGGCTGAAGCGCGACCCCTATGTCATCGGCAAGGTGTGGCAGCGCATCGAGGTGAAGCCGATGCTGATCGCCGGCGTGCCGGTGCGTTGACATCCTCCCCGACGAGAGTTGGGGAGGTGGCCCGAAGGGCCGGAGGGGAGCCCACGGGGTCTATGCAACTGAGGCTCGTTGTCTGTCATAGCAAAGTTCAGAGTCTCCGTTGCCAAGACCACGTCGGCTCCCCATCCGGCCTTCGGCCACCTTCCCCACGCCAAGGCGTGGGGAAGGAAGCCCCTCCCCTTGCCGCATGCGCACGCCTCGATCATCGTGCTGTCGCGGCAGGGCGAGGACAGGTCGATGTTTCCGATGGGCGTATCGTACGAGGAAGCGCAGCGCCGGTTCCGATGGCGGATCCCGGAGCGGTACAACATGCGTCGGATGCTGTGCGAACGGCATCCATCGCAGGCGCTGGCGCTGATCGTCGAGAACGCCGACGGCTCGGTGCGCACCTGGAGCTACGGCGACGTCGTGCGCGCCAGCGCCCGGCTGGCCAATGCGCTCGCCGGGCTCGGCGTCGGCCGCGGCGAGCGCGTCGGCGTGCTTCTGTCGCAGGGTGCCGAGCTGCCCGTGGCGCATGTCGCCGTCTACGGCATGGGCGCGGTCGTGCTGCCGCTGTTCACCCTGTTCGGCGAGGACGCGATCGAGTACCGGCTGGCGAACGCCGGCGCCTGCACCGTGATCACCGACATGGCGCAGCTGCCCAAGGTGCTGGCCGTACGCCCGCGGCTGCCCGGGCTGCGGCACGTCATCGCCATCGGCGCCGGCAAGCACGCTGACGATTTCCATGACCACGACACGCTGCTCGCCGCCGCCTCCGACTCCTTCGCTACCGTCGATACGCACCGCGGGGATCCGGCGCTGCTGATCTATACCTCGGGCACGACCGGGCAGCCCAAGGGCGCGCTGCACGCGCATCGCATGCTGGAGGGCGTGATCCCGGCGGTGCAGCAATGGGCCGACTTCTGGCCGCGCGGCAACGAGGTGATGTGGACTCCGGCGGAATGGGCGTGGATCGCCGGCCTGTACGACTCGTTGTTTCCGGCCCTGTATTTCGGCACTCCCGTGCTGGCGCACCGCTTCGCCAAGTTCGATCCCGAGAAGGCGTTCCACCTCCTGGCCAGGCACAACGTCGGCACCAGCTTCATCCCGCCCACGGCGCTGAAGATGATGCGCCAGGTCGAGGCGCCGCGGCGGCGCTGGGATTACAACGTGCGCGCCGTGGTCACGGGCGGCGAGGCCATGGGCGCGGAGCTGCTGCAGTGGGGCAGCGAGACCTTCGGCTGCACCATCTCGGAGGGCTATGGCCAGACCGAGATGAACCTGATGACCTTGAACAGCCCGAACTGGTTCGAGGTGCGGCCGGGCTCCTGCGGCCGTGCCTGCATCGGGCGCCGCGTCGCCGCCGTCGACGCGCACGGCAACGTGCTGCCACCGGGCGAGGAAGGCCAGGTCGCCGGCTGGCGGCATGACCCGGTGGTGATGCTGGAATACTGGCGTAATCCCGAGGCCACGGAGAAGAAGTATGCCGGCGACTGGCTGCTGACCGGCGACGTCGGACGGGTGGACGCGGACGGTTACCTGTTCTTCAAGAGCCGCGACGACGACGTGATCACATCGGGCGGCTACCGCATCGGCCCCGGCGAGATCGAGGAGTGCCTGATCAAGCATCCGGCCGTGGCCATGGCCGGCGTCGTCGGCGTGCCCGATCCGGTGCGCACCGAGATCGTCAAGGCCTTCGTCCAGCTGCGCCCCGAGGTGTCGCCCAGCGAGGCGCTGAAGGCCGAGATCGCGGGCTACGTGAAGACCCGGCTGGCGGCGCACGAATATCCGCGCGAGGTCGAGTTCGTGGACGAGTTCCCGCTGACCACCACCGGCAAGATCATGCGCCGCGAGCTGAAGCGGCTGGACGCCGAGCGCAAGGCGGCGGCGAAGCGTTGATGCCAGGTGCCGTCGAGCACGGACTCCCTTGATTCGTGCTGTGTAAGACAGTATCTTACACAGCATGCGAACGACGGTTTCTTCGAAAGGCCAGATTGTGCTGCCCGCCGAACTCCGCCAGCAGGACGGCATCGAAGCCGGCCAGGAGTTCGAGGTTGAGCGTCTTGATCGTGGCGAGTACCGCCTCAAGCGGTGTTCGGTCCCGCCGAATGAAGGCTTGGTAGACTTGCTGCTGGCGTGCCCCGAAAAGGGCTTCTTCGTCCCCATCGAGTCTGAGTCAACCGACACGCTGTGCGATATCTGGTCGACGCCAACGTCCTCAGCGAACCGACGAGGCTGATACCCGACGTCAAGGTGGTCGAGTGGCTGCGACAGAACGAACGCGAGATCGCTGTCGATCCCATCATCCTCGGTGAAGTGCGATTCGGCATTCTCTCGCTGGCCAAGGGCAAGAAACGCGCCAGGCTCGAGCGGTGGTTCGACTCCGTGGTTCAGCGACTTCACTGTCTGCCGTGGGAAGCGCAAACGGGCCTGAGGTGGGCGGAGTTGCTCGCACGCCTTCGCACCTCGGGACGCGCGATGCCGATCAAAGACAGCCTCATCGCCGCCACTGCGCTTGTGCACGATCTGGTCGTTGTCACGCGTAACCGGAGCGACTTTGACAAGGCCGGTATCAGCGTCCTCAACCCGTTCGCGATCTGATCCGCGCAAGGTCGAGCGGGCTGTTGCTGTCAGGGGGCGCGCTTTGTTGCACTGGACTGCGGCGCAACGAGCGCGACGTCAGGCGGATGTCGGCACCAGCAGCAGCCGGCCCTGGACGCCATGGCGCTCAAGCGCTTCGTGGGCAGCAGCGGCCTCGTGCAGCGGGAATATCGTGCGCGCAGGTGGTACCAAGGCGCCGCGTCGCAGATCATCACCGATCGCCGCAATCGCCCGGCGCAGGCGGGTACCGTCCAGGCTTTCGGTCGAGTAGCCGGTCAGCGTCACGTTGTAGAGGTAGTCGGCATCGAAAGAGACCACGTGACCTGCGACCGCGCCGACCAGGCACAGCGTGGCGCCGTACCGCAACGCCGCCACGTACGCCCCGAAGGACGGACCGGCGACGGCGTCCAGGATGCCGTCCAGCGTTGCCTCGCCCAGCGCGCCCTTGGCGACATCGTCCGATGCGACGACGTCCGTTGCGCCCAGGGAGCGCACGTAATCCGCCTGCGCGGCGCGGGAGACGATCGCGACGACGTCGGCACCCTGGGCCCGCGCGATGCCGATCGCGGCCGAACCGACGCCGCCCGCCGCACCCGTGATCGCGATACGGCGTCGGTCGAGAGGACTGAGCCTGGCAAGCCCTTCGAAGGCTGTGACGCTGGCCAGCCCCAGGGCGGCCATGGCATGCGGATCGAGGTCGGCGGGCACGAGCGCTGCCGCGGCAGCCCGCACGGTGACGTACTCGGCGTAGCCGCCGGGCCGTTCGGCACTGACGCCGCCGAGGCCTTGCATCATGGTGATGACGCGATCGCCGAGGCGGAAGTCCGATACGGCGACGCCCGCCTCCACGATCTCACCGACGACTTCCAGGCCGGGCACGTAGGGAAACCGGTTGCCGCGGATGGGCCAGTTGCCCATCCGGATCTCCAGGTCCGAGTGATTGATGGCCGACACCAGGCTGCGCACGCGGATCTCGTCAGCAGCCAGCAGCGGCAGCGTCATGCGCTCAAGCCCCAGCACCGACGGCGGCCCATACCGGTGCATGACGATCGCAGCGCCTTCCGTGATGTAACGTTCATCCGGCATGTTCCGACCCGTCGTCCTTCATGTCATTCCGAGCGTAGCGAGGAATCGTCCGCGACCGGAGGCTCCATTTCAACGAGATGTCTTGCCACGCTCGACATGACGGACCCGACGATGCGCCGCAAGGTGTTCCATCAAGCTTTGCACCCGGCGGGCCGCGGGGCGGCCGGCATGGCAGGCGTCGGGCTGGCATTCGTCGCCCGCCCCGGCGGGCGCTTGAGCAGCATGTCGCCGATCACGGCGGCCATCACGATCGCGCCGCCGACGCAGGTCATCAGCAGCGGTACCTCTCCGAAGGCCAGCCACACCCAGACCGGCGCCAGCGGCGTATCGAGGGCGCCGATCAGCGCCGACCTGGTGGCCGAGATCAGGCGCGTGCCCATCGTCAGCAGCAGCAGGCCCAATCCGAACTGTGTCGTGCCGAACAGGACCAGCCAGGCGAAGTCCGTGGCCGTCACTGCGCCGGGGCTCGCGAGGGGAAGAACGGCCAGCGCGCACAGGAAGGCCGAGAGGCTCGCCGCCGGCAGCATTGGCGTCTCTCGCCGGCGGCGGATGATCACCATCATGATCGACATAAGGACCGTCATCGCGAACGCCAGCAGGTTGCCCAGCAGGTGTGTCGCCGACATCGTGCTATCGAACATCAGCGCGACGCCGGCCAGCGCGACGGCGCTCGCGGCCAGGGTCACCGGGCTCTCGCGCTCGCCCGTCCACAACCAGGCCAGGGCGGCGGTGACGAAGGGCGCCGTGGCGCCGATCACCATGACGTCGGCGACGCTGGTCAGCCGCAGCGCATGGATGAAACAGATGGTCGCCGCCGTGGAGCAGCCGGCCGCCAGGAGGCCGATCCAGCCGATGGCCCGCACGGCGGCGAGCGCCCGCGACCGGTGCTGCCAGGCGATGTAGCCGGCGATGAACAACCCGCCGAACAGGCCGCGCCAGAACAGCACGGTCCACGTCTCGACCGCGATCAGGCGGGTGAACAACCCGGCCGTGCTGAACGCGACGGCGGATGCGACGATGAGCACAATGCCCAGCCCGCCCTGGTCCTTGTGTGTCGTCGTCATGGCCTGCCACCCTTTC
>Ga0187894_10006284_pt1 | contig 11720 bp, 6 predicted proteins | sample GBC1701081metaG_FD_136650 | JGI IMG/M metagenome (GOLD analysis project Ga0187894, IMG submission 136650) | White microbial mat communities from a lava cave in the Kipuka Kanohina Cave System on the Island of Hawaii, USA - GBC170108-1 metaG ...
GATCGTAGTCGGGTTGATGGCTATTTCCAACGACTTCGCTCTGCGCAAACTCAAAGCCAAGCTCTGGAAGCGACTTCAGCGTCTGAACTACGCCCTGTTCGCGCTCGTCATCGCGCATGCATTCTTCTACGGTGCGCTGCTGCGGGCGACATCCCCCTTTACGCTCCTGCTCGGCCTCAGCGTCATCGCGGTCTTCGTCGGACAGGCTGCGGGGGTCCGCCTATGGCGGCGGAGATTCTCTCAGCCGCCATGGTTAGAGTGAACGGCAGCCGGCCAACATCAGGCGGAAGGGATGGAGAAACAGGCGCAATGGCTCAAGTGCGAATATCAGGGTTCTGCGGTCAGCCTGCGGGAGGCCCTGAAACAGTTGTTCACGACTAACCGGCAGGGACTGCCGCGCCGCTCTGCTACCTCACCCAGATCACCATCTTCGAGAGTCCGCTAAGCGGCGTGAGATTGTGCACGCAGAGAGTCTACTGCTGGTGGAAACTCCGAACGTGGAAGAAAACAAATCAGTCGAGCATCATACAGACCATGCCACCAGGCCCTCCATGAGTTTTGGATGAGGAGCAGAGTTCACCCTTGACAAGCCGCCGTTCTGCCAATATCTAGAAACTGTGCCAAGTATTGTTTACCAAGTTCCCGGAGACATGAGCGCCAGCCCTCTGGGCGCCGCGGAATTACAGCGGCGCGAGAACATTCTGAACAGTTGGGCAGCGCCTGGGGTCAGCGTGCAGGTAGCGGACTCTCCGGGCGGACCCTTTTCCATCGAGAGCACTGTGGAAGCCCTGCTGGCGGTGCGCACCATGCTGTCCGCGTTGGCGGCGCGGGCCTCCGCTCCTGATGCAGTGGTGATCGGCTGCTTCGGCGATCCAGGCCTGGCCGCGGTGCGCGAAGTGATGGAATGTCCGGTGATCGGCCCGCTCGAATCATCCTTTCATCTGGCCGCCCAACTCGGACAGCGGGTAGGCATCCTGAGCGTGCTGGACAGCCTTGAACCGCTGATGACGTCACTAGTCCGTTCGATGGGGCAATCGGAAAGCTACGCCGGGTTCGCTTCGGTGAACACGCCCGTGCTCGAGCTGAAGAAAGAGCCGGAGCGCACCGTGGGAAAGGCGGTGGAAGTGGGCCGGCGGCTGGTGCAGGAAAAGGGCGCAGACGTGATTGTTCTGGGCTGTATGAGCATGTCGTTCCTCGATCTGGCCGGCCCGATTTCCGCTGAAATCGGAGTGCCCGTAGTGAATCCCGCGCGCTGCGCCCTGAAGACAGCGGAAACGTGGCTGGCGCTGGGCGTCACCCATAGCCGGCGCGCGTATCCGAGACCGCGCAAGGAGCTGCGCGGCTTGGTTACGGCCGCTACACTGGCGGCAAGCGATTGAACCGCTTGCAAATTCCTCACCACACTGCAGCAAACTTCGGCGCAACCGCGGTCATATTTCATCGCCTTCAGATTCGGAGGAAACATGCACACCCGCCTGCGAATCGCCTTTCTCATGGCGCTGACCACGCTTCCCTTCTCCCTGGCGGCCCAGGAGCGAGTGGTTGCCATTAAGGCGGCGCGCCTGATTGACGGCAGCGGCCGTCCGCCCATCGAAAACGGCGTCGTCCTCGTTCGCGGCAATCGTATCGAAGCTGCCGGGCGGGCAGCAGACATCAGCGTGCCCGCCGACGCCGAAGTGATTGACCGCGGCGACGAAACGCTGATGCCGGGCATCATTGATGCGCACGCGCACCTCACTGTCCGGCCGGATGTGCGCACGCTGGAAGGCCAGCTCGAGGGCATGCGCCAGCCGGACGGCAAGCAGATGCTGCGCGCCGTGCGCAATATTCGCGTGCAGCTTCTTTCCGGCGTCACCACTCTGTACGTGGTTGGCGAGATGCACTTCATTGATGTGCAGGCCGCCGAAGCGATTGAGCGCGGCCTGATCCCCGGCCCTCGCATCATTCCCGGTGGGGAGTTCATCACGACCACGGCAGGGCACGGGCCGGACGACGCGCGCACTACCGACGGCCCGTGGGAGCTGCGCAAGAAGGTCAGGCGCAACCTGGAAAATGGCGCCGACCACATCAAGCTGACGGTCACTGACCGCATGCGCATCGGACCGCGCGCCGGCGCCCTGCTGGCGCCGGGAGAATCCAACTTCTCCCGCGAGGAAATGCAAGCCGTGGTCGAAGAGGCGCATCGGCTGGGCGTGCAGGTGACCGCTCATGCCAACAACGATTCAATCCGGCTGGCCCTGGAGTGCGGCGTTGATTCCATCCAGCACGGCTACGGGCTCACGCCGGAGTTGATTGCCCTGTTCCTGAAGGTGGGCAAGGGAGTGGTGCACACCTACACCATCGGGTACCAGACGTGGTTTGCAGAGTGGGCGTATCTGGATTTACAGGCGCGCGTCGCGGGCGATTGGGTGAATCACATCCGCGACGTGCACAAGCGCATCCTGACGGAGCAGCCCGCAAGGGCGGAACAAGTGAAGCAACGCCGCGTCGAACTGCTCGCGGCGCTGCGCGCGGGCGTCCCCATTGCCGTGGGAACGGACAGCATGCACGGATTGATGGCGCTCGAAATGGAAAATCTCGTCGCGGCAGGATTCACGCCCCTTCAGGCGATCGCTGCCGGGACCAGCCAGGCCGCCCGCGTGGTCGGCCTGAGCGATTGCGGCCTGCTGGAAAAAGGAAAGCGCGCGGATATCATCTCCGTGAAGGGCAACCCCGCCGCGCAGATTCGCGACGTTGGCCGCGTGGCGTTCGTGATGGTGGCCGGCAGGCGCTACGACGATTTGAGTTTTCGGTAGGAACCGTCAGGTGAAGCGAACCTGCTCGAGTAGCGCGTCATAACGCGAGTCGCTGCGCAGCGTATCCAGACGCGGATCAACCTTCAGCCAGATAAGCTCCGCCGACCGTTCCTCGATGGCGCGGTCCAGCCAGCGGAAGGCCTGCTCCAGGTCTCCCAGGCCAACATAGACCAGAGAAATGTAGTACGGCGAGACGTACCGCGTCGCAGAGAGCGTCATCATTTCCTGAAGCAACTGCCGCGCTTCTTCGCGGCGTCCGGCCGCAGCATAGCCGTAGGCCAGCTCTTCGAGATAACGTGGGCTGCGTCCGGAGAGCTCCAGCGCGCGAGAGAACTCGCGAATCGCGTCCGCGAACCGCGAGTTCTGCAAGTAGGCGCGGCCCATATAGCTGTGCGGGGCGGGGAAGCTCTCGTCCAGGTCAATCGTCTTGCGGCACTGCTCGATGGTTTTGTCGTACTCGCGCATGCAATAGCGAATGGAGCCCACCGTCGTATTGATGATCAACGAAAGCGGGTCAAGCTCCTGCGCTTTGCGAATCTCCCCGATGGCCTCGTTGAACTGACCCTCCATCAAAAAATAGGTCGCCCGCCAGTGATGTCCGGTGGCATAGCCGGGATTGATTTCGATGGCGCGGCGATACTCGCGCTCGGCTTCGGTCCAGTCCCAGTCATACACCTGGGTGATGTAGCCGAGTGAGGTATGCGCTTCGCTGGCGCCATCGTCAATTTCCAGCGCGCGGCGTACGGCGCTCTTCGCGCGCGGGAAGGCCTCGCGAGGCGGCATGTGGCTGTAGTAGGCCAGCATCCCGTACGCATCGGCCAGTCCTGCGTATGCCGGGGCGTACGTGGGATCCATGGCGATGGCTTTTTCGAAGGACGCGACGGCCTTCCTTAAGGACTCCTCTGTGCGGCGGTTCCAGTGGTAGCGGCCTTTCAAGTAGGTCTGATAGACCTCCGGGCTCACCGTAGGTACAGCGGCAAGGCGCGCCTGCTCGCCCGGAGTGAGCTTGACGCGTATGCCACGGGTGATAGCGCGCGCCAGCTTCCGTTGCAGCGCGAGGATTTCGCGCAGGTCGCGCTCGTAACTCTCACCCCACAGGTAGCGGTCAGAAGCCGCATCGGCGAGTTGCGAAGTGACCCGCACCTTGTCGCCGACGAAGAGCACCGCGCCTTCCACCACAACTTCCACGTTCAGCTCTTGCGCAACCTCAGAGAGCGGCTTGTGGGTTCCGCGGAAGCGCATGACCGAGGAGCGCGAAATCACGCGCAGGCCGCTGATCTGCGTCAGTTCTGTGATCAGCGCGTCGGTCATCCCATCGGCGAAGTACTCATACTTGGAGTCGGCACTCAGGTTTTCAAAGGGCAACACGGCAAGTCGAATCTTCGCCGCAGCCTGTTCGGCGGCTTGCGGCACTTCGCGGCGAGGCAAGGGGCCGCCGTTCACCGGTGCGATGAAGCGGTATCCCCGCCGCGGGAGTGTCTCGATAAACCGCGGGGTGCCGGCCGTGTCTCCCAGGGCGGAGCGAATGTGACGGATGCAGAAGTTCAATCCCTGCTCAAAATCAACGAACGTCTGGTTGCCCCAGATTTCGTGCTGAATTTCTTCACGGCTGACGAGGCGTCCGGCGCGGCTGACCAGCAAAGTGAGGACACGACAAGGCTGGGGCTGCAGGCGAACAATCACACCCCGTGCCCGGAGCTCACAGGTCTGAGGCTCCAGCTCGTAGGAGCCGAAGCGCAGAATCCCAGTCTCGCTTCCTCCTAACAATTGGCACACCCCAGTGCTCTTGGAAAGGAGCCAGATTATACCACGGCGACCGAGCGCGGCTTGAGCGCATAGCGGCATCCATCTGAGGGCACTATCCACTAAGAGCAAAAACATCAATGCGTTACACCCTCTATCTAAACTCATGCCAAACTCATTTGAAATCCATTGCGCCGGTCCAAATCCTCGCCCATATTCCGCGCACATTAGCTTCCGGTTTCAGGGATTGGGGTTCCAAGGGGGTGTGTTATGCGGGGTACCTTTCGAGGGTTAATCCTGTTGATCCTATGCAGCTCCATCACGGCGGCGCAAACGCCGACGGCGTCCACCACTACCATCGTCGGCGTGGTCACCGACAGCAGCGGGGCGGTCATTGGCGGCGCGGAAGTCACGGTTACCGACCTCGGCACCAATCGGGTTCATCGCGTGACCACCGGCGAGGACGGGCGGTACACCGCGGCCAGTTTGTCGCCCGGCACGTACAAAGTCGTGGTGCGCATGCAGGGCTTCCAGCAGGCCGTCGTTCCGGAAGTGAAAGCGGAAGCGGCCAAGGCGTATACCGTCAACGTTTCGCTGCAGGTAGGCGAGATCAGCCAGACCGTGGAAGTCACCAGTTCCACCGTCGAATTGCAGCAGCTTGACGCCACGGTCGGCACCACACTCAACGGCGAGACGGTGCTCCGCCTGCCGATCCTGACGCGCGACATTACCGCCATTCAGTTCGTGCAGCCTCTGACCCAGCCTTCCGGCCAAGTCGCGGGCGCGCGCGGCGACCAGAACACCTATCTCCTGGATGGCGCGGACGTGACAGACAACGTTGTGGGCACGAACTTCCTGGAACCGGTTCCCTCCGCCAACGTTCCCCTGCCCGCAGAGAGCGTCGAGGAATTTCGCGTCGGCACGAACAATCCCAACGGGACGTTCGGCCGCTCCAGCGGCGGACAGATGGTGTTGGTCACACGGCGGGGCGGAAACCAGTTCCACGGCACCGTCTATTGGTATCACCAGAACGACAATCTGAACGCCAATACCTGGACCCTCAATCGCAACGGCATCAAGCGGCCTGAACTGAAGGACAACCGCTTCGGCTTCTCGCTGGGCGGCCCGATCTTCAAGAACAAGGATTTCTTCTTCATGAACTACGAGGGGCGGCGCTTCCCACGCGGCACAGAGGTTTCACGGCTGGTGCCGACGCCTACCTTGCGCGCCGGCACGCTGCGTTTCCGGGACAACGCCGGAAACGTGCAGAGCTTCTCGGCCACTGCATTTGATCCGCGCGGCATCGGCCTGAACCCCGTGGTGCGACAGGTGTGGAACCTGATGCCTGCGGGTAACAACACATCGCTGGGCGATGGCCTCAACACCATTGGGTTCACCGGCGTGGCGGCAACCACCGTTAACAGCGACGTCGGCGTGCTGCGCCTGGATCACATCTTCAATGACAAGTGGCGGCTCGATTCTTCCCTGCGCTACTCGCGCACGGACGAAATCGGCAGCGCGCAGGTGGACATCGGCGGGGTCATCTCAGGTCACACTCCGGGTGTCCCGGCGGGCACGGAAACACTGCCGCGGAAGCCGTGGCTTTATTCGGCGGGCCTGACCGGAAACCTGACCACCACCATGGTTAATGAATTCCGCGTGGCCTACACGCGCGCGTTTCTCGGCTTTACGCGCCTCTCTCCGACGTCCCCGGTTTCCACGTCCAACATGGCACTCGACCTGGGTGGAACACTGCTGGATGAGCCGGTGGACGTCGCTACCGGAAATTCCCGGTCCCAGCAGAGCAATTCGAAGACGATTCAGATCAGCGACAACTTCACCTGGACCAAGAAGGGGCACACCATGTCGTTCGGCGGGACCTACCGGCGCATCCTGTGGTTCTTCGAGCGCAACGACAAGCTGGTCGGCCCGATCTCTGCGCCTATCGCCGCCCTGGATGCCGGCTCGTTCGTCACGATTCCTGCCGCCAACCGCCCGGCTACGTGCGGCGCGACGGTCACTGCGAACTGCCTTCGCTCGGCAGACGTAACCGCGTGGAACCGGCTGTACGCCAGCACGCTGGGAATGATTGACAACGTGGGCGTGCTCATCGCCCGCAATCAGAGCTTGGCTCCGCTTCCCGTGGGCACTCCCCTGCGCGTGGATACGGCGCAGAACGCGTATGACTTCTACTTCAACGACACATGGCGCGTGAGCCCATCGCTGACGCTGAGCCTCGGCCTTACCTATCAGTGGCAGACCTCTCCCTCCGAGAAGAACGATCTTTGGGCTTTCCTGGTGGACAACTCGAACAACGAAATCCTCACCAGCAAGAAGTACCTGAATCGGGCGCGCACCGCTGCTGAGGCCGGACAGCCCTACAACCCCACTCTGGCTTTTCTGCCACTGCGCAACTCGGGGCGCGACCAGTTCTTTGACACGGATTACTCGAACGTCGGTCCGCGCATTGCCGCCGCCTGGAATCCTTCCTTCCAATCCGGGTTCCTCGGCAAGATTTTTGGCGACCGCAAGTCGGTGATTCGCGGCGGATACGCTCTGGTTTACGACCGGCAGAACAGCATTAATGTGATCAGTTGGAATGTGGGCGTTGCCTTCGGCCAGACGCTCAGCTTGAATGGTCCGCGCTGCAACGCGCAGGGAACGCCGGGCGCGGGGTGCAACCCGGCCGGCACCAGTCCGGCCTCCTCATTCCGCATCGGTGTAGACGGCGGCGCGCCCCTCCCGCTAATTCCGGCGGTCACGGACCGGGTGATTCCTCCCGCTCCCTTCAGCGAAGTTATCAGCCGCCACATTGACCCGGACAACCGGGTGGGCCGCAGTCACAGCCTGGACTTCACCATCCAGCGCGAGCTTCCCGGCGAAATGATCTTCGAAACGGGATGGGTGGTGCGATTCGCGCGCGACTTGAACCAGGGCTACGGGCTCAGCTCCGTGCCCTACTTCCACCGCGACACGGCCTCCGGCCAGACCTTCGCTCAGGCCTTTGACGCCATTGCCGCGCAACTCCGTTCGGGCGTCGCTGGGGCTGCGGTCACGCCGCAGCCCTGGTTTGAAAATCAGATCGGCGCGGGCCGCACGGTGAACTTTGCCACCGCGCGCACCAGCGACTTCGTTACCGGCAACCTGAGCACGCTGTGGCTGAACATCAACACCACCATCACCAGCCTGGGACGCCCGGCGCTCAGCAACCAGCAGATTCAGACGCTGTGGTCGCGCGGCGACGGCGGGCCCTCCTATTACTCCGGCGTGTTCTTCACGCTGCGCAAACGTTACAGGAAGGGCCTGAATTACACGGTGAATTACACCATCTCGCAGACGCTGGATCAGATCGGCGTCAATCAGAACAGCTCGACGGCCTTTTCCACGGCCTTCTTCCCCGATGTGGACTATGGCCCGGCATCGTTTGATCGGCGGCACATCGTCAACGCAACCTGGCTCTACGATCTTCCGTTCGGCAAGGGCCAGCCGTTCTCCACGGACAACACCGCCCTGGATAAGCTCATCGGTGGATGGTATCTCTCCGGCATCTTCCAGGCCGCCAGCGGGGTTCCACTCAGCGTAGCGCAAAGCTCGCAGACCTACGGAGGCGGACTGCAGTTCACCACGGCGACCGGCTCCATCGCAACCCAGGATCCGATGCAATTCGGCAACTCGGTCCACAGCGGCGTCGCCGGCTCGAACGGAATCGGCACGGCTGGCAATCCCGCCACGGGCGGAACCGGCCTGAACCTGTTCCCTGACCCGGCCGGAGCGTTCGCCATCTTCCGTCCGATTCAGTTGACCAGCGACGGGCGCTCCGGCCGCGGCATTCTCCGCGCGCCGCCGCGGTGGAATCTGGATATGTCCATCGGGAAGCGAACCGCGGTAACCGAGCAGGTAAAGGTGGTGTTCACATTCGACTTCCTGAACATCTTCAACCTGGTTCAGTTCAACAATCCTAACCTCAACCTCACGGCGCCGACCAACTTCGGTGTGTTTACCAGCCAGGGCAACACTCCTCGCGCCATTCAGTTCGGCCTGCGCGTGGAGTTCTAGGCTAAACGGGGCGCTGGCGCGGGCTGCCGTCCGCGCCGGCCGCGGCATGTGGGGGCGGAGACGGAACCATGACTACGGCAATTGCACACAGAACCGCCGGCGAAAAAGAACTGCTGGGGCTGGTTGACATTCGCGAGGGGTGGAAGCTGCTGGAGCGGTTCAGCACTCTGGTCCGCGAGTCCGGCATGCCCGATGAATTTGCCGCCGCCGAGTACATCGTAGGGCGGCTCAAGGCTCTGGGCGTGCCTCACAAACTGCACGAGCCCATGCTGTACATCAGCGTCCCGCGCCGCGCGGAGCTGAAGGTCCAGAACAACGGCAGCTTGGAGGCGATTCGGGCCAAGACTCCGGCGTTTTCCGTTTCCACCAACGGTCAGCCGCTCGACGGTGAAATTGTTTACGTGCCGGCGGCCCGCGCGAAAGACACCGCGGAAGTCTTCGGCAGCCACTTCCGCACGCCGGATCAGGATGTCCGTGGAAAGATCGCGCTGACCGAGGGGCGCTCCGTTCCCATTGCCGTGCGCCAGCTACAGGAGCGCGGCGCCGCGGCGCAGATCTACATCAATCCGGGCCGCAACATTCACGAAGGCATCTGCACGCCCATCTGGGGCTCACCCACGCTCAGCAGCCTACCCCGGAAACCAAAATCGGCAGTAGTCACCGTGAACCTGGCCGACGGCACACGGCTCATCGAGATGTGCAAAGCCGGGCCGGTCAAAGCCGCTCTTTCCACCGAACTGGACGAAGGCTGGAAACGGTGCCTGCTGCCCGTGGCGCATATCGAAGGCACCGAAGAGCCCGACCTGTTCGCTCTGGTTCACGGCCACTATGACAGTTGGCATGTCGGAATTGGCGACAACGCCACCGGCGATGGAACGCTGCTGGAACTGGCGCGCATCTTTCAGGAAGGCCGCAAGCATCTGCGGCGTTCCGTGCAGATTGCCTGGTGGCCCGGCCATTCGCACGGGCGTTACGCAGGCTCGACGTGGTATGCGGACCGCTTCGCCATGGAACTGCGCCGGAACTGCATCGCCCAGATTGACATTGACTCTCCCGGCTGCCGGATGGCCACTGCGTTTGAGGAAGTGATGTGGATGGCGGAATGCGACGAGCTTTGCGCTCAGTCCATTCTGGACCGTACCGGGAAAACACCGGCCCGGTCCCGGCCATTGCGGGCCGGTGATTATTCGTTCAACCAGATCGGACTGACTGGTTTCTTCATGCTGCTTTCTAACATTCCTGAAGAGGAACGCCGCAAACTCGGTTTCTATCCCGTGGGCGGCTGTGGCGGGAACATCGCCTGGCACACGGAAGAGGATCTGATGGAGGTTGCTGACCCGCATGTCTTCCGCCAGGACCTGGAAATCTATGTCACTGCGCTGGTGCGGCTGCTGAACGCGGAGATCCTGCCGTTTGATTATTCCCGCACGGTGGCTGAAATCCGCTCGGCGATTGACGGATATGCGCAGCAGGCCCGCGAGCACTTCTCACTGGCAGCAGTCCACGAGGCCCTGGACGTCCTCGATTCCGAGCTGAACAAGTTCAAAGGAGCCGCCAGCCGGGCGGGCAGCGCGCAGGCGCGAATTGCAAACCGCACACTGATTGAAGTGGGCCGCCGCCTGGTGCCGCTGAACTACGCCTACGGCGAAAACTTCGACCACGACCCGGCTGAGCCGTTGCGGCCGGTTCCCAAGCTGCGCGATATCGAGAAGTTGAAGAGGGTGGAGCTCGGATCGCCGGAATGGTGGTTCTTGCAGACTGAGCTCGTGCGGCAGCGGAACAAAGTGGTTAACACGCTGCACGAGACAGCGGAAGTGGTGCGAATGGGCTGCGCGCAACTGTAGCGACAGGTTGTATTCTCTTCTTCTCTTATGAATCTGTCGCCGCACATTCGCGCGCTGGCCATTGCCGTAGTCAGCATTCCCCTGGCGGAAGGCGCTTGGCCGCAAGCGGTCGTGCAGTCAGCGCGGATTGAGATTCGCATGGAGTCTCCACAGGTGGCGAGAGTCACGGCTCAATACCAACTGGAAGACGCTGCCTCAGCCGCGGCGCAACTGTCGCACGTGGCCATGTTGCCGCCCGGCTCCTCGCTGGACGCATTGAGAGCCGCTTCCGAGGGCGAGGAGCTGGTTTCCAGGACGGATCACAAGGAACACTCTCTTCGCATCATTGTGCAACGGCCCGAAAACTGGACGGGGCGCTACCAGATCGAATACCGGGTCAGCACGGCCGAGCCGGCGCTGCGAGTTCCCATTCCAGTGCCGGAGTTCGCCAAGTCTCAGCCGCGGTCGGTGACGCTTTCCCTTGCAATTCCGGGCGGGTTTGTGGCCGCCGATTGGTTCCCGCGGTTTCACCCCAGTGAGCAGGGATGGAGCGCGGCGCTGAATGATGTGCCCAGTTTTGTGATGGTGCGGTTGCGCGGCGGGAACCAACCGTCCTTTGCCGAAAGGTTTCTGAGCATCGAAGCCTTCACCAACTATGTGATTGCATCGCTGTTCGTGACGTTTGCAGTTTCGTGGTGGCGGTTGCGGGGCCGGCGGCAGCCCTAGCTGAGGCCGCGGCCAATCTATTCATGACATCCATGTGGGCCACATTTCTGGTGGTGCTGGTTCTGTACTTCGGACTAATGGTGGCGATCAACCTGTGGGGTTATCGCCACACGCGAACCGAAGCGGATTTCCTTGCGGCCGGAAGGAGTATCGGACCGTTCGTCGGCGGCGCCGTCCTTGCCGCCACGCAAATGAGCGCCGGAACGTACGTGGGTACGATGGGCCGTCACTACTTGACGGGCGTCTCTTGGTATTACATCTGGGGCGGAATGTGGCTGGGCTGGCTGGTTTCAGCCATCTGGATTGCGCCCAAGCTGCGAAAGTTCGGCGCGCTGACCGTGCCTGACTACATCGCATCGCGCTTCAACAGCCCGGCGCTGGGCGTTCTGACCGGAGCGCTCATCGTGGTCTCCTACGCAGTGTTTCTCGTCGCGCAATTCCAGGCTAGCGGAGAAATCGTGCAGGGCGCGTTCGGCGTGCACCCCGCGGCCGGCATGCTGGTGATGATTGTCGCCAGTTGCGTGCTGAGCATGCTGGGCGGCGTACTGGGCAGTTCCTACATGAAGTTCATTCAAGC
>Ga0187894_10006285_pt1 | contig 11717 bp, 8 predicted proteins | sample GBC1701081metaG_FD_136650 | JGI IMG/M metagenome (GOLD analysis project Ga0187894, IMG submission 136650) | White microbial mat communities from a lava cave in the Kipuka Kanohina Cave System on the Island of Hawaii, USA - GBC170108-1 metaG ...
TAACACACCCCACCGGACGAAAAATCGCGGATTACGTCTGGGTCGGAGAAGTGTTGCCTAAAGTTATTCAAAGAGCAGACTGGGCTACCTAAAAAGGGGCGATTTATCGCCAATGTCCAGTACCTATGACACTAGTTACTTTAGTTGCCTCGGCGGCAGTAACGTCAGTCACCTCCACCACCGTCATCCCAGCCGACGGTTCAATAGTCTCTTCGAATACGTCACATGACTCGTCAAGGTCATCCCAGACGTAAACGTAACCTGTCCAGTAACAAGAAATGCTGGCAGATCCGCCTCCAATGGCGGTTGCTAACCCGGAATTATCTACTGTCGCAACTGATTCACTGTCGCTCTCCCACCAACTGGCGCCGATTGGATATGGCTGGCGGGGGCCTCCGCAAGATTGGCCTCCGGTATTATAAGGTTGCTCCATCGCAGTGAACCCGAATGTGGCGCCCGGGGACACAGTCGCGCTAAATGGACTAATGAACCCGCTGGTACTGTCCGGACAGCAGATAAAACAACTGTAGGAACTACTAACCCTGTCTTTGACGCTGACCATTTCTGTTCGCCCATTCAATCGCACCTTTCCGCGCACGCTCCACCTGACTTGAGCTACCCTTAAATCGATCGGCAGCGGACGGCCGTTGACGTCTGGTTTCTGCTCATCGCGTAGCTTGCGGATGTCGTATGTCTCGGTGGCGCCGGGGGCGACGTGGATGATTCCGGTGACGTAGTGTCCGCCGTCATAGTTGATCTGCATGGTAAAGTCGCCCGGTTCATTCGTGGTATTCGAGATTGCGACCACAGTCGTATAATCGCCGTCCAATCTGACAGGGTAAGAGCCGGTCGATGCGCGCAGGGGACCTGAATCGCGTAATGGAACATCGTACGTAACACCGGTTTGCGTGTTGAGGCTGTAAAGCGCGCCTATCAAACTGCCCGCGTTCCCCGTATTCGACACCGCCACGCTCACCGAATCCAAATCTGATCTGTTCGATGCGGCTTTCAGCAGCGGATCGAGGTCTACTTCGACAACTTCGGACGGGGCAAGTTTGATGGATGAGAGTTTTACGGATTGATCGGAGTCGCCGTTCGGCGAAAGAAACGTCGGAGTCGCAGTGACGAAATCAGTGGAAACGTTTCTCAATACCATGTGGGGCTTGGCGTTTTTGACCCGAAGATTGGTCGCATACAGATGTTGCTGCACTATTTGCCGAGCGTCATAAAAGCGGATCATACTGGCAAATTTACCATTCGCAGAACTTGTATATCCCGTTGGGATAAGGCTGCCTTCAGGACCCACGTAGTTTATGCTAACCGCCTCGCCCCGATCCGACGCGGCTGAACTCTGAATATTGGAGTTTAGCCGCACAATCTCAGTGGCGAACGGGCGGACGTCGACAAACTGTGATTCGCCGCTTGCAAAGCTCAGGTTTGCGCGAACCGGCTGATCGGAACTGTTGCCTAAGGTTATCACCGCCGAACCGCCTCGCGGCGTCCACCAAACCGCTTCGGCGGTGTTCGAACGCTTTTGGCTCAACACGGTAAACACCACGTTTACGCTGCCGCCGCCGCGAATGCCGTGCAGAGTCAACTGCGCCCATGCCTCCATGAACCCTCCGACATAGCTGAAGGCCATCCCTCCCCATTTGTGACGGTTGCGCTCCTTCTTGGGGATGAGACTCTTCGTATCCACGAAGCGAATCTCAGCCGGCTTCAAAGTAATATCGGCGCCGGTATACGCCTCGCCTTCGAGCGTGTAGAAAGTCGGCGTAATTACCAAGTCATGCGCGCTACGGCAATTCAGAACTATCTCACTTCCGGACGACTCAGGCAGATCAAAAAGCGGCGCATAAATCATCCGCTGCTTTTCCGGTGAACACGTTGGGCATGATGCCCCTCCCTGGCTGCTTTGTGCAATGCTCTGTTGCCCGTTGGCGCCTTGTCTGTTCTGCTTGGCGCTGGAAGAGAATGGCGCCAAAAGTTTAATGCCGCCTATAGCGAGAAGCAGTAGGACAGCCGTCATCAGCGCGGAATGGAAAAACGTTCTGGAAACCTTGTTGGTTGAGAAAGGTAAGAGATGTAGCTTGGTCTTCATAGATTGCTCCTATCAGGTTGAATAAGGCTACCTGCGGAGCTAGGATACGCGCTGTTCGTGGCAGTGCATCCTGAAGCTGTCCGCGGCAGCCGAGGTTGTATTGCTCAGGAAAGCCCTATTGCCATCGGCAAAATGGCGGTAGGGCTTTCGCACAAATCTCAAGGCATAAAGAGCAGACACCTGTACGCCGACACCTATTCAAGCTTGGCCAACTTGGCAATGTGCAGAGGGGGATGTTAAATCCGGTTATGCGCGTTCGAAGCGCGATGTGTGTAATGACCGCTTTGAGGATGATTGAAACAGCGACTGTGACAATCCAGATAGGGGCAACATCTGGTGTTTATCGGTTGTTTTTAGCTCGGCAGCAGGAATATAAGCTCGCGATTCTTTTCAGTCGAGTTTTAAAATTGTTCAGGCGCTATCTTGAGATAGAGTTGAGGCGCTACTGCTGACATGGGCCGAAGTGGTGAGGCTGTAGTTTGATTTGAGAAAGGATTGGCAAATGACACTGAGGATTATCGCATTCGGCGCGCACCCCGACGATTGTGAACTCAAAGCGGGCGGAGTGGCCGCGAAATGGGCCGAGCGGGGGCATAAGGTCAAATTCGTGGCGACGACCAACGGCGACGTCGGCCACTTCGCGATGGCCGGCGGGCCGCTGGCGCTCAGGCGCACGGCCGAAGTCAAAAAGTGCGCCGAAATGCTCGGCATCGAAACGCAAGTGCTGGACATCCACGACGGCGAGTTGATGCCGACGATTGAAAATCGCCGAACCATCGCCCGATTGATCCGCCTGTGGCAGGCCGACATCGTGCTCTGCCCACGGACTTGCGATTATCATCCCGATCATCGCTACACGGGCGTGCTGGTCGAAGACGCCGCTGTGTTGGTCGCCGCGCCGTTCTTCGTGACCGACACGCCGCCGTGTTCGAAGAACCCTGTGATCCTTTATTACTCCGACAACTTCAAAAAGCCCTACCCATTCGATCCCGCAATCATCGTCGGCATTGACGACGTGATAGACAAGAAACGCGCCTGCATCGAAGCGATGCCGTCGCAGTTCGCCGACAAGGATTCATGGATGGGCCGTTATCTTCCGGGCGTGCCGGAGAATGACGAAGGACGGAAGAACTTCATCCGCGACTGGCTGATCGAACGGGACGCCGACGTGGCCAGTGATTACCGCGACCTGCTGGTTCGGCGCTATGGCGAAGATCGAGGCCGTCAAATCAGGTACGCTGAAGCTTTCGAGCTTTGCCAGTACGGCTCACAACCTTCGGCGGCGGAATTGAATGAATTGTTCCCGATGTGATTTAAGGAAAGAAGAGGCAACAGGAAGATGTGGGAGAGGAAAATGGAGATGACAAGTGGAGTGTCTTATTTTCCTCTCCCACATTTTCCTGTTACCCAATCCGCAATTTTTCTGAAAGGATCGAAACGAGAATGAAATTGCTTGAAGGCAAATCCGCAATCGTCACCGGCTCCGGGCGAGGCATCGGTCGCGCCGTTGCTACGTTGTTCGCCCAACACGGCGCGCACGTAGTCGTCAACGACCTCGACGGCGAGACGGCTGAAGGCGTGGTCAATTCGATCAACGCGGCGGGCGGCGTCGCCACGGCCTGTGTGGGCAGCGTGACCGCTCCCGATTTTCCGGAAAAGGTCGTGCAAACCGCCGTGCAGGAGTTCGGCAAACTGGACATCATCGTCAACAACGCCGGGTACACCTGGGACGCTGTTGTCCAGAACCTCACCGACGAGATGTGGGACGCGATGCTCGACGTGCACCTGACCGCGCCGTTCAAAATCATCCGCGCCGCCACCGCCCATATGCGCGAAGTCGCGAAGCGGGAGATCGCCGAAGGCCGGCGCGTCCACCGCAAAATCATCAACGTGTCGTCAACCTCGGGCGTCGCGGGCAATCCGGGGCAAGCCAATTACTCGGCGGGCAAGATGGGCGTCGTCGGGTTGACGAAGACAATGGCCAAGGAGTGGGGACGGTTCAGCATCAACGTCAACGCCGTGGCTTACGGTTTTATCGAGACGCGGTTGACCGCCGCGAAAGAGACGCAGCAGCCCGTGCATGTCGGCGAAAATGAAATCCAGCTCGGCATCCCCGACCAGATGCGGCAGATGGCGATGAACTTTATTCCGCTCGGGCGCGCGGGTACGCCGGAAGAGGCTGCGGGGCCGGTGTTGTTTTTGGCTTCGCCGCTTTCTGATTACGTAACCGGGCATGTGTTGCTAGTAACCGGCGGATCTTATGTGTAATCTTCTGATTATTTTGTTGCTCTTTTCGGACGATAGATAAAACGCGGAACACGCGGAAATAACGGAACACGCGGAATTCGCCGAAACGTCGTTCTATTCCTTTCCGCGATTTCCGTTATTTCCGCGTGTTCCGCGTTCTCCACCTTGCAAAATTATGCGACCACTGGATGGAATTACTGTTTTGGACCTGACCCGGCTGCTGCCCGGCGCGGTCGCCACGATGATGCTTGGCGATTTCGGCGCCGGCGTCATCAAGATTGAAGAGCCTGGCGTTGGCGATCCGGCGCGGCAATCGCGCGCGGGCATCCAAAAGAAAGAAGGGCAGCCCGGCGCGTATTTTCTCGCCACCAATCGCAACAAACGCAGTATCACAATCAACCTGAAACACGAACGCGGGCGCGAGATCTTTTTGAAACTTGTCGAAAAGGCCGACGTGGTTGTCGAAGGCTTTCGCCCCGGCGTGATGGATCGTCTGGGCGTTGGCTACGAGACTTTGAAACAGATCAATCCGCAGTTGATCTATTGCGCCATTACCGGCTACGGGCAGGACGGGCCTTATCGTTTGAAGGCCGGGCATGACGCGAATTACTTGAGCGTCGCGGGATTGCTCAGTGTGAACGGGCCGAAAGGCGGGCCGCCCGTGCTGTCGGGCGTGCAACTGGCCGATCTGGCGGGAGGCAGCCTGCACGCGGTGGTCGGCGTTCTGCTTGCGCTGCAGGCGCGCGCGCGCACGGGCGAAGGGCAGTTTGTGGATGTTTCGATGATGGACGGCTCGTTGGCGCTGATGTTCGTCCCGTTCGCAAGCTATCTGGCCAACGGCGCGCAGCCTGAACGCGGAAATGAAGGTTTGTCGGGCCGTTACGCCTGTTATCAAATCTATGAGACGAAAGATGGCCGGCATCTCTCGCTCGGCGCGCTGGAGCCGAAGTTCTGGGAGAGCGCCTGCCGCGTATTGGGGCGCGAAGATTTCATCGAGAAATGTTTCAGCAATAGCGCGCAGGAAGAAATGATCGCGGCCTTCCGCGAAATCTTCAAAACTAGAACAGCTTCGGAATGGCTCGCGGCGTTTGAAACCGTTGACACTTGCATCGCGCTCATCAACGACATCGCCGAGATGATTGACGATCCGCAGGTCAGACATCGCAGATTGATTGCTGAAGTCGAACATCCTGAAGCGGGCAAGATCAAGCAGATCGCCCCGACGGTGAAGCTTTCAGCCACGCCGGGCGCAATCCAATCGCCTCCGCCGCTGTTGGGCGCGCACACGCGGGAGATTTTGAAGAGTGTTGATTACACCGACGAAATGATCGAATCGCTGGCGCGCGAAGGCGCTATCTAAAGCCCTGGGAGCGCACGCCATTTGTTTCTACACAAATCTGATTCTGGAATCCCCCCGATGGCAATCGGGGGATCTTTAAAGTCCAGCCTACACCGGAGGCAGCGAATTTCCTTGAATCCCCCCAACGGCAGTTGGGGGATCGTTCAAGTCCGACCTTCCAAGCTGCGGGATGTGACCGCTCCCAGGCCCAGGAGGCTGGACTTGAACGATCCCTCAACTGCCGTTGGGGGGATTCGGAAGAGTTTGCGGCTCGCTGTGTAGGTTGGACCTTAACAATCCCCCAACTGCCGTTGGGGGAATTCAGGGAACCCGGATTTGTGTAGAAACAAATGGCGTGCGCTCCCAGGAGGCAAGAAAGGAAACCAATTTGAAAGCAGCAGTCTTACATTCATTCGCCGAGCCGTTACGAATCGAAGAAGTCCCGACGCCGGCGCCCGGCCCTGGTGAAGTATTGATCCAAGTCACGGCGTGTGGCGTCTGTCATTCCGACCTGCATCTGGCGATGGGCGAATGGGATTTACTCAAACCCATCACGAAATTACCGTTGACGCTTGGCCACGAAGTCACCGGAACCATCGCCGCGATAGGCGAGGGCGTGAACGACTTCAACATTGGCGACCGCGCAGGCGTGCCGTGGCTGCACTGGACGTGCGGCGAATGCGAGTTCTGTCTGGCGGGGCGCGAAACCCTCTGCTCGAAGCAGCAGGTCACCGGATGTACAGTTGACGGAGGCTTCGCCGAATTCATCAAGGCCAAAGCGAGCCACACCGCGAAACTGCCTGGCAATTTGAGCTTTGAAGAAGCCGCGCCGTTGCTGTGCGCCGGACTCACGGTTCACAGCGCGATGAAAAAGTCCGATGTGCAAGCCGGACAGAAAGTCGCCGTCTTCGGCGTCGGCGGCCTCGGCCACCTGGCGATCCAGCTTGCCAAAGCGAAAGGCGCGGAAGTCATCGCCGTTGACGTGGCCGACGACAAACTCGAACTGGCGCGGGAATGCGGCGCGGACATGACAATCAACGCCGTGACGACTCAAGCCTACAGAGAGATCAAGAAGAGAGCTGGCGGCGGCGCTCACGTCGTGATGGTGACATCGGGTTCGCGCGCGGCTTATGAGACCGCGCTGCGTTCGATCAGAAAAGCCGGCACGTTGGCGATCGTCGGTATGGCGCCCGAACCGGTTCCGCTTTCGACTGTCGCAATGGTCTCAGGCGAATATCGGATCGTAGGATCGGCTGTCGGAGCGCGCGAGGATTTGCGCGAAGTGTTGCAACTCGCGTCGGAGGGCAAGGTCAGGTGCAAGATCGAGCGGCGCGATTTTGCGGAAGCCGATCATATATTGAATGAGATGAAAGAAGGGCGCTTGCTGGGACGAGTCGTTTTGCAATTTTGATCGAACGGAGAAACGGAGAGACGGAGGGACAGAGGGACATATTCTCTCTGTCCCTCCGTCTCTCCGTCCCTCCGTCTCTCCGTCTCTTCCTAAAGTGCGCGCAGAAAAGAGACCAGATCAGCCTTCTCCTGCTTGGTCAGCTTCAGCTCCTGTACCAGGTTGAAAAACTCCACTACATCTTCGAGAGTCGGCAACCGCCCGTCGTGCAGGTAAGGCGGCGACTCTTTGATCCCGCGCAACGGAAAGGTCTTGATCGGCCCCTGAGCAGTCGCCAGCATTCCGTTGATCGTCTGAGGCTTGTAGAAGCGCTCCACTTTCAGGTTATGCATCAGGTTGTCGGTGTAGTAAGGCGGAGTGTGGCAGACCGCGCAGTTGGCCTTGCCGAAGAAGAGCGCCTCGCCGCGCAGTTCCGCCTGGCTGGCCTTTGACGCGTCCAGCCGGCCGTAGAGGTTGAGTTTCGGCGCGGGCGGAAAGTCGAACAGTTCCTGCACCTCGGACATGTCGTGGACCTGGCTGCCGCGCTCCAGGGGATTGACGCCTTTCTTGGTGGCGATGACCGGATCGCCGTCGAAGTAGGCGGCGCGCTGTTCAAACTCGGTGAAGTCTTCGACCGATCGCAGCGCGCGCTGCGATCCGAAGAGGCGTTGGATATTGACTCCGCGCAAGGTAGGAGTATCTATTCGTCGCCGGTGAGCCTGTGGGCGGATGTCGCCGACCAGATGCGTCGCTCCATTAGTGTGGCCGTTGACGTGGCAATCAAAGCAGGTCACGCCGCGGCTCGACTTTTCCGTACGGCGGTCCTCTGTGATGTTGAACTGCTGTTGGGGAAACTGGGTCACCAGCAGGCGGAACCCTTCGAGCTGTTTTGGATTGAGAACGCCGTTGAACATCTCATAAAGGTTATCCAGCGTGACCACCCTGCCTTGCGAGACATCTCCCAAGTCGGGCCGCGTGGTCAGGAAAATCGCGGGCGGGAACTCCGGCAGAAAATGTTCGGGCAGATCGAAATCGAGATCGAAGCGTTCCAACCGATTGCCCTCACCCATTTTGACGAGTTCATCAATCATCATCTTTGGAAAGACCATTCCGCCCTCAGGATGATTGGGATGCGGCAGCGGCAGAAATCCCTTCGGAAATAGACCCTTTTCCCGGATCTCATCCGGCGACATGGCCCCTAGCGCCTCCCAGGTTAGGCCACCCGCGAGTTTGGCCGCCGGCCCGACAGGGATCGGTTTGCCGCGCGCCATCTTGACGTCGTCCGCGACTCGTCTGGAGAGGTCATAACGTTCGTTCAGCAGCGCCATTTGACGTTGCATGATTCCTGGCTTGGCCGCCTTCATCCGCGCCAGGGTCGTCGCAAACGGCTCCTTGATGTCTACCGGGGCGAAGCTGGAATCTTTTTGCTGAGGCGGGTTCTGAGCAGAAACCGAAAAGAGAAAGGCTGCCGCCAGACAGCTCGACAGAACGAGTTTAATTCTTCGACTGAGCATGTTTTTCCTCCGTGACCATCAATCTTGCTCGGCGCTTTCCGAGCTTCAGGGGAGGTAGTGGGGAGGTAGGGAGGTAGGGAATGATGTGTGACGGGGCAGTCTATTCCACTTCAATTGAAAATTCCACGGGCAGTGAAATCGGTAGGTCTACATTTAACCGTGGAGAGCGTTATGCCAGGTCGAAGAGAGAGTACGGAACAAACGGAAATAACGGAACAGACGGAAGATTTTCTGATTTTTTTCCGTCTGTTCCGTTATTTCCGTTTGTTCCGTACTCTCTCTTTTCCCTCATTAGTCAGTATCTTACGCAAGCTATACGACACTTACTTCGCCGCGACGGGTGTCTTATAAACTACGCCGCCTTTCATGACGAACTTTACCCGCTCAAACTCCGTCACATCTTTCAGCGGGTCGCCGTCAACCGCGATGATGTCGGCGAAGGCTCCGGGCGCGATCACTCCGACCTTGTCGTTCCAGCCGAGCAGATCAGCCGCGTTGACCGTCGCGGCTTGAATCGCTTGAATCGGCGTCAAACCCCACTTGACCATATGCGCGAACTGTTTGCCGTTCCCGCCGTGCGGATAAACCCCGGCGTCGGTGCCGTAGGCGATCTTGACTCCGGCTTTCGCTGCTTTCTGGAAATTCTCGCGTTGCGTGCGGCCGACCATCCGCTCTTTCTCGATGATCTTGTCGGGATAGCCGAGCTTGGAGAATTCGGCGAGGATGTAATCGTCATTGTAGATGTCCGCGACCAAATAGGTCCCGCGCTCTTTCATCAGACGAATGCCTTCGTCGTCAATGAAGCTGCCGTGTTCGATGGAAGTCACGCCGGCGCGGACGGCCCGCTTGATGCCTTCCGTGCCATGGGCGTGCGCGGCCACGCGTTTGCCCCACATCCTGGCTTCTTCGACCGCGGCGTTCATCTCTTCCTGCGAAAACTGCGGCGCGCCGACCGACTCTTCCTCGGAGAGCACGCCTGCCGTCGCGACCAGCTTAATCAGATCGGCGCCGTATTTGATCTCGAAACGAATCAGCTTGCGAATTTCATCAACACCGTCGGCGAGGCCCGAAAAACCGCCGAACTTCAGGTAGGGCGAGAATCCGTTGGTGTCGCCGTGCCCGCCGGTCGCGCCCACGGTGAGTGTGGCGACTTGCATGCGCGGGCCTACGACATCGCCACGGTTAATGGCGTTGCGCAACGCCACGTCGATGAACTCGCCCGCGCCCACGTCGCGCACGGCGGTGAAGCCGGCTTCAATCGTGCGTTTGGCGTAAACGTGCGCGATAACGGCCACGTCAATCGGGCTTTTGCGGAAGATGTCTTCGTAGTAGTTGCCCGGCTGCGAAGTCATGTGAGTGTGGCAGTCAATCAGGCCGGGCAGCACGGTCTTGTCTTTCAAGTCAATGACCTCGGCTCCGGCGGGAACTGTCACGTTCGGGCCGACGGCGGTGATTTTGTCGTCTTCGATCAGGATGAACGCGTTGTTCACAACCGCGCCAGTCTTTGTGTCAATCAACCGTCCGGCTTTGATTGCTATGCGTTTGGGCTGTTGTTTCGATTCGCCGGTTTGCGCCGACGCGAAAGTCAGAGAGAGCGTGATGCAGATGAGAGCGACGAGAGAGACAATCCATTTTTTCATTTTGGTGATTTCCGTCGAGCTTCGGGCAAATACAAAAGGACAAAGAACGGTGAAGGAAAAACGCATTATTCCTTTCTTTGATTCTTTGTCCCTTTGTCCCTTTGAGATGAAATTTGTTTTTGCGATAAGCGTCTATTTCAATCCGGCCAGCAAGCCTTTGGTGTAGCCCACCGATTCGGCCAGCCCCGGCACGGGATCCTTGCTGTCTTTTTCATATTCAAAGCCGACCAGGCCCTGATACTTGATTTTCACCAGAGCGGCGAGGATGGATCGCTGATTGAGGATTCCGCGCCCGCTCTCGATCGGCGTGTTTCGATTGCCGAGCGCGGAGATGTCTTTCAGGTGTACGTCGTAAAGACGCTCGCGGCATTTGATGACGGATTCCGCCGGATCAACACCCGCGCGGGCGGTATGGCCGACATCGATGCAAAGGCCGATACGCTTGTCGTACTTCTCGACGGCTTGCATCACGTCGTAAGGCGAAGGGAACTGTTTGTCTTCCGGCCCGTGGTTGTGGATGGCGAGCTTGATGTCGAACTCTTTGACAAATTTGTCCAGCAGCGGGACGGCGTCTTTGGGCGGCGCGCAGACCATCGTCGAAACGCCGATGTCGCGGGCGTACTCGAAAGCGCGGCGGATGTCGGCTTCGTCGTTCTTCATTCCAACGTTGCCAACGCTGAGCGGGACGAGGCCGGCGTCCCTGAACATCTGCGCGCGCTGTTTGCGCTCCTCGGTCGTGTGAGTGAGATCAATGTGGTTTTTGACGTTCTTGATGGAGACGTATTTCAATCCGACTCGCTGCACGGCTTTGATCGCTTCTTCGATGGGCAGTTCGCGTACAGTGTAGGTGGCGACGCCGATCTTCAATCCCAGCCAGGGATCGGCTTCTTCGGGCGCCGGCGCGGCGAATGACTCCAGTCTGATGTTGGGGATCGCGGCGGCGGCGAGCGCGCCGGTTTTGAACAGATTACGTCGGGAAATGGTAGTCATAGTTTTCTCCTCGAAAAGAGTTTGTAGTTCCGCCTTCAGGCGGCGTGTTTGGATTGTCGAGCCAGACCGCCTGAAGGCGGAACTACAAACTCTTCATTGTTTCTGGGCGTCGTCAAAATCAGTTGGTGATAAAACGGCGATGCGCGGTGAACGCCGCCGCGAGATCGCGCACGATGCCGTCGTGTACTTCCTGCATCTGCGCGTACCGCCGGGCGTGCGCAGGGTCCGGTTTCGCCCGCGTCGTTTCATCGACATCGATGTATTGATCGCAGAGCTTCTCCATACTTTCCGGATTGCCGGCGTGTTTTCGATAGGCCCACAGCGCCTGGATCGCTGCGCCGACCGCCGCGCCCTCTTCGTTCGCGACGCAGACGACCTCGGCGTTGAAAACATCGGCCAGAATCTGCCGCCAGACCGAGCTCTTCGATCCGCCGCCGGTGGCGCGAATCTCGCGGGGCGAGACGCCAAGCCCGCGCAGGCGATTCAATCCGTAATTCAA
>Ga0187894_10006286_pt1 | contig 11716 bp, 20 predicted proteins | sample GBC1701081metaG_FD_136650 | JGI IMG/M metagenome (GOLD analysis project Ga0187894, IMG submission 136650) | White microbial mat communities from a lava cave in the Kipuka Kanohina Cave System on the Island of Hawaii, USA - GBC170108-1 metaG ...
TGACACCGCCTGGACGCCATGCTAGGATCCGCGACCCTTGCGCTGGCGCGACGCCGGCGCTTCCCTCAACCCTACAGAGGTGACACATTGACGAACGCGAAGCCGGGGCGGAAGCCGCGCGAAGAACCGCCCCCAGCACCCTACCTGCGCAGCGCCGGCGGCACGCCGGCCGAGATTCGGAAGACGACGCGCACCGACCCGACTGGCCGGCTCTGGCTGTATCGATTGCACTACGGCGTTGTGCTCGGCACGCGCGAGTGGACGCTCCCGCAGCTGCTGGCGCTGCCAGGCGTGCGTTGGCTGCAGCGCCGTCCTTCGGACCTGGTCGAGCTGGCAGCACAGCAGCAGGTGCGAGCATGACCACCGAACCGAGCAGCAGTCGCCCCCTCGATCGTCCATCGCCCGAGTTCGACCGTCGCATGACGTGGTACGTCTCGAGCCACGTTGCCCTTGCCGTCGGGCCACGCGGCTACGAACTCTTCGTGGCGACGCAGTGCCGGTATCCGAGCCACGAGGACGCCTGCGAGGCCCTGGGCGCTCCGGGCGATCGCACCGTCTGGCTGCCCGTTCCTGAACCGCTGCTCAAGTTGCTCGCCGAACGGGTGGCCCGCTGCCTGCGAGATGAAGCGGCGGTCGTTCGCGACGTCACGGAAGCATGGCTGGCCTGCTCGGATGTCACCTTCGGACTCGATCCGGGCGCGCTGTGTCCTTCGTGCGAGAAAATGGAGGCCGGCAAGGCCGGTCAGGACGCCGAGCAGGCGTTCCAGGCGTTCGCGACCGATGCTGCGATCCGTTCTGCGCAGACCGATCAGGCTCTCGACGCGATCGATGCTGCGATCGACGACTGGTCGCCGGAGCGGAAACGTCCGGAGGGGCTGCCATGATCAGGCTAGGGCCTCTGTCGCCGCGAGAGCGCGTCGTGGTCACCCGCGCGCTGCTGGTCATCCAACGTCCGAGCCAGCGCACGCTGCGCATGGCCACCGGCGAGCAACCCGAAGGCGATGTCTTGAGGGCGAGCCGTCGCATCGACGACTACTTGCGCCGGGTGTTTGCCGTGGTCGACGAGGCGCGCGCCGGCGTTCTGCCGCAGTGCTACGATTCCACCACCACGCCACCAAACCAGTCGACACCATGAACACCCTGTCAGAGCTGCTGCGCGCAGCCGATCAGCAGATCGAGAGAATCGAGCGGGGCGGCGGTCCGATCCGCGCCCACCGGGCCAGCTACCTTTCGGCGTGCGGCGCCGTCGACTCCGCACGCCGGCAACGTGACCTCGGCGCTCTGCCGCTGCTGGCTATCCTGCAGTGGGCCGTCGCTGCGCTGGTCGGCGTGGCCACCGTCGTCGGCGGCGTCGCGATCGCCCGCAGCACGAGCGAAGCTGCCACCGTCACGCGTTCGGCGCTCGACAACCTGCTCGGCATCGCCACGGCGGTCGCTGGCGTGTGGGCTGCGGCGAAACTCGCGCCGACGGTCGCCAGCGGCTACGTCGCCACCAGTCGCACACTGCGGGGGCGGGGGCGAGCATGAACCTCGGCGAGTTCTCGCGCATCCTGCGGGCTCTGGATCCACGTTTCTGGCTGCTCCGCATCCTGCACCGCGCGGAGGGCCACGTTCACGCCGGTACGGTTCGCATCGGCACCGGCACCTGGAAACTTCAACCTGTCGACATCCCCGCGGCTCCCTCCGACCGCGACGTGCGCCAGCTGGCGGCAGCCCTCGGCCTTCCCGGCTGGCAGCACTTGCGGGCCGAGCTCCGGTTGCGGCGTGGCATCGATCCACCGCGGGCGCGGCAGGAGCGCGAGCGACTGGGCCTCGCCCCTCGAGTTCGCGTCGCCTGTCAGTTTCGCAGCGCGGACCCGAGGACACCGCCCCCGCTTTCGTCGACTGCCCCGACGGCGACGACTGCTGCGCGTTCGTCTGCGGTGAGCCTGGCCGTACCGGCGCCGTCTTCGCCGAGCGTGAGCGTGCAGCAGGACATCGAGCGCGAGCTCGCCGAGGCACAGCGGCTGCGCGCGGTGGCAGAGCGGCGGCAGGCGGAGCTCGAGCTCGCGCGCATCGAGAGTCAGAGCCCGCGCCCGACAGCAGCCCCGCCCGCGCCAGTCATCGCGGCTGCGCCTGGGCTCGACTTCGCCGGGCTCGCTTCGCTGCTGCGGGTGCTCGCCGAGCAGCGCGAAGACAAGTGGCCCCCCGTGCTCGAGCAGCTGCGCGAGCAGCTGCAGCAGCTTCGGGCCGCCCCGGCCCCCGTGCCGGTCCCGGCCGCCCCGCCCGCCGATTCGGTGGCGAGCGTCAAGGACGCTCTCGGCCTGGTGCAGCAGGTCGTCGCGCTCGTGCGCGGCTTCCGTGAGCAGGACGGCGGCATGGACGACTCCGGCGACGAGCCGAACGATCTAGTCCGGGTGCTCCGCGAGGCCCGTGGCCTAGTCGGGATGGCGCGGGCGACGGTCGGCGCGGCAGCTGATGCCCCGAGCCAGGTGAGGCGCCCGCGTGAACCTCGACCCTCGCCATCGTTGAAGCTGCTGCCGAGCGAGGCAGACAAGACCGCCATGCTGCGCGAGCGGGTGCGCCGCTTCGCTCTGCGCGTCTTCGGCGAGGCCGCCTGCGAGGCCGATCCAGCTGCCGCGGCCGATGCGCTCGAGGCCGAGGCGTCGCGACTGCCGGAACCGCTGCGGCTGGCCCTGGGCACTGGACAGTGGCAGAGCGTGTGGACCGCCACTGCGTCGATGCTCGGGCAGGACGAATGGACAGAGGCCGACCGTCGCATCGCGGCGCTGCCAGCCCTGCGGACCTGGCTAGAGGAGTTCACGAGCGAGCTCGCCCAGCTGTGGGCCGATGCCGAAGGCCGGGACGATGCCGACGATGCCGGCGATGCCGTGGCCAAGATCCTTGCTGGCGACTTATCCGGCCTGCAAGGGGGCGCCGATGACCGATGACGTCAACCCCGGTTCGGTGCTGGCTGCCATGCGCGAACTGAGTGTCGAACTACGCCGGCTGCGCGCTGACCTGGGCGCGTGCCGCGAGCTCGTGCGGGAGATGCTGTCCGCTGCCAAGAAGGAAGCCGGGCGGGCCGGGCTCGGCGCGGTGGCCAAGATCCTTGCTGGCGTGGTCGGCCGCAGGTAGGCTCCAAGGGATCGCGGCGACGGGCCCCCCCGTCGCTCTCTCCCTGGGCGGTGGGTCGGGTGCCAGGATACCGGCGCCAGCCTCACCGCCCTTTTCGCTTTCGGCCTTCGATGCGGTCCGTGCTCCTGCAGGTGCGTGACGGGACAGCTGGCGTGCGGGACAAGCTGCGTGCGCTGCGCGCCGTCGTCGAGCAGGGCAAGCGCGATCCGGAATTCCGCGCGCTGGCGCTGGGCGTCGTCCGCTCCGTGCGCGAAGGCGACGTCGCCGGCGAGCTCGGCGCGATCTCGAGATGGGTGCGCCGGATGGTCCGCTACCGGCGCGATCCGGTCGGCGTCGAGCTCTACACGTCGCCCGACCTGCTCGGCCGGCTCGCGCAGAACGGCGAGGCCGCCGGCGATTGCGATGACCACGTCGCGATCGGTTCCGCGCTCGCCGAAGTTCTGGGCCATCCGTCGCGGTTCGTCGTCGGTGGTTTCCGCGACGGGCCCGACGCGACCTGGGCGCACGTGTGGCGGCAGACATGGGATGCACGGGCCGGGCGCTGGCGCACCTTCGACGACACCGCGAAGGGCAAGCCGCCGGGGTGGTCGCCAGCTGGCCGATTTGAGCTGACGATGGTAGAACCTCCGGAGCGAGGTACTTCCCCCATGCGACTCGGTCTCCCTTGTGTCGATGCTGCCGGCTGCGTGATCCCCGGCCTGGCCCAGCTGGTCGACGTCAACGTCGATGGGCTCGGCCGCGGTGGGCTGCGGAAGGTGCGGAAGATGGCGAAGCGCCACGTCCGCGCTGTTTCGTCGGGCGGCTGGTCTGAGGTTCGGGCACGGCGGAAGCGGAAGCGCGGCCGGCGGCGCGGCAGCGCCGACAGCGACTACGAACCGCCGACCGCCGGCGACGTCGAGGGTCTGGGCAAGTTCCTCAAGCGGCGCAAGAAGATGTTCAAGAAGGTCGGCAAGAAGCTGGGCAAGCTGGGGAAGAAGGCGCTCCCCGTCGCGGCGCTGGTCGCGAACGTGATCCCAGGCGTTGGCCAGGCCGCGAGCGCGGCGCTGGCTGTCGCGGCCGCGGCCGTCGCGCAGCGCGAGCGCACGAAACGAGCGCGAGCAGCGGCCGCTGCCGCCGAGCGCGAGCAGGCCGCCGCCGAGGCAGCCTATGCCCAGGCTGCCGAGCCAGCACCAATTCCGATGCCGGCGATGCCGATGACCGCGGCGCCGTACGAACCGTCGGGCACGCAGACGTTCCAGCCGCTGCCGGCCTACACGCCGGAGCCTCCGGAACCGGCGCAGTCGTGGGCACCGCTGCCCGAGCCGCCGGCCCAGGTGTTCGAGCCCGCCTGGCCCGAGGACGCGAGCAAGGCCGCGCTCGGTGCGCTCGGTGAGCACCTGAAAGACAACGAGCTGGCCGGCATCTGGGACACGATCACCGGAGCCCTGCCGGGTGTTCTGCGCGGCGTGCAGGAAGTTGCGCAGAGCGGCCGGCTGACGGTCGGCGGCGTCGCTCTGCCTGTCGGCCGCCGGCTGCAGCGCGTGGGCGAGCGCGTCTCCGGCTATGCGTCGCTCGTGCAGCCGACCTTGCCGACCTCGCCACCGCGGCCGACGCCTTCGGTCGTCTTCTCGCCACCGCCCGCGCCGAGGCCCGCGCCGGCGCCGGCGCCTCGAGCCGCGCCGGCAGCGGCCGGTGCCGGCGGCATGGTGGGGCTCCTGGCTGCCGCCGGCCTGCTGCTGATGCTGATGGCCAGGCGATGAAGCGCCGGCGCAAGCGCAACCCCGACCTGCTCGTGATCGGCAATCCGGTCGGTCGCGGTGGGCAGGCAGCTGCCGAGGCCTACAAACGCTTCCACGGTCGCGCGCCGGACCGCGTGCGGAACCTCGGCGGCAAAGGGCCGGCGCTGGTGGCCCTCGGCGACCTGGTCGAGGTCGTCTACCGCCCGACCCGAGGGGCGCGGCGCGGCGCTGCCTACGTTCACAAGTTCGGCGCCGGCGCGGTGCTCGCGGCGACTCCCGACGGGCGCGAGCTCGTCATCGTCCCGGGCCGTGCCCGCCCGTTCGTGGTCGACTGGGAGCAGGGAATCGTCGGGTGACCCTTGACGGCCTGTCGGTGGGCTGCGCATCATCCCTGGCACTGCACCGGGGCCGCTGCGGCCCCCGTCGCCTTGGGCGAAAGGTAGAGAGAGAGCGCGCCGCGCGGTTCCTTCCCCTTCTTGCCCATGTACAGCATGCTACTCGAGAACCCGAGGCGACGTCGTCGAGCGCGGCGCGCCCGGCGCCGAGCGCGGCGCCGTAATCCCCATCCCGTCGCCGTGGCCAATCCGCGGCGAGGCCGGCGCCGCAGCCGAAGGCGATCGAGCCGCCGCCGCCGCTCGAGCTCGCGCCGGCGATCGAACCCGTTCGGCCTGCGCATGGGTGGCATGGGTCGCGTCGTGGGCGAAGGACTGCGGTTGCACGTCTCCGAGGTCGCGGGCCAGGTGGTCGCGCGCCTGGCCGTGAAGGCCGCCCCGAACCTGCTGCCCGAGCGCATGCGCGGTCAGGCTTTCACGTGGTACCGCCTGGTGCTCGGCATCTTCGGTGGTCGACTGCTGCGCATGCTGCGCGTGCCATCGGCCTGGGCCGACACGTTCGGCGCGGTGCAGGTGGCCCAGTCGATCTACTCGCTCACGACTGCGTGGCGCAACCGCACGCTCGCTTCGGTGGGCCTCGGTGACTTCGTGACCGTCGATGGGCTCGGCGACGAGGACGACGTCGAGCTGCTCGATGAAGGTGGGATGGCGGACGACTACGGCCTGCTCGCGTACGACGAGGAGCCCGACGAGTACTCCGCCCTTAACGACTACGTGACCATTCCGGAGTACGCCTAATGGTCCGCTCCTCTGCCATGAACCGCCCCCGGCGCCTCGCCGCGCCGACGAGCCTCGGCGGTCGACCGCTGCTCGAACCGCAGCACCAGTTCCTCTACAGCTCCGTCGCCTTGGCCAACGCTGCTCTGCCTAGCGAGCTGAATTTCTTCAGCTACGCCAAGGGCGGGCGCGTGCCAGGCGCGGGGAACGCCTCTGGCGCCGATGCCACGCTGTTCCACACCAACCTCGAGACGCCGGGGGCGCTCGCGCAGCCGAAGGTGTTCACCGTGTCCGGGATCCGTGTATTCCTGCCGGACCTGGCCTTTGTCACCACCGCCGGTGTCCTGAACACACCGACGCTGAGCGATTCCTCTGTCGGAACCGCGCTCGCCGATGCCGACCTGTTCGAGGACCTGTTGCTGCTCGCGTTCTCGACCGTCGTGCAGTTCAACGTCGGCCCGAAAACCTACGTCTCGCATCCGAGTTTCCTGCTGCCGAGCAATACCGGCATTGGTGGGCTCGCCGGAGCGGCCAACGACAACGGCACCGCGGCGACGCTGAACCAACTGGACACCACGACGGCGCACCTGGCCGGGGTCTACTACGGCATGCCTATTTATCCTGTCGTGATCGCGAGCCAGCAGAGCTTCGGCGCGAAGCTGTTGTGCCAATGGACCACGAACCCGAGCATGAACGACCTGCGCCTGGTCTTCCTGTTCCTCGACGGGATCCTTTCCCGTGAGGTGAGCTGATGCCCGCACCCGATGCCGCAATCCGACCGACGCGCATGGCCGAGCCGCCGGCGGGCCGCGCCGCGCTCGAGCTCCTGCACTACCCGTTGTACAGCGCAGCCGCGCTCGATGCTGCCGCGCTGCCGCGGCAGCTGCAGTTCTTCTCGTATCGCGTCGGTGGCACCGTCTCCGGGGCCGGAAGCGCCGCGATCACCGCGACGCCATTCCATACCAATCTCGAAACGCCGAACTTTTTGGCTGCACCGAAGACGTTCACGGTGCAGGGCGTCCGCGTCGTCATGTCGCCTCTCTCCTACGCCGGCGGCTTGGCGGCAATCCAGGACACGGCCCTAACGGCTCTGACGGCGCACCAACAATTCGAGGACCTGTTGAGGCTCACCACGTCGGCCGCGCTGCGCTTCTTCGTCGGTCCAAAGGACTACGTCCAGGCGCCGCTCTTCGCATGCCCGGGCAATGCCGGCATCGCCGGCCTTGCCGGTGTCAGTGTGAGCGACACCAATGCGGCAGTTTCGGTCGCGCGGCGTGTCTCGGCGCACACCATGGGGCGCGGCTTCGACATGCGCCAATGGCCAGTGCTGCTCGCGAATCAGCAGAGCTTCGGGGCCGAGCTCTCGTGCAACTGGACGACCAATCCGAGCCTGGCCGTGCAGCGCCTGGTCTTCGTCGTGCTCGATGGCATCCTCGGCCGCGAGGTGTCCTGATGCGCGGCCGTCGTGATCGTGAACGCGAGTTTCCCCATGGGGCTCGCGTCCGCATCGAGGGCGACGTCGGCGACGACGTGACCGGCTCGCTGCGTGGGAGCGCGGCCGAGGTCGTGGGGCGCAACGCGACGTACACACACCGAGCGTACGGTCCGATGGTCAACGTGCGCACCGAAGATGGGCGCATGGTCGCGGTGCCGCAGGCCGCTGTCCGGCGGGAGTAGCCAACATGACGAACGGGAACGACAAGAACGTACTGCTCGCGGCGGTCGATCGCCTGGCGACGCGGATCGTCGGCTCGCTGCACGGCCTGCTCGGCGTCAGCTACAGCGACAAGTTCGAGCACTTCGTCTACAGCACGACGATTGCCTTCGCCGATGCCGCTGCGATCGGCACCGTCGGCACCGGGTCGATCAGAATTTCGCAGGAGGCCGCATTCTTCTGCACGGGCATTCATTGCAACGCGCGGCTTGACGACACGGGCAACGTGGTGACCGCCACGAGCACGGATGGCACCTATCTTGCCACGGCGGGCGAAGGCGATGGTGGCTGGCCCGACGCTCCGTACCTGCTGCAGATCCAGGACGGCGGTAACGATCGACTTCTGCACAACGAAGCCGTCGATGCGGGGCTCCTCTATGCCACGTCGGGCGCGTCGATGGCGAGGATCGGCCGCCCGAAGCTGTTCAAGCCAAACTCGACCGTACTGTTGACCCTTACGCTGCTGAAAGCCGCAGCAGCGGCATCGGGCTTCGATTGCAGGATCGCCTTGTCCGGATTCAAGGTGTTCCGCGGCGGCGCCCTGGATCAGACCGTGCGGGTGCAGTAGGGGGCGCCAGCATGGCGCGACCACCGAAGCGCGGGCGGCGGTTCCGCCGGTCTTGGGCCGACGAGTCACTCGGCCTCATCACCGGCGAGCAGGGCCTGCCGCGGAAGCGGAAGGCGCGCCCGGTGCTGGTGACCGAACGCGACGAGGCGCTGCTGCGGCGCCTGGTCAAATTGCTGCGGCAGAACGCCGGCGTCCCCGTGCGCACGCCGGCGCATCGAGACCCACCGTTCCGCTCGCAGCCGTTCGCCTTCGGCCAGCATGCCAACGTGAACGGGCCGGGCGCCGGCGTCGCGTCGCGCACCAGGTTCGGCGTGCGCTGGACTGCGGCCGATGACGGCATCAACCTCTACGGGCCGAAGAACTCTTTCCGCACGCCTGGCACCTTCTTCGCGGCCGAGCCGTTCCCCGAGGGACAGCTGGGCGTCGTGCAATCGGTGCAGTGCTGGGCCTATCAATTGAGTAGCTTCGTCGCTGTCGACCTGGTGCGCGAGGCAAAATGGTCCGTGTTGTTGAACGGTTCGTACGTGCCTGGCTACCAATGGCAGTTTCCGAGCGGCACCCTGTTCAATTCCGTTCTGAACACGCCCGACACGTTCGCGACGATCTCGACGCCGCTCGAGACGCCTCTGCGCCTGCGTCCCGGCGATCGCATCGAGGGCGAGCTCGGCGCCGACGACATCAACGCCGGCGTGACCATCTCGTTTGTGTGGCTGTTGCGCGGCTACAGCTACCCTGCGAGCGGGTCGGACGGCACGGTCTACGATACCTTGGTTGACTGACCGGGCATGGGGCACCGCAGCGATGACGGTCGGTCGAGCGTGCCGCCGTGGTTCGGCGCGCCGATCGGTGCGCGCGCTTGGCTGGCGCGGTTCGAGAAGGTCGCGATCCCCGAAAGCACCGTCTTCCCGCTGTCGCTGTCTTTGGTGTTTGATCAGGGCGGCTCGACGAGGGTGCCCGCTGGTCACTTCGGCGTGGTGAGCGACCTGCACGTTTCGGCCGGCGTGCAAGCACCGACGGCCGACGATCCCGTGATCGATCACGTTGTATCGTTGCGGCTCGGCAGCCGGCTGGTCTTGTGGAACTGGCCAGCAGCGCAGACGGTTGACCTGTACGACTGGTTCGCTGGAACGTCCGCCGCGCCGCCCATGCGCCGCGTGCTGTCACAACGCCAGCCGCCTATCCGCGTGCCGCTCGTGCTCGAGGAAGGCGAGGACGGCGCCCTGCTGGTCACGAGCGGGCAGACGCGCCAGAATCTCTTCGCGTGGGTCGCCGGCTGGATCGCCCCTCGCACGCTCGACGTCCTCGACACTCGCCGCTTTCGCACCGAGCCGGATGATCCCTGGCCATGATCAGCCGCGGCGAGAAAGTGGGCGACTGGACGGCGAGCACGTGCATTCGTGCGGTCCGGGACGTAGGGTTTCCGGTGGCAGCTGCTGCCTTCCTGCTGTGGGTGGTTACGTTGCGCGTCCCGGCGGACCTGGACGCCTGCCGCCGCGCCGTCGAGGAAAACCGGCAGCACCTGGTCGCGATCCGAGCTCTGTTGGAACGGAGGTCTCCCCGATGAACGATGGCCAGAAACTGGCGGACGTCACGTTGCACCGCCACGCGTTCGAGGCCGTTGGCCTCGTGCACCAGATCCTCGCCTCGAACCGAGAGCCGCTGGAGCGGCTGGTGCGCGCGGCGAAGGCTATGTACTTGCCGAAGTACCTGGACAGCGACAAGGCGCGGGCACAGGTGCGGATCGCACGGCTCGTGCTGTGGTTCGATGAACAACTCGGGGCCGAGATTGCGCAGCTGCCGGCGGAGACGTCGGCCGGCCGGTGTGTAGGCACTGCCGAAGGGAGTCCCCGATGATCGAACGCGCCTGCTGCTGGGCGTACCTGCTCGCCGGCTGCTTCGTCTGCCTGCGCGTGGTGCCCTGGGCTCACGTCGAGCACTACGCCATCGTGGGCCCGACCCGAGTCGGCCGCATCCTCGGCCCGATCGTCGTCGCCGTGGTGACGATCGTGCTGTGGCCGATCGTCTGGCGGGCTGCGCGAGCTCGGGCAGCTGCTCGATCAGGCCGGTACGAAGACAGGGCCTGACGGCAAACCGTCAGGCCCTGAAACGCCCTTCGTCGCCCTACCGACAGCCGGGCACCCGCGAACAAGGGACAGATCCATGCTCACGAGACGCACAGCACCCTACTCGCCGCAGCCCGCTGGCGCAACCATGGTCCCGTCCCTGGCTGCCGAGGATGGTCTGAGAGCGGCTATCGACGACTGGGGGCAGGATGCTGCCATCCGGGCAGGCGACGTACCTGGGGCATCGTGGGAGCTCGGGGACGCCGCGGCGGAGTTCAGCACCCGCGCGAGCAGGCGAACGGATGCCGAACACGCCGAGGGGGAAGGTGCAGACAACCTTCTCTCGACTAGTGAAGTTATCTCGACAATTTCGCGGTATCATCATGCAGCAGCTAGGGTTAGGTCTGGATTGGCGGAAGCTGGCCGGCAGCTACGACTTGCGCTCGATGCCCTGGAGCCGGCCTGGTCGGTAGCTGGGCTCCGGCGGCAAGCGAAGCTGCGTGCCAAGGTCGAGGCGCACGAGGCACGGCGAGACCGGATGCTGCGCTGCATGTCCGGCGAGGTCGGGGTGCCGGTGTTCGCGTGTGCCGCCGGCTGCGGCGAGCGGCAGGGCGTGCCGATGGGCTGCAACGCCCGGCTCTGCCCGCGCTGTGTGCGGAAGCTGCGCCGGGCGAATCAAGCGAAGATCATCGACCTGCTGCTTGCTGTCGATCACCTGCGCGCGCGGCAGCACCGGGGGCCGGCCCGCTGGCGGTTCGTCACCTTGACCATTCGCAGCCGCGACGCCTTCTTGCCGATGCGCCGCGAGCTCGCGGCTGCGTGGGGGCGGCTGCTGCGTCGGAAGTTCTGGCGGCAGCGGGTGCGGGCCTGCGTCGCCTGTTTCGAGACGACGCACACCAAGGCCGGCTGGCACGTGCACGTCCACGCCCTGGTCGATGCGTTCCTGCCGCGCGCGGCGCTGGTGAGGGCATGGACAGCCGTCAGTCGCGGCGCGGGCACCGGCGCCGGCGTCGACATCCGGTCGCCGCGCAGCGACGATCGCCGCACGATCGTCGCCGAGCTCGGCAAGTACATAGCCAAGGATCTCGGCGGCGCCGGCGCCGACGAAAGCGAGTGGGGCGTCTCCGGCACGCCTGGACGCCTGGCCGAGTTCTACCTTGGCTGCTTGCGCTGGCGGGTTTTGCGCACCTACGGCGACGCCTACTCCGTGCAAGGCGAGCTCGAGCAGGACAAGCCGAGCAGCTGCCTGCTCTGCGAGTTCTGCGGCGAGCCCATGGCGTACCTGCGTACCGATTGGGGCCGCTTGACACCGCCTGGACGCCATGCTAGGATCCGCGACCCTTGCGCTGGCGCGACGCCGGCGCTTCCCTCAACCCTACAGAGGTGACACATTGACGAACGCGAAGCCGGGGCGGAAGCCGCGCGAA
>Ga0187894_10006287_pt1 | contig 11715 bp, 11 predicted proteins | sample GBC1701081metaG_FD_136650 | JGI IMG/M metagenome (GOLD analysis project Ga0187894, IMG submission 136650) | White microbial mat communities from a lava cave in the Kipuka Kanohina Cave System on the Island of Hawaii, USA - GBC170108-1 metaG ...
CCGTAATCACCGCCGCCGCCGGCTCGCCCGCGGCCCGCGCCTCCTCCGCCGCCAGAAACGCCACCCGCACACTCGAATCCGGGCGCAGCTTCTCGTCGCGCTCGAGCAGGCGTACCTCCACCTTCAGCGTGCCCTTCTGCCGGTTCACCTGCGGGTAGAGCTTCACTACCTCGGCGGCGTAGTGAGCTTCGGGAAACGAATCCGGCGTCACCTCGGCGCGTTGGCCGAGCGACACGCGCGCGAGGTCGATCTCGTTCACATCGACCTCGGCGCGCAGGTCACTGAGGTCCGCCATCCGGATCAGATCGCCCGCGCCGGCGAAGCCGCCCGGCACCGCGATCTCTCCGACCTCTTTCAGCTTCGCGAGAATCACGCCGTCGCGTGGTGCGCGTAGCGTCGTGTAGTCGAGCTCGACCTCCGTCTGACGCAGCTCCGCCTCGGCTTGCTTCACCTGCGCGCGCGCGACGCGCAGCTCGCTCTCCTTCACGTCGAGCGCGGACTTCGCCGCGACGGCCTGCGCCTCTAGCGCGCGCAGCCGCTTCGCCTCCCGATCGGCGAGCTCGGCGTTCGCGTGCGCGAGCTCGAGCGCGGCGCGCGAGCGTGCGAGCGCCGCTACGTAATCGCGCTGGTCCAGCTGCACGAGCGGCTGGCCCTTCTTCACCGTGTCGGACTCGTCGACGAGGTAGGCGTCGATGCGGCCCGGCACGCGCACCCCGATCGAGATGTACTTCTCGCCGGTGACGATGTAGCCGGAGCCCGTCAGCACCGCGCCCGCAGCGGGGAGCGCGCCCTCGCTGATCTCGCTGCGCTCCGCGTAGGCGACGCGCACGACGGTCGGAGCCCCCAGCGTCACGCGGTAGAGCCCGAAGCCGCCGATCGCGAGCAAGCCAAGCGCGATCGCCCACACGAAGCGCGGCACGCGCCGCCGCTTCGACGGCGGCGCATTTCGATCGATCTTCAGCGAGCTCAGCTCGTCGCGAAGCGAACGCGCGGGATCGGCGGCCACGCTCAGGCCCGCCGGAGCGCGTCGATTGGCCGCAGATGCGAAGCCCGCCACGCCGGGGCGAGCCCGCCGGCGACGCCGATCGCGACCGAGATCAGCGCGGAGACCACGAGATCGCCCGGGGCGACGCGCAGCGCGATCACGTTGGTCGTAAACGTCGACGCCGCGAAGCCGATGCCGCCGAGCGCAGCGGAGAGCAGCGCGCCGGCGACCACCGCGACCGCGCCGCCCACTACGAAGCCGAGCAGCGAAATCGCAACCGATTCCGCGAGGAACGAGAGCAGCACGTCGGCTCGCGAGAAGCCGAGCGCGCGCAGCGTCCCGATCTCGGCAGTGCGGGCCTGAACGGAGGCGTACATCGTGTTCGCGGCGCCGAAGCCGGCGCCGATGCCCGCCATCACCGCGACCATCACGACGATCGCGAACAGCGTGTTCGCGGATTCCGCCTGCTCCGCGTAGTAAGCGGTCTCCGGCTTGGCTTCGAGCGCCCAGCGTGGATCGTCCTCGATGCGGCGGGCGAGCGCGTCGCGATCGGCGCCGTCGGCGGCGCGCATCCGCAGCCCCGAATACGGCAGCGTGCGCTTCGCGTCGGCGGCGAGCTGCCGCGCGTCCGCCCATACCTCGCTCTCGAACGACGAGCCGCCCGCGTCGAGGATTCCAACCACGCGCCAGCTGCTGCGGCCGAAGCGAAAATCCTTGCCCACCGCGATCTCGGGATAACGGCTCGCGATGCCGCGCCCGACCACGACCTCGTTGCTGGAGGGCGCCAGCATGCGTCCCTCCGCGACGGACACCTCGCGATGCACCGCCAACGCGGGCGGCTCGACGCCCCGCACGAGCACGTTCTCGCGCCCACCGCCTTCGCGATGGAAGAACGGCTGGACGACCAGCTCGGGGGAGACGAGCGGCTCGCCGCTCGCGTCGCGCGCGACGCCGTCGAGGAAGCGCAGCGTCTGATACGCCTCGAGCGGGAGCTGCGAGGAGCCGTCGTTGTTCGAGCCCTTGCGCAGCACGATCAGGTTGCGTTCGTCGCCAGTCGTGACCAGCGTGCGGCGCAGGCTCGACACGAGCCCCAAGAGCAGCGTCGTCGCGATCACGACGAGCGCGACCACGCCCACGGTGATCGCGGTGCGGCCGCGGCGGTGCGTCAGGTTGCGCAGTGGGTACGAGAGCGGCAGCGCCATCTCAGAACACCTCGCGCAGCGTCAGCGCGACGCTGCGCCGAGAGGCGCCGAACGAGGGAACCCAGCCGGTCACGAGGCCGATGAACAGCGCCAAGAACAGGCCCTGCACGACCACGGTGTTCGTGATCACGAAGGATGCGAGCGGCCCCATCGCGGGATTCGTGCTGCTGACGCTCGCGAGCAGCTCCGCGAGGCCGAGCGAGACGGCCACGCCGATCGCGCCCGCCGCCGCGGCGAGCAGGGTCGCCTCCGCCAGCAGCGTTCCGAATAACAAGTTGCGCCCGAAGCCGATCGCCTTCAGCACCGCGATCTCGCGCAACCGCTCGCGCACGGCCATGCTCGCAGTGTTCGCCGCGATGAAGACGATGCAGAGCGTCACCAGCGCGGCCACAGCCTGAATCACGGTCAGCAGCCCCGACACGCTCGAGAAGAAGCTGCCGAAGAACGACTTCTCGGTCTCGGAGGTCGTTTCCGCTTCGCTGTTTCGGAACATCGCGTCGATCTCGCGCATCACTCCGTCGACGCGCGCCGGGTCGTCGACGCGCACCCAGATGTTGCCCATCTGATCCATCTCGATGCCCTGCGCGCGCAGCGCTTCGACCAGGTATTCGCGGTGGAACCAGAGCACCGGCATGCTGTTGCGCGCGCGACCCTCGAAGTTCTTGCGCGAGGGCACGGTGCCGGCGATCACGAACTCGAGCGTCACCGGGTAGACGGTGCTCTGCAGCGTGACGCGATCGCCGGGATCCCAGCCGTATCGATCCGCCGCGGTGATGCCGACCATCGCCGCGTTGCGCTGACGCACGAACGCGTCGAGCTCGGCCGGATCCATCCCGTAGTCCTCATAGACCTTGCCGATGTGGTCCGCGTCGACCGCGAAGTTCGGGAACGTGACGCCCTTGTCGGGGTCTAACGCGCCGCCGAACCAGCTCCAGCTGACGGCGTCGACGACGCCGGGGAGCGCGCGCACCTTGTTGAGGTACGCGTACGGCATCGAGTAGACGATGCCCGCCGAGTTGTGCACCGAGATGCGCGTATTGCGCGCGAGCGTGTTCAGCATCGTGTCGAACGCCAGCGGCATCGTGCGCAGCACACACACCAGCGCGATCGCGAGCGCGATCGCGCCGCCGGTCAGCGCGGTGCGCAGCTTGTTACGGCCGAGGTTGCGCGCGATCAGCGGAAAGAAGCGGATCATCGGCCCGCCCCTCCAGGCTCGCGGCCCGTGAGCACGCCCTTGTCGAGGTGGATCACCTCGTCGACCCAGCGCACTGCGCGCGGGTCGTGCGTCACGATCACCACCGTCTTGCCGAAGTCCTGCTTCAGCGTGCGCAGCAGCGCGAGCACCTCTTCCGCGTTCTTCGCGTCGAGGTCGCCGGTCGGCTCGTCGCCGACCACGAGCTCCGGATCCGAGACGACCGCGCGCGCGATCGCGACGCGCTGCTGCTCGCCGCCCGAGAGCTGTGCGGGCATGTGATCCGCGCGCTCGGAGAGGCCGACGATGCGCAGCGCGGTGTCTGCGCGCTGGCGGCGCTCGGCCTTCCCGAGCTTCGTCAGCAGCAGCGGCAGCTCGACGTTCTCGCGCGCCGAAAGCACGGGAATCAGATTGAAGAACTGGAACACGAAGCCGAGGTGCGCGGCGCGAAAGCTCGCCAGCTCGTCCTCCGACTGCTCCGAGAGGCGGCGGCCCGCGACGGACACCTCGCCGCGCGTCGGGCGATCCAGGCCCGCGATCAGATTCAGCAGCGTCGACTTGCCCGAGCCCGAAGGACCCATCAGCGCGATGAACTGGCCGGTCGGGATCGACAGGCTCACGTTCTCGAGTGCATGCACCTCGTCCGCGCCGCGCCGATAGAGGCGCGACACCTGAGCGATCTCGATCACTGGCTGGGACTCCGAGGCGCGGTTTGCAGTCTACGAGCGTCCGGCGGCTCGTTTCAATGCAGTTCGTTCACTGCATCGCGACCAGTCTAGGCACGCTGCCCGCGCCCAGCTTGATCGCCGGTGCGGAGCCGCGCCAGCGCAGCGGTCGCGCGTCACCCTCGCCGCCAGCCTGCTACTCACGCCGAGGCGCCGGCGCGCCGAGGAGGCGCGGATGCTCGAGCTGATCCAGGGCTTCGTCGACTTCGTGCTGCACATCGACAAGCACCTGATCGAGCTGGCCGCCCGCTTCGGGGCTTGGCTGTACGTGCTGCTGGCCGCGATCGTGTTCTGCGAGAGCGGGCTCGTCGTGCTCGCGGTGCTGCCCGGCGATTCGCTGCTGTTCGCGACCGGCGCCCTGGCCGCGCGGCCCGATTCACCGATCGACGTCGTCTGGACCGCGATCCTGCTGATCCTGGCAGCCGTGATCGGCGATTTCGTTAACTACGCGATCGGCGCCTACCTCGGGCCCGCGGTCTTCACCGAGCGCTCGCGCTTGCTGAACCCGAAGTACGTGGAGCGCACGCAGCTGTTCTACGCAAAGTACGGCAAGAAGACGATCTTCCTGTCGCGCTTCGTGCCGATCGTGCGCACGTTCGCGCCGTTTCTCGCCGGCATCGGACGCATGGATCTGCGCACGTTCTCGATCTACAACGTGACCGGCGGCGCGACCTGGGTGCTCTCGTGCCTGCTCGCGGGTTATTACTTCGGCCAGCTGCCGTTCGTGCGGGACAACTTCTCGGCGGTGGTGCTGGCGATCGTCGCGATCTCGGTGGCGCCGCTCGTTTGGGAGCTGATCCAAACGCGGCGCGCGCAGCCCAACGCCGAGGCGTGAGAAAAGGCGAAGCGGGGACGCTCCTCCGTTTTCATGCCACCGGCCGAAATACGGAGGAGCGTCCCCGCTTCACCTTTTTCAGCGCACGACGAAGGGCGCCTTCTCGGCGATCCGAAAGCGCGCGATCAGCGTGCGCCCCTGAGCGCCCGTCAGCCAGTCCGCGAGCTTCTTCGCGGGCGCGAAGCGCGCGCCCTTGTGCTTGAGATCGTTGACCACCAGCACGCCGATCGGGCTCTCCAGCGCGGCGCCGCCATTCACCAGCTCGATCAGCCCGTAATGATTCTTCTGCGCGAGCCAGGTGGCGCGATCGATCATCAGGTATGCGCGCTTCTCGCCTGCGAGCGCGAGCGCCTTGGCCATCGGAGCGTTCGCGGAGAGGTACCAGTCGCCGGCGCCGCTTTCGGGCACGCGACCCGCCATTCGCCAAAGCCGCTTCTCCAGCTCGTGCGTGCCCGAGCCGTCGCCGCGCGAAATGAACGGCGACTTGGTGTCCGCGATCACCCTGAACGCGCCTGGCGGGCTGACCGAGTCACCGATCTCGGCAGGGTCGGTGCGCGGGCCCGCGATCAGCATTTCAGCGATCGCCACCTCTCGCCTTTCGAGCGAATGCCGCTGCGAGACGAAGAACTCCTCGGCGGCGGGGTCGTCGACGAGCAGCGCATCCGCTTCGCCGCGCTTGGCGAGCTCGAAGGCGCGCCTCGCGTCGACGGCGAGCACGCGCACCTCGACGCCGGTGTCGGCGGTGAACTTCGGCAGGAGGAAAGCGAGCAGGCCGGTCTCCTCGAGCGTGGTAGTCGTCGCCAGCCGCACGCTCGGCTTCTCCGCCGCGGCGGCGGCGCCGGCCGCGCATGCTCCGAGCGCGAGCAACGCCAGCCCGCCTGAGAGCTTCTTCCGCATGCGCACCTCCGAAAGGCGTGGAGCATTAGCAAGCGCGCGCTCGTATGCTTCGCCGCCTCATGTCGTCTTCAGCTGCGCCGGATTCGCACCAACCCGCCGGCTCGCCGAACCTTCGCAGCGCCCGCGGCGCGAGTTGCGCACGCCGTAACCCTGGAGGATCGATGCCGCTCGCTGCCCGCGTTGCATGCCTCGTCGCCCTCGCGCTGATTGCCCACCCAGCGCTCGCACAGGAATCCGCTCCGGCCGCACCTCCAGCGCTCGTCGCCGTACGTGCCGCGAAGCTGATCGACGGCACCGGCGCGGCGCCGATTCGAGACGCAGTCGTGCTGATCGAGGGCGAACGCATCAGCGCGGTCGGCGCGGGCCTCGCGATCCCGGCCGGCGCGCGCGTGATCGATCTCGGCGGCGCGACGCTGTTGCCCGGACTGATCGACTGCCACACCCACGTCACGAGCGGTGACCCGGCCGATTATTACGAGAGCCTGTTCCGCAAGAGCCACGTCGACTACGCGGTGACGGCGCACGTCTACGCGCGCCGCACCGTCGAAGCCGGCTTCACGACGGTGCGCGAGGTCGGCAGCTACGAGCTGATCGACGTCGCGCTGCGCAAGGCGATCGACGAGGGCGTCGTCGTCGGGCCGCGCATGCAAGTCGCGACGCTGACGATCGGTGCGACCGGCGGGCACGTGGACCTGACCGGATTCTCCCCGTACCTGCGCTTCGACGAGATGACGGGGATCGCCGACGGCGTCGACGACGTCCGCCAGGCGGTGCGCCAGCGCGTGAAGTGGGGCGCGGACGTGATCAAGGTGGCCGCGACCGCCGGCGTGCTCTCCGAAGAGGACAGCGTCGGGGGGCCGCAGTACTCGCAGGAAGAGCTGAACGCGCTGGTCGAGGAAGCGACCATGCTCGGCAGGCGCGTCGCGGCACACGCGCACGGCGCCGAGGGCATCAAGCGCGCCGTGCGCGCGGGCGTCGCCTCGATCGAGCACGGCTCGCTGCTCGACGACGAAGGCATTCGCCTGATGAAGCAGCACGGCACCGTGCTCGTCGCCGACGTCTACAACGACGACTACATCATCAGCGAGTTCACGCGCCTCGGATACCCGGAGAAGATCATCGCGAAGGAGCGCCTGGTCGGGCGGCAGCAACGCGAGAACTTCCAGAAGGCGGTGCGCGCGGGTGTGAAGATCGCGTTCGGCAGCGACGCCGGCGTCTACCCGCACGGCTGGAACGGCAAGCAGTTCGCGCACATGGTGCGCTGGGGGATGACGCCGCTGCAAGCGATCACGGCCGCCACTTCCAGCGCGGCCGAGCTGTTAGGGTGGAGCGACCGCGTCGGCCGCCTCGCGCCCGGGCTCTACGCAGACCTGATCGCGGTGAACGGAGATCCTCTGAACGACGTGACCGAGCTCGAGCGCGTGACGTTCGTGATGAAGGGCGGCGCGCTGATCAAGCAGGCGGAGTAGCTCGCTTCGGCCGCAAGAATCCGATCGCGATCGCGGCGACGACGCTCATGCCGGCGAAGATCGCGAAGGCGACCTCGAAGCGGCCCGTGCGCTCGAACACCACCATCGGAATCTGCAGGCTGCTCATCGTGAGCGGCAACATGCAGAACCCCATCGCGCCCATCACGCTGCCGAAGACCGCCGGCTCGAAGCGGTCGCTGATCGTCGAGGTCCAGAGCGGGGTGAGCGCCTGCGCAACGCCGACCCCTGCTGCGAGCGGCAGCAGCCAGCGCACCTCCGGAGTCAGCGCGAGCGCAACCGCACCCAGCGCGAGCGGCGCCTGTGCGGCCCAGATCAGCGGGATGCGCGGGACGCGATCCGCCAGCCAGCCGAGGCCGACGCTCGCGATCACGCCGGTCACGGCGGCCGTCGCCAGCAGCAGGCTCACGTGTTGGCCGGTGATTCCACGCGTCTCCTGTCCGTACGCGGGGTAGGCGTTCCCGAGCGAGATCAGCACGCCGAAGCAGAGGCCGAAGCAGAGCGTCAGCGCCCAGAAGTTGCGGTCGCGCAGAAAGGCCACGCTACCGGCGGCCGGCGTGTTCGGCGCCGCGGCGTCGCGCGAAGGCGCGGCTTCGCGTGCGAGCAGCGCAACGAGCGGGCCGAGCGCACCGATCGCGATCGCGCACGCGAGCACCGCGCCGCGCCAGCCCCAGGCCTCGACGCCGGTCGCGATCAGAACGGGCGCTGCGAATACACCGATCGACGGGCCGATGCCGCAGATCCCGAGCGCCATGCCGCGGCGATCGGGGAACCAGTCGGCGACCAGCTTCGCGGCCGGCAGTGCGCCAAGCGCGCCGGTGCCCGGTGCGACGGCGAGGACGTAGCCGAGGCCCGCGACGAGGAGCGACGGCGCGCTCCAAATCACCAAGAACCCGAGCGCCGAGGCCAGCGCGCCGCCGAGCATCGCGGCGCGCGGGCCGAAGCGATCGACCAGACGCCCTAACAATATGCCGAACGCGGCCTGCGCCGGGATGAACGCCACCATGCCGAGATTCACGGTGGCGACCGAAGCGCCGAAGTCCTTCGCGATCGGCACCAGCACGAAGCCGAACGCGACGAGCGTCGCGCCGACCGAGACCGCCTGAACCGCGAGCGCGGCGAGCAATGCGAGCCAGCGCGCGGCGCCGGCGGGAGCTGAGCTCGTGACGGCTGCAGCCTCGGCGCTCATGCGGCCTCCTTCACGGCGCGCCCACGCGTAGCGCGGGCGAGAGCGCCGCGCTCTTCATGGTCGCTTGTAGACGACGCCATCCTTCATCACGAACGACACGCGCTTCATCAGCGCGATCTCGCTCTCCGGATTCCCCGGCACCGCGATCACGTCCGCGAGCTTGCCCGGCTCGAGCGCGCCGAGCGTTTCGTTCAGCTCCATCAGCTCCGCGGCGCGCGCGGTCGCGGCGCGAATCGTTTCGAGCGGCGGCATGCCGGCGGCAGCCATCAGCTCGAATTCGCGCGCGTTGTCGCCGTGCGCGGAGACGCCGGTATCGGTGCCGAACGCGATCTTGACGCCGGCGCGCAGCGCGCGTTGGAACGTCTCCGTTGCGCGAGGCCCGATCTCGAGCGCCTTCGGCCGCACGAGCTCCGGGAAGAAGCCCGGCGCCTGGGCGCGCTCGAACACCCAATCGTTCGCGAGCAGCGTCGGCACCAGCCAGGTGCCGTTCTTCTTCATCAGCTCGTGCGCCTCGGCGTCGAGCAGCGTGCCATGATCGATCGACGCGACACCGGCGCGGATCGCGCGCTTCGCGCCCTCGGCGCCATGCGCGTGCGCCGCGACGCGCATTCCGTAATCGCGCGCGGTCTCGACGACCGCGCGGATCTCGGCCTCGGTCCACTGCGGGTTGTGCCCCGCCTTCGCGACCGAGAGCACGCCGCCGGTCGCGGTGATCTTGATCCAGTCGGCGCGCTCCTTGTACCGCCGTCGCACCGCGTCGCGCGCGCTGTCCGGCCCGCTGACGAAATCGCTGCGCGCGTCGACCGCGGCCATTAGGTCCGGGCGATAGCCGTTGCTGTCGTCGGCGTGGCCGCCGGTCGTCGCGAGCGCACGGCCCGCTGCGAGGATGCGAGGGCCCGTCGCGAGGCCCTGCTGGATCGCGTCGCGCAGCGCGATGCTCGCGTTGAACGCGGCGCCGAGATCTCGCACCGTCGTGAAGCCGGCGAGCAGCGTCTTCTCCGCGTAGTGCGCGCCGCGCAGCGCGTAGTCGGCCTCGCTCAGCTTGAAGCCTTCGAGCTCGGAGCGCTGGCTGTACTCGTCGGTGATGTGGACGTGCGAGTCGATCAAGCCGGGCAGACATGTGTATGCCGAGAGGTCGATCGCCGTGTCGCCCGAAGCGGCCGCGAGCGCGCCGGGTGCGACGCGCGCGATCTGGTTCTTGCTGACGACGATCGTGTGCGGGCCGATCCGCTTCGCGGCACGCGCGTCGACGACGTCTCCGCAGACGAGCAGCGTGTCGGCGGTTGCAGCGACGCCGCTCGTCAGAGCGATCGCCGCGAGCGCGGCGATCGATGCGGAAGCGAGCCGGGCACTCATCGCGTTCTCCTCGAAGCGCGGCGCAGCATGTTCCGCACGTTGGCCGCGTTCAAGCGCGGCGTGATAAAACGCCGCGAATTCTCGGAGGCCCGATGCCCACGCCGACCCGCGAGCAGCTCCTGACCTGGGCCGAGAATTACGTCCGGCTGTGGAACGCAGGGGACAAGCAGGCGTGGGCTGCGAACTGGCGCGCGGTCGCACCGGGCGATTTCAGGATGCTCGATCCGGTGGGGACGCCCGAGAAGCGCGGCTTCGAGGGCTGCGCGCTGAAGCCGTGGGATCTGTTCCAGCCCCACATCCCGGGCTCACAGCACGTCTGCGGCAACGAGGTCGCCTGGCTGCTCGAGAACTCCTTCCCGAAGCTGCCCGGGCGTGCGCCGCACCTCTCGATCGAGACCTACCGCTTCGAGGCGAACGGCGACGTCGTGATCCGGACTTATTACGAGGTGCCGGCGCACGCGGACGGCTCGGTCGGCGAGCTGTTCAAGACCTACTTGCCTGCGCGCTGATCAGAGCCATCGCCGCACGCGGCGTTTGTACGCGAGGTACGGCTCCCCGAGCGACACCGCGAGCGCGCGCTCCTCGTTCGCGATGAAGCGGAAGCGCAGCAGCAGCGCCATCGCGAGCGCGGCGAGCCATGGCGCGGGGCTCCCTAACACCAGCGCGACTCCCGCCAGCGTGACGATCATGCCGAGGTACATCGGGTTCCGTGAGAAGCGGAACGGACCCTGCGTGACGAGCAGCGTCGAGCGCTCGGTCGGCCTGATCGCGGCGCCGGCGCCTGCGAACGTGCGCGAGCCCCAGAGCGCGAGCGCCACGCCGAGCAGGACCAGTGGCGCGCCGAGCCACGCTGCGCGCAGCAGCGCAGGTCCGCCGAGCATCAAGTGGGCCGCACTTCCGAGCGCGAGCAGGAGCACAAAGAAGCGCGGCGGCAGCCAGCCCGTCGGCGCGAGCGGGATCGCGCGCGCGTCGTGCGGCGCCTCGCTCATCGCGCGATTCCATGCGGGGCTCGCAGCACCAGCGCGTACGCATCTCCGGCAAACCAGCGATCCGTCCAGGCTTCGTGCACGTCCACGCGCTCGAAGCCAGCGCCCTCGAGCTCGCGCAGCGCCGCTTCGATCGTGATGCCGTGCTCCGTGCGCTCCTCGCCGACGCCCTTCGGCGACCACGGCGCGAGGTACCAGGTCGGCGGGAAATCGATCACGACCAGCAGCCCACCAGGCACGAGGGCGCGCTGGATGTCCTTCGCGATCGCGCCCGGATCGCTCAGATGGTGATAGACGTTCCGCATGAAGACCGCGTCGCAACACTTCGAAGGCAGCCCGGTCGCCGCGATCTGCGCCTCGATCACCTCGAGATTCGCAAGACCTGCAACGCGCGCGCTCTCGCGAATCGCCGCGCGATCCTCTTCTCCTAGCTCGGTCGCATAGACACGCCCCGTCGGCCCCAAACGGCGCGCGATCTCGACCGCGAGCTCGCCCTCCCCCGCCCCGATCGCCGCGACGCGCGAACCCGCGCGCACGCCCATCAGCTTCGCGAGCCGCTCCGCCTCGCTCGCTTCATCTGCGAGCGCTGAAGCTGACGTCCCGGCCAGCGCCGCTGCAAGAACGAACCGAATGATGTGACGCATGCACTCCTCCTGAGCCCATTTCGATCCTACGCCTCGCACGTAACGCCAAAGCAACGCGCACGTAACGCGACGTAACCGCGCACGAACAGCTGCACACGAACCGCGCGAAACGCGCGGGAGGCGCGCCTCAACGGCGCGCCGATCCGCGCCCTCCCCTAAGTACTCGTTCGTCATCCCAAGCAAGAGCAGACGCGGCGGGGCCGGGGGGCGGGGGGCG
>Ga0187894_10006288_pt1 | contig 11712 bp, 7 predicted proteins | sample GBC1701081metaG_FD_136650 | JGI IMG/M metagenome (GOLD analysis project Ga0187894, IMG submission 136650) | White microbial mat communities from a lava cave in the Kipuka Kanohina Cave System on the Island of Hawaii, USA - GBC170108-1 metaG ...
GATCCCGTCCGACATCGAGTTCAAGCGCAACCACCTTGCCAAACCGGTGAAGTGGAAGGTCGGGCATCCTTCCTACGCCGGGATTCACTGGACGGTCAAGAACCTCTTCGAGCTGAAGAACGCGCAGCGCGCGCTGATTGACTCGAACATCTTCGAATACAACTGGACCGACGGACAGACCGGGACGGCTATCGTCTTCACCCCCCGCAACCAGAGCGGCGGTTCTCCGTGGTCGGTGGTGCAGGACGTGATCTTCACCAACAACATTGTCCGCCACACGGGCAGCGGGTTCAACATCGCGGGGCGGGATGACATTGCGGGGACGAGCGAGCCATCGCGCCGGATATTGATCAGGAACAACCTCCTGGAGGACGTAAGCAGCTCGGCCTGGGGCGGAGACGGGGAATTGTTTCAGATAGTCGGCGGAGCTGAATACATCACGATAGATCACAACACCGGGTTCGCGACCGGGAACATCATCACGACGGAGAGCGGCAAGGATCTGAACAAGGAGTTGGTCTTCACCAACAACATCGTGACGCACAACGCGTACGGTGTAATTGGCACCGGCACGGGAGTCGGGACGGTGACGCTCAACCGGTGGTTTTCGTCCTATGTCTTCCGGAAGAACGTGATCATCGGCGGGCGGGCGTCGAGCTATCCATCCGACAACTACTTCGTCGGCGCATTCAGCGAGGTAGGTTTTACAGACATGGCCGGAGGCGACTACCGCCTCTCATCATCCAGCCCGTATCGAAACGCCGGCACAGACGGCAAAGATATCGGATGTCAGCTTGGAACTCCGTCCAATCCCGGCGCGCCTCCGACGGCCCCCGCGATTTCCGGCGTGACCGCGACCAACATCACCGCCTCGAGCGCGTCCATCCTCTGGACGACGAGCGCAATGTGCGACAGCCAGGTCGAATACGGCCTCACGACCTCTTATGGCTCTCAGACGTCTTTGAACGCCACTCTGATCACCAATCACCTGGTGACTTTGACCGGGTTGAATGGGAATACGACGTACCACTACCGGGTAAAATCGCGAGATGCGGCTGGTAACCTTGGTGTGTCGTCTGATTACACTTTTGTTACTGCGGCGACAGGCCCCGGGCCGGACAAGAAGGCGCCCGTTATCAGCGCAGTGACGGCCACGGTTAATAGCTCGTCGAGCGCGACGATCAGGTGGACGACCGATGAACCGTCGGATTCTCAGACTGAATACGGCGTGACGGTGATCTATGGCGGGGCGACCTCGATTGATCAGGCGCGGGTTACACAACATTCCGTGACTTTGACGGGGCTGGTATCGAACACGCTCTATCACTACTGCGTGAAGTCGCGCGATGCGGCTGGTAATCTGGCTGTCTCAAGCGACCTGACTTTCGAGATCAGAGGCGGATCGGCAGGCGGCGGAGGCGGCTCGGGCGAAACAGGCGCGCCTCAACCGGTCATCTGGACCCAGTTGGTCAAGTTGTCGTCTAATGGCGCCACGTTGACGAAGGTTGCCGGATGTTCAGGTTGCGAATCCACGGCCGTTTCACAACAGAGTTTGACCACTGGAAACGGCTATCTTCAGTTTACAGCCGCCGAGACGAACAAAGATCGCTGGATCGGGTTGATGCAAAATGGAAAAGCCGTCTCAGTCAGGAGCATCGACTACGCTTTTCTGCTAGGCGGAGAGGGGATTACCTCGATACGTGAAAACGGCGTTTACCGTGTGGAGACCACCTACAAAGTAGGTGATGTCTTCCGCATCACCGTCGAAAACAGGGTTGTTAAGTACTACAAGAACAACTCGCTGATTTATCAGAGCCGCGTCGCCGCGAACTCCCCGCTTGTGGCTGCGGCGTCGGTTCTCGATATGGGTGGAACGGTCAGCAACGCTTTGATCTCGACATCCTCTTTGGGGTCGGGGTCCCAGACGCCGCCCAGAAATTCCTCCCGCTCATCATTCACAAAGGCTCTGCGCAGTCTCAACCGCAACTAAATCGAAGCAGACAGCATTGGGGCAGAGGCGCAAACCACGAAGGAACGAAGATAACGAAGAGAAGAAGGCAGATTCAATCTTTTTCCTTCTTCGTCATCTTCGTTTCTTCGTGGTTTGTACTAATTTTGATCTCAGGCAACTGCCTCCACAGCGCAGTGAAAAGCTATGAGCCTGGCGATGCTGTCGAGCGAGCGGAAATCGTCCAACTCCAGATCGCTGGCCGAAACCTCCACGCCGAAAGTTTGTTCAATGCGCAGTAACAATTCGACCAGCGCCAGTGAATCCATTATTCCCGTGGCGAACAAATCCGTGTCGCCCGCGGGTACCTCGATATTTAGATGTTGTGAAAATATAGCTGCAAGTCTATCTTTTAATTCCGCGTGTTCTCTCATAATAATCTCTCCAGCCGAGCAGAATGTTCATTTAGCTAGCGTAGTGATCACCTTGGCAATAAACTGGAAGCCGCTGACAGCAGAGACAACGGTCAGCGCCACTAAGACTAAAGAGCCTAAAGCCTTCCCGGGTTTAACAAGCGTCAAGCCGGCAAGGGAAAAAATCATAGGCGCCTGCCAGTGTAAGGCATACAGGAACATGTCATACAGGTAGAAAAACATATGCAGGGTAAAGTTAAATATCAAAAGGGACACGGATGCGAAGGTTAGTGAAGACCACACTAGTCCTTGAAAGTAAGCCTTCCAGGCCCCGATCAGAAGTAACCCGGCGAAAAGCAGCGTCCAGGATACTGACACCCAATTATTAAGCCTGGCCTTTGCGTATGTGAACATAATCATGAGGGATGGTTTGTTATTTTCATTGAACCCTTTTCTGATTAGGTGCTCATTCGGAGCCACTTCCGGCTGAATAACGCCTGCAAACGTGCTTACCGCCGCGATCATTAACTCTTCTGAGGGCCGATGTTTCCGGATCCAGAATCCCAGATCTCCTCTGTCGCCGAATGGTAGAAGATAGATGGGGCTGTAAGAGAATGCGACGGAAATCATGGCGCCCAAGATGAATGCGAGAACTAAGCTCAAGGTGGAAACAATCGCCGACTGCCCAAAACTATTCAGCCACGATTTTGCCTGTCCGAATCTTCTTCCAAGGAAATGAAAAATGATCAGTGGGACAATGTTGGTTATCGTGACGCCTATGGCGAAGCTGCCAGCGGCAATCCAACACCAGATGGGCGACCTAGAAGATGGAGTAAAGTCGCGAGTCATTAGCCAGGCGAGTAAAACCAGCATCATTGAGTTAATGGCAAACGCTTCCGGAACGCTGCCGACAGTTATTGTGCTCAAAGCGAAAAGATTTAAGCTGCATAAAACCAGCGTTTGCCAGGTTGCGACACCGATCCCTACCAAAAGCAGATATAAAATGACGTTTTTTACGCCCTGAAAGAACGGAACTACAAAGAGAGCCAGTTTCCTGCGAGTTCTCAAATCGTCAGAGCCGGTAATTTTGCAGACCAACTTGGATGCGGCGCGGACTGGGAGGCTGAACATCATCCCGGCAAATGGGTGGCGGAAGGAAGGCCCCATCCAGCCATTGCCAAACCCGTCCAGATAAGATGTGGTGTCGGCGTCGAATATCGTGTCTATTTGGTCTAACATGCGGTGATGGTCATAGAATCTTTCCAGACCATAAATAAGACTAAACGAGATTATGAATATTAGAGCTGTGGTTGGGCTGGCGATGTCTTTCAATGTAACCTCTCTTCTCTAGATGGCAAGTAACACAACGATTACAACAATAATTCCCAGAAGATAGCTAATTTTGTCTTTGATCGCGAACAACACTGGGTCTTCATCGAGTTTGCCTCGGGCGGCGATTATCCAGAGGCGGCTCGACCAATATGCCAGCGCGGGACAGACGAACCAGAGTAGGGAGGGACGGCGATAATGGGAGGCTACATCCGGCGAATTCAGATATATAGCTATAACAAGCACGGACATTAGTGAACTGACACAGCCATAACTCAACACGAATGGTATATCGGAAGAGCGATACCCGCGGCGATTAAGTAATTTACCCTCTTGAGAGCTTATGGAAGTTGTAAGCTCCGAGTGCCTTTTCGCAAGCGCGAGGCTGAGAAAAAAGCACATAAAAAAAGCCAGCGCCCAGTGCGAAATTGTGATGCCCGCGCAGACGCCGCCTGCCCACACACGTATAGTGTAAAGACTCGACAATAAAAACACGTCGACGAGTAGCTTCTCTTTAAAATAAAAGGAATATAGGAGGGTCAAAGCGAAGTAAGTGGCAAGCGTAGCCGCGAAATTCAGAGAGAGGGGGATCGCGACTACGAACGCTCCGAATAAGAGACACGCTGAAACCAGAATCCCGGTGGCCGGCGAAATGTCGCCCGCCGCAAATGGACGCTTCCGCTTCCTGGCGTGGAGCCGGTCGGCCTCCAGATCAACCAAGTCATTAATAATGTACACCGCCGATCCACAGAGAGAGAACGCCACAAACCCCTGTATGACGCTGAAAACAAGCGCGAGATCATTGAATCGGTGGCCCAGAAAGATCGCCGCGAATAAAAGCAGGTTTTTGGCCCACTGATGAACGCGCGACGCTTTAAAGAGAGCTTTGAACCATGACTTGTCAGAGGGCTTTATATGTTCGGAGCTGTCGGCGCATCCCCGTAGTTGGCTGACTAAAAACATATCAGAGCTAACGATCACGGCGCGCCGGCTCTCTTTCCAAATGTGAAGATCCGCGCGTGAATTTCCGATGTAATCAAAGGACTTTTTTCCGTAACGCTCGACAATGACTGAGAGCTTTTTTTCGCCTACCAGGCGCGTCAAATCATCCGACCCCAGAGAGTGATCAAATAGCTTCAAGTGACGCGCCACCCTTTCCACCAGAGTGTGATGCGCCCCGGAAATGAGTATTATTTCTCTTCCAGCGCGTTTCTCCTTTTCAAGATATTCAAGCGCTTCAAGCCGGTATGGAAGCAAGGCCACGTTGAGTGAGACAAGTTGACTTAAGCGGCGCCAGAGATAGGCTTGGCCGCGCATCAGCCAGAATGGTAAAAGAAACGCATATTGAGGCGTGGTTCGCACGAGAGCCAAAATAGATTCTTGAAGCGTGTTCGTTTTAATGAGCGTCCCATCCAGGTCTACGCAGAGTGGGAGTAGAGTTGTGTTGCGCATATTAACTCAGCAGCCAGAAAGTCCTCTTTCAGCTTCCTTCGGTCATATTTGCCATTTACGTTCAGAGGCATACATTCAAGGCTCATCCATCGCGCAGGGATCATATAGCCTGGCACTTTTTTGCCGAGCGAGCTACATAGCAAAGCGTGGGTAACATCCGCATCTTTCTGCGGGACATACGCGCAACAAATGATCGCGCCTTCGAACCCGCCCCGATCGATGGCGACGACTGCGCAATCCTGAGTCATCCCCAAGGTGTTCAGAGCCGTCTCAATTTCGCCCAGCTCGATGCGGTAACCACGGCTTTTGATCTGGGAGTCGGCCCGGCCCAGGAAGTAAACAAACCCGTCAGCGCCGAGTCTTGCCAGATCACCGGCGCCATAGATTCGGTCATCGGGCGTCGCGCTGAATGGATTTGGAATGAACGCTGAATCGGTCTTCTCCTGATCGCGCCAATATCCAGGGCTAAGGCCGGCTCCGCGAATGTATAGATTCCCGGTCTCGCCTTGGGCGACGGGTTTTAAGTCGTCATCCAGAATCAACAGCGTTTCGCCCTCGCACGCTTCGCCAATCGGAACCTCATCGCCGTCGGTCTCGGGGCATTGAGGAACGGTGTAGTAGCTACTGGCTATAGTGGCTTCCGTCGGGCCATACAGGTTGGTGAATTTAACGTGTGGTAAGCGCTGCATCCAGTACCTTAAAGCAGGAGTCGGGAATACCTCGCCGCACCACAGCAGGCGTTTCAAGGTGGGGAAATCGCCCGGGCGCACTACATCGAGCTTGGCCATGTAATTTAGAGCGGAGGGCACGGAGAACCATTGTGTCAGCTCCGATTCACGTATGAAGCCGGCCATCTTATTAGGTAATAAGTTTAATTCCATTGGGACAAGGTGTAGCTGCGCCCCCGCGGCAAACGCGCCATAAATGTCGAAAGTAGAAAGGTCGAAATGCAATGGCGGGTGGCCGGAAACCCGGTCCTCTGAGGTGATGCCGAAGTAATTGACCGCCCATTCGATGAAGCGACTCACATTGGAATGTTTGATCATCACTCCCTTTGGGGCGCCGGTAGAGCCTGAAGTGTAGAGAATATGGGCCAAACCCTCGCTGCCGGCGCGATAATCGAGTTGTGCGCTTGGATATCCCTTGAGATCGGCGGATGAGAATTCAATCTTGAAATTCTTTCCCTCGACCAGATCGGCGCTCACATTTCCGCTTATGAGGCCGACAATTGGCGCAAAGGGGAGATTGGCTTCAGTAAGCAGATCGTTGAGCAAATCAGTAACTGAGCCTGCGATCAGAATGCAACGAGGCTCACAGGATGTGACGATCTTTGCAAGCCGTGAAGCGGGGCTGGAGGGGTCCAGCGGGACGTAAGCGCAATCGGCCTTCAAGGCGCCTATCAAGCTGATGACGGAAGCCGGCGATTTAGGCGTCAAGAGACAGACTCTGTCTCCTTTCTCACAGCCTACACGCCTTAACATTCTGGCAACCCGGTTGGAATCCTCTTCCACCTGCCAGTAGCTTACTTGCTCCTGGCGCATTACGATTGCTGTAGCTTCAGGAGTCTTTTCCGCGCGGCTCGTAACATATTCTTGTAGTAAGGATGCCATACAATGATACTTTGCCTGTAACTCAATCAGCGGACGCAGCGGTTGCGCCGGAAGACGCCGCCGCAATCGCTTCATTGAACACGATACTGATATGGTTCAACTCCTCCAGGCTCGGAGGGATATCCAGAATGAAAGTTTTATATCCGGCGCGGATGTAACCCGACATCTCCTGCGCTACACGTTTGTAGCTGCCAACCAGATAGGGGCAGAAGGTCTTGTAATTCTGAAAAGGTCCAAGCCAATAGGGATTTCTCTCGGACTGCTCGCCCATCTCCGAAAGCTGTTTGTGCCAGACCGAGTCGGACACCTTCATTGCGAGCTGATGTGTGATCTGGCCTTTGCGGTCTTCAGGGAATCTGGCGCGCGCGATTTCCCAGGCAAGATCGTCGCTGTCACGGGCGATGACGCCTACGCGCACGCCCGAATTCAGATCGTCGTCGAGTGGGGCGCCGACGTATTCACTGGAAGGCTTCGGATACCTGACTGCCGTAGCGCCAATCGCCCTGGCGGCCGCGACGCCTTCTTCCGATGAGCCTGAGATAAGGATGCCGGGAAATAGCTCCCGCGGCAGAGATGGCGTCATTCTCAGGTTGTCCACGCGGTAAAACTCGCCTGAAAAGCTGACTGGGCTGTCGGCGGCAAGGAGCTTCTTTATGATCATCGTGTATTCGATGGCGCGATCGTACCTTTTGTTATGGGGCGTATCATCGCCGAGCGCGGTGAGATCGTTTTTGAATCCGCCGGCTACCATGTTGAGATAGACTTGTCGGTTATAAATGTGGCCGAATGAAGTAATCATCTTGGCTGCGGTATAAGGGTGCATATAGACTGGCTGCGCCGCGATTAATGGGCATAGGCTTTCGGTATTTTCGATGATAATCTGAGATACCAACCATGGATCAACCAGAGAATTATCGGTATAAACCAGAATGCCTTTACATCCGGTTTCTTCGCTCCATCTCGCCACATCTGTAACCTGGCGCAGGTACGACTGACTGCCCGCCTGACTTGATTGCGGGCAGGTGGAAAATACTTCAACACTCACGCCTGATGTCTGTTCGTAGATATTTTTGCGCATCGTCTTTCAGTATTATGGGGAGAGGTTGATAAAGAATTCAGCAATTCGGCGATCCGACCTGTCGTTTTGCGGCGGTCGAAGCTATCAACGACAAACGGATCGGGCCTGGGGCAGGGCAGGTTGTGTTTCCATAAATAGTAACACTCACGCACCGCGGCAATGATGCCCTCTTGATCATTCGGCTTAACCACCCAACCGCCTCCTGTGCGCCGCAGCAGGTTCGCCACAGCGCCTTCGGAGGCCAGCGCGAGGATGGGACGGCATGTTTTCAGATATTCAAAGGTTTTGGCGGGAACCTGAATAACCAGTCCCTCAGCCAGCAACAGCAACAGGTCGGATTGGGACAAGCGGCGCAAAGTATCGAAATGATTGAGCGGGCCTATCATCTCGACACAATCCCCAACCCCCGTCTCCGAGATAAGGCCTACTAGGCTGCGGCCCTCACTCGATTCGCACCACCCGATCAATTCGACACTTACTTCTTCGCGTTCTATCTCTCCGGCGTCGATCAGGGTCCGCAACGCCCGGAATAACGGTGTCGGGTTACGTTTCATATAAAGCCTGCCGGCGTAAGTAATGCGAAACTTTCGCGGCTCTGTCGCGCCGCATTGCGCGCTCTGGGCGAGCGCCTCGTCAGCCTCTTTCCATTCCGAACCGTCGAAGCCATTCATTACGACGCCGAATTTGGAAGCCGGCATTTGGTTGTAAGCCGCGCGCATCAACGCCGCGTGTTCTTCGGTGACACAGATCACCGCCCTGGCGCAGGCGACGGTCATTCGTTCCAAAGCGCGTCCGATTCTGAAATAAAGCTCGTTAAGGCGGTACTCCGGATGCATGCCTGTGATCCACGGATCACGGAAATGCGCTACCAAAGGCAACCCCGTCAGGAGCGCAAGCGCGCAACCGGCCAGGTGGGCGGTGAAATATGGGGCCGACGAATAGATCGCCTGCGCCTTTGTTCGTTTGATCACCCGCAGTCCGGTCACCACCGCCGGGATCAGCCAGCCGGTATATGTATCGGGAATGCTCAACAGCGACAGTAAGAGATCGCGCGCCGAGCTTCTGCCAATCGAGGCGGATTTATTTTCCCCGCCAGCTACTGAAGGGGCGACTAGTTGATTGCCAGCGCGAAGCAACCTGCTGGTCAATGAATTTGATTTGAATAGGCGGTAAATATCCAAAAGGTGCGGCAGCAAGGCTGTTCTGATGATTAAATCAGAGTCCGTGGCTGAAGCCGCGCCGTCGCGGTTGGGCTGTTTTTCTTTGATGTATTTTTCTTTGACCGTCAGCACAACAGGTTTCCATCCATACATAGGAAGGTACCGAGCAATTTGCGCGCAGGTGTACGCGCCCACCTCCACATTTGGTGGGAACGCGTAGGAAATGAACAACACTCGGCGCATCTCCTGCGTTTGGCAGACCGTGTTAATTTGATTTACCGGCTGATCTACTGGTTGATCTACTAACTGATCTACCACCGCCAGAGAAGATTGCCGGTGGTCGCGTTGGTCTTGGGCGCTCTCCGCGCGATACTCTATAGTACCCGAGCTATGCATTTTGTCCCTCCATCCCATTTCATCTTCCATTTGCCATATGAAGTTTGTCATTTGCCATTGCGTGTCTCGCGCGATTCCGGCAATGGCAAATGACAAACTTCATATGGCAAATGGAAGATGAAAATAGCTCAAAATCGTTGTCTGACTGCTTACTTGACTAGCAAAGGCTCTTTATACTCCTTGTCACGTCCTTTGATTTTCCCGGACGCAAGGAGAGCCGGGTTGAAAGGGGAGGATGTGGATTGCCCGCGCGCGCGGCGTAACAGAGTCTTAGCCCAATTGGGGAGGAGCGTTCGCGCGATCTCTTTCGTGTGAGTTTGGGCCACGTACCATCTGGCGGCCCGGCTGTCTGATGCGACCTGGGCCGTGACGGTCATACGCAGGTTATCTGACCAGTCAAACTTATAATTTTCATCTCCGCGCAGAAAATCATACATTTTCAACCCTCGCCGCGAAGCTTCGCGGATCGACAACCAGAGGATCGTGAACCCAAGGCTGTATTTCGACCATGCCTGATCGAATCCTGAAAGGTAGAAGTAGTAACAGTCTCCGGATTCGAAGCCGAAGAGCGATGCGCGGCATTCGCCTTCCAGCCAGATCTCTTCAAAGCGCGCCCTTCCGGAGCGAGCCAGTTCGCAGGCGGCGTCGAACATGAAGCCTTTCTGCTCCGGCGTCCTGACCGCGGCCGATCCACCGCGGCTGATCCATCGTCCGGTGTGAAGCCCCAGGAATCGTCTGTAGGCCGCAGGGATCGCGTTGGCATCGGAGACCACCCGGAATTCAAAGCTTGCAATCTTGTTCAAACGCCGCAGGCAACGTTTGAAATATTCCGAACGCTGAGATCGTTCGAGCAACTCTTCCCAACTGGCTTCGAGTGACATCCGCGGACAGATGAATTGCGGGGCGATCTTGTACCTGAACCCGGCGCTGTTGGCGAAATGCTTGGTCAGCAGCTGAAGGGTGTAAGAATCGGCGGACATCCCTTCAAGCTCCAATAGATCGAATGAACGCCACTCCGCAAGGTAATTCATAAACAGGTCGGCGCTTTTTTGTTTAAGCCTAGGTAACGCCAGAATATCCAAATAATCGGACGCGCCATATGATTCACCCAGAAACGATATCCGGTTCAGCCTGGGCGAAAAGCGTGATAACTGTCTCTTCTCAGCGCACAGCGGTAACAACCCGATCAGGGTTCCTTCCTCGCGCGCGCAGAGTAAAAAAGGATGTTTCTCCCGCCCGAACCATTTATGCCAGGTCGCCAGCCATTCCCAGGAAAGGAAGGGAGACGCGCCCGATTCGCCAAACAGCGTCTGCCATTCCGCTCGCAACTTAGTCAGAGCATCAACGCCTTCTTCAATTTCAATAGTTATTTTTTTCATTGGTGTGAGCCGCCACTTGAATAATTATTGCAGCCGATATCTTTGCCGCTGGTACCGGCGTTTCGATACGGACTGGATGATGAGAGGCGGTAGTCGCCCCTGGCCATATCTGTAAAACCTACTTCGCTGAATGAATTGATGAAATAGTTACTCGGCGGGTAGCTGGACGCCCGCCCACCCACGATCACGTTCTTCTCGAAGACGTAGGACGAAAACCACCGGTTGAGCGTCGCCGTCCCGATTCCCGTATCCGTGCCAATCACCCCGTATGCGTTGTGAGGCACGATGTTGTTAGTGAAGACCAACTCCTTGTTCAACTCCTTGCCGCTCTCCGTCGTGATGATGTTCCCGGTCGCGAACCCGGTGTTGTGATCTATCGTGATGTATTCAGCTCCGCCGACTATCTGAAACATTTTTCCATCTCCGCCCCAAGTCGAGCCGTTTATGTCTTCCAGGAGGTTGTTCCTGATCAGTATCCGGCGCGATGGCTCGCTCGTCCCCGCAATGTCATCTCGCCCCGCGATGTTGAATCCTCTGCCTGTGTGGCGGACGATGTTGTTGGTGAAGATCACGTCCTGCGCCACCGACCACGGAGAGCCGCCGCTCTGGTTGCGGGGGGTGAAGACGATGGCTGCGCCACTCTGCCCATCGGCCCAGTTGTATTCGAAGATGTTCGAGTCAATCAGCGCGCGCTGCGCGTTCTTCAACTCGAAGAGATTCTTGACCGTCCAGTGAATCCCGGCGTAGGAAGGATGCCCGACCTTCCACTTCACCGGTTTGGCAAGGTGGTTGCGCTTGAACTCGATGTCGGACGGGATCAGGTTCTGAATGCTCGGATCGGCGCCGCCGAACATGACGTTCTCTCCCGCGCCTTCGAGATAGTTGTTGACGATCTTGAAGGGGCCGGGACCGTTCCACCCGCAGATGGCCTGCGAGTCGGCGCCGAC
>Ga0187894_10006289_pt1 | contig 11708 bp, 10 predicted proteins | sample GBC1701081metaG_FD_136650 | JGI IMG/M metagenome (GOLD analysis project Ga0187894, IMG submission 136650) | White microbial mat communities from a lava cave in the Kipuka Kanohina Cave System on the Island of Hawaii, USA - GBC170108-1 metaG ...
ACTGCACGACCCGTGGACGATCCCGCCCGACGTCGTCGCGCGCGCCAATGCCGGCACCGTCGCGGCGGCGAAGGCGCCGGCGGGGGCACGCTCGGCCGCAGCGCCCAAGGGTGGCGCGCCGCTGCGCCTGGCGCTGCTCGAGTTCGTCAACGTCATCGACGTCGAAGACTCCGAGGCCGGGCTGCGCGCCGGCCTCTCCGAAGCCGGATTGGTCGAGGGACGCGACTTCACCCTGAGCGTGCGCAACGCGCAGGGCGACATGCCGACGTTGAGCGCGATGGTCGACGCTGCCCTCGCCGACCAGGCCGATCTATTGCTGACCTTGTCGACACCGACCCTGCAAGCCGCGATTCAGCGCGCCGGCAAGACGCCAATCGTCTTCACCTTCGTCGCCGACGGCGTCATCGCCGGCGCGGGCAAGAGCCTGAGCGATCATCTGCCGAACGTCACCGGCGTCAGCACCGGCGCCTCGTACGGCGACTTGCTGCAAGTGGTGCGACAGTGCCTGCCGCACGCGCGGCGTCTGGGCACGCTGTTCGCCCCGGCCGAGGTGAACTCGGAGTACAGCAAGCAGCAGATGGAGACGCTCGCGCCTCAGTACGGCTTCGAGCTGCTGACCGTACCGGTCAATTCGCCGACGGACGCGCCCGATGCGGCGCTGTCGCTGCTCAGCAAGGGCGTCGATGCGATCGCGCAGGTCCCCGGCAATCTCACCTCGTCGGCGTTCGCCAGCATCTCGACGCCGGCGCTGCGCGCCGGCGTGCCGGTCTTCGGCTTTCTCACCAGCGACTTCGACAACGGCGCCGTCGTAGTGACAGCGCGCGACTACTACGACGGCGGCCGCGAGGCCGGGCATCTCGCGGCGCGCGTCCTCGCCGGCGAGAGCCCGGCGAGGATCCCGTTCCAGCCCTTGCAGTCGATGCGGATCCTGGTGAACCTCGAGGCCGCGGAGAAGTTGAAGATGAAGATCCCGGCGGAGCTCCTGGCGAAAGCGGCGACCCTGGAGAGAAGGAAGAAGACTTTGGCCACAGAGACCACCGAGGCCACGAAGACTCGGTGATCTCCATGGAAATCTCCCGCACCAAGACGAACGACTGCCTCGAGCTGAGGGTCTCCGGCCGGCTCGACGCCTACTGGGCCGACACGCTGAGCGACGCGCTGGAGGAGGCTCTGCGCCAGGGCGCCGATCGCATCCATGTCGACATGGCCGAGGTGGGCTACATGAGCTCGGTCGGCATCCGCGTGCTGATTCGATTCTACAAGCAGGTGCAGCGGCTGCAGGGCGCGTTCGCGGTGGTGAACCCGTCTGCGGCGGTGCGCGGCGTGATCGAGCTCGCGGGCCTCGAGGCGCTGTTGATCGGCAGCCCCGCCGCGCCGGCGGCCGAGGTGATCGCGCCGCGCGAAGAGTCGCGACATGTCGAGCGCGACGGGGCCAGCTTCGAGATCTTCGACCTCGACGGCAGCGGCTTTGCGGCTAGATTGATCGGCGACCCGCAGCGACTCCTCGGCGCGGGCTTCGGCGGCGCGCACTGCAGCGCGCTGAGCACAGGTGAGTCGGTGCTGGCGGTCGGGCTCGGCGCTCTCGGGCGCGACTTCGACGACTGCCGCGGCCGCTTCGGCGAATTCCTCGCCGCCGGCGGCGCCGCCGCCTATCTCCCCGCCGACGGGACCAATGTCGCCGACTATCTGGTCGCCACCGGGAACTTCGTCCCCGAGTTGCGCGTCCTCTATGCCGTCGCCTGCGAGGGCTCGTTTGCCAAGCTGGCGCGCTTCGAAGCTGCTCCGGGGCCGCTGCCGCTCTCGCAGCTGGTGAAGGCGGCGCTCGATTTCTCCGGCGCCGATGCCGCCGCGATCGCGATCGTCGCCGAGAGCGCCGGCCTCATGGGCGCGGCGCTGCGCCAATCGCCGGCGGCGGGCTCGCGCTTCGACTTCGCTCTGCCCGGGGTGCGGGACTGGCTGTGGTTCACACCGGAGCGCGCCTTCGCGCGCGGCCTAGCCCTCGTGGTCGGTATCGCCGCGCGCGGCGAGATCAACGGCCTGGCGCGATTCCTCCGCCCGCTCGGGGCCGAGCCGTGGCCCGCCGGCCACTTCCACGCTGCGGCCTTCTCCTTCCGGCCGCTGCGGCGCGGCCGCATCGATCTGGGCTCCACCGTCGCTTCGCTCTTCGAGGGCGAACATCTCCACGGCTTGATGCACCTGCTGCACGACGACCGGCCGATCACCGGCGGCGGCGAGAGCGAGCTCGTGCGCGGCGCTGCCTGGATCGGGCCACTGCGAGGCTTCACGGCGGAGGGGCGATGACGCTCCTCCTCGGGGCCTGGACGATCGGCCTGATTCTCTCGCTGCTCGCGCTCGGCGTCTTCATCAGCTTTCGCGTCTTCCACTTCCCCGACATCACCGCCGACGGCTCGATCACGCTCGGTGCCGCCACCGCCGCAGTGCTGATCGCCGGGGGCGTGCCGCCGCTGCTCGCCACCCTGGCGGGCTTTCTCGCCGGCCTCGTCGCCGGCGCGCTCACCGGCGTATTGCACACCAAGTTCGGCATCAACGGGTTGCTCGCCGGGATTCTCGTGATGACGGCGCTCTACTCGGTGAACCTGCGCATCATGGGGCGCTCGAACCTGCCGCTGGTCGGCGCCGACACGCTGATGGCCGAGGCCGAGAATCTCGGCGCCCGGGCGCTCGGCGGCGCCGCGAGCTTTCACCTCGGCAGTTGGGAGATCTACGGGCGCGACCTGTTCGCGCTGTTGCTGACCTTCCTCCTCGTCGCCGTCGTCGGTGCGGGGCTCTACGCCTTCTTGCGCACCAACCTCGGCACCGCGATGCGCGCCACCGGCGACAACGACCAGATGATCCGCGCCCTCGGCGTCAACGTCGGCAACATGATCATCCTCGGCCTGGCCATCTCCAACGGCCTGATCGCGATGGCCGGCGCGCTGCTGGCGCAGTACCAGGGCTTCGCCGACGTGCAGATGGGCATCGGCATGGTCGTGTGGGGTCTGGCGAGCGTGATCATCGGCGAAGCGCTCGTCGGCAGCACCCAGCTCGGTCTCGTCATCGCCGGCGCGGCGATGGGGTCCGTCCTCTTCCGCCTCCTCGTCGCCATCGCCCTGCGCGCGGGGCTCAACCCGAACGACCTCAAGCTCATCACTGCCGTCTTCGTCTTCGCCGCGCTGGTCTTGCCGGCGCTCCTCGCCCGCCTCTCCCGCGCCGAGGTCCGCGATGCTTGACCTCGACGGCGTATCGAAGACGTTCAACCCGCAGACGGCGAACGAGGTGCGGGCGCTGCAGAACGTGCACCTCGGCATCGACGACGGTTCGTTCGTCGTCGTCATCGGCACCAACGGCTCGGGGAAGTCGACGCTGCTCAACGCCGTCGCCGGCACGTTCTTCGTCGATCGCGGCGCGATTCGCATCGCCGGGCGCGACGTGACGCGCTGGCCCGAGCATCGCCGCGCCGCGCTGATCGGCCGCGTCTTCCAGAACCCGTTCAGCGGCACCGCACCGCAGATGACGATCGCGGAGAACCTCGCGCTGGCGACGCGGCGCGGCCTGGCGCGCGGCCTCGGCTGGGCGCTGGCGCCGAGCTTCCGCACCGAGATGCGCGAGCGCGTGCGACGCCTCGGCATGGGCCTCGAGGAGCGGCTCGACAACGTCATCGGCAGCCTCTCCGGCGGCCAGCGCCAGGCGCTCACCCTGCTGATGGCGACCTGGCGCCGCCCCGAGCTGCTCCTGCTCGACGAGCACACCGCCGCGCTCGACCCGAAGAGCGCCGAGCAGGTAGTCCGGCTGAGCGAGGAAGCGATCGCGCGCGACCGGCTGACGACCTTGATGGTGACGCACTCGATGCATCAGGCGACCGCACTCGGCGACCGCCTGGTGATGATGCACCGCGGCCGGGTCCTGCACGACTTGCACGGCGCCGAGAAACAGCGCCTCCGCCCCGCCGACCTCCTCGCCCGGTTCGAGGAAGTCCGCCGCGCGGAGCAGCTCGACGAATCGGCGGCGGCGATGCTCGAACGGCAGTACGTCTGAAGACTGGGTCGGGGGTCACCCCCGACCAGCGACCAGCGACTAGCTGGCGGCCCCGACCGCCTCGGTGCGGGTGTCGTGGATCGAGAGGACGCTGGAGAAGCCGGCGATGTCGAAGACCTCGCGCACCTGCGCCTGGAGCGCGCCGACGGCGAAGAAGCCCGCCGGTGGCGTCAGGCGCTTGGCCGCCATCAGGAACACGCGCAGGCCGGCGCTGCTGATGTATGCCAGCTTCGAGCCATCGACCACGAGCCGATTCGTGCCGCCGGCGATCAGGCCGAGCACCTTCTCCTCGAAGGCACCCGCCGTGCCCGCATCGACGCGGCCGCTCACCTCGAGCACCACCACTGAACCTTCCCGCGCTTCCGTGATCTCCATCGCTCACCTCCTCTGCGCCACGCGCCTGCGCATCATGAGAATGTTCTTCCCCATCTCGCGCCGGTACGCCAGCGCGTGCATCGTCCGCCGCACGAAATGCATGCCGAGCCCACCGACGGGCCGCTCCTGGACCGGGCTCCCCAGCTCGCGGTCGAGCGGCTTGACGCCCAATGGATCGAAGGCCACGCCGTCGTCTTCCACTTCGATCGCGAGCTCGTCCTCCACCAGCTCGACGCGGACGGCGATCTCGTGCGCTTCGCCATCGCCGAACGCATACCAGATGACGTTGGTGAGCACCTCGTCGAGGGCTAGCGTGGTCTCGAAGACGTCCTGCTCGTCGAGGCCGTGCGCCGCACCGAAGCGCGCCAGCTCGACCGCGACGCGCCCCAGCTCGGCGGTATCGTTGCGCACGTCGAGGGTCAGTGCCGGGCTCATCCGCGACCTCGATAGGAGAGCGCCAGCGCGGTGAGGTCGTCGTTCTGCGGCGTGCCATCGGCGAAGCGCTTCAGCGCGTCGACGAGGTCGCGCACCATCACCTCGGGCTGCGCCGCGGCTTCTTCTTCGAGGAACCGCCGCAGGCGCGCGTCGGCGAACAGCTCACCCTGCGAGTCCATCGCCTCGGTGACCCCGTCGGTGAAGAGGAGCAGTGCGTCGCCGGGCTCGAGCTCGACCGTGCCGCGCCGGTACGAGCGGCCGGGGAAGATGCCGAGGACGGTGTCGCCGGTGCGATCGAGCGCCGCGACGCCGCCGGAGCGGCGCACGGCGTAGGGCGGGAGATGGCCGGCGTTGGCGTACACCATCGCCCCGCTGCGCGTGTCGAGCACGCCGTAGAAAACGGTGACGAACATCTCGGAGCGGTTGTCGCTGCTGAGCTGCTGGTTCACCAGGCGTAGGCATTCCTCCGGCGGCGCGCCCAGAACCGCCGTCGCTTTCAGCAGGGCGCGGCACATCGACATGAACAGCGCCGCCGGGATGCCCTTGCCGGAGACGTCGGCGACGACGCAACCGAGGTGATCGTCGTCGACCAGGAAGAAGTCGTAGAAGTCGCCACCGACCTCGCGCGCCGGGATCATCTCGGCGAAGAGATCGAAGTCGGTACGTCCGGGAAAGGCGGGAAACTGTTGCGGCAGGATCGACTGCTGGATGTGGGCGGCGATGTCGAGCTCGCGCTGCAGGGCCAGGAGCTCTTCGTGGTCGCGCACGGCGCGGCGCAGCTCCTCGACCTGCCGCGCCGTCTTGCCGATGGTGATCTCGAGATCGGCGAAGTCGATCGGTTTGGTGACGAAGTCGGCTGCGCCGCGGTTCATCGCGGTACGGATGTTGGGCATATCGCCGTACGCCGAGATGATCACCGACTTGGCAAGGAGCTTCATCTCGCCGATCTTGGCGAGGAGCGTGAGGCCGTCCATCTCCGGCATGTTGATGTCGGTGAGGACGAGCTCGATCTGAGGCTCGGCGGCGAGCGCTCGCAGCGCCTCGACGCCGTTGCGCGCGAAGGAGAAGTCGTATTCCCCCGCCCGCACCTGCTTGCGGAACTTCTGCCGCACCAGCAGCTCGAGGTCGGGCTCGTCGTCGACGACGAGAATCTTCACCGCCATGAAAGACCTTGTAACAGAATTGAATCCCCGTTCATCTCCGTTCCTTCTTCGGAAGGGAAATCACGAATTCGGTATACTCACCTTCAAGCGAGTCGAACGTAAGCTCGCCGCCGTGCTCCTGGACGACGACGTCGTGGCTGATCGAGAGGCCGAGACCGGTGCCCTGGCCGGCGGGCTTGGTGGTGAAGAAGGGGTGGAAGATCTTCTCGCGCGACGCCGCCGGGATGCCGGTGCCGTTGTCGCGGATGCGGATCTCGACACGATCGCCGCGGTCGCGCGTCTGCACCCGGATCACCGGCGCGTAGCCCGGCACGCCGCGGCGCTGCTTTTCGCGCACGGCGTAGCAGGCGTTGTTGAGCAGGTTCAGGAAGGCGCGGCTCAAGTCCTCCGCGATCACCGGCACTGGCGCCAGCACCGGGTCGTAAAGTGTCTCGAAAGCGGTGTTGAAACTCGGATCCTGAGCGCGCACGCCGTGGTAGGCGAGGCCGACGTACTCGTCGAGGAGCTGGTTCAGATCGGTCGGGCGCTTCTCGCCGGAGACACCGCGCGAGTGCTGCAACATGTTGGCGACGATGCGGTCCGCGCGCTGGCCGTGCTCGCGGATCTTGCCGACGTTCTGCTCGAGATCGGCGAGCAGCCCCTCGACCTCGCCCACCGACTCCGCCGGCAGCACGCCGCGCCGGCTCTGCCGCTCGCGGCGCAGCTCCTCGATCAGCTCGACCGAGAGCTCGGCGAAGTTGTTGACGAAGTTGAGCGGATTCTTGATCTCGTGCGCGATCCCGGCGGTGAGCGCGCCGAGCGAGGCGAGCTTCTCCTGCGCCACGAGCTGCTCCTGCGTCTGCCGCAGGCGATGCAGCGTCTCCTCCAGCGCGGTGTTCTTCTCGCGCAGCTCGTGCGTGCGCTCCTCGACCTTCTGCTCGAGCGTGCGGCTGTACTCGGCGAGCTCGCCGATGCTGCGGCGCAGCTCGCTCTGCATGCGCGCGAAAGTGGCGGTGAGGCGGCCGACCTCGTCCTGCGAGCGCACCGGCGGCAGCGGGCTCTCCAGGTTCCCGCGCGCGATCTCCTCGCTGGCCGCGGCGAGCGCCACCAGCGGCCGCGTGATCGAGCGCGCCACCAGGGCGACGATCGCCAGCAGGAAGAGGCCCGCCGCGGCCGCGAGCGCGGCGGCGAGGCGATTGAGGCGCGTGACGTCGGCCAGCATCTCCTTCTGCGGCAGCAGCGCACCGAGCACCCAGCCGCTCGACGGCACCGGCGCATAGGCGAGCCAACATTTCTGCGCGCCGGTGAGACAACGCGACGGCACGAAGCCCGACTCCCCCGCCACCATGGCGCGGCCGATGTCGCGCAGGCGCCGGTCGTGTCGGGCCTCGGCGATGCTGAAGATGGTCTCGTTCATGATCAGATCGCTCGACGGATGCGTGACCACCATCCCGTTCTTCGAGAGCAGGAAAGCGTAGCCGCTGTCGAGAATGCGGACCGAGGAGACGATCGACTCGAGCCAGTCGAGCGATACATCCGCGGTGACCACGCCGCGGAAGATGCGCTCGTCGCCGGTCTGCAGGTAGAACGGCACCGAGTAGGTCGACATGACCACGCCGCCGCCGCCGGCGTCGAAGTAGGGCTCACTCCAGAGCGCCTGGTTCATCTCCTTCGGCAGCTGGTACCAGTCCTGAAGGAAGTACCGGTACTGTGGCCCGCCGAGATGGATCAGTCGCGTCTCGCCGCCCTCGCGGTAGACGTAGGGCGCGAAGTACTCCTCGCCTTCGGCGAACGCGTGCGGCGCGAAGGCGACGGCGGCACCGTGCACCTCCGGGTTCTTCAGCACGGCCAGGCGCAGGAGCTGAATCAGGTCTTCGCGCGTGTAGCTGGCGTACTCGAGCGTCGACGCCAGATTGAGCGGCACCTTCTCCACCGCCGCCAGCACCGACTCGACGCGATAGACTGTGGCGCGGGTGAGATTGCCGGCGTTCTCCTCCGCCTGGCGCTCGATCAGGCGGCGCGTGACGCGATAGTTGTAGCCGAAGAGCGCGGCGAACACGGCGAGCGCGCCGGCGACGATGAGCAAGCTCAGCTTGAAGGCGATGCCGCGCCGCCGCAGCATGTCGACGACTCTACGCCACATCGTTGGCTACCATCGTCCTGCGGCAGACGGCACCGTCCGCTGTCCGCCATCCGCCGTCCGCCGCCTCATTTCGGTGCATGGGCAAACGAGTCGAACGGCGGTGCGGCGCTGATCCAGCCCGATTCGACCAGCGCATCGGCGACGCGGTCGTAGCTCGCGCGGGTGAGGATGCCTGAGGGCCGCACCGCGCCGGCGGGCAGAATCAGGTCGCGCATGCGCGCCAGCATCCACTCCTGATGCACGCGGCTCGTCGGCACGTGGGCGCGGCGCATGTACTGCATCACCACGTCGACCGCCTCGCCGGGATGCGCGAAGGCGTACTCCCAGCCGTCGAGCGATCCCTGAACGAAGGCGGCGACCTGCGCCGGCCGCTCGCGCAGCGTCTCCTCGCGGCAGTAGATGCCGTCTTCCGGGAAGTCGAGACCGTAGTCGTAGAAGAAGAACGTGGTGAGCTCGTCGGGGTCGAGGCCGGCGCTGAGGATGGTGTGGTACTCGTTGTACCACATGGCGACGTTCACATCGGTGCCGCCGCGGAGGAACAGGTTGATCGTCGAGGCGATCGGCACCGGGTAGACGTCGAGCGCTTGGCGCTTGAAGAAGAGCTGTGGCTGGAGGAGGAAGTCGCCCTCCCACACGCCGATCTTGTGGCCGTTCAGATCCGCCGGCGACTGGATGCCGCGCGCGCGGCGGGCCACCAGCATGAGCGACGAGCGCTCGACGATCTGGGCGAGGTTGACCACCGGCATGCCGCGGGCGCGCAGCTGGATGGCTGTGGAGAGCCACAATGTGCCGAAGTCGGCGCTGCCCTGCTCCAGGCCCGTCGAGGTCGGGCTATCGGGGCCGCCGCTGAGAACGTCGACGTCGAGACCGCGGGCGCGGTAGAAGCCCTTGTCCTGCGCGACGTAGTAGCCGGCGAACTGCGCCTGCGGCAGCCACTGCGGCAGGAAGGTCACGCGCGGCAGGGGCTCGGCGTTCGCCGCCGCCGCGAGGAGAACCGCGCCTGCCGCGCTCCACCGAGCAATCGCCGCACACCGCCAGCCCACGGGCGACAGTTTCCAGCCCCCCGTCTCCGGGTGCAAGCGCGCGCGTCTTTGTCTTCTGCCGACGCAACGTGCTACACGCCGAATCCCGTGAAAGCTCTCTTGGCGATGATGCGAAAGGAGTTCGTGCACATCCGCCGCGACCCACAGCTGGTGGGTTTCGTGCTGGCGCTGCCGGTGCTTCTATTGATCCTCTTCGGCTACGCCCTGCGGCTCAAGGTCGACCCGATGCGCGTCGCCGTCTACGACGCCGATAAGGCCTTCTTCAGCGCCATGGTGAAGGACCAACTGCGCGACCAGGGTGGCTTCATCGTCGTCGAGGTCGACTCCGAAGACGAGATCCGGCACCGCCTTCAGCACGGTTTGGTACACCTAGGCGTCGTCATTCCCAAGGGGTTCACCGCCAACCTCGCCGACTACAAGCAGACGCCGTTTCCGCTCTTCGTCGACGGCAGCATGCCGACCCTGGCACAGGCAGCGCTCTACGGCTCGCGGGTACTGACGAGCGAGGAATCGGCGGACAAGATGAAGTTCGAGGATGAGGAGAACCCGCCGCCGCCGACACGCAAGTCGCCGATCAAGGTCGAGTCCGTGGTCCTCTACAACCCGGAGCTGAAGGACTCCGACTTCTTCCTTCCCGGCACCATCGGCATCGTGGTGATGATCGTGGTGCTGACCTTGTCGTCGGGTCTCGTCCGCGAAAAGGAGCAAGCGACCATCGAGCAGCTCCTGGTGACGCCGATCGGACGCTTCGCGCTGATCGCGGGCAAGATGATTCCGTACGGTATCATCGCCGCCTTCGACTTCGCCATCGTCTCGGTCCTGGCGCGCTACGTTTTTCACCTGCCGCTCGATCAGGCGGTGGGGCCGGTGATTCTCCTGGCGGCGCTCTTCATCCTGGCGCTGCTCGCGCTCGGGGCGTTGATTTCGACCTTGTCGCAGACGCAGCTCCAGGCGAACTTCATGGCGGTGTTTGTGATCGTGCCGTCGGTGTTGATGTCCGGCTTCGTCTTCCCGATCGAGGCAATACCCGGCTGGCTGCAGCCGGTCGCCTGGAGCCTGCCGATGACCTACTTCGTGTCCGCCATTCGCGGCCTGGTGTTGAAGGGGGCCTCCATGTTCGACATGTGGCGCGACTACGCCGTGCTCGCCGCCTTCGTGATCGGGTTCACGCTGCTCAGTCTCACCCGCTTCCGCAAACAGCTCGCATGACTGCGGCCGCAGCCAAGAGCGGGGCCACGAGCCTGCCCGACGAGCGCTGGATTTCCGCCGGCACCGTCATCTTCCGTCAAGGCGACATCGGCAACGAGATGTTCGTCATCGGCGAGGGCAGCGTGCGCCTCACCATCGGCACCGCCGACGGTCACGAGGCCGAGATCGGCGTGTTCGGCAAGGGCGAGTTCTTCGGCGAGCTCTCCCTGCTCAGCGCCGCACCGCGCAGCGCCAGCGCCGCCGCGGTGGAGGACTCGGTGCTGCTCGTGGTCACGCGCGACGTCTTCGCCATGATGGTGCAGGACGATCTCGACATCGTCGCGCGCATGATGGCGGCGCAGGGGCGGCGCCTGAGCCGCGCGAACGAGCCGATCCAACAGCTCACGCAGCAGCTCGGCCGTATCCGCGTCGCGGCGCACTGCGTGCATCGTCTCCTCGGCGCGAGCCCGCCGCAGACCTTCGAAGTCGAAGCCCTGGCCCGCGAGCTCGACCTGCCGCCGCAGGCGGTCGGCGCCAGCGTCGCTTTCCTCTCCGAGCAGGGCATCGGTGGCGTTCGCGACGGCCGCTGGTCGATCGACGGCAGCGACGCCGTCACGCGCCTGGTCGACGTGATCTGCAAGAACGCCGACACGCGATAGAAGAATGGGACTGTCCCAACTCTTCACTCGAGCGAGCCGGTCTGATCCATGCGGCGCGTGTAGCTGACGAAGATGTCCTCGAGGCTCGGGTAGACCGAGTGGATCGAGAGCACTTCGATGCCGCCGGCGACCAGGCGCTTGCGCAGCAGATCCATCACCATCGCGCGGCGCGCGGAAGCGGCGAAGGAAGCGAAGCCGTCGGGCGAGGCGGGTTCGGGCGGGAGATCCTTGACGCGGATGTGCAGCGCCTGGCCGAAGACGCTGACGTCGTCGACGAAGGGAGCGTCGCGCAGCACGCCGAGCGCCGGCATCAGCGGCTGGCAGAGGATCTCGACGCGACGGTTGGTGCTGGCGATCTCCTGTAGCTTCATCGAGTTCGGATCGCCGCTGACGAGCAACTGACCGAAGTAGACGTAGGCCGCCTTGGTGCAGCGCTCGGCCTCGTCCATGTAGTGCGTGGTGACGAAGAGTGTCGTACCCTCGCGCGCCAGGCTGAAGAGCAGGTCCCACAGATTGCGCCGCGCGACCGGGTCGACGCCGGCGGTGGGCTCGTCGAGAAAGACGATCTTCGGTTTGTGGATCAGGGCGCAGGCGAGAGCGAGGCGCTGCTTGAGGCCGCCGGAGAGGCTACCCGCCGCCTGGCCTTCGCGGTTGTCGAGGCCGCAGAGCTCGATCAGCTCACGCTTGC
>Ga0187894_10006290_pt1 | contig 11703 bp, 12 predicted proteins | sample GBC1701081metaG_FD_136650 | JGI IMG/M metagenome (GOLD analysis project Ga0187894, IMG submission 136650) | White microbial mat communities from a lava cave in the Kipuka Kanohina Cave System on the Island of Hawaii, USA - GBC170108-1 metaG ...
AGCGTCACTTCCTCGTTGCCGAAGAGAGTGCCGACGAAGCTCACCACGCGCTCGCTCGGTCGCACGCTGGCCGGCGCGGCCGTGATCGGAATCGGCCCTTCGCTCTCGCCGCCGGCGGCCTTCGAATCGGCCGTCGAATCGGCGCAGCCGGCGATCGCCGCGCCGAGGCTCACGAGCAACAGAGCTGCGCGCGCCTGCCCGGCGCGGCGGCCGGAGGAGTCGGTCTTGGAGGTCGAGATCGGATTCATACTCTTCATCGTTGCTTGGCCACGACGCGCAAGGCGCGCCGGCGATCGCCGGCGGAGCGCTGCGTGGGGGTGGCGGCGATTCCGTTGAGGAAGGTCTGCGTGACCAGACGCGCGAGTCCGGCCACCGTGTCCTGGGGTGTACGGTACAGACAGACCGAGCGGATCATGCCGAACAACATCTCGACCGCCAGTTGAGGATTCGCACGCCCGAGGGCCGTGCGCGGCAGCTCGCGCTGCAGCGCTCGCATCATCAGAGCCAGCAGGTCATTGCGGCGCTCCTGCCATTGCTCGCGCTCGCTCGGCTCGAGCTTCGGCTCCATGCGGTAGAGGAGGAGAAAGAAGTCGCGCCGATTCCAGAAGTACTCGAGCATGGTGCGCACCAGGCGCTCGACGCTGTCCTCGAGCCCGGCGTCCTCGCGGAAGACGGCGGTGACGGCGTCGTGCATGCCCTCGAGCCCGCGGATGATGGCGGCGAAGTAGAGATCCTCTTTCGAGTCGAAGTAGCGGTAGATGGTGCCCTTGCCGATGCCGAGCTTGACGGCGATCTCGTCGGTGAGAACCTCGTGGAACTCGCGCTGCGAGAACACCTCGGCGGCACAATTGAGGATCGCGGTGCGGGTCTCGTCGTTCTTCTTTCGTCCGCGCAATGGGGGCTCCGAATAACGGAACTGACCAGTCAGTTCTACGTACGGGGCACAGTTAGGTCAACGAGGCGCGCCGCCACGATCGTCGCCGCCGCGGGCTCGGCGGAGGCGGTGATTCGACCTGCGACCTGAGCCGGCATCGCTCATGTCAGCGCACCGGCAAGATACCGAAGCAGCGACGAAATTATCGCGCTGGGGAGAGACAAAGCGGCTGCCTCGGCAGGCCTTCGGAGGTGCATTCGCCGACGCGCGCCAGTGGCACGTCGGTCGCTACCCGACGAGTGGAGTGAAGCGAGCCGACGACCCGACTCGGAATCGGAAGGAAACAGCGATGCGGCATCAGGGATTGAGCTCCGGAGCGCGAGTCGGGCGCGCTCGTGCCGGCGCAAGGCGGATGACACGCGCGGCGCTGTTCGCACTGCTCTTCTGCTGCTTCGCCGCGAGCGCCGCGGCGACGACCTTCGTCGTCGGCGACGACGCCGACCTGCTCGCCGCCTCCGACAGTGTGGTCGTCGGCACCGTCACTTCGCTCGCGCCGGTGGAGCGAGGTACCGCGATCGACACGCTGGCGACGGTCGCCGTGACGCGCACGTTGAAGGGGTTTGTCCCTCCGAGCATTACGGTCCGTCTTCCCGGCGGTGCGCTGGGTGGCCGGCGGCAGACGGTGTACGGCGCTGCCGAGATGAAGCCGGGCGAGCGCGTCGCGCTGTTCCTGCGCGATCGCGGCGACGGCACACTCGCCACGGTCCAATTGGCGATGGGCAAGTATCGCATCGTCGGCGCCGGCAGCACGGCGCTCGCGGTGCGCGATCTTCAGGGCGCCGTGGTTCTCGGCCTGCGGCGCGGGCGCCTGGTGCGGCGCAGCCCGCAGGAAGTGCGGCGCCTGCGCGATCTGGAGAGCTCCGTCCTCGCGGGCGGCTCGCAGTACGACGAAGCGGCTCCCGGAACGCTGCCGCTCACGCAGAGCTTTCACGGCTCGTTCACGACGCTCGGTTCGTCACCGGCGCGCTGGTACGAGGTCGACGAAGGCAAGAACATCGTCTTCGGCTACGACGTGAGCGACGCGAAGAACACCGGGCTCGACGCCGCGGGGGCGGTGCAGCAGGCGATTTCGGCCTGGTCGAGCGTCGATTGTGCCGGCATCGAGCTGAAGGCAAGCGGCACCGGTGAGGTCGGGCCCTACGATGCGTGCGACGGCAAGAGCGAGATTCTCTTCGAGGACCCGTTCGCCGAGATCGACCCGCCGGTGAACTGTCGCGGCCTGCTCGGCATGGGCGGTTTCTGTTCCATCGACGGCGACGGCGTCGTCAACGGCGTGCGCTACAGCCGCATCACGGAGGGCGACGTGGTCATCGCCGACGGCTTCGAGTCGTGCAGCTTCTGGAACGACGTGAATCTCGCCGAGATGGTGGCGCACGAAGTCGGCCACGCCGTCGGCCTCGGGCACAGCTCCGAGAATCGGAACGAGACCGACGCCGCACTGCGCGACGCGCTCATGTACTTCCGCGCCCACTTCGACGGCCGCGGCGCTGCGCTCATGGCGGACGATCGCGCCGGAATCTGCACCCTCTACCCGAAGGCGAACGTTCCCGATCGCGACGGCGACGGCATCCCCGACGGTGCCGACAACTGCGCTTCCGTCGCCAACGCGGACCAGATCGACGGCGACGGCGACGGCGAGGGCGACGCGTGCGACCGGCTCACCCTCGAGCGCGCCATGCTCGACTACGACGAAGGCAGCGGCGCGCTCGACAGCCGCATCAAGCTGAACGGCATCCTGCGCCCCTCTTCTTCACTCCAGCCTTCAAACGACAGCTTCGCGCTGATCGTGCGTGCCGGGAACACGGTCACGCACAGCGCCTCGGTTCCCGCCGGTGGCTGGAACGTCGCCGGCGGCGATCAGGTTCTCTCGGCGCTGCTGCGGCCCGGCGACGGTATCGAGACGATCGATCTCTATCGCCAGCACGACGGCACCTACAAGTTCCGCATTCGCGGGCGCGGTATCGCGATGAGCGGCCCGCGCGATGGCAGTCTGGAAGTCAATATCGCCATGGGCGCCTACAGCGCCTCCAGCCCGCTGCCTCTGCGACCGCACCCGCCGGGACGGCTGGTCTTTCCCTGAGACCGGTCGCTGGTCGACCACTAGCGACCCATACCCGCCTATCGTAGAACGGCGGCGGAGGTGCCCCGTGCGCGAGATCGTTCCAGGCGTTTGGAGTTGGAGTTGGTTGTCGCCGCCACACGGTTACAACTTCAACGGTCATCTGTTGCTCGATGCGGCCGGTGGCATCTGTGTCGACCCGGTGCAGTTGACGGCCGAGGCTGAGGCGAAGCTGCGCGAGTACCGCGTCGCCGCGATCGTGCTCACCAACCGCAATCACGTTCGTGACGCCAACCGCGTGCGCGAGATCACCGGGGCGCGCACCTTGATCCATCCCGCCGATGCGGACTACGCGCGCTCGCAGGGAGCAATTCTCGACGGCGAGCTCAGTGTCGATCAGACGCTCGGGCCGTTGCGCGTCGTCGCCGCGCCCGGCAAGTCGCCCGGCGAGGTCGCGCTGCACTGGCCGGTGCGGCGGATGCTCATCGTCGGCGACGCCGTGATCGGCAATCCGCCGGGGCGCTGTTCGTTGCTGCGCGAGAAGGTGATGGACGACCCGCCGCGCCTGCGCGACAGCGTCTCGGTGCTGGCCGAGCTCGACGTCGACACGCTGCTGGTCGGCGACGGCGAACCGATCCTCGCCGGCGCCAAGGAGAGGCTGCGCGAGCTGGTCAGAGGTTTCTGAGTTTGCGCTGCCGGGTAAGCTAGCGCTGGGTGAGCTGCTCGACGTAGCGGGCGATGATGTCGGTCTCGATGTTGACCGTCTCGCCCGGCTTCTTGGAGAGCAGGCTCGTGTGCGCTTGCGTGTACTGCACCAGCGACACGGCGAAGGTGTCGGCAGCCTTGTCGACGATGGTGAGGCTGGCGCCGTCGATCGCAACCGGCCCCTTCACCACCATGTAGCGCAGCAGTTCGGCCGGCGTGCGGAAGCGCGCGATGATCGCGTCGCCCTCGGGCGTGAACGAGTGGATCTGCGCGATTCCCTCGACCACGCCGCGCACGATGTGGCCGCTCAGCCGATCGCTGGGGCGTACGGAGCGCTCGAGATTCACCCGATCGCCGGCGCCGAGCTCGCCGAGATTGCTGCGCCGGTAGGTCTCGGGCATCACGTCGGCGGTGAAGACGTCGCTGCTCACGGCGGTGACGGTCAGATCGACGCCGTTGATCGCGATCGAGTCGCCGAGATGCGCATCCTCCAGCACCTTCGGGGCGCGAATCTCGAGGTGCCCGTCGCGCGCGACGATCACCTCGCCCACCTCTTCGACGATGCCGGTGAACATGACTACGGGACCACTTTCGGCGGCACCGGAGTCGGCGCCGGCATATCCGGTTTCACCTTGAGCAGCTCGATGCGGAAGGTGAGGCGCGCGTTCGGTGGAATCGCGCCGCCGCCGGCGCCCTTCTCACCGTAAGCGAGCTGCGGCGGAACGAAGAGCAGGCGCGTGCCGCCTTCGCGCATGGTGGCGACGCCTTCGTCCCACCCCTTGATCACCTGGCCCGAGCCGAGCTTGAAACCGAAAGGCAGCGTCTTCGTGCCCTTGCTCGGGTCGCGCGGGTCGACCGGGCGAGGATTGTGCGAGCTGCCGAGCTCCTTGCCGTCCTCACTGAACAACACGTAGTGCACGATGCAGATCTCGCCCGGTTCCGGGACCTTGCCTTTGCCTTCGACGACATCGACGTACTGCAGGCCCGACGGCGCGTTGATGACCTTGGCGCCGGGGGGGATCTTGTTGAGCGGCGTGGCTTCCGGCGCCGGCTCTGCCGCCACGGCGAGAGGCGTGAACGCGAGGAGAGCTACGATGGCCAGAGCAGCGATGCGCTTCACGATTGCGTGACCTCCGTGGAAAGCCGGCGCAACCTACGCGGTGGCCCTGTCACGGTCAAGGTAGTTTGACGGGCGTGGACCCGAGCCGCCTCCGCAGCGAGGGCGTGTGGCGCGCGGCGCTCCCGTGCTAGGAGGCCTCGCCTTGCCGACGCCAACCCTCAACCGCCAACCCCCAGCCGCGGTCTTCTACGGCTGGTGGATTCTCGTCGGCTGCATCGCGGCGCAGATGGATCTGGGCTTCGCCAAAGACACCATGGACGTCTACATGACGTACATCGTTGCCGACTTCGGCTGGAAGCGCGCCGACTTTCAGATCGCCGGCTGGGTGACGCTCGGGGCCTACTCGATCGGCGGGCCGCTGGTCGGCTACCTGCTCGACCGCATCGGCGCGCGCGCCGTGATCTCGCTCGGGGCGATTTCGCTCGGCATCGCCTTCGCCGGCTACGCCGCCATGGGTCGCTTCGACCACTACCTGATGGCGACCGCGTTTCTCGGCTTCGGCTTCGCCGGCGTCGGTGACGTGCCGGTGTCGACCATTGCGTCGCGCTGGTTCGATCGCCACCGCGGCCTCGTGCTCGGCATCGTTCTGCTCGGCTCGAACTTCGGCGGGGCGATCATCAACTTCCTCGCCAAAGCGCTCTATCGAGACTTCGGCGACAGCTGGCGCGCCGGTCTGCTCGCCATCGCGCTGCTGATGGTGGCGCTCGTGCTTCCCTTCAGCCTCTTCGTCTTGCGCGAGCGCGGACCCGCCGTCGAATCGGACGCGGGGGAGGGCGGCGGCGCGAGCGATCTCACCCTCGGCGAGGCCGTCGCGAGCCGCAGCCTTTGGCTGCTCGGATTTGCGCTGTTCGCCTACTACTTCTACTACTTCTTCGCCAACCGCCACATCATCGCGCTGTTGCGCGATCATCAGAGCTACGGGCACACCGTGCCGGCGCTGTTGGTCACTCTCCTCGGCGTGCGCCCGGAGGACTTCCCCGAGTTCACCAAGAGCATGTTCGAGATCGCCGGCATTCCGGCGAAGCTGCTCGCCGGGCTGCTGGTCGATCGCTACCACTTCCACCAACCGTTGGCGTGGAACTTCGTCCTTCTGGCCGTCGGCTCTTCGCTCTTCTTCGTGCTCGACTCGCAGCCGGCGGCGATCTGGGTCTTCATGCTCGTGCACGGCGTCGCCTGGGGAGCGCAGCAGGTGTTGACGCCGATGACGATCGCAGCGTGCTTCGGCTTGCGCCACATGGGGCAGATCTACGGCACGCTGCTGCTCGTTCTCTTTCCGGCGCAATTCGGCACCTGGTATGCGGGCCGGATCTTCGACACGACCGGCAGCTACGCCGGCTTCTATCCGTACTTCCTGACGCTCAACCTGCTCGCGGCCGCCGGCCTCTTCCTGCTCGCGCCGGCGCGGCGCCGGCCGCGCGCCTGAGGTCTACTTCTCGATCGGATGGCCGGCGGCGTTCCACTCGCGCCAGCCGCCGTCCATCGAGGCGACGTTGGTGTAGCCCATCTCCTGCAGGTTGTCGGCGGCGAGCGCGGAGCGAAAGCCGCCGCCGCAGTAGAGAATGATCGGCGCGGCCGTATCGGGGATGGCGGTCTCGATATCGCGTTCGATGATACCCTTGCCGAGGTGGATCGCGCGCGGCAGGTGCCCGTTCGCCCACTCGCTCTCCTCGCGCACGTCGATCAGGTGAAAGCGCTCGCCGCGATCGAGCATCGCCTTCACGTCGGCGATGGTGACCTCGCGAATGCGCGCGCGCGCATCGTCGACGATCTTCGAGAATCCGGGCGAGTGTTTCATTTCGCTGGTCACTGGTCGCTGGACTCTTGGTACTTGCTCTTTGGACGAGCGACCAGTGACCAGCGACGAAGAGTCAGTGCACCCCGGGCCCCATGTGAAGGAGCAGCGGATCGACGCCGAGCTGTTTGATGGCGCGGTTCCACATCTCGTCGGCGGGGGTGTTGAAGACGATGTCGAGATCGAGCGGCGCGTTGAGCCAAGCGGAAGCGGCGAGCTCCCCTTCGAGCTGACCGGGGGCCCAGCCGGCGTAGCCGAGCAGGAAGCGATAGTGGTTCTGCTCCTCTTTCGGTGCCTGCAGGCACTGGCGCAGGGCGTCGGTGGAGGCGGCGAGGAAGAGGCTATCGGTGAGTTGGATGCGCTCCGGCGTGCCGGGGTCGTCGGAGGAGAGGATCCAGGCGCGGCTGGTGTCGACCGGCCCTCCGATCCAGACCGACTGGTCCTTGTTGGCGGTGTCGAGCTGCTCCATCTGGACGATCGACACGACGCTGGTTCCCGTAGGCCGGTTGACGACGAGGCCCATCGTGCCGTCGCCGCCGTGCTCGCAGATCAGCACCACCGAGCGCTCGAAATTCGGGTCGCGCATCTGCGGCATTGCCAGCAGGAGCGAGGGCGCGAGTGCGTCGCGGGCGCCGGGAGGTTCGTCGCTCACGGGTTCTCCGGCTCGACGTCGGGAACACCTTCGCCCTCGGCCTCGACGGTGATGTCGATCTCGTCGCGGGCGATCGCGCCGTCCGAAGTTCGCACTGTCACCACGGCGGTGAACTCGCCGGTGTCGCGATAGACGTGGATCGGATTGTCGTCGCTGCTCGGGCCGGTCTTGTCGCCGAAATCCCAGCTGACTTGCGCCGAGCCTTCGGTGCACTCGTAATCGACGGAGAAGTGCACCGTCAGCGGCGGCTCACCGTAGTCGGGCTCGGCGTCGGCGATCACGGAGCAATCGGCCTCTTCGGGCTCTTCCTCGGTGTCGACCTCGTCGTTCGCCTCGTCGTCGCCCGGTGCCATGCCGCCTCCGGGTGCGGCCGCGTGCGGCGGAGCTTTCATTGTCGGCAGGTCGCGCGCCGTGGGCAACGTCTGTGGTCCGCGCACCGGAGTGTCCTTCGCGCCTGCGCCCGCATCCATTGCTCCAGGCTTCTTGTCGCCCGCGGCGGGAGCCGCCTTGCTGGCGCCGGACTTCTGCGCTCCGCCACTCCCTCCCTCTTCGGGTGCGGACCCCGGCTGACAACCGCCGCAGCCGTTGAGCACGGCGGCGAGGAAGAGTGCGCACAGGAATCGGCAAGCGAAGAGGTTCACGGCGTTCCTCCTATTCGCGCGTGGGCAGCGACTTCGTCGTGGGTGTCGGCCGCACGACCGGCCGCGGCGTCGGCGCTTCTTTCGGGCGCGAGATGCGGATCTTCTTCACCGGACCGGGATTGTTGGCCGTGTCGCGCAGGCGCACGCTGACGATGGTGTCGCCCACGGGGATGTTCCAAGCCTTCGCGACGGTCATGCAGAACTGGATCTTGGTATCGGCCTCGCGGAATTGCCAGTCCTCGTTCTTGCCGAGGGTGCAGGACGACTCCGACTCGAGGAACACCTCGAAGCGGCAGCCGGCGTCGTTGAGAGCGTCGGTGACCTTCTGGGTTTCGGCCCAGGTGGTCGGATTCAGCGCTGGCACACCGCCGATCTTCGGCCGAAGGCGGTCGCAGACGACCTCGCTGCCGTCGCCGAGCGGCTTGTCGAACTGAATCTCGAGGTCGGGGCGCATCTTCGGGTCGGTGGCCGAGTGCGCGAAGACGCGCCGGCCGACGTCGACCCCGCTCATCCCCGGCTTGCCTTCGACGACGATCTGGAAACCGGAACCGACGAAGTTCTTGAACGTCGGAATGCCGTCGGCGCCTTTGGTCGGGTCGACGGCCTTGCCGTCGGCGCGGGTGATGCCGAAGAAGGTCACCTCGGGCCCGATCGGCTCACCTTTTGCCGCCTCCTTCATGGCGGCCACGGGCTTCGGCGTCGGGAAGTCGCTCGACGCCGGCGGTGGAACCGTCGGCATGGGTGTCGGGGTGGCCACCTCTCGCGGCGGAGGAGGACTCTCACTCGTCTTCGTCTTCTTCACCGTCGAGGTGCATCCCGCGAGTGCAAAGAACACCCCCAGTCCGGCCATGAGTCCAGCCGGACCCGCCACGCGTACTCTCATCAGACTCCTCCGATAGGGCTGGCTATTAACGGTCGAGGGTGGCCGAGTCAACTTTTGTGCAGTTGCGCGGCGCGCAGCAGAAACGCGTTGTTGCGGCGGACGGCGGCGCCTTGCACCCCCCAGACTCATCCGCTATTCCCGCCGCGTGTTGCCCCGGCTTCGTGTGCTCCTGTTGGTTGGTCTGGCGATCGCGCTGCCAGCCTGTGCCGCCAAGCGACCGAAAGTCGACGAAGCGGTACCGCCGCCCTGGCTCAAGAACATTCCGGTGCAGCCGCTCGAGATCGTCGAGTATCGCGCCGCCGAGGCGGAAGGCGAGCACGCCTTGTTCATGCGCTTGAGCCGGTTTCCCGACAGCAGCGGCTACTCGGTGCAGGAAAACCCGCCCGAGATCGTGCTGCGTCTCGGCGGCCCGACGGTGGGCGACGACGTGCCGGAAGAGCGGATCGTGATCCCGGACTCGATCATCCCGGCGGTGCGGGTTTCACGCCAGAATGGCTCGGTGACGATCGTCGTCGAGTTGGCCACGGCGGACGTCCCTCCCTACGTGATCGACGAGGCCGCCGACTGGTTGATCGTCCGCGTCCGTCCGCCCCACCCCTGATCGGCCCGCGGCCGGCCTGCTTGCATGCAGCACCCGCCGGAGGCTAGATTTCGGCGCGTGAAGTTTGGTTCGAGAGCTTGGCTGCTGAGCGCCGCGGCGCTGCTCTCCCTCCTCGCAGCGGAGGCGCGGGCACAGTCGATCGGCAGTTACGCCGGTTCGGCGTCGGAGCGTCTCAACAAGCGCAACAAGGGCATCGGCAGCATCGACGACTACGTGCACAAGCTCTCGAGCGAAGACGCCGACGAGCGACTGCAGGCGGTGCGCAATCTCGGCGAGAGCAAGGACGGCAAGGCAGTCGAGTATCTGGTGCAGGCGGTCGGCGACACCGACGTGCGGGTGAAGGCGAAGGCGATCGACATGCTCGGCATGATGCGCGCGACCGACGCAACGCCGGTGCTGATCCAGTATCTGTTCCTGCGCACCACGGACAAGCAGATGAAGAGTCTGATCCTCGCCGCGCTCGGCAAGATCGGTGACGAGCGCGCGGCGCGGCCGATCTCCGAGTTCCTCCAGCGCGACCTCGACAGCCACACCAAGGGCACCGCCATCTTCGCGCTCGGCGAGATCGGCTCGACCGAGTCCGAGGGCCCGCTGTCGACGGTGGCAGCCATGGAGACCGACCGCACGCTGCGGCGTCTCGCCAACGAGGCGTTGATCAAGGTGCAGGCGCGCCGCGCCGACGTCTCCGCCGAAGCCAAACAGCCGGCCGAGACCTTCCTCCGCAAAGACGATCAGCCTCCCGGCCCAGGCGGCGGCGGACCCGAGTAGCTTCTCGCGCGACGGCGCGCGCACACCACGCCCCTGTGGTGGAACGGCAGACACGGCAGACTCAAAATCTGCTCCGGGCAACCGGGTGGGGGTTCAAGTCCCTCCAGGGGCATTGCAACAAATTCCAGTCGCTACGTTGGGGGCGCCAGTCTCCCGACAGCGCGAGGCTGTCTTGGAACCGCTGCTTACCTTCGCCATCGGGGCGCCGGGCTTGGGCCGTAGCGCCGCGATGAGGTAGGGGAGCGCATGCGGATCGAGGCATGACGGAGAACGCCCTCGACTTGCGTTGCGCGGCCTGTGGTCACGCCAACCCGGCTGCCGCGCGCTTCTGCAACGCCTGCGGCGCGGCGCTGACGCGCTGCCCCGGCTGCGGCGCCGACAATCCGGCCGGGGCCCGCTTCTGCAATGGGTGTGGCGCTTCCCTCGCCGCCGGCCAGTCTCCCCAGGGGATCGAAGCCCGCAAGCTGGTGACCATCGTCTTCGCCGACCTGATCGGCTCGGTGTCGCTCCAGGAACGTCTCGACGCCGAGTCGGGGCGCCGGGTCATGGACCGCTATCACCGCGCCATGACCGCGGCGGTCGAGGTTCACGGCGGCAAGGTCGTGCAGCTCCTCGGCGACGGCGTCCTCGCCGCCTTCGGCGTGCCGCGCGTGGCCGAGGACGACGCCATCCGTGCCGTGCGTGCCGGCGTTGGTATGCAACGCACCTTCCGCGAGCTGGTGCGCGAGCTCGGTGCGCCGATGGAAGGCGTGGGGCTGCGGGTGGCTGTGAACACGGGCGAGGTCGTCGTCGGCGGCGACGAGACCACCGTGATCGGCGATCCGACGAACGTTGCGGCGCGGCTCCAGCACGAGGCGCGCGACGGCGACGTGCTCGTCGGCGAAGCGACGCAGCGGCTGGTCGGGGATCTGGTGACCCTGGCGCCGGCTGGCACCTTCGCGCTCAGAGGCCGAAGCGAAACGGTCACCGCCTATCGCGTCGTCTCGCTCGACCGCCCGGCGCGCGCGCGCGCCACCGCCTTCGTCGGCCGCGACGAGGAGCTGCGGCGCCTCGGCAAGGTGTACGACGACGCCGTCTCGACGCCGAGCGCGCGGCTGGCCGTGCTGCTCGGGTCGCCGGGGCTCGGCAAGTCGCGGCTGGTCGCCGAGCTCACCCGGCGCGTCGCCGAGCGCGCCACGGTGATCGCGGCGCGCTGCGACGCTGCCGGCGGCGCCACCTTCGCACCGCTGGCCGAGGCGCTGCGCGGCTTCCTGCGCATCGAGGAGGGCGCGGGCGGTGACGTGCTGCGGGCGGCGATCGATGCTGTTGTCCCCGGCGACGAGGCGGAGCGGGCGCGCATCGCCGCCGGCATCGGGGCCCTCTTCTCGGGAGCGCCCTCGACGCCGGAGGAGACCTTCTTCGCTGTACGCCGCCTGCTCACGGCACTCGCGGCCGTGCGGCCCGTCATGCTGGTGATCGACGACCTCCACTGGGCCGAGCCGCTGCTGCTCGATCTCGTCGAGCACCTGGTGCAATGGAGCACGCGCGTCCCGCTCTTCGTGCTGGTGG
>Ga0187894_10006291_pt1 | contig 11703 bp, 11 predicted proteins | sample GBC1701081metaG_FD_136650 | JGI IMG/M metagenome (GOLD analysis project Ga0187894, IMG submission 136650) | White microbial mat communities from a lava cave in the Kipuka Kanohina Cave System on the Island of Hawaii, USA - GBC170108-1 metaG ...
ATACGGCGACAGCCCGGTGTGGCAGTGGCTGGGATGCAGCAAGGCCTTGGCGGAGATGCCGCGCGCAGGTTTCCATAAGGTGGGCACTCTCAAGACCATGTCCGTGTGGCGACGGAAGGCGCCGGTTCCGAGATTCCAATAGGGGTTTCCTCTGCGAAGGTCGCGGCCGACCCCACTCGGTGGTCCTGAGGATGGGGTCCACTTCAGTCCACTTCACCCTGCGACAACTTGCCGCGAGGGCTGCGCGCGCTCGGGTCGGTAGAGTCCAGCCCCCAAGGAGAGCGCGGAGCGCTGATTGAGAACGGATCGAGAACGCAGATGGTGCTGGACCTTGCAGGCGTTGGCCGCGGCCGCCGCTGCCGTTGTTGCCACTTCCGCTCATGCTCACCATGTCGTCTCCGAATACGGGATAGCATCGGTCGCGCCGCGCTCAATGATCGAGATGGACACCCAATTGGCGCGCTTCCATCTCGATGAGCAACAGGGAACGTGGTTCGTGGTGGCCCCCAGGGTCGAGTACTCGGTCGTGCCCAGCCTCTCGTTCTCCGCGCGCATTCCATTCGCCGTCGTGCACTACACCGATGGCAACACCGTCGCTGGCCTTGGCGATTTCGACGTCGGCATGAAGGTGCGCCTCTACGCCACGGAGCATGGCGAGTTCATCGCCTCCATCGGGCTCTCAAGTGAGTTCCCGACAGGCAACTCGGATAACGGAATCGGCAATGGGCATTTCGAGCTTTCGCCTTTCCTGGCGCTATCGTCGCAACCGGCGAGGTTCCTGATCTTCTACGGTATCTTCGCGGACCGCCTTTCGCTTGGCGGAGAACATCATCACGATTCCGGAACGGACGGGCATGCGCACGCGCACGGCTCGGTGATCGAACCTCACGAGAAGCACGAGCTCTTCGGCCGCCTTGGAGCATCCGTCGTTCATGGCCCCGCCTTTTTGTCGGCGGGCGCCGACGTCATCTACGTCATCTCGGGTGGCGAGCCTGGCCCTGTCGTCGTCCGAGCGGAGGCGGGCCGCTTGTTCGTGGAGAAGCTGCGCGTGGCGCTGGGCATCGACGTGCCGGTCGCAGGAGAGCCCCGCTTCACATGGCGAGCGCGGCTCGGCGCGGCATGGCTCTTCTGAGTTTGATCTGAAGCTGGGCGTAGAAAAAACCTGCGACAACATACCGCAGGCCGAAGGAGCTTCAGGTGAGGTACGAGGAGGGGGCATGCGAGCCATCTTCGCGATCTTAGCGGGCTTCGTCGCGGTCGGTTCGGCCGGCTGCGCGACCGTGCGTCCATGGGAGCGAGAGTTCCTGGCCAAGCGCTCGATGCAGGTGCGCTTTGGTGAAGAAGGAGCGATGGACGCCCAGTACTGGGCGAAGGTCACCGAGGCCGTCACGGACGGCGGCCTGCCGGGAGACGCCCCGGGGGGCGGTTGCGGATGCACGCAGTGACCCGACACCAAGGAGGAGACTTGATGCAGAACTTCGGAGGTAGTGTTCGATCCCGGCTTACGGCCCTCGCTGCCCTCGCGGTCGCGGTTCTACCGTCTTGTAGCGACGACCATAGCCACAACCACTGCGAGGACGGTCGCGTCGACGAGGAGTGCCCAGCCCCCCACACGCTCTTCGTCGCGAGCGAGGGATCTCTCAGCTCCTTCGACATCACCACGAGAGAAGCGCGCGCCGGGAGCGTGACGAACATCGTCGGACCAGTGGACATGCACGCGCTCGCCGACGGAACGGTCATGGTGAACCTGACTGGCCGGAACGAAGTCCTCGCAATCAACGGGACCACGATGCTCGAAGTTGGACGCGTTCGGTCATCGAACGTAGGTGGCACGCGTCCGGTGCATAGCTACATCAGCCCGACGCGAAGCGGGAAGACCTACTGGCTTGCGCTGAACGACGGCGAGTCGGGGACCCCTGCGACGAACAGCGCCGCGTTCATCGACATCAGCCCAGGCAGCTCGAGCCGATTCCAACTTGCCGGGGAGGTGGCGCTTGGTATTGGGCACCACAAGGCAAGCTTCTCGAAGGCGACCAGTCGTGTCGTCGTCAGCAACATCGCCGACTGTAACAACGCTCTGTCGGTCTACGACTACTCGAACCTGGGCAGCATCCAGGCGTTGGCCACGTTCACCGGTGCTCAAGCGGGCTTCGATGCCCCGGACCCCGGCGCTGGCAACTTCAACCCGTCCTTCTGTGACCCGACCTACCAGCGCGGCCTTCCGCCGGCCCCACATGGCTGCGCGACCTCGCCGACGCGTGGCAAGGCGTACTGCAACATGACGAGCTCGGGTGACATGGTCGTCATCGATATCGACGCTGCGACGCCGACCTTCACGCGTCTGCCGACGAACGGAAAGGGTGGCGGCTTTACGCTCGCCCACCCAGGGGGTCGTTATCTCTACACGATGCAGGAAGAACCCCGCGAGGGGGCCGGTGGCGTGAACTGCCAGATCGGCCAGATCGCGGTCACGGACTCCATGAGCGACACGGTGGTGGCGCGGGTTCCGGTTCGCTACCGCGGGCCGAGCTGTGCAGATGCGCTGACTGGCACACCCGCGGAGACAGCGAACCCGGGCCACGTGTACTTTAGCCACGACGGCAACACGCTCTTCGTTCCGACGAGCGGTGGCTTTATGGTAGCGGACGCGCGCGTGAACCAGGTGGTCGTGCTCAACACTTCGAACCCAGCGAGCCCGGTGCAGCTTGAGTCGATCACCGTCGGCACGCACACCGGTCATTCGGCGAGCGCGCTCAGCGGTGACGGCAAATGGCTATTCGTCGTTCACACCATCGACGGAACAGTCTCGCAGATCGATACAGCAACGCGGGCTGTCGTGGCAACGTTCAGCGTCGGAGCGAACCCGAAAGTCGTTGCCACCTTTGGTACGGTAGAGGGCCCCAGCGAGCAAACGGGCCCAGTCGAGTGAGAGTGCTGCCGCCCTTGGCGGCGCTCGTGTTGTTTGCCGGTTGTGCGCATCGGGTGGGCTCGACGGCTTCCGTACCGGCATGGCGCGAGCGTCCTGGAGCGGTCGAGAGCCGGTTCTACTACTACGGAAACAACAGGGGCCTGACGGTCCTCACCACCGGCGCCATCGCCGAACAGCCGGTCTCGCGGAACGTCGCGCTGACGGGCCAGTTCCTGGTGGACCACATCGTGGTCGAGACGCCCGCCTCGGTCCACGAGGACACAGGGAACCAGCCCACCGGGCACATGCACACCGACGTCGACATCGTGACGAGCGCTTCCGTCACGGTCCTCGGCGGCGATCGCCTCGAGAAGACCCGTTACGAGGGAACGCTCGGCACGAACATCGATACGAGCATTCGCGACGCGCCTACGCGCTTTCAGCCGTCGGCGCGAGTTAGCATCGAGCCCGACTACCAGTCGTATTCGGGCCGTTTGCGAATGACGACGGAGCTCTTCCAGCGGAATACGACCCTCGCCGGCTTCATCGGCTTCGGCCACGACAGAATCGATCCGCTCGAAGCGCCGATGGGCGACGCCGATCGCTGGCCGGCGACGCACGATCGGATCAACGGTGGCGTGTCCGTCAGTCAGATCCTCTCCCCTCGGCTCGTCCTCGCCGCCGGCTTGGGCCTCAACTACATGTTCGGGAATCTCTCGAATCCGTACCGGCGCGCCTTGGTACGAACGACCCTCTTCCCCGAGATCCTGCCCACGACGCGTGCGCGCGGAACGCTGTATGCGAACCTCGCCTGGTACCTTGGCTGGGACACCGCGCTGCATCTTCGGTTCGGCACGTACCTGGACAGCTGGGGAGTCAAGGCTGTCATCCCGCATGCTGCGGTCACGAAGGACTTCAGCGAGACGGTGCTGGTGACGTTCCAGTATCGCTTCTACTGGCAGACTGCGGCCTCGTTTTACGCGTTCCGGTACGACGACCTCGAACCCGAACGAACTGGCGATCAGCGGCTCGGAGGGATCCACGAGCACCAACCTGGGCTCGAAGTGGCTTGGACGTTCCTTGGACGGCAAGGAGACTTCGGCTCTCTCACGGCACGAGCGGGTTATCGCCTCTCGCTCATCGAGTACCGCGATCTCGAACGCTTCGTCATCGGTCACATCGCGCTCGTTGGGCTTGGAGGATCTTGACGACGATCTCCTGCTTGTTCTCGAGCTCGATGGCGTCGCGCAGGCGCGAGGCTCGGTGTTCCTCAGCTCCTGACGCTGTGGAGTTGGATGGGCACGACGCGCGCGAAGCGTTCGAAGTCGTGGTCGGTCGTGAAGATCGCCACCTCGAGCCTGAGGCTCACCGCGCACATCAGGAAATCGGTGTTCGATCCCTGGATCCCGCGACCCCGGCACCGGTTGAAAGCGATCGCGGCCTCTTCGTAGTCCCCGGTCGTGATGGGTTGATCCGGAAACGCCCGGAGGTGCTCCCGGAGCAGGCTGAACTGCGATGTGGTCCTGACCCCCGAAAGGAGCTCCTGTCGGATGGGACCGATCATCACCGTCCGACCCTCATGCACCAGCTCCTGAAGCTCCTTGCTCACCGCCGCGCTCCCTGCTGCCGCGCGGCGGAGGGCCAGGGACCAGACGGACGTGTCCACCAAGACATTCACGACCGGCGACGTTGCTTCTTGTAGTCATACTTCGGATCGAGTTCCACCTTGCCGAAGAGACCGACGATTCGACGCTGGCGACGCCGCTCGATGTACTCGCGCAGCGCCTCCGTCACGGTGTCCTTCTTTGTCGTGTGTCCGCCCACTCTGAGAGCCTCCTCGAGCAGCCGGTCATCGAGCGCTAAGTTGGTCGGCATGCGTGAAGTGTTACACACGCATATGTGTGATGAAAGGAAGCGCGGGAGACCTCTCCGCAGGCCTCCGGCATCGATCCACCCTGGCCACCGGCGCCGCCCGTCGCGCCTCGCCGATCGCCGATCTGGCCCTCGCAACCGACGGCGAGCAGCAGGGCGATGGCGACGGTGCGCAGGGCGTTCACGCACTGCACCGGGGCAACAACCGCGCCGATCACCAACCTTCCGAAATCACGATGATTTTCGCCGCGCGCCGTCGCGATCGCCTTATAGATGTCGGGGGGGATGACAGGGGCGGGACTCCGAACCCCGAGTGAGCATCACGGCTTTGCTCACTAGATCCGTGGCGAAGGGGTTGAATCGTGTGGGCACTCACCCGACAGACACACGGTCGACACCATGTCGCCTTCGAATCGTTGCGCATCCATTGTCAGGTTTTCGCGAGTCCTGCGCAGAGCGCTGCCCGCGGTCACGCTGGTGGCCGCCGTGCCGCGGCCGGAGAGAGCGCGCGCGGCCGCGGACGATGCCGGCGCGGCGACAGAGATCACGGGACCGACGCTGGGGCTGTCGACGCTGGTCCTGACGTCCTACACCAGCAACCTGTTTCACGAGCAGCGCCGGCGGCAATCGGACTTTACGTCCAAAGGCGGACCGGGCGAGCGTTTCGCCGGCATGTCGGGGCCCGCGGACTTCCTCACCGAGCTCGGGATAAAGGGATCGTCCGCCTGGCCCCGAGACACTAACCGGAAGGTCGTCCTCTCGGCTGAAGCGCGATATTTCCTGCATCTCCGGAACGCGGTCGCGAATTACGCCCGCTTGGAGATCGGCGCGCGCTACGACCTGACGCGCCGGAATACAATCACGCTGCAGGTCACCGGGACGCCGAAGCGGTTCCGGAAGAACTACGCGGCCCGTCTGTTCGCGGGCAACCGGGTGTACGAGCCGGCGTGGTATCGCGAGCTCGATCTGGCGGCCGGTCACCGCCGCAAGTGGAGCAAGCGCTGGAAGACCGAAGCGCAGTACGTCCCCGAGATCCGGCGCTACCTGGCGCCGTTCAAGAACCGCAGCTACCACCGTCATGAGCTGGGCCTCCACGTCCGGCGGGACGTGGGCGATTATCTGGAGGCGAGCGTCGGCGCGCGCGGCGCTCTGACGTGGACGCCATCGGACCTGGAGCTCGGCGTGCCGGTGGAACGCTCACATCGTGAGCTGGCCGCGGTGGCCGCCATCGGCCTGGCGCTTCCTGCGCGCGTCGCCGCCGAGCTGGAAGGTGAGTACCGCGTCCGCCGCTACACGGCGACGGTCGTCGCCAACGATTCTTACTTTGGACGGACGGACCATCGCACCGTGGTCACGGTGGGCGTCAAAAGGCGCCTGGGCGACAGCTTCGTCGTCCTGGTCGAGGCGTCGTTCACCCAGAACGAGACCAACCGCCGGGATCACCCCAACGTCGATCCCGGCGAGCTTGGCTACGACGAGGCGGTGGCGGCCGTCGGCGTGAAGGGAACGTTTTGAATCGCGAAGGAGACTGCATGAGCATGCGCGCAACCTGCGGACCGAATTTTCGGGCAGCCGTCGTCCTTGGGATCGTCTTGACGGCGCTAGGGGCCGCCTGCCAGCCGTCGAGCGGTCCTGGCTCCGGCGGCCAAGGGGGCGGGGGCCAGGGAGGAAATCAAGACGGCGGCCTGCCGCCTCTCGATGACGGCGGCGCGGTCTCGTCGTGTACCTCGGCGGCCGCCGACTTCCAGAGAGGTTACGACGCCTATCTTGCCGGGCGCTACGCCGAGGCGCGCGCCGCGTTCGCCGGCGTCATCGTCGGCTGTCCGGCGGATCCCGCCGCGGGGTCGGCGCAGTATTACCTTGCCCGCTCGTATCACCAGGAGCTCGATTTTCCCCGCGCGCGGGCCGAGTACGCCAAGCTGCGGCCAGGGTGGCCCACCCACGACAAGGTGGACGAGGCGCAGTTCTACACGGGTCTCGCCTGGTATGACGAGGGCGTCTATCCGACGGCGCTGACCGCGCTGCGCAAGCTGTTGTCCGACTTCCCGATGTCGGAGAAGGCAGACGAAGCGCAGTACTACATCGGCCGCAGCCTGCACCAGCAGAACATGTACGCGTCGGCGCGCGCCGAGTACGCCAAGGTGCTCGCCGGCTATCCGACGTCGAGCAAGGCGGACGACGCCCAATATCGCATCGGCGATGCCTATTACGACGAGAACAACTTCCGCGCGGCGCTCCCGGAGCTGCGGCACGTCCTGGATCGATACGCCGCTTCCGACAGCGCGGACGACGCACAGTTCTACATCGGACGCTGCCACCACAAGTTGGCTGACTACGCTCAAGCACGCGCCGAATACGAGCGACTACAGGCGGGCTACCCGACGTCCACGTACGTACCCGAGGCCAAGTATCGCAACGGCCTGACCCACCACGACGAACGCAACTACCCGGCGGAGCTGACGGCGCTGGAAAAGATGATCGCGGACCATCCCGCCGACCCCAACGCGGCGTTGGCTCGGATGCACGTCGACGATCTCAAGGGCGCCCGCGCCTACCACCCCTGACCACGAGAACGAGGAGGCCCCCGATGAGCGATATTCGGCCGAAACGGATCCTGTTTACGGGCTACGCGCCGGTTCACTTCCTGTGCTACTTGCCGGTGTATCAGCGGCTGAGCACGGATCCGCGCGTCGAGCTCTGGCTGTCCGGGGGGTGGAAGCGCGCCGACGGCGACACGACCTCGTATTCGCTCGACGGGTTCTATGACCCGTTTCCCGTCGAGCGCGCGCGCGTGATTCCGATCGAGCGCGCGCGTCAGGAGGACTTCGACGTCCTCGTGTGCGCGCACCTGTCCGATTCGTTGTTCCCACGGTCGGCCGGGCACACGGTGCAGATCTTCCACGGCGTCTCGTTCAAGAACCTGGCCGTGCGCGACAAGGCGCTGCGCTTCGACACCTTGTGCCTGCCGGGCCGCTACCACGCCGAGCTTTACCGCGAAACCGGGCTGGTACGTCGGGGGGGGCCGCGGTACCTCATCACGGGTTTCCCGAAAGTAGATCCGCTGCGGGCGGGGGCAGAGGCGGGGGCAAGGGCAAGGGACCGGCGCGCGCTGCTGACCGGGCTGGGCCTGGATCCGGCCGTGCCGACGTTGCTGTTGGCGCCGACGGGAGACAAGCACAACGCGCTCGAGACCATGGGTGAAGAGTTGATAGAGGCCATCGGCGCCGACGGCCGCTTCAATCTGCTGGTCAAGCCCCACGATCACCCCAAGCTGGGCATCGACTGGTTCCGCGAGCTGGCTCCGCTGGAGGGCGCGCGGGTGCGGCTGGTGCGCGACCGCGATGTGGTGCCTTACCTCGCCGCCGCCGACCTGTTGCTGACCGACGCGTCGTCGGTGGCGGTGGAGTTCACGCTGCTCGACCGGCCGATCATTTTCCTCGACGTGCCGCGCCTGTTCCAGCGGGTGGAAAAGCGCGCCCCCAACCTGGATCTGACCACCTACGGCCGACGCATCGGAGCCATCGTCGAGCGGCCAGGCGATGTGGTCGCCGCCGTGACCACCGCCCTCGCGGACCCCGGACGCGAGCGCGAGATCCGCCAGGCCATGGCGCGACACGTCTTCTGGGATCCGGGACACGCCGCCGATCGAGTCGCCGGCGTGGTCCTGAACGCCGCCGGCATCTGCTCCGACCTGCCGACGGGAATCGAGACCTTGATCCCCGCCGCGGACGTCGAGACCGGCACCTGACACCCATGGCAGCCACGACGCCATCGCTGTCGATCCTGATGCCGCTACGCCGATTCGGCTGGCGGCATCGACGTTCCTTTTTCCAGGGCGTCGCCGCGACCGTCGCCGTGGTGATTCTGCGCCTGGCCATGCCGTGGCCGCTGCGCGGGGTGATCGAGGTCGCCTTCCCCGGGGCGTCGCAGCGAGGCAGCAGCCTGTTGGCCCACCTGCCCTTCGCCGGTTCCTGGTGGGGCGATCCGCTGATTCTGCTGTGTTTCTGCTACCTGGCGATCGCCGTCGCGTCGGGCCTGGCCGAGATGGCGCAGCGGATATGCATGGTGCGGTTCACAGCCCAGACCGTGCACGACCTGCGCAGGGCGGCGCTGGCCGCCATGGCCCGTCGCGCGCGCACGGTGCGCGCCGCCGACGGAGATCTGATCGCGCGTCTGGTGGGAGACATCGGACGTCTCAAGGCGGACGTGATCGGGATTCTGGTCCACGTGACCACCGACGCGCTGTTGTTTCTGGCCGTCGCCGCGCTGTTCGTCTTCTTCATCTCACCAGAGATGGGCTTGTACTTCCTTGCCGGCGGCCTGGCGGCCTCCTGGATTGGCCTGCGCGCCGCGTCCCCTCTCGAGCGCGTGGCCAGCCGCGCGCGCGCGCACGAGGGCGCCTATGCGGACACGATCGCGCAGATGCTGGAGCGCGGTCACATGACGGCGCCCATCCCACCGCCCGGCAACCAGGACGACGACGCGGACGTGGACCGCGAAGCACACGGCGCGCGCATCGTCGCGCTGGCCTCACTGTCCGTGCATGCGGTGCTGGGCGCCACGGTGGTCGCCGCGGTACTCGTCGGGGTCAGCCGGATTCGGGCGGGGCTGCTGGCGCCGGGTGAGCTGTTCCTGTTCATCGCCTACGCGCTGCTGGTGCACCGACGGCTGGTCCAGGCCGGGCGCCAACTCGCCCGGCTGGGGAAGGTGCGGGCGAGCCTCGCGCGCGTGGCTCCGCTGCTCGACGGCTCGGATGCCGTGACGCCGGCCTCCAATCCGAGCGGCGGTGCGCCGCGGCGGCTGCGCCAAGTGCTGGCTCTGCGGGGAATGCGCCTGGCCCCGGTGCGCGGCCACCGTCAACGCGTCGACGCGCTCGACCTGGAGGTCGCGGCGGGATTGAAGATCGCGGTGCTCGGGCGCGTGGGCGACGGTAAATCGAGCCTCCTGCGCTGCCTGGCGGGAGTCGAGCCCGCCGCCGAAGGAACCCTGCTCTGGGACGGCGAACCCCTGGCGGGCCTGGACGCGCGCCTGGCCAACAGCGTTGGCTTCCTGCCGCAGGATCCGATCTTCGGGCCCGATGCGCTGTGGCGGATCCTCGGGCTGCCGGGCCCCGACGCCACGGGCTTGCCGCAGGCGGAAATCCTGCGGCGTATCGGCGTCATGGACTTGATCGAGAGACTGCCGAAAGGCCTTCGCCAGAAGGTGGGATCGTCCAGCGTGTCGTGCAACGAGAGGCGCGCCATCGGCCTGGGCGCCGCGATGCTGGCTCCGGTCTCTCTGCTGGTGCTGGACTCGCCGCTCGAAGGGCTGTCGCACCGAGCCTCTATCGAGCGCTTGCGTGGGATCATCGACGGCACCGCCGACAAGACCCTCATCCTGAGCCTGCCTCACCTTTATGAGCCGGCCCTCTTCGACCGCGTGGTGGTACTGCGTCGCGGCAGGATCCGATTCGATGGCACACCGGAAGCGTGGCGCGCCTGGAAGGAGCCCGAAGAGGGCGCGGAGCGCGCGGTCGTCTGATGCAGGCCCTGATTCTCGCGGCGGGACGCGGCAGCCGGCTGGGACGCTACAGTCCCGATACGCCGAAGTGTCTCCTGGAAGTAGGCCGGCGCCGTCTAATCGATCACCAATTGGAGGCCTGCGCCGAGGCCGGCATCGCGCCGGTGTGCCTGGTGGTCGGCTACTGCGCCGACGAGATCCGCGAAGTCGTGGGTATTCGGGCGGAGTACGTCAATAACCCGCGCTGGGCGACCACCAACAGCATGTACTCATTCTGGCAGGCGCGGGACTGGATCAAGGGCCCGGTGCTGGTGATGAACTGCGACATCATCTTCGAGCCCGCCATCCTGGCCCGGCTGCTGGCCGCGGGCGGCGACGCCCTGGCCTACGATTCGAGCAGCGGATCCGGAATCGAGCACATGAAGATCAAGGTCGCGGGCGGCCGCGTGCTTGACATGTCGAAGGGGTTGCCGCCCGAGGAATCCGCAGGCGAGAACCTGGGCATGATCGTTTTTTCGGCGGAGACCGCGAGCGCCGTCATGGCGAAAGCCGGCGACCTCGTCGCCGCGGGAGGCGACAACGCCTGGCTGGCCGCGGCCGTGCGCGAGGTGGCGCACCAGCGGCCGATCCGAGCGGTCGACGTGGCAGGTCTGCGCTGGGGCGAGATCGATTCGGCGACCGATCTTCACCACGTACGCAGGGTGACCTGGCCCGCGATCAAGCACACCACCGCGCGGCAGCGTTCTCGCTGGCGGTGGGCGAGGTGGGCCGCGCTGCCCGTGCTGCCGCTGGTCATCGGCACCGGAATCGGCGTCTATGCGCGGTCGCCGTCCGAGGCGACCACCACCACCTGGGAGACGGTACAGGCATCGGCCGTCCCGGAGGTCGAGATTGAGCACAGAAACCGGGCGCAGAGCTGGTGGCTGGTCGGCGGCGCCGAGACCGTTCGCGCCGAGGTCGAGGGCCCCGCCCAGGTGAGGATCGAATCGCGCCTCGTGCTTCCGGGCGGCGGGGCGGCCACCACAGTGCTTCCATACGTTCTGCGCGTCGAGGTGGACGGACAGCTCTTCGATCTCTTCAAGAAGGACGGCAAGCCGGACGGCGAGGCCCACCACAAGATCTGGAGCTTGGCTCGCCGCAAGCGCGTCGCGGTGGATCTTCCGGCAGGGCGGCACGCCCTGGCCGTGAGCCTGGTGGACACAGGCTCCGGCCATCGCTGCCTGGTCCGCGTCCGAACGCCCGACGCAGATTCCGACGCGGACTGAGACCGACTTCGCGCGGCCGCCTATTTCTCGATGGGCCCGGCGATGACGACCTTGCCGTCGGACTGCACCACCACACCGCGCGCCATCTCCAACGTTCCACCGGGGGCGGCGACGTTCATCCGGGAGACGCCGGTCTTGACCGCGTCGGACCCGAAGCTG
>Ga0187894_10006292_pt1 | contig 11702 bp, 12 predicted proteins | sample GBC1701081metaG_FD_136650 | JGI IMG/M metagenome (GOLD analysis project Ga0187894, IMG submission 136650) | White microbial mat communities from a lava cave in the Kipuka Kanohina Cave System on the Island of Hawaii, USA - GBC170108-1 metaG ...
GCTCACCGTTACTCCAATCGCAGTGCCGCAATCCACGCGCTCGCCCGCTTGGGCGTCTGAGCGATGATCATTCCCGGTTCGAACTGGAGATCTACCGCTTGGCAAGAACACGCATGTTGAGATTCGCATCCCGCAATTTAGTTTGAGCTGTCCTACAGGAGGATCTCGTTCGAGTAGCTAAATAGGATGGAGTACGTTAGTAAGGTCAAAACAGATTTGTGGCCAATTTGTGGACAGAATTCGCAGCACAACACAGTGAGGCGCTAGCAACGAATGGGAAAGAACCGCAAAACCCTTGATTTTCCTCGGTGGCTGCAACTTTCGAAAGGGCAAATACTTAACGAATTGCCGGTCGTCTAATTCGCAATGCGGAGGTCAGGGGTTCGATCCCCCTCTGCTCCACCAATAGAATCAAGTATTTACGGCAGGGCGCGCACCCTGCCTTTTTTCTTTTTTCACGTTTTTGGCGCGAGGTTGACGTGGCGGATTGGAAACCAGCTTCTCCAACGCCATTCGCTTTCGTTCGTGCATCCCGTGTGAGTACCTCTTGGTCATCCTGATGTCGGTGTGACCCAGAATCTCAGCGACGGTCACAAGCTCCTCGCCTTTGTCCGAAAGCCGCGTCGCACAACTGTGTCGCAGATCCCGCAACTGAAAATCGGGGATCCGTGCTTAGAGGCGAGCGGAATTGAACGCCTTCTTCACGTCGACCAGACGACCGCCAGTCTTTTCGCTGGTAAAGACAAATTCACTCGATCGCGTTTGTCGATTTAAGACTTCTCTTACGCGAGCGTTCATCGGCACAACTCGATTCAGCTTGGTCTTAGTTTTTCTAACGTGCATTACGCCTCGATCGAAATCAACATCAAACCACTTAAGATTGAAGATCTCGCCTCGGCGCATGCCCGTATGCAAGGCCACAGTCACGATGTCCTTCAACTGCGCGTTGTCTCCCATCGCCTTGAACAGTCGTTGCTCCTCGTCTTCTGTTAGGTAGCGCACCCGCTCGTTGTCCAAAGCAAACCGCTCTACACCCTGGCAGGGATTTGCCTCAACCCTCTCGTGACGAGCCGCGATCGTAAAGATTTTCGAGACCACGGAAAGTTCGCGGTTGACTGTAGCTGGTGCTCTGCCGGCTCCGATTCGTCGTGCTTTGAATTGCTCGATCATCGCTGGCTTTATGTCTCTCAGATTCTTTCCCTTAAAGAAGACAGTGAGGATTGAGGTTATTCGTACGTCATCGTCGTAGCTACCCTTATGGATTTTGGACCAGGGTAGATAGACATCCCTTACAAAGTCGCCAAACAAAACTTGTTCAGGTGCAGGTGGCTCGGGATCATACTTTCTGTTCCACTCATCGTCCCAAACCTTCTGTGCGGCTTGCTTCGCTTGTTCGAAGTTACGAGCTTCCAAAACTCCTCGATACCGCTTCTTGCGTAGAAAGAACTGGTAGTAGTAATGCTCGGCGCAAGGATTACCTTTTTCACCGGGCTTCCAAATTCGAATCTTCATTCGCTGCTCCTTTCAGCAGCCGTCCGAAAGAAGCAGCGCTACTCTACCACGGTTAGAGACCTTGGTGTTGCTTCTGAAGCATTTTGGTGTTGGCCTTTCGCCCATTCGATCAATTCTCCACGATGAAATCGCACAAGCGAACAGATCTTGCGATAAGGAATTTTGTTACGGGAGACCCAAGCGTAAAGTGTCTTGGTCTTCACATGTAACAATGCGGCTGCTTCACTTACGTCGAGAAGCCGTTCTGGATCATCACGAATTAAATCAACATTCTTTGTTTGCCTTGCGGGTACTGACATGATCCCTTCCTTCTAAACTGAACAGGTGCTCGAAGGATTCAATAGATTGCGCGTACACTGCGGAAACGCAGACGCACTTTATGTTCGTGATTATGACTTGCCTGATATGATCACTTCACTCACGAGCGACGTAACTAATTGAGCAGCCGAGCACTGTTATTTCAAGTGTTGTGCCATGTATAGCGTTGGGGAGTTAGCAACTCACAGCTGAACGCATAACGTTTCAGCCCAATTCAATCTTTGTGCCATGCTGAGATAGTGCTCTGGGGTTGTATAAAAGATTGAAAAAGACCTGTTTAATTGCCTAAAGTCGCATTTTGAATCCGCAGCTTACCTAATTCGCTTAGATCACGATCGTTGTAATAAGCAACGCGGTGAACGTATGTAAAAAGCGACGCACGCAACGCTGTTTTTGAACTCAAAAGTACGATAGCCGAAGGCTGTGAGGCTTTCTGCTCTAAGGACGTAAAGGAGGAACAACTTGCTATAAACGGAACGTCAGGAAGCCCACTGTGCTATCCAGCGACTGAATGGCTGATGGCACCGCATCAAGGTTGTTGGTTGATGGATTTGAGAGAGACTGCATGTGATCGCTCCGGACAGTCGCGATCATTTGCTAATCTCGGCACACAACTGCTCTATGGTCGGGAGAGACCAAGATAGACTCCGGAACATAAAGGGAGTAGACGTCATCGGAACAAACCCAAGTCTATGATAGTAGTCTCTCAGCTTGCGTGTGGAGATTTTAGAATCAGACGGAAACTGCTCTAGTCTCAGTCGACTTCTCCATCGGGAATCAGTCGCGTCCGTAGTCTCAAGCTGCAGTGGGAAGGGTTTCATTCCGACAACTCCAGCTCCTGTCCCGAAACGCTCGATCAATGAACGTAGGACCAGTAATCCAACTCCATTACCACGGTATTTCGGAAGCAGCTCAACGCGGTCAAGGATGAGAAAATTGGGATTTCCAATCTCATCGCCGAGCAGGTTACGTAGTCTTCTTGAAAAGGGTGTTTCATCCGAATCCAGAACTACATCAGCGTAATCAAATGTATGCTGGTATGTATCAAGAATTTCGCGAGCCGTAACGTTATGATTCTGACCGAGCTCGAAATCTGCGTAGTAAATCCGGAATCGGCCCGCAATTTGATCTCTTTCACTGTGATTCACGCGACGCAAAATCTTCCCGCATATCTCATGTATGAAATCTTCTGGTTCTTCAATTATTAAAGGTATTAGTCCGCTGGGCTCTAATTGCAGACTCCAAGAAGAATCATTTATTAGAGTCATAGATTTTGCCGCGTCCAACTGTCGGGACATCATCCTAATCAACCTGGAGGTTCATAACCCCAAGGTCGGCGGTTCGATCCCGCTCCCGATAACAGGACCCGTTTGAGCGTTCTAGAGGGTTTGGAAGAAACCTTCACCGTCAATCGGCCTGGGTTGACGGCTACCGTGATGAGGTGTTTGACCACCACCAACATCATTGAGAATCCGAACGGGACCGTGCGTCGACAAACACGCCGTGTGAATCGCTGGCAAGACGGCGCGATGGTGTTGCGTTGGGCTGCCAGTGCTCTGCTAAATGCCGAAAAGAAGTTTCGGCGCGTCAGTGGTCATGGTGAGTTGTGGATGTTGAAAAATGCATTGAAGAGTTTGCTGACCGATCAGCAACCTGTGGCCGAGTTTGCTCAAGAAGTGAGGGCGGCTTAGGCTATGGTCCAATCCGCCATCCAAACCTTCAACTAGAACTGGGACACCGCCTCTTCTTGCGTGCAGCTTGTTTCTTGTTACTGAGCGATAGAACGAGTATTCTCTCAAAAACGCACAGCATCGCTGGATCTCTTTTATGTTGCCATTGATTTTTGGGTTGATTTTAACAGCGGCCCCCGTCCAAGAATCGGTTCCGCGGACGTTAGTGGTTGAAGTGTATCAACCTCTGGAATTGCCGATGGGGATGAGCGATGCCGTGATCACGAGCACAAACGGCCGTTTCGTGCTTAAGGGTTTACTATCAAACTATTCAGATTCTCGCCCCCTAGGAATCAGATACTCCATTGCCGTAATTGACTCTGAGAACGTAATCAGTCTTGTTACTCAAAGTGAAGCTGTCCGCCTTGCCCCCTATCAGGCAAAGCGAGTTGCTTTCAAAATGTCGCAGAAGGTCATATTGAGGGAAGGCGAGCGTTTCGTGCTAATGCTTGAGCAGGTCGTCACGACGGATTACATCTGGGAAGTTCTGACGGCCAAGGAATCGTTAGCTGCATACATCGCCGGCGACTATTCGGTTGTGCCTCGTATTTCGCGAGTGCCTAATCAAGTGGACGTACGACCAAGCAGCCGCGTGATTTATTAATACGATTCAGTCAGGTATCAATTCACGCTGTTGGTTCCATTCTCAGTCAACAGGATCGCATGGCATAGCCCTATGATGGCACGCAGTCGCAGCGTACGATCCTTCAGTGAGCGAACGTCTTGAAGAGTTCCATAATACGAGACCGGAGCAAGCCGATTGATGAGATCGAACATCGTTAGCCCTTCAGAAAATAACGAATAATCAAAGTAGAAGCCGCCGATGTCGAGGACGTTTGAGATGCTCGCATCACCGGCGAAGTCCTGCAGTTTATTGGCATGTGTAATTGCTTTTTGCAGTATCTCAGACGCACGAGGTATGTCGAGCCGAGCGTAGATGTTGCCAACGCCAATTAATACCGCGAGCTTCTCGTTATCATTCGATAACTTGTCAATGAGTTGCTGGACCTCGTCAAGATATTGGAGCGCGCGCGACGAGTCGTTCGTTTTCTCGTGAGTCAAATAGTCCGCAATTAACGTAAAAATGTACGCTCGACGGGGTAAATTGTCGTCCATTCGGGCATTTTTGTCCGCATCGAAGGGATGCTGAGTTCGCACCTGGTTCAGTGCCATATCAAAATGCAGAAACTGCCTCGCGGTATCCGAATGTTCCGGCGACATCTTTTCAACAAGCGTCGAAGCAGTCTCATACTTCGAAAGTTTTACTGCCATCAATGCCGCACGAAAGTAGAGCTGGTCCTTACGCGTCTGATCGGAGGCACTTTCCGCTCTGTCAATCAGATATTGAAGATGGTCTTTCTTTACGTCAGAAGCCAATCCCGATTCTTTAGGTAGATTTTTCCAACGATCGGCCGCAGACAAGGCCGCCTCCCGCTGGTTGTCTTGGAGGTAGCTCGCAACAGCAATTCGCTGAGTTGAGATTGCGGATGCTCTTGTCGGTAAGAAGGCTGCGGCCAGTGGCTCCACAATACTGAGGAGATAGAAGTCACCTTCAACACCTGAAGTCAGCATTTCAACGTTCGCCGGAACGTAGCGACGTGGATCCAACAAGATTAGTGCCACCAATTCCAGATATTGACGTGCGAGCGCATTGTCAATCGCGTGGCTTTTCGCGACTTCGGCATATCCTGGGATACTAAGAACCGCAATTCCTTGAGATACGGTCGGTACCGTCATGGGTGAGAAGATATACGCGTACAACAAGAGTAACTCGTTGACGTTTTTACCTCCTCGATCGTGACAACTCTGAAGAGCGTCAAGGAAGAAACGATTAGCGAGTTCGATGTCGTGTTCCCGGAGTGAAGCCAGAAAGACAAGTGTTTCCGACGTCAACCCCTCGGCTAATGACCGCCGCGCTAAGGTGACCGCTAAAGACGGATTAGTTCGAGTCAGATCTGTCGCGATCTTTAGGTAACCGAGACTTGATCCTGAAACCTTGCCAGAAGGTACGTCTGCTGCGCGGGACTCTGACAATGCTTCTACGTACCTTCTGGCGAACTCAACATCGATAAGGGCCGCAGCTTGAATCACTTTACTGATAATCAAATCTAGATTGGCTGGCGCCGATTTATCCTTCAGTGAATTCCTTTTTATCGTCATTGCGTCGTCGAAGATGGTGTTGAGCAGTTTCTTACAGCGTTCCGGACGCACTTTAGATAAGAGCCGAACAATCTGTTCAGCCAATACAACTCGCGAACGAAGATCCTCAACTCTCGTGATCTCGTCGATTGCCTGATCTGCTGTCATCAACGCATCTTGGCGAATAGCCAGGGATACGGGATCGGTTTTTTGTAGACTGTTTGGCGCTTTTCTTTGATTTTGCGGCGATGGTTGGAATGTACTTAAGATAAGAAATATGATTAGAAAACCCATGATCAATCGATCCTCTATTGCTCTATGACGCTGTTGCCAGCGACGACGGTGAGCAATTCATTCCTACTCTTTTCGCTTAAGGCAGAGGAGTTTACCCATTCAATGCGACCAGTTTCAGATACCAGCATTATTGTTGGAGTAACGCTGACTCTGTACGCACGCAGAACCGCTGAGTCGCGGAGTCTAAGTATGTCGAAACCAGGATCTTGAAGAGCATGAGGCCTGCCTTCGTTATCGGTTGCTAATCCAAGAACTATGAATCTATTGGACTTTGCTGTTTTGGCAATCGTACTCCACTGCGGGAGTTCCTTGATGCATTCACCACATTTGAAGGAAAGAAAGAAGAAAAGATATTTCAAAGTATTATCGTATCTGATCGAAAGCCGTTTACCTGCGGAGCCTTCCACTTCAATATCTGGAACAATATCGCCTACGCGAGGTCCATCACACGAGCCTGCCAACCTCACAAGCTGAGAACGCAACTGTCCGTTGTCGAACCGCAACTTTCTGTTCTCTATTAATCCAAACAGAACAGAAATAATTGCGATCGCTATAGACCCTCCGAGAATCCAGTTCGCGAGCTTTAGTTCTGTAAGCCCTTTATTCGTCGGCACGCGTCTAATCGGCATGACAGATGGTTTACATCAACCGCCGAAGTAAAGACCAGTCACAAAATCAGGTGTTACTTCAGTCAAAGCTACTGGGTTATGATGTAACATTCATTTACTACGCAGCGAAATCTTTCCTGCGCGGGGTCCCATTGACGTTGGCCACTTAGCCCGCTGAACCCATCTACGCAATTGCATTCTCCAGTTTCTTCGGCCTCGACGCGCCCCAAATTCCAGCTTAAGCCGAGCCCGGTAATTACAATTAATGACACGAGAGCAATCGAACTTCTGAGTCGTTGCATAAGGGTTCTCCGTGTTGTTCTGTCTTAGAGCTTAACTTCTGATGAAGAGTTGGCGAGGCTCATGAGAAGCTCTGGTTAATGACGCAGCGGACTATATTGCATCCCAGAGGGAGTGTCAACTTATTTTGGCAGCTTGTATTTTGGCAGCTTGTTTTCGCAGATCACGCGCCACTACGCATAGAACGTCGGGTGAGGGCCATGAATATAATCCAGTTGCGCCTTTCGAAGAGATGTCGCCAAACCCCAAAACCCGATCCAAGGGGAAGAGGAAGATGGGGACGCAAGGCCTTTCTTTGCGATTTGGCGCCTTTGCGCGAGGAATATTCTCTTCATCAGAGATCCCCAGTGCGTTTTCAAGTGCTTTTTGAGCCAAGCCAGTCAAGATATTGAGTATATGACGCAGAAAGTCCCTTTCATTTATCGAGAGTTCTATGATGTCCGCGGATGATCATATTGCGACGTGGAAACCTGCGGATTCTTCTTGAAAGTGCATTCGACCCGGAGCAGATGAATACTCAAATACGATTTTTGTGCTTCCGAATATCTCCGATGAAGATCTCAAAGGATCTTGGGAAGCTTTAGCTTCAACGGCTACGAGCTTTTGGGGGAAAATTCCCGTCAATGATCTTGACCTTGATCTGAGTCGTCGAAAAGAGATGGACCCCGTCTTGATAGATAACTTGCTGAAAATCGCCGGCCTGATCTAAAGCACTACAGCATATTAGCTTCATATTACCGCTTCACTTCTCACATTAATGCGCAACGCGCTCGACGATCCACCGGTTTTCCTTATAGACGCGATCTCCGAACTGATCGACGATTCGGATCAGGTCTTCGATACAGGCTTCACTTCTACAGAGAGGACGAGCAATCGTAAGTAAGTAATTTTGACGTGAAATTGACGTGACTATAGGGAAACCCATCTGACTAGATAGTAAATAATGGAACTGCGATGTTCATTCGGACGGCTGCTTCGTTGAATTTAGATCAATAAATGGGAACGTGTTGTAGTCAGTGGAACTAACTAAACCGCGTTCGCAATGCGGAGGTCAGGGGTTCGATCCCCCTCTGCTCCACCATTTGGTTTCAATCATTTACGGCCGCCCGCACCGGCGGCCGTATTTCATTTGTGGCCAATTTGTGGACACTCTTTCGAGAACTCAGTCTTATCGCTTCAACCGCCGCGCGTTTCGTTTCTTCAACTGATCTCACGTAACGCATAATCACGCGAACATCGGAGTGGCCCAATAGTTGAGCAATCGTAAAAGCATCGCATCCGGCCTCGGCTAAGCGAGTGCCGAAAGTCGCTCTGAGATCCTTCCAGATTAGTCCTTCGATACCGGCAAGTCGGCAGGCAGTGTTAAAGCCCTTCTTCACTTCCCGTTGACGCTTGTCGTCGTCTTAGGACTAACGAAAACGTAATCATCAGACCGCTTGTCCTTGCACAATTCAGCCAGCGTTTCTCTGACTTCATCGTTCATGGGAATATCTCGCGGTCTGCCGTTCTTTGTCTTTCGCGCCGTGACGATGTTGCGAAGGAAATCTACTTGACTACGCTTCATTCTCAACTGTTCGCCAAGACGCATCCCTGTTCCGAGTGCAACGATCACGGCAGGCTTCAAGTGAGCGCAAGGCCCGTTGAGCTCTGCCATGAGGCGTGGTTCTTCGTCTGGTAGCAAGTACCGATAGCGAAGATTATCGAGCGGGAAAAGATCCACTTTGCTGCAAGGATTGAATTCAGCCTTGTCATACAGGACCGCAAGTGAAAATGCCGAACTAAGCAGGTTCAGTTCACGATTGACCGTTGCCGGTTGTCGTGCTGTTCCCTTCTTAGTTGGCGTATTCATGCGATCAGTTTTGAACCTTTCGACTAGCTGAACGGAAATATCTCGCAACGCTTTTCCCTCGAAATACGCTTTCAACATCGGGACCATATAGACATCATCGCGCCACGATTTTTTGTTGACCTTCGACCAGGGTAGATAAACATCATCGAGAAAATCAGAAAGAAGATCGGTTCCCTTTTGTTCCACCTCGAACCGCTTCTCAAAGATCTCCTGCTTGATTTTGCTTTCCGCTTGTTCTGCTTGCTGCTTGGTCCGTGCCTCGGGGTAGTGAGCCTCGGTAACGGACGCCACGCACTCGGAAGTAGTAATGCCAGTGCGTGCCTTTTCCACGTTTGTAAACAGACATCAGTGTTCTCCTTGAGCGTTGCAGCCACCAAGAGAACGCGCGGATGGTAGCAGCATCGATCCCTCAAGTCATTAGTTATTTTCGCCGCGTCCACGCCAAGATTTCTTCGAGATCAAAGCGAAGAATGTTAGAGCCGGGGGGCTTACGATAAGGGATGCGATCCTGGGCCACCATCTCGTAAATCGTTCGTGGTTTGACGTTCAGTAGCTGAGCAACATCGGACACTTTTAAAAGCTGTGGCCGCTTGGCTGCTGTCGCTGAATCGACGTGTGTAGTCATTGCTAAAACCTCATCGGGGTAAATAGTCTTTCGTTAGAGAATCAATCCGAGGTCGAGTTCCGGGCTTTCATTCATAAGCTCGGCGGCTTTTGTTGGTGCTGGATTAGTGTGGGTTATGGCTTGGTTCAAACTGTGGTCGGTGGATGGTTGCTGTGGCGCGAGCGGATCGCGAGTCAACTTATCGCGGTCCTTCTTCATCTCGCGGTCGTCGTCCAATGTCCCTTCAAGGGCAATATCTTTGCTTGTAGCGCGATTGAGAGTCTCGCTTAAATTGCGCTCAGCGACGCTAGGTGTCGGAACCTCATACCTGGCTCTGGAAATCTCAATCGGGATGGCGGTTGTAAGCTCGGCGGCTTTTGTCGGTGCTGGCTGAGGAGGGGTGGAAGTATGCGCGAGGCTGTGGTCAAAGGGTAGTTGCTGCTGTGTTGCTTCAATCGCGGTTTCTTTGTTCGTGCTGCGCTCCAAAGATAGACCTAAATTCTGCGCTGAGTCGGTATAGATCAGCGCCTCGTACCTTGCTCTGGAAATGGCAACATAGGCCACGCGGTCGTTAAGTAGCTGCACGGATTCGCGCGTGTCGGCGTTGACTAGAACGCGATCACAAGTTAGCCCCTGAGCCGAATAGCTAGTGACGGCGTAGCCATAATCGAGGTGCCTAAACTTGCGCGGGTCAATACTGATTTCGCGCCCGGTGTCCAGGGCTAAACGTATGTGAGCGGGGTCGATTCTTGTGATCGTGCCTAGCTCGCCATTAACGATTCTTTTCTGTGTATCGGGAGCGCGAAACTGCACGCGATCACCTTCGGCGAAGGCACGTTCGGCTTCGTAGTAGACGCTCACACCGGAAAGACGTTTGGGGTTGTATTTGAGTAGGCGGCCATTCTCAAACTGAACAGTGATTTCGTTGCGCTCGTGGTCAGTCGCTATTACCCTTGCGTACTCGCCTACACTGGCTTTGTTGCTGTTGCGGTTGTAGCGAATAATGTCCTCGCCGGGTCGGTAGGAATTGGCGAAGGTGCGTTCCTCGCCGGTCATATCGGAACGAGTGACATAGACCTTCATCTGGTACTCACTTTGGCTGACATTTCCCTCTCGTTGCAGTTGCCGATGGATAAGGGAATTGAGTTGGACGCGTTCGCGATTGGCGGGCGAAATGACTAGCGTGCCGGTGGGATCTTTGCAGTAGTCCTGGGCGATGGCGGCGAAGCGTTCTTGCTCGTCCGCGATCTCGATCACCTTACCTCGGCTGTGCAATTCGTCCACTGCTTCGCGTATGTTGCGGGCTGCAAAATCGTGAACTGACTGCTTCAGTTCTTTATTGCGCTGTCTGACGTTCTCGCTCAGTGCTACAGTGGTCATGCCATGCTGTTGGAGCTGCTCAAAGGGGCGGCCCGCTTCGACGGCCTGATGCTGGCGCACGTCGCCGACGAAAAGCACTTTGTCTTCGGGTTGTAGGAGGGGTAAAAATTTGTGTATGTGCTTAGTGCTGGCGAGTGAACTTTCGTCGACAACAAACAGGCGGCTGGCGGTGGCTGGCTGCTTGCGCCGGCGCAAAAACTTCTGGATGGTTTCTGTCTCAATACCGCTCTCGGCAAGCTGCTGTGCAGCGCGTGTGCTCGGTGCAAACCCGCGCACCTGATAGCCTTCTTTTTCGGCTACTTCGCGCAGTACGGAAAGCGCCGTTGTCTTGCCGGTTCCGGCTCCCCCTTGCAAACCAATAATCTGATCTCTGCTGGATAGGATCGCTTCAATCGCTGATCGCTGCTGAGCATTTAATCTGCGCTGCTGGCGTTCGGCTGTGGTGGTCACAAGTTCCTTGACGCGCTCGGCTTCAACCATCGCCGGACGGCTCTCTTTGCCGTCGATCATGGTCTGAATATTTTGCTTTTCCATCGCCAACATGGGGTCGGTGGTTACTGCGGGTGGTCCCTGCTGGCTCCGGATCTTTAAGAACCCGCCACGTGTCTCCATCTGTCGTTGTAGTTCGGTCATAACCGCGTCATAACGTGTAAGGCCTAGACAGCGCCGTAGCGCGTCGCCGATCACTTTGCGCAGGTCCACCACGGCTTCGTTTTCAACGGCCTTCTTGCGGGCAAAAATGACTGCTTCCCGAGCGTGTACTGCAATCTCATACGGTGATAATTGGATTGGCAATCGTTCCCGCGCTTGGGCTACAAGACGTTGAGCTTCGTATCCGTGCCTGACTTCCTTTTCGAGGGCTTGAGTTCTTATTAAGTCAGGGTCGAAACTCTTACTGCGGCGATTATTCCGGGCCGCGGCTTGTTTCAATCTCGCATTGTCTGAGACCGTATTTCCTTCCCGCTCAA
>Ga0187894_10006294_pt1 | contig 11701 bp, 9 predicted proteins | sample GBC1701081metaG_FD_136650 | JGI IMG/M metagenome (GOLD analysis project Ga0187894, IMG submission 136650) | White microbial mat communities from a lava cave in the Kipuka Kanohina Cave System on the Island of Hawaii, USA - GBC170108-1 metaG ...
CTGGAACTGTTCGAGGAAGGAGAAATGCTGGCTGAACTGCACGGGATGAAGTGGGAAGTCCGCGAGCAGGGCGCTGACGTTTTTCTCCACTGCTGGTCGGACGAGCGGAACTGGAACCGCCGCGTGCTGGATTACGCCGCGGACGAAGGACGCGTAACCCTGGAGGTGCAGCGCTTTGGAAGGTCCAGACCGGGCCGAGCCGAAGTTTCCCCCGCAGTCAACCGCGCGGCGCCCCGACTCACCCGTGAGAAATTCAAGGCGCGCCTGCGGCGCCTGCTGGCCGAACAGTTCCCCGATGAGCAGGTCGAGGCAATCAGCGCCGCGCCGGACCTGGAACACTCGTTTTCGGGAACGTACGTGCGCGGAACGATGCGCCGCGCCGGGGAGCAGTGGGCGTTTATCGCCGCATCGCCGGCGGAAAGTGCGCAGGCGTGGGACGCGATTCTGACCGCAGGCCTGTTGTGGCTCGATTGGGTCCGCGAGCACGCTGAACGCGTGGTCACCAGCGGCCTCCGCGTCGTTCTGCCCCAGGAAACAGCGGCGCCCACCGTTCATCGCCTCCGCGCGCTGGCGGACTGGGCCAGGGTGCAGGTGTTCGAGACGGATGAAGCCCTGGGCGCGTTACGGCGCATTGACGCGGAGGACACCGGCAACCTGCGAACCTGGCTCGCGCCGCACCGCGAAGTGCTGGCCGTGCGGGAAGCCGCGCGAGACGCGATCGAAAACATCATGCGCCTCGCGCCGGAGGCCATTGATGTGGTCGTGCGCGCGCTGCCCAGCGGCAGGGCGCAGGAAGTGTACTTTCGTTTTCGCGGATTGGAATTTGCCCGCTGGAGCAACGGCCGGCTGGAATGCGCCCGGCTCGATGCCGATACCACGCCGGAATGGGCGGCATTGAGCGGCGCGAATGACCCCCTGCTCCAGAAGACCGTGCAGCAGCTCAGCAAGCACCGCAGCGTGACGACCGCCGCTCGCCACCATCCGCTGTACCGGGCGGTGGCGGAGCGCTGGCTGGAGTCGCTGGTGTTGCGCGATTTGACGAGGATTGATCCGCAGCTCGATGCCGCCTTCTGCTATCCGCAGGTCCCAGCCCTGGCGCCGCCGGCAACGAGCAATCCGCTGGGCGCGGGCGGCGGCGTGATTGACGTGCTGAGCGTAACGCGACAGGGGCGGCTGGCGGTGATCGAGCTGAAGGCTGACGAAGACATGCACCTGGCGATGCAGGGCGCCGATTACTGGTTGCGGGTACGCTGGCACCAGCGCCAGGGCGATTTTCAGCGCTGTGGGTACTTCAGCGGCAGGGAGCTGCAGGATCAGCCGCCGCTGCTCATCCTGGCAGCGCCCGGATTGCGCTTTCATCCGGCCACCGATGTGCTCCTGAAGTATCTTTCACCGGAGATCGAAGTGCGGCGCGTGGGATTGAACGAAGAATGGCGCAACGGGTTGAAGGTCGTCTTCCGGCAGTGAAGCGGGCGGCCCGCGGGCGCTGGGGAAAAAAAAGAGAAGCAGCTTCGGCTCGCGCCGCGCTGCTTCCCGGGGTGTGTCCTAGAAGTGGTTCTTGCAGAGTTGGATGCGCCAAAGTGAAAAAGGTTGCACCTGTTATTCGATTGACGCCGCGCCGGCCGCGGGCGATTGGAAACGGCTGGGGTTTTTGGGAAGATTCACCTGATGCCGCGCAGGCTCGCCGGCAGCGCGACCTCAGGGGGCCGTCCGATGGTGCTGCGGTTCTGGGGAGTGCGGGGTTCTACTCCCACGCCTCAACGGGAGAATCTCCGCTACGGCGGGAATACCTCCTGCGTCGAGCTGCGCACCCCGGACGGAATCTTCATCTTCGATTGCGGCACCGGGTTCCGCCTGCTGGGTCACGCGCTGCGGAAGGAATTTCGAACGCGACCCATCAGCGCGCGGGTCTTCCTGAGCCATTTCCACTGGGATCACATTCAGGGCATTCCTTTCTTCACGCCGCTGTACAACCGTGAGAATCACTTTCTGTTCCATTCCTTCGCCTCCACGGAGACCAGCGTGCGCCAGGCGCTGGAGGAGCAGATGATGAATCCCTACTTTCCGGTGGACATGAAGGCGATGCAGGCCAAGCGCCGGTTCGTGGAAATCGGCGAGGGCATGGTCCACGCGCTGAACGGCGTGAAGATTCACACCAGGCGGCTGAATCATCCGCAGGGATGTCTCGGCTTTCGCGTCGAATGCGGAGGCAAGGTCATGGTGTACGCCACCGACAATGAACCCGGAGATCCCGCCGGCGATCAGAACGTCCGCGCGCTGGCCCAGGGCGCAGACGTGCTCATCTACGATTCCCAGTACACGCCGCATGAATACGAAACTTCCAAGAAAACCTGGGGACATTCCACCTGGCAGGAAGCGGTGAACATCGCCCGCGAGGCCGAAGTGAAAAAGCTCGTGCTCTATCACCACGACCCCGATCACGACGACAGGGAAATTGACGCCATCCTGCGCCATGCCCGCCGCCAGTTCAAAGCCAGCGTGGCCGCCAAGGAAGGGTTTGCACTCAGGCTGTAGGAGAGTTGGGCGCCCCTCAATAAAACAGGTACTTGCGCCACTTGTCGTCGTGGCGGCCGATGAGCCGCATCAGTTGCCGCGACGTATGCAGGGTGAAGGGACGCGGGCGGCGCTGCAGGCGGATTCCCGCCTCTTCCGGCGTGCGGTCGCCCTTACGGTTGTTGCAGGCGTAGCAGCAGGCCACCAGGTTCTCCCAGGTGGAATGGCCGCCACGGGAGCGCGGGAAGACGTGATCCAGCGTCAGCTCCGACGCCGGAAACTGGCAGCCGCAGAACTGGCAGGTGTTGCGGTCGCGCAGCAGGATGTTCTTGCGGGAAAGCGCTCGCGTCTGCTGGGGAATATGACGGTAGCTCAGCAGACGAATCACGCTGGGCACCTTCAGCGCGGCGTGCGCGGAGTGCACTTCGGAGTGGTTGTGCTCCTCGGCCTGCGCTACGCCCTTCAGCATCAGCAACAGGGCGCGGCGCACCGCCGTGACGTTGATAGGCTCGTAGGTCGCGTTCAGAACCAGGACAGGATCCTGCAGGACGCTCTGGCGGCGTGGCGCCAGCGGCTGCGGGGCCAGCTTCTTGTCCGCCCGCAACTCCGCAGCCGGCAGGGGCCGGGTACGAAAGCCGTCATGTGAGCGCAGAGCCATGGCTACTTGGATGCTGTTTCGCCCGCTCAGGTATTGCCTCGGTGCCGGGCGGGACCGGGGCCCACGCAGGCGCCACTCTGGCCAGCGTCACCGCGGTCACCCGTGCCGCGCCCGCATCGCGCAGGGCCCGGGCACAGGCGTCCAAGGTCGCGCCGGTGGTAAATACATCATCTAACAGGAGTATCCGCGCCTTGTCAATTCGGGCTGTTCCGCGCATCGCGTAAGCGCCACGTACGGTGAGCCATCGTTCGCGCCGGGTCAGTTTGAGCTTCTCCGGCCGCGGCCTGGTGCGCACCAGCAGGTAGGAACGCAGGGGCATTCGCAGCATCCGGGCCAGCGGCCTGGCAAAGAGGTCCACCTGGTTGTAACCGCGCTCGCGGCGCCGGGATTCGTGCAGGGGCACACTGACGATTTCATCGGCCTCAGCCAGCGCCGGGTTGGCCCGCACCATCTCGTACACGCGCCGGGCGAACCAGGCTCCCAGTGGCTTCACGGCGTGATACTTCAGCAGGATTACGGCGCGAACCATCACGTCATCGTATGCGGCATAGCTGCGCGCGGCGTCGAAGTGATAGACGTCACGCCGGCACAGGTGGCACATCGCTCCGGCGGCCTGCAGGGCCAGGGGCGAATGAAACGGGCGTCCGCACTTGGCGCACATGGGGCCGGTGACGGGCTGAATCGCCTCGAGACACGCCTGGCATACGGGAACGCGGCTTGCCGTCAGCAGGGTCTGCTCGCAGATCCGGCAGGGCGCGGGGAACACCAGCGAAGCCAGCGCATCCAGCGCCTGGCGCGCCCGATACCTGGCGACGGCAAGGACTTCGCTCCCACGCGGCACGTGGCAGAGACTACCGCGCCCGGGCAGGGTTGCAAAGGGTAATTGACAGAGGAAGAAATGCGCGACGCCGGCGCTTCCGGTTAAAGCTGGCCTTTTTCCTGCTTTTCCTGGCAGGCGATGCAGTGGCGAGCCCACGGCACGGCGTCCAGGCGCTTGGACTGGATTTCCTCGCCGCAATTGGCGCAGGTGCCGTATTCACCGCTCTTGATCCGTTCCAGCGCCTCGTTCACCAGTTGCAGGGTGAAGCGATCATGGTTGGTCTGGCCGAAAAGGAATTCCTTGGTATAGGAGTTGGCAGCCTTATCGGCCAGGTCCACCGTGGTATCTTCGTCCGCGGCGCGACCCTCTTCTTCTGTGCGCGCAATAATCCTCACCAGTTCTTCGCGCTTGGTCTGCAGTTTCTTCTTGTAGTACTCCAGACGCTTCTTATCCATTGTCACCAGCACAGAAGGCCTTTCCGAGCCCGATACAAACGACTGACTATAGGGCGCGTGCGTCAGGTTGTCAAGGTAACCTGCCGCTGATAGAATTTCGCACTTGTGCTGATGCGAAGTAACGGCGTTGTGTTGTGTGCCCGCATCTTCGGACTCATCCCGCCAAAGTGAGGGCCCGGCAGCAGACGGACGGACGCAAGGCCCCGCGCGCATCGGAGGATTCGCTTGGCCAAATATGACCTGGTACTGATCGGGAGCGGGCCGGGGGGCTATGTCGCCGCCATTCGCGCCTCGCAGCTCGGCCTGAAGGTCGCCGTGGTGGAAAAAGACGGCTTCCTCGGGGGCACCTGCCTGCACGTCGGCTGCATCCCCACAAAAGTCCTGCTGCATCACGCGGATATCTACGAGCACATCAAGAATGCCGGTGAATATGGCTTCGAGGTGAGCGGCGTCAAAGTGAACTGGGCTTCCGTCCTGGCGCGCAAGGACAAGGTCGTCCAGAAACACGCCAAAGGCATCGCCGGACTCTTCAAGAAATACAAAATCGAGAGCGTGCAGGGATGGGGTAAATGGGCCGGGCCGGGCCGCGTCAGCGTGACCCAGGATGGCAAGACCACCGAGCTGGAATCGAAGTACGTCATGCTGGCCACGGGTTCTGAGGCGCGCAGCCTGCCGAATGTTGAAATTGACGGCAAGATTCTGGTTACCAATCGGGAGATTCTCTCCCTGCCGGAGGTTCCCAGGTCCCTGGTGGTGGTCGGGGCCGGCGCCGTCGGCTGCGAGTTCGCATCCATATACAACTCGTTCGGCACAGATGTAACGATCATCGAAATGCTGCCGCGAGTGGTGCCCATCGAGGACGAGGAGATTTCCGCGCAGCTCGAAAAGTCATTCCGCAGGAAGAACATCAAGATTCAAACGCAGGCCGCCGTCGAATCCATCAAGAAAGACGCCAGCGCGGCCACCGTGACCTTCAAGGACAAAGACGGCAAGGCCCAGGCCATCTCCGCCGAAAAAGTGCTGATCGCCGTCGGCCGCCGCCCGATGACCGATAACCTCGGGCTGGAGAAGTCCAAAGCGAAGATCGAGCGCGGATTCATCCACGCCGGCCCGTACATGGAAACGGCCGAACCCGGGCTCTTCGCCATCGGCGACATCGTGGCTGGCATGCCGCAACTTGCCCACGCCGCCTCCATGGAAGGCATCGTCGCCGTGACCACCATGGCCGGCAAGCCCGCGCAGCCGGTGCGCAAAGAGCGCATTCCCAATGCCACGTATTGCGAGCCGCAAATCGGCTCCATCGGCCTGACGGAAAAGCAGGCGCGCGACGCCGGCTACAAAGTGAAGGTCGGGAAGTTCCCGTTCGTCGGCAACAGCAAGGCGACGATTCTGGGTTCGCACGACGGTTTCATCAAGGTGGTGGCGGACGAGAAGTACGGCGAAGTGCTGGGCGTGCACGCCATCGGGCCGCTGGCCACGGAAATCATCGCCGAAGCCGCCACGGCGCTCGCGCTGGAAGCGACCCTTGACGACATGACCTGGATGATTCACGCGCATCCCACGGTCTGGGAAGCCATGGGCGACGGCTTCAATTCCGTGCGCGGCATGTCCGTGAACATCTGAGCGAAGCCGGCTTCGAGTTGAGAATCACAATGCAGGAATGCCTCGTCGTCAATCTCGGTTTGACGGATTTCGCGGGAGCTTTCGAGCTGCAGAAGCAGTTGGTGGCGGCGCGCAAAGCCGGAGCGATTTCCAACGTGCTGCTGCTGTGCGAGCACCCGCACGTCATCACCCTGGGCCGCAACGGCAACCGCGAACATCTGCTGGCGAGCGAGAATGTCCTGCGGCAGCGCGGCGTCGAGTTTCATCCCACCGACCGCGGCGGCGATGTCACCTATCACGGCCCGGGGCAGGTCGTCGGCTATCCGATTCTGAAGCTCGATGAAATCCGCCGCGACGTGGTGTGGTACGTGCGCCAGTTGGAAGAGGCGATGATTCGCGCCACGGCTGAGTTCGGCATCACGGCGCGCCGCGCCCCGGGCAAGACTGGCGTGTGGGCCGATGTCCCCGCCGGCGAGGCCGAAAAACTGGCGGCGATTGGCGTTCACCTGAGCCGCTGGGTGACGTCGCACGGATTCGCGTATAACGTCGCCACCGACCTGCGTTTCTTCGAGTTGATCGTGCCCTGCGGCATCGCCGGTTGCCGCGCCACATCCCTGGAAAAACTGCTGGGAGCGCCGGTGGACCAACGGCTGGTGACGCAGCGGCTGGCGAAGCACCTCGGTGATGTATTCGGTCTGGAAATGCGCACCGCCGGCCGCGAGGAAGTTGACGCTGCGCTCACGCTTGGCTGCACGGCATAAGTTCTGCCGCACGGGCAGCAGTGCCCTGGTTCTGCACAAACGGAGCAAGAATGAAGCATCCGCTTAAACGCGAACAGCTCCTCGAGCTGTACTACTTCATGAAGCTCAATCGCGAGCTGGAAGACGCCATGGTGCGCCTCTTCCGCCAGAACAAACTGATGAGCGGCCTTTACCAGAGCCTCGGGCAGGAAGCGATTTCCATCGGCACGGCCTACGCGCTCGAGGAGCGCGACTGGCTCGCTCCGATGATCCGCAACATCGGCGCCATGCTGGTAAAGGGCTTTCCGCCGCGCGACGTTTTCACCCAGCACATGGCCCGCCTTACCGCGCCCACCAGGGGCAAGGACAGCACCAGCCACTTCGGCGATTACAAGCGCCGCGCGGTCGGGCCCATTTCCATGCTGGGAGACTTGATTCCCGTGATGACCGGCGTGGCCATGGCCGGCCGCTATCTGGGCCAGAACATCGTGACCCTCACCTGGATTGGCGATGGCGGCAGCTCTACCGGCGCGTTTCACGAGGGCCTGGGCCTGGCCGCGTCGCAACGCGCGCCGATTATCGTGGTGATTGAGAACAACCAGTGGGCTTACTCGACGCCGGTGGCCCGGCAGGTGCCGCTCAAGGATCTGGCCGATCGCGCCAAGGCCTACGGCATTCCCAGCTTCATCGTGGACGGCAACGACGTGCTCGCCGTGTACGACGTCACCAAGGATGCGGTGGAGCTGTGCCGCGCTGGAAATGGCCCGGTGATTATCGAGGCGAAGACGCATCGCATGAAGGGCCACGCGCAGCATGACCCTGCGGAATACGTTCCCAAAGAGATGTTCGAATACTGGAAGGCACGTGACCCTATCGCGCGCTTTGAAAAATATCTGACCGACAACAAACTGTGGACCGAGGCCGGCAGGAAGGAAATTCTCGCGCGCATCGAGCGCGAAATTGCCGAGGACCAGAAGTTCGCCGAGGAGTCGCCCATGCCGCCGCCGGAAATGGCCGCGGAAGGCGTGTACTGCGAGAGCGGCTGCCACGACATCCGCCCGGAATGGAAGCGGCCGGTGGCCGAGGTCACTCCGCCGCGCAGCAGCGTGAAATCGGAATGGACGGTGAGCAACGAAGACGGCTACGGCGAATGGCAGCAGCCGGCGGAAGCGCGTGACCTGGCCGGCGCAGCCGGAAATGGCGGCGGCGCCGCGGCCCGCCCGGATGGCAGGAACGGCGGCGCCAGGAACAGGAAAAGCAAGCCGGCGCGAGTAACCAAGTCCAAAGGGAGACGCTAAGCGTGGCGAAAGCAGCGCAGGTCGAAGAAGCGGCGGCAACGCAGGTCACATTCCTGGAAGCCATCCGCCAGGCCATGTTCGAAGAAATGGAGCGCGACCCGGCCGTGGTGCTCATCGGCGAAGATGTGGGCGTCTATGGCGGGGCGTTCAAGTGCTCGGCGGGCCTGCTGGAGCGCTTCGGCTGGGAACGCGTGATGGACACGCCCATCGCGGAAACCGGACTGATCGGCGCGGCGTTCGGCATGAGCATCCTCGGATTGCGGCCGATTGCCGAGCTGCAGTTCATTGACTTCATCGCCTGCTGCTTCAACCAGATTACGAACTTCGTTGCCAAGTCGCACTATCGCGGCGGGCCGCCGGCGGCGATGGTGATTCGCGGGCCATCCGCCGGAGGGCAGCACTCCGGGCCGCTCCACTCGCAGAATCCGGAAATGTATTTTGTGCACACGCCCGGCTTGAAAGTGATCTATCCCTCGACGCCCTATGACGCCAAGGGCCTGCTCAAGTCCGCGGTGCGCGACAATAATCCGGTGCTGTTCATCGAGCACAAGTATCTGTATCGCCGCATCAAGGAAGAGCTGCCGCGCGAAGAGTACACCGTGCCCATCGGCAAGGCGATGGTCCGCCGCCCCGGCCGGCACCTGACCATCGTCAGCTACGCGGCCATGATGCACACCTCACTCGCCGCCGCCGAAGAACTGGCCAGGGAAGGCATCGAAGCGGAAGTGATTGACCTGCGCACGCTGCTGCCGCTGGACAAGGAAACGATTCTGAATTCCGTGCGCCACACCAACAAGCTGCTCATCGTCCACGAAGATACTCGCACCGGCGGCATCGCCGGTGAAATCGCGGCGATTGTCTGCGAGGAAGCGTTCGATGATCTCGATGGGCCCATCGAGCGGGTCACCTCGCTCGATACGCCGGTGCCGTTCGCACCGACGATGGAAGAGTACTTTCTGCCCAACGCCGAAAAAGTGGCCGCCGCCGCGCGCAAGCTGGCGAAGTATTAAGATTGAATCTCGGATCCGAATGAGGAGAACGCTATGGCAACTGACATCATCATGCCCCAGATGGGCGAGAGCATCTTCGAAGGCACCATTACCAAGTGGCTGAAGAAGCCCGGTGACCGCGTGGAACGCGATGAGCCGCTCTTTGAAATCTCCACAGACAAAGTGGACGCGGAAATCCCATCGCCATCGGCCGGCGTACTCAAGGAAATCAAGGTCGGTGAAGGGAAGACCGTTCCGATTCAGACCGTGGTCGCGGTGATTGACGCGGACGGCGCCGCCGCCTCCGCGCCTGCCCCGGCGCCGGCCAGGGCTGCCGCGCCTGCTCCCGCGCCCGCTGCTGCCGCGCCGGCTCCGGCCAAGGCGGTTGCACCGCCTCCGCCACCCCCGCCGGTGCAAGCCGCGCCGCCGGCTGCCGTTGCCGCAGCACCCGCGGCCGCAGCGGACGACGATGAACACATCCACAGCTCGCCGCTGGTTCGCCGCATGGCCAAGGAAGCCGGCATTGATCTGCGTACCGTGCAGGGCACCGGCGCCGGCGGACGCATCAGCAAACAGGACATCGAAGCCGCCATCCAGCGCGGCCCGGCCGCTCCGGCGGCCGCGCCCGGGGCGCGTCCCTCAGCCCCGCCACCAGCCGCAGCGGGCGCGCAGGCCCACGGCGCTCTGGAAAATGCCGTGCCGCGCGAGAAGATGTACTTCGGACGTTACGAAGTGCAGCCCATGTCCGTGATGCGCCAGCGCATTGCGGAGCACATGGTGGTTTCCAAGCGCGTTTCGCCGCACGTCTATTCCGTGGACGAAGTGGATATGACCCACGTGGCCGGGATCCGCGAAAAATCGAAGAAGCAGTTCGAAGCGCAGAACGAAACGAAACTGACGTTCATGCCGTTTTTCATCCGCGCCGCCGTCGAGGCGCTCAAAGCCTACCCCACGGCCAACGCTTCGGTGGACGGCACCAGCATCGTCCTGCACAAGGAAGTGAATGTGGGAATCGCCGTGGCGCTGGACTGGGGCCTGATTGTTCCGGTGATCAAAAACGCAGATGAGAAGAGCTTCCTGGGCATCGGCCGCGCCGTGAATGACCTGGCCGAACGCGCGCGCTCAAAGAAACTCAAGCCCGAGGAAGTCACCGAGAGCACCTTCAGCATCACCAACCCGGGCGTCTTCGGCGGGCTGATGGGCCTGCCGGTCATCAACCAGCCCAACGTAGCCATCCTCGGCATCGGCGCCATTCAGAAGCGCGCCGTGGTCATCAACGACGCGATTGCGATTCGCTCCATGGTCTACCTGACGCTGAGCTACGATCACCGCGTGGTGGATGGCGCCGTCTCCCATCAGTTCCTGGCGAAGGTGAAAAACATCCTCGAAACCTGGAACGAAAACATCCTGTAGTTTTCACGAAAAAAGACACGACGGCCGGAGCAAGCCTGCTCCGGCCGTCCTTTTGGCTGCTCTTCAGTAAATCTCTTCCACCAGAAACTGGCGGAGGCGGACGGTGTTGCCGCTGGTGGCCGATGCCCACTGCGCGCTGATTTGCAGCGTGAGTGAGCCGTTGGTAGCCAGGTTTACCGGCTGCGCGACGGTGTTACGTCCGCACTGGGGCTGTGTGGCGGCAGAGCAGACGTTCCCCAGCGGCCCGGTTTCGACGGCCACGCTTCCGCCAGGGGCGGCGGTGCCCTGAATGATCCAGGTCATGCCGGCGCCGGCGCCTGAGAGGCTGTTTCCAACGTTGCCCGCGCCCGAAGTCCACAGCACCGTGGAGCCGGCCTTCACGCGCAGCGTGAGCTGGGGCGCGCTGCCGCTGCTGGTGACGTCCACCACCACGGAAAGCCGCAGCGCTTTCTTCGCCAGCAGGAAGCTGGCAGGTATTGAAAAGTTGGACGCGAAGTTGGTTTCCGTGGTGCCCTGGGCGCCGCTGGCCGCGTCCACCTGATTGCCGCCGCTGGCTGAAGTGCAGTTGCCCTCCGTGGTGCAGTTTGTGGCTTTCAGCACGCGCGGGAAAAAACCGGTCACGGCGCCATTGCCGCCGGCGGCAAAGGCGTCCTGCGTGGTGTCGTAGCGCAGATCGCCATCGGCGGTGGGCGCGGCGCCGCCGGCCTTGGGCACCACCAACGACGCCGCGCCGCCCATGTCCTGCGCGCCGGCACTCCACGTGTTGGCCTGGTCGCTGTGGAGAAATGTGGAGGCGGCATCTGCTTTTTGTACGGTGGCGCAGGTGGGCGCAGCGTTGCGATTGAGTGTCCGCACGAATTGATTCGTACAGCTCCCCACGCCGGAATAGGCGTTGGCCAACTCGCCATCGTCAATGCTGCTGCCCAGCAGCGAAACGTTGGAGGAAAGCCAGCCGTCGGCGATTTTGCCGGACCCATCGGCCAGCGGAATCTTCGCCGCGGCGGGCGTGGTTTGCGCGCTGGCCGGATCCTGCACCACCTTGCTCGATGCGTTGAGCGAGGCGTAGCCGCTGGCCGCGCCCTTGTTCGAGGTGACTTCGCACGTGGGGCAGGAGAGGGTGCGGTCGGCGGCAAGGTCGCCGCCGCCGCTGAGCGGAGCGGTGGCGTTCACCGAACGCGACTGCACCACCGCGGTGCCGCTGATGCGATTGGC
>Ga0187894_10006295_pt1 | contig 11700 bp, 8 predicted proteins | sample GBC1701081metaG_FD_136650 | JGI IMG/M metagenome (GOLD analysis project Ga0187894, IMG submission 136650) | White microbial mat communities from a lava cave in the Kipuka Kanohina Cave System on the Island of Hawaii, USA - GBC170108-1 metaG ...
TCATCCGATGCATCGCTTTGATTGACCATCCGCTCTTGACGAACTGCGCGGCCAGATAATCGAGCAACTCCGGGTGCGTGGGACGTTCGCCCATCTTGCCGAAATTGTCGGGCGTGCGAACCAACCCTTCGCCGAAATGCCATTGCCAGACGCGGTTGATCATAACGCGCGCGGTCAACGGATGATTCGGCTGCGTGAGCCATTCGGCGAGCTGCAACCGCCCGCTGCCTGTAAACGACGGCTTCGTGTCGTAACGCGCGAGGATCGCCGGGAAACTTTTCGGCGCGACTTCGCCGGGGTTGTTGTAATCGCCCCGGATGAAGACCTTCTGCTCGACCGGATCGCCGTCTTCAATCGCGCAGGCCATTTCGGGTTCCGCGGGGGCGGACTTCTTCAATTCTCCCTGTTCTTTGTGAAGCGCGGCGAGCCGCGACCATTGATCGGGCGAAAAACGCTTCTGGTCTTTATCGCCTACGGCGAAAGGCCCGCCCGCGAAATAGACGTCGTTGAAGAAGCGATCATCGCCCGGTTCGAACTTGGGTTTGTCGGGAAGAGGTTTCTTCTCGGCCAGAGCTTTTTGATATTCGGCCCGCCACTTGCCCACATTCTCTTCCCATTCAGCGAAGCGTTTCCGGAAGCGTTCTTGATAACCCTGCGCGGTCACGGCGAGTTTATCCGGCGACGCGGCGTCCCACTCGTTCAGATACCCGCGGACGTCGCCGCCCGGCTTCAGGAAATCAACCCAGCGCTTCAGCGCCTCTTCGTTCAAACTCGCCTGACGCGCGGCGTCGCGAAGCGGCGCGCCGTCTTTGTAGACCTTATGTGCGGCGAGGAAGTAGCTGGCCAGACGGGGCGAATGCTCTTTGACCGCGCGATCTCTCACTTCGTCCACAACCTCTTCAATCGCGATTCTGACATGGCTCTCTTTCTCCTGATGCTCTTTCCTCGTGGCTTTGTATCGTTCGAACTCTTCTTTAGGCACAAGAGGTTTTTCGAGAACGGCCGAGACGTGCGAATCGGGATTGGTGAAGCTGCGCGTCGAGGCGAACATGCCGATCATCGCGTAGTAATCCTTCGTCAGGATCGGATCGAATTTGTGGTCGTGGCAGCGCGCGCAGGAGACGGTCAAACCGAGGAACGCTTTGGTCGTGACGTCAACCTGCTCGTCGTACACGTCGTAAAGCATCTTCTTCTTATCCTGCTGCGCGATGGCCTTCGGGCCAAGAGCCAGGAAACCCGTGGCGATAATGCCGCGCCGATTCATCTCGCCGGGATTCTTCGCCGGAAGCAGATCGCCCGCCACCTGTTCGCGTATGAACTGATCGTAAGGCAGGTCGTTGTTGAACGATTCGATGACGTAATCGCGGTACTTCCAGGCGTGCGGGTAGCGGTGGTCTTCGTCATTGCCCGTCGAATCGGCGTAACGCGCCACATCCAGCCAATGCCGTCCCCAGCGTTCGCCGTATCGAGGGCTGGCGAGCAGGCGCTCAACGACTTTTTTGAACGCGTCGGGAGACTGATCGGCGAGAAAATCGCGCATCTCACTTTCGGTTGGGGGCAGCCCCGTCAAATCGAATGTCGCGCGGCGGAGCAGCGTCAGCTTGTCGGCGGGCGGAGCGGGCTTGAGGTTCTTCTCTTCCAGGCTTCGCAGAATAAAGCGGTCAATCGGCGATTGCGCCCATGCTTCGTTCTTCACTTGCGGCGACGTATTGTCCTTCAATGGTTGATAAGACCAGAAGCCTTTCTCCTCTTCGGCGCCCGATCTGGCGGCCGAATTCTTCGGCCTGCTTTCTGAAGCCGCGGATGGAACGGCCCCGGGCCACGGCGCGCCCATCTTCACCCATTCGGTCAGGGCGGCGATCTCGTGGTCTTTCAGTTTGCCCGACGGCGGCATCTTCATCTCGCCGTCGTAGCCGATGACCTTGAGCAGGCGGCTCTCTCCGGGCTTCTCTCTGTTGACGATGGGACCGCTGTCGCCGCCGCGCTGAAAACCTTCAGCGGTCGTCAGGTCGAGTCCGGCGACCTTCAACTTCGGGTTGTGACAACTCTGGCAACTGGTGGCGAAGATCGGGCGAATCTTCTTCTCAAAAAACTCCTGTTGCGCGCCGGCTTGAGCAGGAAGCGGCGACGCGACGCGATCAATTCTTCCCCAAACCGCTGGCGCTTGCGAAGCGGTCAATCCGGAGAGCAGCGCGAATACCATCGCGATTTTGATCAGTCTACGAGCGTCTGACATTGATATTTTCATCATCTCCAATTCCGTCAAACTGGCCCCATCAGAGGCCCATCAAATCAGTGTGGCGCCGTTGTTATGTGGATTTTGACTGCTTAAATAAGAGCCGCGTCATCATCTCTGTTACCGGTAACTTATGTCAATGGCAATGAACATAGCCAGATGCCACATCACCTGTGGCTGAAGGCCCCACAGATCAATCTCTTATACCTGAAACTCTTTGTTCCGTCTGTCACAATGAAATCCTTCCCATCCATTTCGCGTCATTGATCAACCATCCCGTCCGAACGGAATAGAACTTGCTGATTAAGCATTCGCGGCAGCTTCAGAACGAGCATTAACAAGGAAGGTGGAACATGGCGACAGATTATTCGACAGCTATGGCGGCTGACGCGCGCGCGTTGACCGCGCTCTTCAAAAATAAAGAGGACGCCGATTCGGCATACGAATGGCTGCTGAAATACGGGTACGGCAGCGACGAGATCCATCTGCTGATGTCGGAAGAGACCAGGCAAAAATATCATTACCCGGAGCGGGATGAACCAGAGGCTACGGAAGACGACACGATGAAAGGACTCGAAACCGGCGCGGCTGTCGGCGGCGGACTCGGCGCCGCGCTCGGCATAATCGCGGGTGTCGGCGCGGCGGTGATTATCCCCGGAATGGGTCTGGCCGTAGCCGGGCCGCTGGCGGCGTCATTGGCCGGCGCGGGTGGACTGGTCGGCGGAGCGCTCGGCGCGCTTTACGGCGCGGGCGTGCCGGCGGAAAAAGCTCAGGAACTCGAACGGAAGATCAGAGAGGGCAGCATCCTGATCAGTGTGGTTCCGCACAATGACGAAGAAGTCGCGCTCGTCGAAAGCGAATGGCGTGCGCGCGGAGGAGAGATCATAAGCGTTCACGTGTAATGGAACAGGCGTAGAAGGGCGCCTCGCGGGATTTATTCCAACAGTGGATTTTGTTCGAGCAGGTAATAGCTCCGACTACCCTCCACCAGCAGGTCAGTCGCCGTATAGCCATTGGCGAAAGCCCATTCAAACAATTCGCGAGTGCGCAGCCTCCATTCGAGCGCCAGATTCTTATCAGCGGCTTTCAGGCTTTGAAAATCGGAAGGTATTTGAATGAGCATTCGTTCCGCTTCAACCGTTGTCTTTTCCAATGGACGAGGCGGCTCGCCCGCGACCGGAGGGTTGATCAGCGGAACGCCGCCGGCCATCAATAACGAAGCGGGGGACGAAGCGGAGACAGCGACACTCTCGCCACGCAGCCTCGTCTCGACCCGCGGGCTGGCGATGCGCCAATCAACCTGGAAGCGGTCGCTCGGCAAACCGGCGTTCAATGTGTCGCGCATCGCGCCGTACAGATTCCGCAGGTAGGTATTGCACGTCGCGCCGAGTTTGTGGAAGTTGAATCGGGCGTTGCGGCTCTCCAGTGGATCGAAAGTCCAGGTGATCAGATCAATCCCTTGAGCCAACACCAACTCGCGCTGTTTCAGTTTCAGCGCGTAACCGACGTTACGGTCGCGGTAACCGGACAGCACGCCCGCGATGTGCGAGCAATGCTTCACGCGGCCATCCGCCGTCAGGCCGACAAAGCCGAAGACGAAACCGACCATTAGCTCTTCGTCTTCAACAAGGTCGAACGCGCCGAGCGTCACGCCTCCGTTCCTGTGCGCGGTCATCAACGTCTCGAAACCGATGATCTCGATGTCCTGCGCCCCCCAGATTTCGCGCTGGAGCTGTTCGACAGCGTGATATTCCTCTTGCGTTTTGATTGGTCGAATCTCGATAGCCATATGTTTCATATGCCATATTTCATATGAAATATGAAATATGGCATATGAATTTGTCCACTGCTTCGACTCTCAGGTTATTCCGGACAAGCCGAACTACCTGCTGAGACGTTCGACCGAGCGTGCAATCAAGACGGGTTTGCCTTTGAATTTGGCTTCCAGGTTGGGCGGCAATTCCCAGCCAATTTCGCGCTCGACGTTTTTGGGCGCCATACGGTGGACGACGCCGGTCACGCGCGCCTTGTTGTTTTTCCACTGATCGTCAATGTTTGGAAAGCTACCGACTTTTGGAATCAGCGCCAGCAGGCTGCGATCAACGCCTCCGGCAAGCAGCGAATCTTCATCCAGTTTGAACGCGCGCGGGCCGTAGACTTCATCAACGTCAGCGATGACCGTCACGGTTTTGTTGATCATGGCGTTCGGGGCGCGGGTGATGTCGGCCACCGTGTGAGTGGCGCCGGTCGCGCCGGGCAGTGGCGCCGGTGTGGGAGATGTTTCAGAAGGCATCGGCGCGCCTGCCGGCGACGCCGTCATTCCCCGCTCCGCCGCATTGTCGCGCGCCGCGTTGTCGCAACCGGAGCCGAGCAAAACCAGAGCGATGAACGCCGTGGAAAAAATCGCCGCGCGCTTCTTCATCTACTCTCCTGCGGAAAATGTTTGGAGTTCCGCCTTCAGGCGGTCGGTCCGGATCATCGAGCCTGACCGCCTGAAGGCGGAACTCCAAACATTTTCCAAGTCAAACCATCGCCGCGGGCCGGGCGGCGTGGCGAGCGCCGAGCGCCTCTTCGCCCGAGGACGACCTGAGGACCAGGTGCTCGATGGAGGATTGAAATGGCGTCAGAATTTCGACGCCAGTCTCGGTCACCAGCGCCATATCGCAATGGCGCAGCCCGCCGTAACCCTCGATGTAAATCGCCGGCTCGATGTTGAAGACCATTCCCGCCTCCAGCCTGTCGTCCGACGCGGGGCGCAACCGTGGCGGCGTGTTGTAATCCATCGCCGCGAAACCGACTGCATGCCCCGTCGCGTGTTTGAACTGATCGCCGAAACCCCGTGAGACAAGCGCTTCGCGCGCCGCCGCGTCTACGTCCGCCGCTTTCGCCCCGGGGCGGACGGCGTCCATCGCCGCGCGCGAAGCGGCGTGAACCGCGCCGTACATTTCAAGCTTACGCGGGCCGGCCTCACCCATCACGAACGTGCGGGTGATTTCCGCCCAGTAACCGTCGGCGTAAGAGTCGCAGTGAACCATCACGAAATCGCCTGGCTCCAGTTTGCGGTCACGCGAACGCGCGCAAGCTCCGTATCCTCGGGCCGAATTGACGCCCGACATGCAGGCGGTGAATCCATCCGCGCGCCGAACGCCCGATTGTGAATCCTCCGGCATTAGTGGCAGCGTCAGTGGCGCGCGGAATAACGCCGCCGCTTCGCCCTCTCTCATCCCCTCGCGAAGCTGGCGCGCTCCTTCCAGAAAAGCCCGCTCCGCGATGCGGCAGGTCAGGCGTATGCGTCCAGCCTCGGCGGGCGTGGGGGTCGCGCGCAAGTTTGCCAACAGATCATCGGCGGGCCTCAACCTCGCATCGGGCAGGCTGCGGCGAAGCAGGTCAACGATGCTCGCGCCGCACAGTCGAATCGAGGCGTAAGAAGCCGGGACGAACGATGGGCCGCGTTCATAACCGATCCGCCCTTTTTCAATGGACAGGTCCACGGCCGCTTCGCGCAGAAACAGCCAGAGGGTGTCCTGCCCGATCTCATCCAAAGATCCGGGCGACGCGGACTGATATTTCCGAGCCTCATCGGCCGTCGCGCGTTCGGCCAAATCCATTTCATCACTCGGCGCGATCAACACGGCGCGCCCCTCGCGTGTGGCGACGGCCAGCGCGGTCCCGACCACGGGCCAGTAACCCGAAAGCAGCAGCACGTTGTTGGGCAGCGCGCAAATCAGCGCGTCAAGACCGGCTTCGTCGAGCGCGCGCCGGATGGTTCCGACCCTGACGTCGTCTCTTGTCATAACTCATACCAATCTACCTGCGGGCCAGGCGCTCAATCACCCGCGCGCGGTTCAAAACGCCCCGGCTCGAAACCCCGCGACGGAGGGACGTCTCTATATTGAAAACCTTCGGAGCGTTGTTTAATTCTGTCAGCGATGCCGGCGCCTTTCTCGTACCAGGATTGTGTGATCTGCGCGGCGACTTCGCGCCCACCAAGACCGAAGGCCAGACCTAGCGCGAGCGCCAGCGCTCCGATCAGGCCGATCAGCAGCGTGTTGACGACTGTCTGCGCGATGCCGATCTGGTTGAAGGCCGCGACAATCGCGAACCCGATGACCGCGTATTGCGTCAGCCTGGCGAACAGTCCGGAGGCGCCAACCTCCATTTCGGACAACGATCCGCGCACCAGTCCCGCCAGGAACTTCGCAATCAGCGAGCCGACGACGATGATGGCCAACGCCACGATCAGTTTCGGGATGAAGAGGATGACGCTGTTGATGATCGCCGTGATCTGCGCCATGCCAAACAGCGATGCGGCGGCTTGAATGAAGATCAGGAAGATGGACCATTTGATCAACGTCGCAATAACGCCCGAAACAGTCCACCGCGAGCCCGATTGTTCAATGAACCGGCTGATCCCGGAACGCTCGACCGCCCGTTCCAACCCGACCGCGCCCAACCCGCGCTCGATCAAACGCGCCAGAAAACCGGCGATAAACCAGCCGGCGATCAGCACGATGAGCGCTCCCAGCAACGCGGGCAGGAAACTCATGAACGCGTTGAGCGCCTGCGTGAACGAATACCACGTGGCCTCACCCATATTTCTTAGTTGATTCATAAACCCTCCCAAGTTTTATCCATTCTTATCGGCGGATTCGATATACAACTTTCCCACATGAGTCGAGGCAATCACGGCGCCTTATGCTCATCACACGCGCATTACACGTTCGTTGACGATTTGTTCATCAACGCCGCGAGCGCGTGCGTTTCAAGCTCGACGGCGCGATGCGCCGCCGTGTGCGCGGACAATACGCGCGCGCGGGCGCGCTGGCCCGTCTCGATCCGTATCTCATCGGGCAAATCACGCAGGTAACAGAGTGTGTCTTCGGTGTCGTGCGCGATCAGAACCTCCTCGCCCGGCTCGAAGAGAGTTTCCAGACCGTCCCACCAATCGCTGATGATCGGCGTCGCGCACGCGGCGGCTTCGAACAGGCGCGCGCTGGGCGAATAGCCCGCGGCGACCATGTCGGCGCGGGTGATGTCGAGCGTGAAGCGTTGCGCGTTGTAAAAGGCGCGGCGCCTGGCGGGATCCGGATGAGGCGCAGGCTCGACGTTGGGCGGCCATTGGATCGTTTTCGGATATTGCGACCCGGCGATGATCATCCGAGCCTGTTTCCACCATCGCGCCGGTTCCAGCATCAGCCGGTCGAGCGCGGACTGGCGATCGGCGCGATAAGTCCCCAGGTAACCCAAATCCCATTTCACATCCGCTGTGGCGTCTGATTCCGCCGGCTCGGGGTAATAAAGCTCCGTATCAACCGAGCAATAGAGCGCGCGAGCCATCGGCGATCCGAGCTTCCCCTCGATCAGATCGAGCGTCGGGCCGCCGGCGCCCGAAAGGTAAAGGTCATAACGAGGGATCAGCGCGTAAGAGAGATAATCGAGATCGCCGCGTTTGAGTTTGGCGAGCGTCACCGGAGTGTCCAGATCGTAAAAGGCTGTCGCGCCCCGCGCGGTATCGGTCACCCATTCGCCAATCGAGGCGCCCGCGGGAACGTACGACGCGACGATGACCAGATCGGCCTGGCGCACGTTTGGGGTGAAGCGGTCTTTCAGCTCTTCGAGATTCGAATAGATTTCGGTCCGGCAGTAAGGCGGGCGAGGCAAGTCGCGATTGTCGCGCAACCACGGCTGATCACGTTCGAGGAAGAGCACGTTGTGGCCGCGGCGGGTCAGTTCGCGCGTCAAGCCCCGGTAGGTCGTCGCATGACCGTTGCCCCACGACGAGGTGATCGAGAGCCCAAGGATGACAATGTCCATTGGCGCATCGTGCGGCGAATTGTTTTCAAGCGGGTTGGACGCCTTAAAAACTCTCATTTGACCTCCTAAAACATCACTGCCTGACTGCTTACGCGCACGCGCCCCTCCCTCTAGGCGCCGCAATCTTCTTGCCCGGCCTTCCGGCCTTTCGCCCGGCCATCAAATCGGCGTAAGCGGCCAGGTAGCCGGCGGCCATTCGCCGGGGCGTGAATTCCAGGGCGCGCATACGGGCGCGCGCGCCATAAGCCGCGCGCAGTCTTGCATCCTCTATCAACCCTTCAATCGCGTCGCGCAGAGCCTCGACATCGTTCGGCGGGACGAAGATCGCCGCGTCGCCCCAGACTTCACGCAAACTGTGGATGTCGCCGAGCACCAGCGCGCAGCCCGCCAACCCCGCTTCGAGCGCCGACAGTCCGAAGGGTTCGTAACGCGCCGGCAGCGCGAAAATGGCGGCGCGCGCGAGCCACCCCGCGATCTTTTGCCGCGACAGCTCTCCGAGCGGATGGATGTTGTTGAATGAAACGGCAGGTCCGTCCGGGAACCGCTCGGATCCCGCCACCAGCACCGGCCACACGATCTGCGAAGCGGCGCGTCCGAGCGCGCCGATGTTTTTAGCTTCGTCACACAGCCGCCCCGCCGCGATCACGAATTCATCCTTCAGGCCTGGCAGGCCTGGCAGGCCTGGCAGGCCTGGCAGGCCTGGCAGGCCTGCCAGGCCTGGCAGGCCTGCCGCGCTTGGCGAGCCTGGCGCCTTCGCCTCGAAGAGCGAGGGGTCGCGCCCGTGATAAACAACCCGCCCGTCGCGCAGTGGGCCGTAATGACGTCCGAGCGCCGCGAGCATGGCGCGCGTCGGCGCGATCACGACGTTCGCGGCGTTCAATCCGCGCGCAGCTTCGGCGCGATACCGGTTCCACTCGGCGGGCGCGGGGTAACCGAGCGCCGCTCTCCACCGTGACAGAACGCACGAATGACCGGCCACCAACACCGGCGCTTGCCAGTCGAGCGCCCCGTGCGCGTATCCGTTCAAATGCACAACATCGGGTCGAACGCGATCTTCCAGCAGCCGAAGCCATTCGCCGGCCTTTCTGACGTCGCGCCAGGAGTCTTCCATCCATTCCAACTTGTAGCCGCTTTCAAAGACCTCGAGGTTGGCGATGGCCGCGGCCTCCGCTCGCTGCTCCTGAGAGAGCGGCGCCCCCATCGTCGCCAGCGAAACATTGACACCGTATTCCGCCAGCGCGCGTGTCAGATCCAGCGCGTAAGTCCACACGGCGCCGATCGCGCTGGCGCTCATCAGAATTCGCTTCGCCGGTTGCGCCAGACGCGGACGCTGTTTCAAATCAGGCCGCGGTTGCGCGCTTGAAAATTTGCCGCTTGTCACATCATTGAAAAATTCGCTCCCCCGCCCTCGAGCGCGGATCGCGCCTAGCGTAGGGGTCACATCATGATTAAAGCCTTGAGGAAACCGTCGGGGCGGCGGCGCATCATCTCCATCGCCTGGTCAATCTGGTCGAGCTTGAATGTGTGCGTGTAGAGCGGCGCCGGGTTGAGCCGCCCACTCGCGACGGCGTCAACCGCCTCGCGCATTCCCGCGACGTAAAAACGCGGGTCGCGTTCGTGAGCGTTGATGACATCCAGACCGCGCCAGTTCCACAACTGCATATTGACCTGGCGAGGACCGTCCCGGTGATAACCGGCGATGACCAGCCGTCCTCGCTCGCGCGTCAGCTCAGTGGCCAGATCGAGCGCCTCCTGCTCGCCGATGGCTTCGATCACACGGGCATAGCCCGCGCCGGAGGTCAGTTCAACCGCCTCTTCGATGACGCGCTTGTGGCCGTTCATCGGAATCGTCTCGGCGGCGCCGCACCATCGAGCGATCTTCAACGCATAAGGCCTGCGCGAAATCGCGATCACGCGCGCGCCGGCGAATGAGGCCAACTGCGTCAGTAACGCGCCCAGAAAGCCGATACCGATGATCGCCACATTCTGCCCCGGTTGAACCCCGGCGCGCCGGAAGACGTTCATCGCGCAGGCCAACGCTTCGCCGGGAAACGGTTTCCGCGAATCCGGTAGTCGCACGACCTCGTCGGCCCTGGCCAGATCGTATTCCGCGAAGGCGTGGTAAGAGAGCATCGTGACGTGATCGCCGGGCGCCAGGTGTTTGACCTCGCGCCCGACGGCGTCAATCCTGCCCCAGGCTTCACGCCCCGGAGCGCCAGCGTCGCGCGGGTAATTGAACCAGGCCCTGCCCTCCCACACAGGTATATTCGGCTCGCAGACGCCGCACCCCTCGATCCGCACGCGCACTTCGTGAGCGGATGGTTCAGGGATCGGCGCCTCGGAGATTTCCGTTCTCCGCGACCCCGCGATGACGGCCGCGCGCATCGTGGTCGCGACTGGTTTTGCTGCTAAAGCGGTTGACGTATGGGCCATTATTTTCCTTGAAATTACGGGTGTGAGAATTCGTAAGATCGCGCTGGCGCTGGCGGGGAAGTGGGGAAGATAAGAGTGGTCAGAGGTGAGGGAGAAAGATATTTCAACCGTCGCCTAACACGTCTATCCGACGTGTTCACATCCCATACTGGCTGAAAGGCCCTTTCACCCTTCACCTCTTTCCTCACCCTCAAACGAGCGGACGCATATTATGCGCCTTTGCAGGTGTTGTCGGTACGGCTGCGAACAAAGAGGCTGAGCAAATTATGGGTAAGCGCTTACGGAAAATTTCTGAGGTGTATTCGTTTTTCATTTTCCATTCTCCAATTGTCATTTTTCATTTGCCATTGCGTGCAGCGGACGCAATTTCGGCAATGGCAAATGAAAAATGACAATTGGAGAATGGAAAATCACTCTGGGAGCGCGCGTATCCCTACGTGCGAGCGGTGGTAGGTAGTTCAGCTGAGGTTGATCGGTCGTAGGGCTAAATTCCGCACGCAGGGATGCGCTCGATCCCAGAGTGTTTCTCATGTGGCGTCATAAAAAATAGCGCGTACATGTTGATAGTCACGGCATTTGGGGCATTGACTTTGATGGAGGTTCTGGGCGCCGGCCGGAGGCCACGTCGTCGTATGGCCGGGTGATTTTGAAACGATCAAAAATAAAAAGACTGTCCGGGTTAGCCGCCTCCCCCAAGGCTTAAATCAACCCGGACAGTCCAAACCCCGACACGTTGCGGAGTCTGCTCCCCAACAGACCCCGGCAGATGTCCCTGCTTCATCGTCGTGCGGGATGAGAATTCAGTAACTTCTCACGCCTTTTGAAATTTGCAATCGGCGCGCCAGAACTCATAATCAACGCGAGAAGGTTAATTCTCCTGCCCATAAGCGCTTGTCTTAATTAACTTTGTCCGTGATAGCCCGCTTTCCGGAAGTCGCGTTTAAGCTGCGTTGAAGTTGATCAATAGGTCGCGCTACCGAACAGAATAAAGACGGAGGGGTTGTATCAACCAGCTACAGGGTGTACGCCGTGCGATACACCGAGTACACAAACAAGCTGGGTTTGGATGCGACTCCGTGGCAGTAGCCCGACCGGGCTGTGATCATCGTTTCGGCCACCTGATCGGCGATAGCCGAGAGTGCGCGGCGGGTTCTGACGCCGCTTTCCCAATCCTCGATTCGTCGCCTCCTCAATCAAAAGATGGGAAAGCGGCGTCA
>Ga0187894_10006296_pt1 | contig 11698 bp, 10 predicted proteins | sample GBC1701081metaG_FD_136650 | JGI IMG/M metagenome (GOLD analysis project Ga0187894, IMG submission 136650) | White microbial mat communities from a lava cave in the Kipuka Kanohina Cave System on the Island of Hawaii, USA - GBC170108-1 metaG ...
GCCGTTCACGGCGGCAATGACCGGCTTGCCGATGGCTTCGATGCGGTTGAGCGTGCGGGCCGCCTGGCCGACGAAGCGCAGCAGCGCATCCTCGCTGCCGCGGCTCTCGTCGCGCGCCGCCTTGAGATCGGCACCGGCGCAGAAGGCGCGGCCGGCACCGGTGAGCACGACGCAGCGGATGTCGGCCCGTACGTCGGCCAGCTCGGCGAGCTCTTCCAGCCGGCGCAACATGGCGCCGGTCATGGCGTTCATGGCCGCCGGCCGCTTGAGCGTGATCCAGAGTGCTGCGTCGCGCTCCTCGGCGAGGATCGAATCGTCGACGGTCATCGTGACTACACCGCCCGCCACTGGTCCTGCCAGTAGCGCTTGCGGATCTCGCGCTTCAGCACCTTGCCGACAACGCTGCGCGGCAGGTCGGGCCAGAACTCGACCGACTTGGGTGCCTTCATGCTGCCGATCCGGGCCTTGCAATGCTCGATCACGTCGGCCTCGGCCAGCGATGCGCCGGGCTTGAGCAGAACCACGGCCTTCACCGCCTCGCCCCATTTTTCGTCGGGAACGCCGATGACGGCGCATTCCTGCACGGGCGCCAGCTCGGCGACGGCCGCCTCGATTTCGGCGGGGTAGATGTTGAAGCCGCCGCTGACGATCATGTCCTTCATGCGATCGACGATGGTGATGAAACCCTGGGCGTCGCGGAAGCCGACGTCGGTGGTGTGGTGCCAGCCCAGCCGCGAGACTTCCTCGGTCTCCTTCGGCATCTTGTGATAGCCCTTCATCACCATCGAGCTCTGCACCACGATCTCGCCGGTCTCGCCGGGCGGCAGCAGCGTGCCGTCCGGACTCATGATGGCAACCCGCACGAACGGGCCGGCGCGGCCGGCCGAGCGCAGGATCGCCTCGTCGAAGCTGCCGTCGGGACGCAGGTAATCGCAGGGCCGCTTCAGCGTGACCGGCAGCAGCGCCTCGGTCTGGCCGTAGCCCTCGTGGACGATGGGGCCGAATGCCGCGACCGCCTCCTTGAACTTGGCTGGCGCCACCGGGGCGGCGCCGATCACCAGGCAGCGCAGCGACGAGAGGTCGGTCTGCTTCAGCGCGGGATGCGCCAGCAGGGCGTAAAGCGCGGTCGGCGGCACATAGAGATGGGTGATGCGCTCGCCGGCGATCGATGCCAGCACACGATCGAGGTCGAAGCCCGGCAGGATGATGTTGATGCCGCCGGCCGCGGCGAAGCAGAGCGCCATGAAACCGGCGGCATGCGTCAGCGGCGCCACCGCGAGGTGCCGCGCGGTGTCGTCGATGGCGATGGCCTGCGCCAGTGATGCGGCGCTGATCTCGGTCGAGCGGTGGGTGTGCACCACCGCCTTGGGTACACCGGTGGTGCCGCCGGTGGGGACCATGAAGGCGGCAGCCAGCGGGTCTTCCCGGGTGGCAGGGTAGGGGCTGCGATCGTCACCGCCGAGCCAGGTCTCGAGCGACGGGCCGTGCTCGCTGTCGCGGTCGATGCACACGAACTTCATGTCGGGCGACGTCGCGGCGCGGATCGCCGGCACCGCCGTTTCGAAAGCGCTGTGGAAGATCACAAGCTTGGTATCGGCAAAGGCGATGGTGGCGGCGTTGGTCTCGACCGAGTTGCGGGTGTGGATCAGCACCCACATGCGGTCGGCGCGGTTGATGCCCAGCTGCAGCATCGAGACGCGCGCATCGTTGGGGCTGTAGATGGCGATGCCGGCGCCTGGCGGCAGGTCGGGATGGGCCGCGATGCGCCGCGCCACGGCGTGCATGAAGGCTGCGGCGCTGGCGTAGTCGATGCGTCCGTTGTCGTCGACAAACGCCTCCTGCGTCGGGTGGCGTTCGGTCGCCATCTCGAAATAGTCGGCAATGCGCATGATTTCCTCCCGATCGGCACCCTGTCATCCTGAGCGAAGCGAAGGATCCTTTAGGCGGTCGATTCGCACGAGCAGAGCTCACGGGAGCACGGTGCGCCATCGATTGTTCCGTACGACAGAACCGTTCAAAAGATCCTTCGCTTCGCTCAGGATGACAGCAACGAGATGTGTCCACTCCACAGCGCCTTCGCGGGGAGAAGGCATGATGTGTTCAGCCTGACGGCCGCAGCATCATGCCGCCGTCGAGCCGATAGGTGCGGCCGTTGTGCATGGGGTTGCGTACGACTTCTTCGGCCAGCATGGCGAACTCGTCGGGCTTTCCCATGCGCTTGGGAAACAGGGCTTCGCGAACGATCGACTCCTTCAAGGCCGCTGGCGCGCCATCATAGATCGGCGTGTCGAACGCACCGGGCGCGATGGTGACGACGCGGATCCCGAACGCCGCCAGCTCGCGGCTCAGCGGCAGGGTCATGCCGACCAGTGCTGCCTTGGAGGCGGCATAGGCGACCTGCCCGACCTGGCCCTCGAAGGCGGCGCCCGAGGAGATGTTGATCAGCACGCCGCGCTCGCCATCGGCGTTGGGCGCGTTGCGCTGCATGGCGACCACCGCGGCCCGCATCATGTGCAGCGCGCCGTAGAGGTTGATCTTCAGCACGCGGTCGAACAGCGGCATGGCAATCGGCCCCTTGCTCGACACCAGTCGGGCGGGCCCGCCGATGGCGGCGGCATGGACGGCGAGATGCAGGCTGCCGAAACGCGCGACGGTGGCGGCGACGGCCGCATCGACCGCAGCCTCGTCGCTGACGTCGGCCTGGCAATAGAGCAGGCGCTCCGGCGCTTGCGCCGCCAGCGTTTCGCCGCGCGCCGCGTTGAGGTCGAGGATGGCGATGCCACGGGCGCCGCCCCTGAGCAGGCGGTGGACGGTGGCCTCGCCCAAACCCGAGGCACCGCCACTGATGATCGCGACCGTGCCGCTGATGTCCATGCCATCAGTCCTCAGTCGCGGGCCAGGATGTGCACCGCGGCGGCACCCATTTCCAGGCCGTTGACGTTGCCGCCCAACATTTGCGCCAGCCCGATGCGTGCACCCTCGGCCTGCCGCGGGCCAGCCTCGCCGCGCAGCTGTTGCACCACGTCGCAGATCGTACGCACGCCTGAGGCGCTGAGCGGATGGCCCAGCGACAGCAGGCCGCCGCTGGGATTGACCGGCACGCGGCCGCCCAATGCCGTGGCGCCGGACCGCAGCAGGCCGACCGACTCACCGGGCCCGCACAGGCCCAGATCCTCGTAGTGCACCAGTTCTTCGGGTGCGAAGGCATCGTGCAGTTCGACCACATCGAGGTCGTCCGGGCCGACGCTGGCCATCTCGTAGGCTTTCGCCGCGGCGTTGCGCCCGGCGTCGAAGGAGGTGAGGTCGCGCTTCTTGAAGAAGTAGTCAGACGACTGCAGCACCGAGGCCAGGATGCGCACCGGCCGGGCGCCGAGTGATTTCGCCATGTCGGTGGTGCACATCACGACGGCGGCGGCGCCATCGGTGTTGGGGCAGCATTGCAGCAGCGTGATCGGGTCGGCGACCATGCGCGAGCCCAGCACTTCGTCGATCGACAGCACCTTGCGATACTGCGCCGCCGGGTTCAGTGCCGCCGCCTGGTGCGACTTCACGGAGACCTGGGCGAAGTCGGCGGCCGTGGCGCCGTGCGTCTCCATCAGGCGCCGGGCCATCAGCGCGAAGACGACGGGCATGTTGGAGCCCAGCTTGGCGTCGATGTCATCGTCGCCCTGGGCGATCAGCTTGCCGGCGATTGGGCTGGTGGTCATGCTCTCGACCCCGAACGCCAGCCCGATGTCGTACATGCCGGTGGCGATGTCCTTCCACAGGCAGCGCACCGCCGTAGCGCCGCCGGCGCAGGCATTCTCGACGTTGATCATCTCGATGCCGGCGATGCCGATATCGCGCAGCACTACCTGGGCGGTAATCTGGTCAAGGAAGATGCGCGAGCCGTAGGCGACCTCGATGCGGCCCGGCGCGACGCCGGCATCGGCCAGCGCCTTGCGCACCGCTTCGCCGCCGAGCGTGTGGAACGACCGATCGGGGAACTTGCCGAACCGGCTGGTGCCGATGCCGATGACTGCGACGTCGCGCATCACGCGCCGCCTGCCGTCGGCACAAAGCAATAGGCGGCTTGGCGCTGCGCGCCGCGCCCGATGGTGAATTCGGCCAGCGTCATGGGCGTGCCGACGGCAAGCGTCGAGGCCTCACTGCCGATCGGTGCGAAAATGCGCAAGCCCTCGGGCAGCTGCACGTACCCGACGGTGTACGGCGCCGCCATGGTCGTCGTCGGCATGTGGACGGTGGTGCAGCACTCGAGCCGGCCGTGCCGGCTCAGGCGGATGTCGTCGAGGTCCGTGGCCGTGCAGTTCAGGCAGACGGCGACACGCGGGTGATAGACCTGGCCGCACGCACGGCAGCGGCCGCCCAGCAGCACCGGTCCGTCGGCCGTGCTCGCGAAGACTCCCGTGTGGAAGAGCGCCAGATCGTTCACGATAATGTCAGGATATCCTGACATTATCGGATGTGTCAATCGGCCCTCACCAGTCCATGGCGAGGATCGTCTTGAGCGTCTGCAGGTTTTCGCCGCCGATACGGCGCGCGAGCTCGCGTTCCATAGCGCGGTCGACCTGCACGACCAGCCGCGACATGCGTTTGCCGGTCTCGGTGAAGCGCGCGATGCGGATGCGCTTGTTCGTGGCGTCGCCGACCAGCTCGACGAGGCCGTGCGCGCATGCCGCCGTGATGGTCTCGTGCAGGGACTGGCGGCTGATGGCAAGGCGCCGGGCCAGCTCGGGGAGGCTGACAGGGCCCTGGCCGATCTGCTCGAAGACGCGCGCCATGGCCGGGGTGACGAAGCCGTAGCCATTTTCCGCCGCGGAAGCCATGCCGCGCTCGTAAAGCCATTCGTGGCGCCGCATCAGCAGCACGCGCAGCGTCGGCTCGCTCACCATCGACAAAGACCTCGCACACCATGGAAGGCTGACTATGCGCCAATCACCAGAGTCGGTACACGCGCCACCTTGTCCTTGATGGTGAACACCCGTGTACCCGGCCGCCGGCCGATGCGGACTTCCGAGACCGCGACCTTGGCGGCCGCCAGGCGGGCGTGGGCTGCGTCGATGTCGGGCACGCGCCAGGACAGTCCCCACAGCTCGTCGGGCCCATCGCCGATGCCGCGCTCCAGGTCATGGGCGATCTCGACGGTGAGATCGGCGCAGCGGAAGAACAGCAGCCGGGAGCCCCAGTCGGGATTGGAGCGGTCGAGCCGCAGGTCCAGCCCCAACCGGCCGGCATAAAGTGCCACGGCGCGATCCGGGTTCGGACTGCGGATGACGACATGGTCGAGGCCGGACATCGCGGCATCCGCAGCGCTTGGCGGCGGATCGGTGGCGGCAGGGCGTTCGGCCAGGCACACGCGCACACCGTGGGTCGCTTCGATCGACAACAAAGCGGTATCGCCCTGCGGCGCACCGGCCGGCAGCCCGCGACGGGCGGCGAGGCTCAGCGCCTTGTCGAGATCCGTGACGGCGAAGGCGAGGGTGGCCAGTCCTTCAGCCATGTCGCCCGTCTGCGGCGCGACGACGAAGGATAGATTGGAGAGATGAAACGCAGCGCGCGTATCGCACAGCCGGCCGAGCAGCGTTTCATAGTCGGCGGTCGCGGCATTCACGTCGCGGGCCGCCAGAACAATATGGTCGAGAGCGTGGATCATCCTCATGCCCGTGTCGCTGCGCGCCGGCCTTCATCCGGAATCAGTGAAGCCAGGAGACGCCGGACGGCAGCATACTCGTCCTTCAGCCGACGGCACAGAGCAGCGGCATCTGCGCTTCAGGAGGGCGCAGCCATAGGGCGTCGGCTCGGCGTGCAAGGCAGCCCGGCCCTCCGGTCTACTTGAAATTTCGGGCGAGCACTTCCCGCGGGACTAGGTGGACAAGTCGTGCGGATGAGCACGCACGCGGCCCGCCACGTGCCAGATCTCCGTGAGGCCGGCACCCTTCACCTCGATCGACCCCCGCGGTTCGCAGTCGAATTGATGCTTCACCAGCTCGTAGGTACTGCGGGTGATCTGGACGGTTCCGCCTTGCCCGTGCGACTCCATGCGGCTCGCCATGTTCACTGTTTCGCCCCACAGGTCATAGATGAACTTCTTGCGACCGATCACCCCCGCCACCACCGGGCCGGAGTTGATGCCGATGCGGAAGCTCAGCGCGCGGTCCCCGAAGCGGCGCTCGGCGACCGCGCTGCGCATGTCCAGGGCCAGCTCCACCAGCGCGCTCGCATGGTCCGCCCGGCCCCTGGGAACGCCCGACGCGACCATGTAGCAGTCTCCGATCGTCTTGATCTTCTCGAGTTGATACTTCTCGACCAGGCCGTCGAAGCACTGGAACACCTCGTTCAACAGATCGACCAGCTGCAGCGCAGTCATGCCAGCCGCCATCGGCGTGAAATCGACCACGTCGGCGAATAGAATGCTGGCGGCATCATACTGGGCGGCGATCGTACGCTGTTCCGCCTTGAGAGCTTCCGAAATCTCCCGCGGCAGGATGTTGAGCAGAAGCATCTCCGAGCGTTGCTCGAAGAAATTGCGACGGCCGACGAAGTAGTAGAGCAGCCCGAAGGTGATGGCGATCACGCAGCCGACATTGAGTACGAAGAACCAGGTGACGAACCATGAGGGGAGCCCGGGCGGCTGCAGTGCAGGTTCAACGAGAGCGCCCACGGCCAGCAGGATGACGAAGCCCACGATCCAGAGAAGCGTCCGGCGCGGCTCCTCCAGAAGCAGGGAGCAGAGCGGACAGAGTGCGGCCCATATGACCACAACGCTCGATTCACGGAAGCCGCCGAGGCTCAGCATCACGAGAAAAGGCAGGATCAGGATCGTGAGCAGCTGGGTGAACCGGTAGATGGCGAGATTGCGCGTCCAGGCGAAGAACGCCGTGTTGATCGGCGTGAAGATGGTATAGAAGCCCGGAATGGCGGCAGCCCATGGCGCCCCGACGGCGAGGTAGATGGCGCTCCACAGCGCGGTGAGCGGCAAGGTGCCGACGCACAGCAGGACCACCAGCCTTTTCTGAAGCACGGTTTCATTGCTGTCAGCCGGATCGGTGCCGATGCGCCCGGCCCATTCGAGGAGGCGGGTGGGGCCGCGGGACATCCGGCCCACGTAAATTCTCTTCGAGGCGAGGCGTGTCATGCCCGGAAGCATTCGCTTGGAACCCCGACAAGCACAAGCTCGCCGGGCACTTCGACCTCGGGACAATACTTAGGGGCGGCTGACCGTGCGCGCGGTGATAGGTCAGTGTCACGAGCCCTATTGTACTGCACGACCGTGTGCGGGCTGCGTATCCTTTCCGCGGACAGCCCTGCAGAATAATAAGGGGGGAGGCCGATGACCGCTTTCAATGCCGTGCGTTTCCGAGTGAAGCCAGGACGCGATCAGCAGTTTCTGGATGCCCACAAGAACATCGGGATGACATGGCCGGACCTGGTGCACGCCAACATTATCAAGACCGGTGACCGCTCCTACTGCCTTGTCGCTGAGTGGAAAGACATGGACGCGTGCATAAAAGCGCGGCCGAATATGATCACCACTCTCGATTCTTTTCGCGATACGCTCGAAGACCTCGGCGGCGGTCTCGGCGTCACCGATCCGGCAGCGGGTCCGGTCGTCTTGGCGCTGAAATAGTTCGCGGCGGGGCTGCCCGGGAGGTGTTTGGCCAGAGGGCGACCAGGATTGCCGCCCTCTTCGACCTCGGCAAGCAGCGGCACCTTGAATTCAGGATGATCGGTATCTCGGAAGGCGCGGTCCTCATCAAGGGCGACAAGGTCTGGTGTGACCTGAAGGGCCAGACCCGAGCGTGCTACGACTCCTACACAGTCAAGCACGGCGCGGCCGGTGCTAGTGAGAGAGATTCATTCGCGACGAGACGATACAAGGCCGCTGACCTTATCAGGATGCATTGTCCGCCCCGGCCCGGATGAAAGGTGCGCCGCGCCTCAGGCCGCCTGCACCTACCGGCAGGTCGGCCGGCTGCTCGCCCTTGGGATACGATCAATGTAGCCGGCCGAGCGCCGAAGGAGGTCGGCCAGATCTGCCCCATAGGAGATCCGGCCGCCGCGCCGCCAACAAGCGTGATGAACTCTCCCCGCCTCAATTGATCGAATGGCATTCGATCAATGAGGCCAGGAGCGCATGACAGCTTATCCAATTGAGTGGAGGTCAGCCAGCGGGTCGGCCAACTATTTCCCAACCCGAAGCTCGCCAGGCAACGCCGCCGGAGTCCAGGAGGGGTCACGGGCAGAGATTGACACGCATTTACGAGTGGTCAGGTCATCTCCGAAGACCGGACATACTCAGCGATGATCAAAACTTCCGGAAAGTGCCCCTAGCGGAAGTGCTTAGTCGTCCCAGGCACACGAATGCTAGGCAACAAGGGCAGTACGACCCCATGGTCATAGCGGATCAAGGACATTGAAGCAGCAGCGTAGGCAGCGAGCGCGCTGCGACCGCTCACGCCCGACAGCAAATCCGCAATGCTTGGTCGAAACAGCAGCTAAAACACCTCGGATAAATCCGTTGCGCCAGACCTTGGGACTGAACAGCTAGCGCCAAGTGATGACCACCCGCCGATTGTCCGCGGGCACAGGCTCATTTGGGTTGCTGGGAAGCGAGGCGCCCATAGCCCGCAACTGCAGGCGCTCAGCGGGAATGCCACGCGCGACCAGCGCCTGCTTCGTCGCCAAGGCGCGCTGCCCCGACAGCACCAGATTCGGGTACTCGCCGCCGCTGTTGTCGGCATGGCCGGCGACGAACATCACAAGGGGATTGCCCTCCCGATAGAGCCTCGCCACCTCGTCCAGCTTCTGGTCGGCAGCGGCGGAGAGGGTGCTGCTGCCATGGTCGAAGAACAGCTGCACGTCACTCGGCGTGCTGGATTTCCGGGCCGCAGCGGCGGCTGGCGACTCCGACGGAGGCTGCGAACAGGCGGCCAAGGCCAAAGCGGGTGCCAGGATCGCGAGGAACGGAAGGCCGCGGGAAGAGCGATTTGACGGTATCATCACTAGTCCCTTTCTGTGCAGGGCGGCACCAGTTGAAAATACTTGCACAAACCATAAGATAAGAAAAGACTGGTGCGGAAAAATCCCACGGCTAGACGCAGATGATCGGACGAGGTTTGTTCCGACTCCTCTATGTCGTCATGTTGCTGGCTGGCTTGGCTATGGGCCTGGCGACGCCTGCACGCGCCGGCTCAGCCCTGACCGACCAAGGGCTGGCCGCGTTTTCCGCCGGACGATATGCGGAAGCGTTGCAGGACTGGCAGCGGGCAGCAGAGGCAAGCGACGGGCAGGCCGCCCTGTATATCGGACTGCTGCATGATCTCGGCCGCGGCGTTGCGCAGGACGCGCACGCGGCGCGCAGCTGGTACGAGCGGGCGGCGGCGCTCGGCAATGCGGTTGCGATGTTCAATGTCGGCGTGCTCTACGATTCCGGTATTGGCGTCGCGCGCGACCGCGCCGTGGCAGCCGAGTGGTACAGAAAGGCGGCCACCAAGGGGATGGCGCGCGCAGCCTACGCCCTCGGCCTGATGCATGAGACCGGTGACGGCGTTTCGCGCAACAGAGATCACGCGGTCCGGTATTTCCGCCAGGCGCTGACCGGCGGCGTCACGGCCGCGCGCGCCCATCTTGCTGCGCTCGGGGAGCCAGCCGGAGGTGGCAGGCGCAACAATGTCGTACTCCGCGACAAGGAGGACGATGGCGGGCTTGGCGCGTTCAACCGTGCGCAGGAACTCCTGCTGCGGCGCACGCCGGAGGCCGCGCGGGAGGCGGCAGGCCTGCTTCGGCAGGCGGCGGACAAAGGTGATCTGCTGGCGGCGTATAATCTCGCTTATTGCTACGATAAGGGCATAGGTCTGCGAGTTGACCGGCAGCAAGCCTATGTCTGGTATGGCCGTGCTGCGACGTCGCCGACAACGACGGTGCGACGCGCCGCCTTGGCCGCGATGCTGGCGCTCGCTCGTGAATTGGATCCGGCCGAGTTGGCCGCGGCGAAGGCCGCGCTTGCGACCTCTAGACCGCCGCGATGACGAGCGGCCCTCATGCCCGCGACACGCCGTCATCGTCATCGTCTGGGCTCACACCAGAAGAGATCGCATTGCGCGACCGCGCTGGCCCGGCGCGATACGCTGTCAAGTGAGCGGTTGGACTTGCCACAAATGCCCAACCGCGATAGCCTAGTACCGTGTGTGGGCCACGGGAAGAAGCCGTGAAGCCCGCTCCGGGGTTTCGGGGTCAGCAGTAAGAAGTCAGTTGTTCTCACGCCGGAGGGATGGCGTGTTAGAAGACTTTTCGCTGACGCCTGGGCGAGCCGCCGCCGCCGGCACACGGGTCGGTGCGCTAAGGCCGGGTACGCGTATCTGGACCTACAGGATCGGCAAGGTCCTACGGCAAGACGCGTTCTGCATCACGTATGCGGCGCGCGATGCCGCGCGGAAGCGGGCTGTCGCCATCACGGAATACGTGCCGGCGCATGCAGCGATGCGCACGACCGATCTCTCGGTGGTGCCGCGCTCGACACGGCGGGCCGAGGACTATCGCTGGGGCCGCGACCGCTTCTTGGCCGAGGCCAGAATGCTCGCCGAGTTGGCCGGCACGCCGGGCATTCAGCACATCTGCGACTGCCTGGAAGCCAACGGCACAGCCTATCGCGTGGCGCTGCGCGTCGCCGGCGAGGCGCTGAACGTACGCCTGGCGCGCCAAGGCGTGATGCCGCCGGAGGCAATCAACCGCCTGCTGCCGCCGCTGCTGGACGGGCTCGAGACTGTGCATGCCAAGGGCCTGCTGCACCTCGATATCCAGCCATCGAAAATCGTCCTCGACTCAGAGGGCAATCCAACCCTCATCGGGTTCAGCGCCGCACAGGCGGCGCTGGCATCGCGCCAGCAGTCGATCACGGCGAACGATACGCGGGAATACGCCGCCATCGAGCAGTTCTTCGACGGCCAGACCGGGCCGGCCACCGATGTCTATGGGCTCGCCGCAACGCTCTATCATTGCGTTACCGGCGCCGCGCCAGTACCGGCGATCAAACGGTTGGCCGCGCCGCTGGCGCCGGCGACACAGCAAGCGGCAGGACTTTACCCTTATGGCCTGTTGGCTGCGATCGACGCCGGCCTTGCCTTCTCGTCCGATCGGCCGGCATCGATTGCCGCATGGCGTGCCTCGTTCGACGCCCGCGCGTCCGGACCGGACGCGACAGTGGCGCCGGCCGCACCGGTTTCGATCGATGCTGTGCCCGTCATCGAGCCGCCATCGTGGCTGCAGCCCACCCCACCCGTCACGACGACCAGCAGCGGTGAGCGCCATCGATCGGTCCTGATGCGCGTCAGTTCCCGTGCTCAGCGTAATCGTGCCGCCACCACGTTCGCCGCCTTGACCATACTGGCGATTGCCCTCGGTCTTGCTGGCGGCTACGTCCTGCGACCGGCCAACGACCAGGCGGCACGCGAGCAAGCCACGGCGGAAGCGCGTCGTTTGGCTGCCGAGGCGGAGGCTGAAGCGGCGGCGGCGCGACAGCGCGCTGAAACGGCTGGCCGACCGGAAGCCGAGGCGGCCGAGCGCGCGGCCGCCCAAGGAATGCGGTCGAAGTCTGCAACGGTCGAGGCCGAAGCCCAGGCGCGTGCCGAAGCGGCGGCGCGACAGCGCACTGAAGCGGTCGCCCGACTGGAAGCCGAGGCGGCCGAGCGCGCGGCCGCCC
>Ga0187894_10006297_pt1 | contig 11693 bp, 5 predicted proteins | sample GBC1701081metaG_FD_136650 | JGI IMG/M metagenome (GOLD analysis project Ga0187894, IMG submission 136650) | White microbial mat communities from a lava cave in the Kipuka Kanohina Cave System on the Island of Hawaii, USA - GBC170108-1 metaG ...
TCCCTGTTTGCCGTCACTGCCGCTGCTGCGAATCGTAAACTGTATTACCTGCTGCGTCACCGGCGTGATGATTCGCCGCTCGGTGGTTTTTTTATCGCCAAAAATTTGAACTGTCTCGAACGTGACCCTTTCCCAATATCGCGACGTTTGAATCGCTACGACATAGAGCGGATTACCGTGACCGTCACGCAGCGAATCAAAATCTACGCCGCCCGACTTTAACGATTCTTTGAATGCGACCTCGTTCAACGGAATTGTCGCGAGCTTTCGTTGAATGTCGCTGATGCGTTGCTCAGTGCCCGCAAAATAATCGCTTCTGTTCGTCCAAACATCAAAATCATCGCCCGACCAATCGTAAGTTTCGACTTTGCCGTCCGGCCCGGCGCTTCTGATCCTGATCTTTAAATAACGCGCGTCGCCCTCAAAAATAAAGCGATACGGACGGCCAAATCTGTCCGACAATTCACGCATGCCGAGCTCTGCGAAAAGAGTTTTCTCATCGCGTATAAATCCGCCGGTGCGCAGATAGTAGTTTCTGACAACCGTATCGACCGCCTTTCCGATCGGCGTGAAATACTCAAACCCCGCAGTAAAAGCGGTGAAATCGTCCTTCGTCCCAACCTGCTTGTCCGCTCCGTTAGAGGAGATCGTCACGATGTCTCTGTTCTTTTCGACGGAGAATGTCGTTCGGTAAGCCATTCCCCACGGATCGCGCAACTTGTCAAAGTCGATGCCGCCCGCGCCGAGAACATCGCGCAATCTCGCCTCGTCAATAGCGTGCAGATACGCGCGCCCGGCAAATCCTTTTGAAAGGATATCACCGACTCGCTCGAATTGTTTTGCTATCTCAGCGGCGAACACCGATTTGGCTTCCGACTCGTATCGCCGGCTGTAAAACATATTCGGCGAGTAATACGCGTCGTGCAGAATCACGTCGGCGACGAGCTGCATCTCGTCCGAGATCGGCTTTGTCAGATCGAGCTCGTTGAGGTCTTTTACATTAACGCTGCCAAAGCCGTCGCCATAACCGAGCAGACCTGAGTAATCGCGCCAGATGTTGCCAAACTCGGAATCAGTTCGCGCGCGTTCCTCGACGGCTTTGTCCAGGATCACGATGCCGAGAGCGCTTTTCGCCGCTCGTCCGAGCGCATCGACGATGCCAAAGCTAACCGTCGCTTCATCATTCGGTTTGTAAACTGCCTTGTCGAATGTCGCATCGACTTTTATATTTTGCGTCGCCGGGAAGATCACGCCGCGGCTGGCTTTGACCAGATCGTCGTCATCGTCCTCGGCAAAGGCGGCGATCTTCAACTCGCCTTTGAACGCATCGTTGTATGGAATTCGCACTTCGGCCTTACCGTTTTTGAGAACGGCAAAGTGCGAATCGATCACCGACCAGCCGTTAACGACATCGATGTAAACCGGCGCGTTATCGAGCGTCGAATTCACAGCGACCTTGATCGTGTCGCCGGGTTTGTAGATCGCGGCGTCGGTCGTGATCTGCAACTCATTGTCGCCATCGTCGAAATTAATATCGTTCCCATACATGCCGCGACGACCGCTTTTGTCTTTTGCGATAAGCACGAAATCAAGGTCGTCGTCGGGGTCGCCGATCTTTGGTCTCATCATCCGCATGCGCCCGGCGCCGTAGGAATTCGTCTTTGTCCGGCCGACCGATTTGAATTTATCGGCGTCCTCGATGCTCGCCTTGATCTCGACGTCGCACTCGGCGGGCGTGCCGTCGGCATAAAAGGTCGATACATACGCATTTATCGGTAAATTCGGGTTCAAACCGTAAGTCTCGCCGATCAGATAAACGTGGATCGGCTCGCGCGTTACGCGAATGTCGAAGCGACGCTGCTCGGTCTTGTTCGTCGTCGGGTCGGTAAAATGCGCCGCGAAATTAATGTCGCGATATTTTCGCCAACTGTCTTCTTCGATCTCTTCGTGCTCTTCTTTCAGGTCGAATTTGGCGATGAACTTTCCTTCTCCGTCGGTTTCGCCTTCGCTAATTTGGCCTTCGTCGATGTCGTATTTCTGTTCTCGCCAATTCCACTCGCGGCTCGTCTCCTCGACAACGCGCACCTTGCCCTTTGTCACAGGTTTGCCAAACAAATAATCGGCGCGCACTTCGACCTCGGCCCGATCTTCGCCGGGCAAGTAATACGCTTTCTGCGGTTTTGCCGTCACGACAAAATTCGGCAGATCGTAGCGCGAAACTTTTATTCGACGACCGCCGAGCTGATCGCCACGCGCATCGCGCACCACGATCGTGTATTCGCCGAGCTTTGCGTTTGTGGGAATTCGCCAACTGAGCGCCGCGATGCCAAACTCCGACGACGAAACTTTCTCGCGATAGAGCAGCGTGTCGTCTTCGTCCTTGATGACAAACTCCAACTCTTCGCCGCTGAGAATAGTTTTTCCTTCGCCGCCCTTGAGCAGAATGCCGCGAATGCTTACAAGCTGTTCGGGCTGATATATCGGCTTGTCGGTCATCATCAACATCTGCACATCATTGGCCGCCGCGTTCAGATCTTCCGTGACTTCGCGGACGATGCCGTTCTTGCTCGCGACTATTTTGATCTCGCCGTCCTCGTCAAGTTTTGTTTCGGGCGGGATCGCAAGATCGATAACGGCAAAGCCATCGCCGTCCGTCACGCTCGAATTTTGCAGCCGAAACTTGCCGGCGCTGTCGCGAAGATCGATCTCGAGAACGGTCGTAACCATAACACCCGCAACAGGTTTGCCGTCAAACTGATTGACGGCCCGAACGCGCGTTCGATGTGTCATCCCCGACATCACCATGTCGCTCGCGATGATCTTGATCTCGAAAAGATCTTTGATAAGCTGCGACATCGCGACGATCCCCGACACGTCGCCGACGCGATAACGCAACCGATACCACGCAATATCGTCGGCTGTCGTTCTCGACAAAACACCGAGCGGCACCTCGATCGTGTAAGCGCGTTTCCCCTCGTCAACGACTTCTCCTTTTGTCGCTGTCGTATGAATATTCCCCGCCGTGTCGATAAGTTCGAGCGCGATCGTTGCGTCAAACCCGCGCGAATCATTCTGAATCACAAGCGCAACCTCAGCGCTCTTCTCACCCAACTTTACGCTCGACTCCGCCTCGACAACATTCTGCGAATAGGTCGAAAATGCGCACACTAATACCCAAAGGAGTAAACTAAATACCGTCCGTCTCATCGCCGGATCACCTCGATGTTATTGATTTAGCCCCGAAAAGATCGAAACTTACCCGCTGAGATGCGACGAACTTTTTTGTTGGTTGCTTTTTGCGAGAAATAAATTCCGCGTTCATAAATTGAAACAATGCAGATCCGAACTATCTGCATCTGCGACAAAATTATCAACAACTAAATTTAAAACTTGTATTGCATCGATAGATGTATGCGGCTCGAACGTTCGGGGCGTCGCGAAGCATCTTTAGACCGACGCAGCTCTCCTCAAACGAGAAGCCGCAAAACCATTTTGTCTTGAATCTGATACGGGGTGCGATGACATCGCCACACTTCGCCGCGGTAGCAAGGGGGGAATTGAAAATTCCGCTATGTCGAATTCGAAAAATGCAACACATCAACCCGACCGCGTGCCTCGACTGAAAAGCGCCCCCGTTAATTTAGAGTCGTTATAGATGGCGGCCTCATCCTACGTGAGTCTTGATCGCAGTAGCTCCACTTCAGGCTGAATCGATCAGTCTTCCTATTTCTTGCCGTTCCCGGCGGCATGACCATTTTCAGAAGCGATCATTGCGCGAAACTGAACGAATTCCTCCGGGACTGTTCGAAGCGGAGTGTTTTCTTTCATTACATGGACGGGCATGTTTCTGTCGCGATACTTTAGTTTGCCAGCGATGGCCGCCTTAACGCGTTGTCGGGCAAGCTTAATGTATTCAAGTTCAGAATCAGCGCCAGCAACCTTGCGGCTATGTACTAACGCGGCAATCGCCGTCGTACCGACACCGATGAAAGGATCGACTACCAGATCTCTTGGCTCGGTAAGCGAGAGTATTAAACGCTCCGGTAGTTCCACCGGAAACTGACAAGGATGAATTGTTTTTTCGACGTGATTGTTTTTCACATTTGGAAATATCCAAACGTCCCCGGGATTCTTGCCTAAGGGGTTTCCCGTCAATTCTCCTCGTTTCGGGCCTTTATGAGCGCGTTTGCCGGGGTATTTCTGAGGCACACGAACTGGATCGAGATTGAATTCATATTCACTGCCTTTTGTATACCAGAGAATCGTTTCATACCTTCCGGAAAACCGGAGTTGACAATGAAGGCCATGTTCAAAGTGCCAGATTATTCTGTTTCGTAGTCGGATCTTATCGGTTTCGTAATACTCTTCAAACACAGGATGAAGCAGCATATCAATCGGGTAAATGTTCTGCGATGCTCCGACAAAGTTGCCAACTTGCCAACAGATGCTTCCACCATCCATTGTGATTCTTATGACCTCGGCAATTATTTCCCGCTGGAAATGCAGGTACTGCTCTTTACTTTTCCTTTTTTCGTATGGCTTGCCTAGATTATAAGGTGGTGAAGTAACTACCAACCGAACGCAAGCGTCTGGGATCTTTCTTAAAAACTTGAGAGAATCACCATGGCAAAGGCTGACATCATTCTCAAGGGAAAACTGCCGCCGAACTTTTGGTTTTGTCTTTTCATCTTGTATTTGCTTGTGCGTTTCGATCATCATTCGTCGTCTTTCTGACCCAGATCGGGAGCGAGAGCTTTCAGCACCGAAGGCTCAAGTTCCATTCTTTTTTCGTCCAAATAAGTGCGTAGGCTTGTCATTGGATCATTCGGATCAATCTGAAGGCCTTTGGCACCACCGCCATAAAAATTCATAGATGCAGCATTGAATACCACGGCTTCGACTAAGACGGCCGAGGCTCGCAGTTGCGCTACAGGATTCACTTCAAGCTGCCGATTGAAGTCGTCGGGTGTTCGGCCAAAAATCCGCTGGTGCGGCTTGTAACCGGAGTTGACGTAGATACGATCATTTGCGACGTCGCCCAGTCTATTTGAACGAAGATCCTCGTATTCAAAATCGCTAAATTTATCTTTTCCCTTTGGTCGTTCGAATGCAAGTTTGCATTTGGCATGGACTGAGCTTCCATCCTTTATTTTTGCTTTCGCTGTAAGCACCGCTCGTTGTCCCCAACCGGTACCCTGGAACGGAACAGAAACGCGCGCTGTGCCATCGTCAGAAATCATCTGATCGGTGACCTTTATCTGTATGCGTTTAGTACCAACAGAACCGACAGTGACATTTCCCAGCAGATATTCGAGATAAAATGTTATCTCAGGCTTTCCCGTAAATGCCGTAAGATTGACCAAAAGAGTAGCTGAGTTCAATCGGTTTGGTTGACCCGCAAAATGCGAATTGGAGAATTCGATATTTTCCGGCGGAGTCACTAAAGGCGCGTCCTCCACTCCGAGAACTTTCATTTCCGCCTTGAGTTCGTTTCCATCCTTGTCGAGGGAAAGAGCGGAAATTGTCCCCTTCTGTTCCTTTACATCGCAACTTATTTGCATTCTGATTTTTTGAAAGGTTTGGCCCTTTCGCAGAGCAAAAAGCTCCGAATCCGGTTCGACCTTTATTTCGGGATTGTCACTCTCAAACAGAATGATTTCCCCTTTTTTTACATTATCTGCGCTTACAAAAGCCCAAACTGTTCTCGGGATTCCCGTATAAAGTTGAAGGGAGTTAACTGAAAACGAAAGAGGTCCTTCCGGGTCTTTACGCCCTCCACCATCATCCTCGGTTTCCTTCTTATTAAAATCGTTCAGTGCCTTCAAAGCATCCTTGATTCTTAAGGTGAGGTTTTCCGAACGTGAACCGCCGCCCCTTTTTTGCCTTTTCTGCTCCGACTGATAGATTGGCTTGACGAAATCTTCAACAAGGGAAAAAAGTTTCTGCGTTATCTCATGCCTTTTATTGAAGCCGTCGCGCTCGACAGTAAGTACATCGACGGCATCCTCCGCTTCGAGTTTAGCCTCCAGAAGTTTCCTGATGCCGGAAATGCGCACAACGCCAAAAATATGTTGAAGGTAAGGATCCTTGTCGAATTCGGGAAGCAAGGTTAGATCAAGTACCGCATCATTTTCGTCAACGAATAACAAACCGTTCTCCCTTTGGTCGACACGTGTTGGATCGGTTTGCAACGCCTCATCGGAGCGGGCGACAAGGATTTCCACCGGATAATTTCCGTCGGCACCAAGATCGAGTTTACTACTTCGACGGCCAAGTACCATTCCGATCGGAAAATCGTAATTGACAGGGCTCTCATAATTTCCGCCCGACCTAGCTCGATTGACAATCAAATCAATATTCGGATCCGCCGCGATTAGACGCAGCATGTAGAACCTGCTGATCTTGTCAATTATCTGATCCTCTAACGGAATGTTGGTTCCACCCTTTAGCTTAAATTGAACCACTGTGCCGGATCTGATCATTGAGGTCGGCAGTTTTAGTTTTTTCAAAGCCTCCGGAGTCGCCGCACCCATTTCTTCAACGCGAATCTTCGTATTGTCATCCCCCCAAAAAATCCGGCACGATGATAATTCGCCATCCTTCACCGAGTAAATGATCGAATGCTCGTGAAAAAGCAAAACATCTAAGGCGCCTCGACCGAACAAACTTCTGGTTTTCTTACCCAAAGCCTTAGCCTTCGCATAGTCACCAAAATTGGTCGTGAGTTCTTGTGCGGACATCCCCGGTCCGGCGTCAACGACTCTACACTGTCGGTTGTCCGAACCGTGCGTCGTTATCTCTACAGTAATCCTCCCGCGATGAGCTTTGGGAATTTGCCGCTTCATCGACGACGTATCGACACGATCATCTTTTTTAAGTTTCAATATGAGATCAATAAGTCCAGAACCGTGCGGAATCCCGGCCTTTTCCTTAATAGCAGAATCCGAGTTTGTAATCGGCTCCGTAATTGTCTTGAGAAAACTCTTACCAACGGCTAGATTCACGGCCCGTCTTTTTTCACGAGCCGCCCAGTCAATGGTCTTTTCAATAATTGTGCCCATATGTTTATCCTAGATTCGCTAATGCCGTTTGCTGCGGTTGAAGACTGCTGAAAAATTTCCACGCACATCCGCAAGAAAGCTCAGAATCTCTTGATCGCCTGAGTCAGCGGCGGAACGTTCAAGGTCTTTCATCCTCTTTTCCCGAAGCTGCGCTGGAGTGTGTTCAAAGATATCGAGCAGAGTATGAACATGTATCAAGTCCCTTTCGCTCAATACTCCTTCCTTCCACTTCTCAAATAATCGGCTTTCCCGAGCTTTTGCGACTTCGCGTTCAGGTTCGATCGTTCTCGCACGACCCGATTTCGCAAGCGGCTTTCGATTAACCAGTAAAGAGACGACTTCGCCATCAGTGGTGCTTGGCATGCCAATTATTTCGGCAATATCTAAAGCGATCTGAATTCCCCTTTGGTTCAAGCTGAAACCATTGACCGCGGCGCCTGTGAGCCAGTTTCTATACTTCGGACCTCCCTGCATTAGCGATCTATTAACTCTTGCGAAGTCAGGATATTGGGGCCAGCCAACCATCGAAAACTTTGTTGGAAACAATCGCCAACTCAGTACCGTGATAGCTTCAATCGTGCGTCGCAACTCCCATTCGTGGAGCCAATACAAACTGTAGACTACGAGCGCTTGCAGCGATACGCCCTCGTAACTACTCGGCTCCTTTGAAGCGATTTGATCCAAATCCCGTTCGTGTTCTATCTTCATGATCGTTAATGAAAGTCCGGGCTGCTTCCGGCTTGTTCAGAATCGAAATGTTTGCTTGCCGTTTCCCTTTTGATCTGAAAAAGCCATTTCAAGCTGTCTTATTTGGGCTTTGATTGCACCCATCATCTTCTTTACGTCGGCCTCGGAATATTCATAGTTGTTCCTATTCGAACAATTCGACAATACATTTATGTCATCTAGTATCTTCTGCACCCTCTTTGATGCTATCTTTTCGAATCTTTGTCGTCGAATATTTACATTCTCAATAGACATATATTCTCACTCCTGTTGAGATTTATTAAGACTACATTATCTTCTACATATTGTCAACTATATTTAGAATTAATATCAAGCGCTAAAAAGCCTCGTTAAAAACGAGACTTTTAGGCCTTCCCGCATAACGCTACACTCAAACTCTATTGGCGGTTAATGAAATCTCCCAATGGTTTACAAATTCTTCAAAATAAACTCCGTCATCATTGTGTACCAGTGTTTGACCTGGGCTTGGTTGGTGATGCTGTGTCGTTGGATATGGCAGCGTCTCAGGTAGATCACGTCGTCCTCGATGTCGCGCGGTTCGATCAGTTCTGCTTTCGGGTCGGGACTTGTTCATTGGTTACGAAGTGCATAGCGGCCGGTTTTTTTGCCGCCGATCTTTTCGACGAGTCCGGCTTCGATCAGCGGGTTCAGGAGATCCATCGCGCCTTGGCGAGACACATTCATTGCTTTCCAAATCTCGGACGGCGACATCGATGCGTGATCGCGAAGCAGCCGCAGCAATTGCTCCTGCTTTGGCCGAAGCACGAGCTTTTTGCCCTCAGCAGGCTGGAATGCGTGTATCCGCATCCAGACCTGCTCAAGAGTATATTTCAAGCCCTCGGCCGAGTATTCGAGCCAGCTTGTCATGTCGTCACCCGCGCGTCGGACCGCGTCTAACGCCGCGTAGTAACGAGGTCTATCTTCCCAGTAGAATTCGTCCACGGAAAAGACATGGTGCGTGTCGAAACCGCGACGATAAAGCTCCCAGAGTGAGAGAGCGCGTCCCGTTCGCCCATTACCATCCGCAAACGGATGGATCGACTCGAAGCGGTGATGGACAATGGCCGAGCTGATCACGGGCGAGACCTTGCCCGATCCTTTGTTCCACCATTCGAGAAGCTCCATCATCAGACCCGATACATCAGCCGGCGGGGGCGGAAAATAATTTCCGACCCTGACCGCAATATCGCGATAACGTCCCGCTGACCCCTGATCCATGACGCCGTCGGCTAATATCCGATGGAGCCTGAATATGTCCTCGTGCCTGAGCAATCGTTTCTTGGTGTTTTTCTCTATGTATCGGAGCCCGGCAAAATAGTTGAGCACCTCACGCTGCGAGCGTTCGTCGGCGGCCGCGAGCGTGCGGCCTTCCTCGATGGCCCTAACCTGTTCGAGCGTGAGCGGGTTGCCCTCGATGGCTGTCGATGCGTGAACATTTCGGATGCGCGAATCTTTTTGCAGAGCCGGTATCCAAGCCAACTCGACCGTCGCCGTCTGTATCCGCTCACGCAACGCAGCTATCTCCTCGCTTAGAGCAAGAAGACCGGAAGTGATAGTAAACTCAGGCGTAAAGACCATTTCATAAGTCAAGCATGAGTCAAGTTATAAGTCAACTGAAATTCTCCTCAGATGTCGATTCGAGCCGTTGGGTTTCGGCCTCGCTTGCGAACGGCTACAAATTCTTCAAAATAAACTCCGTCATCATTGAGTACCAGTGTTTGACCTGGGCTTGGTTGGTGAGGCCGTGGCGTTGGGTCGGGTAGTACATTAGGTCGAACTGATGGCCGGCGCGTTGGAGTTCGTAGGCGAGTTGCGTCGTGTTTTGCATGTGGACGTTGTCGTCGATGGCTCCGTGTATGAGCAGCAGGCGGCCGGAGAGATCTTTAGCGGCTTTTAGGACTGATGTTCGCTCGTAGCCTTCGCGGTTGTTTTGCGGCGTCATCATGTAACGCTCGGTGTAGATCGAGTCGTAAAGATGCCAGTCGGTGACCGAGCCGCCGGCGATGCCGATCTTGAACGATTTAGAATGCGTGAGCGCGTAGCTCGTCATAAATCCGCCGTAGCTCCAACCGTGAATTCCGATACGCGTTCCGTCGATGTATGGCAGCGACTTGAGATAATTCAAACCGTCCTCGATGTCGCGCAGTTCGAGCACGCCCATTTGTTTATAGACCGGCCAGGTCGATTCCTGACCTTTGCCGCTTGCGGTGCGGTTGTCGCAAACCCAAACGATGTAACCCTTTTGCGCTAAGAGATGAAACCACATATAGCGGCTGCCGCCCCAGCGGTTTACGACCGATTGCGCGTGCGGGCCGGCGTAGGTGAATTGAAACACGGGATATTTTTTTGACGGATCGAAGTCGGCGGGTTTGATCATCAACGCTTCCATCTCAAAGCCGTCGCGCGTCTTGACCTTCATATACTCGGGCTTGCCGAGTTTATATTGCGCGAGCGCATCGACTTTGTTCCCGTTGATGACGCGCACGAGCGTGCCGTCCGATTTGAAGAGCCGCGTCTGCGCCGGATTATTGACGTCGCTCCACAACTCGGCAAAGTGCGTGAGGTCTTTGTTAAAGATGCCGACGTGCGTGCCGTCGCCTTGCGTGAGGCGTTCGGGATCGCCGCCCGCGAGTCGCACGCGATAGATATTCTCGGCGATGTGACTGTCCTTTGTCGCAGAAAAATAAACGTATTCGTTTGCCGCATCGATGCCGTAAACCGTGCGCACTTCCCACTTGCCGCTCGTGACGCGGCGGATCAATTTGCCGTCGTTCGCGTAGTGATAAAGATGGCTCCAACCGTCGCGGGCCGACAGCCAGAGAGCGCTGCCGTCATTTAAGAAAAAAGGATTGTCGTGAATCTCGACCCACGCCGGACTCGTCTCCTTCAAAAGCGGCGTGACCTTGCCGTTGTCGCATCGCGCGGCGTTGAGATCGAGAAAAGTCTGCTCGCGATTTTGCGCCTGAAAGATGACGGCCTTGCTATCCGGCGACCACGCGACGCGACCGATGAGCAGATCGTCCGGCTTGTATGCCGAAATGTCGGCGAACTTTACGCTGTCGCCGACACGCTGCAAGACGGGCGGCAGCCGGTTACCAACAGCCGGAATTCGCGAGACGTTTGGCACGATCGACGCCTTGCCGACATCGGCGATGCCGAGTTTGACGGTCGGATTCGGGTCGCCCGACTGCGGATAATGCTCGGTCTCGATCGTCTGATCGTTCGGGATGTCGTTTGCGATGACGAACTTCGGAACACGCTCTTCGTCGAGCCGCAAAAACGCGATGTAACGCGAATCAGGCGACCACCAGTAACCGCGCTTTTGCCCGCGACCGTAAAGCTCTTCTTCGTATATCCAGTCGAGATAGCCGTTGTAGATCGCCTTGTCGCCCTCGCGGCCGTCACGCGTTAATTGTTTTTCGCCGCCTTTTACTAAATCGACGACAAATAAATTATTGCCGCGCACAAAGCTCGCGAGCTTGCCGTCGGGACTGAGATCGGCCTCTTTCTCCTCGTCCTTGTTGTTCGTGAGGCGTTTTAAGTTTTTGCTCGCGATGTCGTAAAGCCACAGATCGCTCGCCGCGTTTAGCAAGATGCCGCTCTCGTTTGAATTAAATTGCAACCCTTGCGAATTCGCCATCGCGTTCGCCTCGTCGGCTTTTATCCCAACGCGCATCAACGCCGCCGCGAGCGAGCCGCTGTCGTAATACGGTGCAGCATTACCAGTCACCGCATCGACGCGCATCAGCCGACCATTGATCGTCTGCTTAAACGATTTGCCGTCCGCCGCCCACTGCACCGCAACCGGCGTCCCCGAAAAGCGCACACGCTTAGTCGTGTCAGGACTAAAAATTTCATCAAGCGTGAGCAGCTTGTCCTGCGCAA
>Ga0187894_10006298_pt1 | contig 11692 bp, 13 predicted proteins | sample GBC1701081metaG_FD_136650 | JGI IMG/M metagenome (GOLD analysis project Ga0187894, IMG submission 136650) | White microbial mat communities from a lava cave in the Kipuka Kanohina Cave System on the Island of Hawaii, USA - GBC170108-1 metaG ...
CTGGGTTCGCTTGGTTCACAACCGCTGGCAATCGAGCCGAACCAGACCGGCTATCAGGTCGCGGTCGGCACGAGCAACACCGGGGCGCCGCTGGCAACAGTCGCCTTCACCGAGAGCGGTTTGATGGACATGTGTTATCAGCGCGCCGATCTGTGCGGCAACAGCAGCGCCCAATACCGCAACCCGCGCCTCGATTTGCGCCCTGGCGGCGCGATCATTTATGCCGATGTCTATATCCCCGATTTTGGCATCTGGCAGGCGGCGGGGGTGGTACTGCGGCTGGACAACAGCGGGCGGCAGTTCGCGGTCGCCGGGGTCGATGTCGGCGGTGTGCTGTACGATCTGCCGCCGAGCGGCCTGGGGACGCAGGTGGCGGACATCGCCCGCGCCGGTAATGATTTGCTCAACCAGCTTTCGTTGGAAGCGAGCGGTGGGCGTTACGCGCTGTCCCAGGTTATCATCGACGAGCAAACGCTGACGCTGGTGATGCGCTAAAGTTAGGCGGTAAATCAGACTGATGAAACAACGAAATGATCTCGCCGACGCGAAATGGCCGGATGTGATAGCGGAGATGCGCCAGATCATCATTGATACGGCGAAGGCGCGCCAGTTGATTACCTATTCCGAACTGACCGGGATGCTGCAAACCGCGTCGATTCATTATCATTCCCACCTGCTGACGCGCCTGCTAATCGAGATCGGTTCGGCAGAAGCGGCTGCCGGGCGACCCATCCTGCCCGCACTGGTGATCGCCAAGCAGACCGGCAGGCCGGGGCTGGGTTATTTCAGACTTGCTCCGGGGGAAAGCCGTACCGACGACCCGATCCTCGAATGGGAAGCCGAGGTGCAGCGCGTCTATGCCTATTGGAGTGAACCATCGTGAACATTCTGGTAACGGGCGCGGCGGGTCGCCTAGGGGGACGCTTGATGCACGTCCTGCGTGAACGCGGGCATTACGTGACCGGCGCGGATGTCGTCGGCGAAAATGTGACCCACCTGGACATCACCGACTTCGCGGCGACACGCGCCTTCGTCGCCAGCCTGAAGCCGGACATCATCGTGCATTCCGCCGCCTGGACAGACGTGGAAGGCTGCGCGCGCGAACCGGAGAAGGCCATCAGGATCAACGGCTTCGGCACGCAGCATGTCGCCGTCGCGGCAGCCGCGATCGGCGCGGCGGTGCTGTTCGTCAGCAGCAACGAGGTCTTCGATGGTATGCAGGGCCACCCCTACTGCGAATATGACGAAACCCACCCAATCAACCCCTACGCCTACAGCAAATGGGTCGGCGAACGGGCGCTGCTCCACGTCAACCCGCGCCACTATATCGTCCGTACCGCGTGGCTGTTCGCGCACGGCGGCAAAAATTTCATCCAGGCCGTACTGGACGCGGCAGCGGCGGGCAAACCACTGAGCGTCGTCACCGATGAGGTCGCCAACCCGACCTACAACGACGACCTGGCCGACGCGATTGCCGCCTTAATTGAGACCGGGCGCTACGGCATCTATCACCTGGTCAACGAAGGCGCGTGTTCCCGCTGGGCGTTCGCGCGCTACTTCCTCGACAAAACCGGCTATAGCGATGTGCCAGTGGAAGAAATCACCGTTGCCCAATACCCGCGCCTGTCCGTCCCGCCTGTGTACTCCAGTCTGAGCAACCTTGCCGGGAAGCACATCGGCATCATCCTGCGCCCCTGGCAAGAGGCCGTCGATGCCTTCCTCGCCCGCGAAGGCTTGCTCAAATGACGAGGTTTGTGTCATGAGTCATGAGTCCTCATCACTCATCACTCATCACTCATTACTCTCTGTGATTATTCCCAACTGGAACGGCAGCAAATTCCTGCCGACCTGTCTGGATGCCCTGGCGCGGCAAACCCACTCGACAGTTGAAGTCATCGTCGCTGATAATGCCTCGCATGACGGTTCACAGAAATTAATTCGGACGCAGTATCCGACTGTAAAATTGGTTGAACTGCCGGAAAATCGCGGTTTCACCGGCGCGTGTAATGCCGGGATCGAGGCCGCCACCGGCGACATCATCGCCCTGCTCAACAACGACACCGAGGTTGATCCAAATTGGGCGGCGGTGGTCGTGGATGCCTTCACCCGCCACCTGGAAGCCGGGATCGTCGCCAGCAAGATGCTGCTGTTCGACCGGCGCGACCACATCCACACGGCGGGCGACTTTTTTACCCTGGACGGGCGCGCGGGCAACCGGGGGGGGTGGCAGCGCGACGACGGCCAATTCGACCGCGAGGAATATGTGTTCAGCGCGTGCGGCGGTTCGTCGGCCTATCGCAAAACGATGCTCGACCAGATCGGCATCCTCGACGACGATTTTTTCTTCTCGCTGGAAGATATTGACCTGGCGTGGCGGGCGCAGCTCACCGGCTGGCGCTGTCTTTACACACCCCAGGCCATCGTGTATCATCATTTGTCGGCCACCGGCGGCGGGGTGACGGCCAGTTATTACGATGGCCGCAACCTGATTTTCACGCTGGTCAAGAATTATCCGGCGGCCTTGTGGCGCAAATATGGCGGGCGGGTGCTGCGGGCGCAGCTCAGGCTCGCCTGGGAAGCATTACGGGCGTGGCGCGGCGCGGCGGCCCGTGCGCGGCTGCGCGGTATGTGGGCAGGTCTATGGCAGATGCCCAGGCTGTGGCGCAAACGCCGCGCTGTGCAGCACATGCGTACCGTGTCGATTGAATACCTGGAAACGATTTTGTCCGCACCATCAAATGAGATTTAATAAGCCGGATGGCCGCGAACGAGGCTGTCTTCACCGAGGAAGTTTAGCACATTGAATCCTCTACTCTCAATCGTCATTCCCGCCCATAACGAGGAGGCGCGGCTGCCCCCCAGCCTGGCGAAAATTGACACTTTCCTGAAAACGCAGCCGTACCAGGCCGAGGTCATCGTAGTCGAAAACGGCAGCAACGACCGCACCGTCGAGGTCGCCCAGGCCTTCGCCGCCGACCATCCTTATGTGCGTGTGATCGAAGCCCCTGTGCGCGGCAAAGGCTTGGCGGTGAAAGTAGGCATGTTAGCGGCCACTGGCGATTTCCGCTTCATCTGCGACGCCGATCTGTCGATGCCGATTGAGGAGATCACCCGCTTCATGCCGCCACAGATAAACGGCTGCGACGTCATTATCGCCTCGCGCGAGGGCAAAGGCGCGAACCGCATCGGTGAGCCGGAATACCGCCATCTGATAGGCCGGATTAACAACCTGATTATCAACCTCACCATCCTGCGCGGCTTTGAAGACACCCAATGCGGCTTTAAGATGTTCAGCCGCCGCGCTGCCGAAGACCTGTTTGGTGTGCAGCAGATGACCGGCATCGGCTTCGACATCGAGCTGTTGTTCATCGCCAAAAAGCGCGGTTATACAATCAAACAAGTGCCGATCACCTGGTATTTCGATGCCGACAGCCGGATGCGCCTGGTCGGCGACTCGCTGTATCTGTTGGCGGAAATCTGGCAAATCCGCCGCAATTGGCTAAAGGGAATGTATGCCCCCCAAGAAGCGCGCTAGCAAAACCGCCAGCCTGCTGTACGAGCATCAATTCCAGCAAAGCGGTTGCCACAAGATCATGGGCTTCGACGAGGCCGGGCGCGGCACCTGGGCCGGGCCGGTGGCCGCCGGGGCGGTGTGCCTGCCGCTCGACCGCAAAGACTTGTCGAAAGTGTTGACCGGCGTGCGCGACAGCAAACAGATGACCCCGCGCCAGCGGGTGCAGTTGGCCGACAAAATCAAGACCGTCGCCCTGGCCTGGGGCGTGGGCAGCGCCAGCAGCGCCGAAATCGACGACCTGGGCATCGTCGCCGCGACCCGGCTGGCGATGAAACGCGCCTACGAGATGGCGAACTTCCAACCCGACTGCCTGCTGCTCGACTCGCTGGCGTGGCCGGAGATGACCATCCCACAAATTTGCCTGGTGAAAGGTGATACCCAGTCGCTGTCGATTGCAGCAGCCAGCATCCTCGCCAAAGTCTGGCGCGACGCCTTGATGAGAACCTTTGACGAGCAGTACCCGCAGTTTGCCTTTGGCGTCCACAAGGGCTACGGCACCGCCAAACACCAGGCCGCGCTCAAAGACTACGGCCCAACCCCGATCCACCGCATGACCTTCGCTCCACTGCGGGCTTTAGCGCAGCCGCCGCTCAAGGATTGACCGGTGAAACTCGCCCTCGTCCACGATTGGCTCAACCAAATGGGCGGCGCGGAAGATGTGCTGGATGCGCTGGTCAACCTGTATCCTGGCAGCCCGCTCTACACCAGCATCTATGCCCCCGACCTGATGCCCGACCGCTACCGGACGTGGGACATCCGCACCCTGTGGCTTGACCGGATGCCCGCCATCCACACCCACCACCAGCCTTACCTGCCCTTGTATCCGCTGGCGTGGGGCGGGCTGGATTTATCGGCTTACGATGTGGTGTTGAGCAATAAGAGCGGCTTTTGCATCGGTTTGCAACACGGCGCGGACACGCTGCACATCTGCTACTGCCTCGCCCCGACGCGCTATGTGTGGCAGATCGACAGCTACATCGCCCGCGAAGGCATCGGCAGGCCGCTCCAAATCGTGCTGCGCCCGCTCATCGCCGGGCTGCGCCGCTGGGATTACCGGGCTGCCCAGCGCGTCAACCATTTCATCGCCATCTCGACGGAAATTCAAGCACGCATCAAAACCTACTACGGGCGCGACTCAATCGTGATTTACCCGCCGGTCGATACTCAGCGTTTTCAGCCGTCAAATACTGTTGAAGATTATTTTCTGATTGTCTCGCGCCTGATTCCTTACAAACACATTGACCTGGCGGTGCAGGCTGCCACCCGCCTGGGGCTGCCGCTCAAAATCGGCGGCAAGGGGCGCGACCTGGAACGGCTGCAAGCGATGGCCGGGCCGACCGTCGAGTTCCTGGGTTATGTGCCGGACGATCAGCTACCGGATTTGATGGCGCGCTGCAAAGCCTTCTTGTTCCCCGGCCTGGAAGATTTTGGCATCACGCCGGTGCAGGCGCAGGCGGCGGGTCGTCCGGTGATCGCGTTCGGCGGCGGCGGCGCGCTCGATACCGTCCTACCGGGCAAGACCGGCGAACTATTTTACGAGATGACGGTGGACAGCCTGGCAGCAGTGATGCAGTCGTTCGACGCCAGCCGTTACAACCCGGCGACACTGCGCGCCCACGCCGAACGCTTCGACACCCATGTGTTCAACCGCCAGATCACCGATTTTGTCGAGCAGGCGTGGACGGCGTTCCAGGGCAAACGCGATTTTGTGTGGCATAATCCGATCCAGATGTAAGCGACCAGAGGACAGACTATGGAACTCATGCTCATCCTGCGCGTACTGCTGCGCCGTTGGTGGCTGGTGGCGATCCCGGTGGCAATTGTCGCCGCAGCTACGATCCCGGATTTTCTGAGCAACCGGGGCTTGGCGGCGGGCGGCTTCACCACCACCATCCGCTACAGCGCCGCCCAGGTTCTCGACGCAATTCCGGGGCGCGACGGCGATTTCCAGGATGTGTGGCTGGCGTCCGAATTGGCCGTCAACGCCCTGACCGATTGGGTGCGTACCAGCACTTTCGTCGATGAAATTGTCCGCCGGGCCGCCACCCAGGGCGTCGAGGTTAATCCGGCTGCCCTGTCCATCGCCGCCGATAACAAACGCAGCGTCGGCCAACTCATCATGAGCTACCCCGACAGCGCTATTCTGCAAACGGTCATCGACGCCGCGCTCGACGTGTTGAAAACCCGCGCCCAGGATTATTTTCCGCAGTTGGGCGGCCAAGCGGCGCAGGTGACGGTGCTGGATGTGCCGGTCGTCAATGCTGCCCCGCCACCGATCGCCAACCGCCTCGCCCCCCTGATCCGGCTGGGGATCGCGCTGTTCGCCGGGGCTGGGCTGGCCTTCCTGGCCGAATACCTCGACCCAACGCTGCGCCGCCGCGAACAGGTTGAGGCGCTCGGGCTGCCGGTCATCGCAACCTTACCGCGCGATGGACGGTATAGGGAGTAGTGGTCAGTTTCCAGTTGTCAGTTATCCGTTTATGACTGGCTGCTGAACAGTTGCTAAATCCATAACGATCATGAAAAAGGCGTGCCGATGAAACGTTGGTTGATACTTGTGCTGTTCGGTTTTGTGGCGATGGCGATGATTTTTCCTGCCACCGCGCAGGGCGACGACCTCACGCCCTACAGTTGGGATGCGGCGGATATGGCGCTGGCCTATCCCACCGCCTGGGACTCGCCCATCCCCGCCGAGCAAGACGGGCGACTCACGCTGCAATTGGCGCAAACACTGGCCGATCAGCCGGAAACCCGCCCGCCCGGCATCCCGATCATCAACTTGACGCTGCTGCCAAACGACATTCCGGCGGTCGATTTAACGCCGTATATCGCTGAAAATTTCACCGGCCTGGGCGTCACGCCGGTCGGCAGCACCGCCGCAACGCTGTTGGGTTACGATGCGCTGGTGGCCGAGGGCAGTAGCGCCGACAGCCTGTTGTTCGGCTTGATGCGCGCGGTGCAGTTGCCCGACAACCGTATCCTGCTCGTTGCCGGGCGTGCGGTTGAAGCCCAACGCCAAAACTTTACCCCGCTCTTTGACGCGGTGGCTGACAGCATCGTCCTGGGGGTGGGATCGGCCCCGGCCACCCCCACCTACGGCGTGCTGTGGAATACGTCGCGCACGGCAGCCGACGGCGAGAATGCCTTCCTCGACCTGATGGGCGTCGCCTACCTCACAAACGGCAGGTTGTATACGGCGGATGCGACCGTCGGCGTGATCGAACTGGACGCCCAAACCGGCGACGTGCTGGCGACCTTTACCAACGCGCAGTTAACCTTGCCCGGCGCGCTGGCAGTCGCCGACGATGGCACGGTCTACGTGGGCGATACGCTCTGCCAATGTATTCAAGTGCTTGGTGCAGATAGGGCATGGCGCGATCCGATAGACGGTTTCGGTGTGCAGTCCCCCGCCAGCATCGCCGTCGCGCCTGATGGCAGCGTCTACGCCACTGACCAGGCCGATAGCGGCGTCCTGGTGCAGGTCATCACGGGCGACCAACGAACGGCTATCGAACTCGGTGTCGAGGTCAACATTCAACCCCTACTGGCGCTTGATCCGGCGGGGCAGGTGCTGGCGCTCACGGTCGATGGCCTGGTGCTGCCGGTCGCCGAAGGCGATTTCTCGGCGTTGTACACCCTTAACTTGCCCTCGGCGCTCGTCACCGGCTTCGCAGTCGATTCGAGCAGCCGGATCGTGCTGGCGACGGCGGATCGCGGCGTGCTGGTTGTGGATAATACCGGCGAACCGCTGGACGCCCTGGGCCGCCTCGTCGCCAATTTCCCGATGCCGGGTGAGTTCGTCAGTCCGCGCGGCGTCGCGCTGGGCGGCGACGGCACGATTTATATCACCGACAGCGATGGCACGTTCGGCGCAGTAACGGCTATGAACACCCGTGTAGCCGCCGGGCGCATCGGCTCATCGGTATTGATCCCAGGTGTCGCCGTACAGGGGACACTCAATAACACCGTCACGCAGCAGGATTGGACGCTGGTCGGCGCGGCGGGGCAAACCGTGACCCTCGCAGCGGTGGACGCCAGCGAAACTGGCGTGTTGGATGTGCGCTTAAGGCTGCTAGCGCCCGATGGGAGCGAAGCAGCGGCCAACGACGACCATAGCGGAACGGATTTGACCACCAGCGTGGACGCCCAAATCGCCGGGCATGTGCTGGCGGCCAGCGGCAGTTACACGGTGCGCGTCGAGTTGGTTAACGGCAGCGGCAGCTACCGCCTGGGCATCGTCCAGGAACTTCCGTTCACGCTCAATGCCGACAGCCCGACCCAGCTACAGGGGACGCTGGAAGGCGCGCTCCCGCGCCAGCGGTGGACGTTCGAAGCGCAGGGTGGGCAGGTCTTCACCATCACTATGCAGACCGAGAGTGGCACGCTCGACCCGCTGCTGCGCCTGCTCGATGCCCAGGGGAATAGCATCGCGGAAAATGACGACGCCGACGACAGCGCCTTAGGCAAGAACGCCCAACTCGTCCGCCTGCAAATTCCGGCGGACGGCGTTTACACTCTGGAAACGGCCCGTTTCAGCGGTGCCGGCGACTATACCGTCATCATCGTCGCAGTGTCATGACTACAAAACGGGGCGGTTAGTATTCGGCCTCATACTCGGCTTCTTGCGCCACCTCGTCATACTGCGGGATGTCGCCGCTGGCATAGCGGGCGCGCATCTCGTTGGTGTGGAAGTACCAGGCGGCAGCTAACGTCACCCCGCTAACCAACCCACCAACCACGATGCCCACCACAACGGCCTGTACCAGCACATTGTTCTGTGCCAACGAAAACAGCGTCATCAAGAATATACTCAGCACGATGCCCAGGCCTGCCGTCAGTCCCGGCGCGAGCCATTGGCGGCGGATTGATAGATAAATGCCCGCCAGCAAGAGTGCGAACACGGCAAAAATAAGCCACTGCATAGGTTTATTCTCCCTACTCACTAAGGGGTCGCAGCACCGCGCGTACCGGCGAACCACAAGCCAGGTCGAGCTTGAGTGGCAGGGCGATCAATTCATAATCGCCGTCCGGCACACCGCGCAAACACAATGTCTCGATATTTACCATTCTATACCGATAAAGCGCGTGGTGACACATTAATTCTGTACTATTGAACCCATCGACCGACGGCGAATCCAGCCCGACCAGCCGTACACCCAGCCCCGCCAGCCAGTCGATCAGCGCCAGGCTGAGGTAGGGAAAAACGGACGGCCACTCGCGGTCGTCCAAATCGCTCACCCAGCTATGGATCAGTAGCCGCTCCGCCCCTTCCAGGTTGGCGTGGGCGAAATCCTCCGCCAGCAGCGCCCCCTCGCGTTTCGCCACCGTCACCACCCGCGCCCGCCCGATGTAGGCATCCAGCGGCATCGCCGCCGGGTGCGCCCCGTCCGCTTCATAGTGGTAGTACGCATCGGCGTGTGTCCCGGTGTGGGCGCTCATCGTCAGCGTCGTCAGGTTGACCGATGCGCCGTCCGTCAGCCGCATTACCGGCCTAACACCGAACACCGTATCCCCCGGCCAAACATGGGTCGTCGGCGCGACCGTGCGCGTAATATCGTAGATCATATTGTTTTCCCACTTTTCACTTTGTACTCTGCGCTCTGTACTGTGTACTCTACACCACAGTTGCCACTTTCTGCCTAACCAGCGACAATAGAGACACACAACCAACCGGAGGGACAGCATGGAGAAAGAAGTCAAAATCATCTCGTTCATCAACGACCGCGAAGGCCGGGAAGACGCGGAAAAAGAACTGACGCGCCTGGTGAACGACGGCTGGGTCATCATCTCCTCCGGCGGCGGCACGGGCGCGGAACTCGTGTGGGGCTTCGTGATTTTGCAGCGTGAATATTAACATGGGCAGCCTGGACGCCAGCATTGACACCTGACTTCCAAAATAGTACAATTGTTCTAATTCCTGGAGAAAAATAGTGGGCGGTTTATTTGATCTGACGGGCAAAGTCGCCATCATCACCGGCGCGTCGCGCGGCATCGGCCAGGCCATCGCCCAAGGCTTTGCCGAGGCGGGCGCGAAAGTCGTCCTCAGCAGCCGCAAACAAGACGGCCTCGACCCGGTTGCCACCGGGATCAAAGCGCAGGGAGGCGAAGCCACCGCCATCGCCGCCCATAACGGCGACAAGGCCGCGCTGCAAGCCCTGGCGCGCGCCGCACTTGACACCTACGGGCGTATCGACATCCTGGTCAACAACGCCGCCACCAACCCGCACTTTGGCACACTGTTGGAGGCCGAGGACAGCATGTGGCAGAAAACCATCGAGGTCAATTTGATGGGCAACGTCTGGCTGACCCAGGCGGTTGTCCCCTCGATGCGCGCCAACGGTGGTGGTAAAATCATTAACGTCGCCTCGGTTAACGGCCTGCGTCCGGGACGGATGCAGGGCATTTACAGCATCACCAAAGCTGGCGTCATCAGCCTGACGCAAACGCTGGCAATGGAACTCGGTGGCGACAATATCCAGGTCAACGCCATCGCGCCGGGGCTGGTCAAGACCAAATTCGCCCGCGCCATCTGGGAGAATGAGGACATCCTCAACGAGATGCTGCGCCGCACCCCTGCCGGGCGCATCGGCGAGCCGGACGACATCGCCGGGATCGCGCTGTTCCTGGCCGCGCCCGCCTCCGGCTTCGCCACCGGCCAGGTGTTTGTCGTGGACGGCGGCGTGACTGTACCGATGATTTAGAGCCGTTAGTTTTCAGGGGTCAGTTATCAGTAAAAATGCACCTTATCTGTCTGAAAAAGGGTTGATAATCTGTTTCAAGCCAATTATCTTGTTTTGAAACCGACAACTGACGACTGATAACTTTGAGAGGTTTTACTGTGCGCTTCACCTACTATACGGAAAAAACCGTCTCGCAGTGTATGCTGGCACTGAACGAACGCATCCACAGCAGCAGCAAACTCGAAGGCTGGACGGAAAAAAGCGGGGCGTTCGCGCTGGCCGCCTCGTGCAAGGTCGCCGGTCGTTTCAGTCGCACCACCCAGCTACAAGCCAAAGCCGAACGCCAGGGCAGCGTCACCCTCATCAAGGGCTACGTCTCGGACGGCGTTGGCCCGCGCGAACGGGTGCTGATTATCGGCGCGCTGATACTGGTCGGGCTGCTGCTCATCCTCGCCGCCCGATCGCTGTTTCCGGGCGTGATTGCCCTTGTAGTTGCGCCGGTGCTGTATATCCCCTTGAGCGGCGACTACACCAACAGCAAACTCTTATTGACCGAAGTGCAGCGGGCGCTCAAAGCCAAAACCAGCCCGCCCGTCGTGGTCAAGACCGTCACCCGGCGGCCTCCCCCGACCAAAAAGCCCGCCTCGGCAAAAAAATAGATCGCTCTATTCCAATTCAAAAATCTGCTGGATATGCGGCACGCCGTACTCGGCCTGGGCGCTCAACACCCGTAAATTGTCGAGGATTTGCGCCGTGCCTGGGCTGTGGGTATGCCCGCACAACACCGTAAGCTGGCGCGTTGGGTAGGCGCGCATCACCTCGACCAGCACCTCCCCGACCGCCTTGCAAGCGAAATGCGGCAGGAAATGGTCATCACTCAGTTGGCCTTCGTGCCAGCACGCCTCGCGGAACGGCGGCACATGCGTCAAGAAAAAAACGTTCGAATGCTGGTCGAGCGCCCTGGGCAGCCATGTTTGGCAGTAGGCGGCGGCCTCGTCACCTCGCGCGTTCATTTCGATCAGGCGTTCCGCTTTGCTCAGACCGTTGAAGTCCTGGATCAGGACATAATCGGTCAGCATCACCTCGGACAGGGCGTAATCACCCAGGCGGCCATCGGCCCACGAGTCATGCCCTACCAGCGCGGTTGTAGGCGTGAGTTCGACCACGCCGCCCGCCGTCAGCCAATTTAACCGGGCATTGTCTGCCGACAGGCGCTGCGCCACCACCCGCACCTGGGCGAACGAACTGCCGTAATAATCGTGGTTGCCCAGGACGAAATAAACCGGGCATTCAAACCGGCTCTCCATCCGCAGCAAATACCATTCCAGCCGTGCCGCCTCGCCAATGTCGCCAGAAATCAAGATTGTGTCGGCTTGGCTGGCCCGTACCAGCGAGAAAAATTTCTCCGTGCCGACCGGACTGAGCAGGTTCAAATGAA